>Ga0272448_1007865_pt1 | contig 11203 bp, 10 predicted proteins | sample YNPCB0191_FD_202220 | JGI IMG/M metagenome (GOLD analysis project Ga0272448, IMG submission 202220) | Hot spring sediment microbial communities from Yellowstone National Park, WY, United States - YNP-CB-019-1 | ecosystem: Environmental > Aquatic > Thermal springs > Hot (42-90C) > Sediment... | reverse complement strand
CCTGAGGCCGACCTCTGCATCCTGAATGGCTTCCCCTGTCTCTGGGAACAAACCCTGGAGGAGGGAGACCGGCTGGTGCTCATCAAGAAGGGCCGACGCCCCTCGGCCCGGGATCTGGAGCATCTCCTGGTCGCCCGGCATACGCCCGGGGTCCATGCCAAGCTGAAGAAGGCTTGTGTGGGCATCGCCGGATGCGGGGGCTTAGGGTCCAATGCCGCCATGGCCCTGGCCCGGGTAGGTATCGGGAAATTGGTGATCGCCGATTTCGATGTGGTGGAGCCCTCCAACCTCAATCGGCAATATTATTTTATCGATCAAATCGGCCTGCCCAAGGTGAAGGCTTTAGCGGCCAATATCAAACGGGCCAATCCCTACGTCAGGGTGGAGGCCCATTACCTGCGGGTAGTCCCGGAGAATGTAGTATCGCTCTTCGGCCGCTGCCAGGTGATCATCGAGGCCTTTGACCGGGCCGACCAGAAGGAGATGTTGGCCGAGGCGGTGCTCGGCCGGTTGCCCGGGATGCCGTTGATCATCGGCAACGGCATGGCCGGCTGGGGCGGCAATAATCTCATGCGGACCCGGCAGCTGGGGAACCTCTATATCTGCGGCGACGAGGCCACCGAGGCCGGGCCCGGCCGCGGCCTGATGGCCCCCCGGGTCGGGCTGGCCGCCTGTATGCAGGCCAACCAGGCGCTAGAGATCGTCTTAGGGCCGGATCCGGCCTTGGGCAAATTTTTCGATGGCCCAACCGAACTGCCCCCTCATCTGCCATACCTTAAAAGAAAACCGAAAAAATTAAAGCGGCCATGATCAAAGTCAACGGACAGGAACATCCCTGGCGTCCCGGCCTGACGGTGAGCGATGTGCTCCGGGAGAAGAACTACGTATTCCCCATGATCATCGTCAGGATCAACGATCGTTTTATTCATCACGACGACTACGACCGCACCCCGGTCAACGACGGCGATGATTTCTGGGCCATCCATCTTATCAGCGGTGGATAGGGAATCAAATTCCGAAATCCAAAATCCGAATTTCAAATTCCGAAATTCGAAGTTTTACATTAATGCCGGGCAGTAAAGGTTTGAAAGACGAAGATCTGGTATGAGGGGAAAATTATAGAGATTATCCAGAAGGCTGATTTGTAAAAGATGTTGATAGATATTCATGGAAGGAAGATAAACTACCTCAGGGTTTCGGTCACCGACCGCTGCAACCTGCGCTGCCGCTACTGCATGCCCCAGGACGGGGTGCCGCTACGGCGGCATCAGGATATTTTAAGCTTCGAGGAGATCGAGACCATCGTCCGGGCGGCGGTGGAATTGGGGGTGAGGAAGGTCCGGCTCACCGGAGGCGAGCCGCTGTTGCGCCACGACTTCCCCAAGTTGGCCATCAAGCTGGCCAGCATTCCCCATCTGGAGGAGTTGGCCCTGACCACCAACGGCCTATTGTTCGCCCCCCTGGCCGGCAGGCTGAAGCAGGCCGGGATCAGAAGGGTCAACATCAGCCTGGACACGCTGAGGCCGGAGCGTTTCCGCCAAATGACCGGCAGCGACGACTGGGCCAGGGTGATCCAGGCCGTAGAAGCCGCGGTCGGCCATGGTTACGAAAAGGTCAAGCTCAATGTGGTGGCCATCGCCGGCTACAACGACGACGAGATCCAGGATTTCGTGAACTTCGCCCGGGAGCGGGAGATAGATCTCCGCTTCATAGAGCTGATGCCTTTGGGAAACGAGTACTGGTCTCCGGAGAGATCCTTGAGCGGCCTGATGCTCAAATCTCGGGTGGAGCGGGTGGCTCAGCTGCAGCCCCTGCCGCCCAACGGCGTGGCCGAGCAATACCGTTTGATCGGCAGCCGGACCACCATCGGCTTCATCACTCCCATGACCAAACCGTTCTGCCGCACCTGCAACCGCCTGCGGCTGACGGCCGACGGCTTCCTGAGGCCCTGCTTGAGCAGCCGGGTGGAAGTAAATATCCGGGAGCCGGTGCGCCACGGCATGTCCGGGGCCGCCTTGCGCCGTCTCTTCTATGAAGCCCTGAGGCTGAAACCGCTGGGCCATAAGATGAACAACGGGGATCATCAGTCGAACAGGCTGATGGCCGAGATCGGAGGCTGATGGCCAGACTCAGAAGGATGGAATCCCAAGGCAGGTGTGACGGTCTGACCCACCTCGACAGCCAGGGGCGGGTCAGGATGGTGGACGTCAGCGCCAAGCCCAGGACCTGGCGGCTGGCCCGGGCCCGGGGGATGATCTCCATGCAGCCAGCCACCCTGAAAAGGATATTGAGCCACCAGGTAGCCAAGGGCGATGTGCTGACCGTGGCCAAGATCGCCGGCATCCAGGCGGCCAAGAATACGGCCGGGCTCATCCCGCTTTGCCATCCCATCGGATTGACCCACGTGGAAATAGAATTCAAGATACTCCGGAAACAGTCGGCGGTGGTGGCGGAGAGCGCGGTGAGCTGCCGGGACCGCACCGGGGCCGAGATGGAGGCCCTGACCGCGGTGGCCGCCGCCTGCCTGACCATCTACGACATGGCCAAGGCTGTGGATCGGAGCATGGTCATTTCTGATATCAGGCTATTGGAGAAGAGCGGCGGCCGGAGCGGAAGATGGATATCTCCCCGGCCCGGCACTAGCCCAGAAAAAAGAGAGAAATGATGGGCACGGTAGTGGCTGTCTGCCTCAGCGACAGGATGGGCGAGGTCAAGAAGCCGGTGGCCTCGGCCCTCCTTGTGGCGGATCATGGAGTGGTGGGCGATGCCCATGCCGGCAGCCAGCGTCAGGTTAGCCTGCTGGCCGAGGAGAGCGTGGACAGGATGAGGGGCCGGGGGATCGACTTAGTGCCCGGCATCTTCGCCGAGAACCTCCTGGTCCGGGGCCTGGATCTAACAGGATTGAAGGTAGGGACAAGACTTCGGGTGGGAAGTTCGGTCGTTTTAGAGATCACCCAGATCGGTAAGGATTGCCACCAGGGCTGCGCCATCCGGCAACAGGTGGGCGACTGCGTCATGCCGCGGGAAGGGGTGTTCGCCAGGGTGGTGATCGGAGGGGAGGTGCGAAATGGTGACGAGATATCCGTTGCCTAGTTCGGTCTTCATGGTCCTATCGCTTATCGTTCAAGTTGTCGGAATACAAGGAGCCCAAAGGATCTGGTACCTGGAAGCCAGGGGAGGCATAGATATTTATCAGAATAATTTCTACCAGAGGGCGGCTTATTCCAGCAAAGAAATCTGGGGTTTGACGGCAGGCTTAGGCATAAGAAAGGATATCAGCTTTTCTTTAAGCTATACTTGCCGACATGATGTGCATGAAAAGGATGATGACAGGAGTTATCCCGATTATTATGACGGTGGATATTATCATGTCCATTTTACTGAACTAGGCACGTTGAAGATAAGGGAATTGTCCCTGGGCTTACGTCTGCATCTGAAACGGCCTGGCAAAGGCATTTATTTCACGGCGTCGTTTGGCGTATCACGGGAAGAATACAGCAGGCAGTTGAAGTGCATCTACCAGCCTGATGAAAGCTATTATCCCTATAATTATTTTTTAAATTACGTGGAGAATATACCGGATACAACCATTTACAAGACTAATGTTTCTCTGGGGTTAGGTTTTGATCAACCCTTAGGCAGCAATTGGACGGTTGGCTTGGAGCCTGGAATAAAGTTGGACGAGGACAACATCAGGGTTTTTGTATTAGCCAAATTAGGCCGTTATTAAATGAAAGCCGCCATTCTCACCGTCTCCGACAAGGGCTCACGGGGCCAGCGGACCGACACCGCTGGGCCGGCCGCTCGCCAGATATTAGAGGCTCAGGGGGCCGAGGTGGTGGCGGCCGAGATCGTCCCCGATGAGAGGCCTCTGATCGCGGCCAGGCTGCGGCACTATGCCGATGAGCTGAAATGCGATCTGGTGTTGACTGCCGGCGGCACCGGCCTGGCCCCGCGGGACGTCACCCCCGAGGCCACCAAAGACGTCATCGAACGGGAGGCGCCGGGCATCCCCGAGGCCATGCGGGCCGCCAGCTTGGACAAAACCCCAATGGCCATGATCTCCCGAGCCGCGGCCGGGGTGCGGGGGCGAACGCTGATCATCAATCTGCCTGGTTCCGAGAGGGCGGTGCGGGAATGCCTGGAGGTGGTGCTGCCGGTGCTGAGCCATGCCGTGGAGTTGTTGCGGGGCCAGGCCGGGGATTGCGGCCATCGGAGGACCACCTAGATATACCGAGTTAAGGATGGGTTGGTCGGTATACTAAATTATGCTGGTTGGTAGGACAAATTGAAGCATAGAAGCGAGGGCGTGATGTCGTTTGAAAAGAAGAACAAGCATAAGGTCTGCAGTTTCTGCGGTAAACGTGACGCCGAGACCCCGCTGATCGAGGGCCCGGATGCGGCCATCTGCGCCAACTGCGTCTCCATCTGCGCCGATATCGTGGAACGGGAGAATCGCTATTCCGAGATCCCCACTAAAGAGGGCCTACCCAAACCGGTGGAGATTAAGGAGATTCTGGATCAATACATCATCGGGCAGGAGAGGGCCAAGAAGGCTCTTTCGGTCTCGGTCTATAATCATTATAAAAGGATCCTGTTCTACGGCGCCGAGCGGGAGGTGGAGCTGGACAAGAGCAACATCCTGCTCATCGGCCCCACCGGCACCGGCAAAACCCTGTTGGCCCAGACCCTGGCCAGGCTGCTTAAGGTTCCCTTCGCCATCGCCGATGCCACCACCCTGACCGAGGCCGGCTATGTGGGAGAGGACGTGGAGAACATCTTGGTGCGGCTGCTGCAGTCGGCCAATTACGACCTGAAGAAGACCGAGATCGGCATCGTCTATATAGACGAGATAGACAAGATCGCCCGCAAGTCCGAGAGCCCCTCCATCACCCGGGATGTCTCCGGCGAAGGGGTGCAGCAGGCATTGCTGAAGATACTGGAGGGCACGGTGGCCCATGTGCCGCCCCAGGGCGGCCGCAAGCATCCGGAGCAGCCGCTGCTGCCGGTGAACACCAAGAACATCCTCTTCATCTGCGGCGGAGCCTTCAACGGACTGGAGAAGATCATCGAATCCCGCATCGGCAGCGGCTCCTTGGGCTTCCGGGCGGAGATCAAGGAGCGGTCCAAGTACCAGGTGGGCGAGATCCTGGAGAAGGTTCAGCCGGACGATCTTTTGAAGTTCGGGCTCATCCCGGAGCTCATCGGCCGGCTGCCGGTGATCTGCGCCCTGGACGATTTGGACAAGGAGGCCTTGATGGAAATCCTGGTCAAGCCCAGAAACGCCCTGGTCAAACAGTATCAGACCTATTTTGATATGGAGGGGGTGGCGTTGGAGTTCCTGCCCGAGGCCTTGGAGGCGGTGGCCGACGAGGCTCTGAAGCGTAAAACCGGGGCCCGGGGTCTGCGGGCGGTGCTGGAGGAGACCATGCTGGACATCATGTACCAGCTGCCCTCCAAGAAGGATATCGCTAAATGCATCATCGGGCGTCCCACCATCATCAGCAGGCAGGAGCCTCAGTACATACTCAAAGACGCCGAACAGGCGGCCTGACAATCACGTTAAACGTTCAGCGTTGAACGTTCAACGTCCGATGGAGCGAAAAGAATGCCAGTAAACAAGAACCTATGCGTGGTCGGGGCCCAGTGGGGGGACGAGGGCAAGGGCAAGATCGTGGACCTGTTATCCGGCGGGGTGGACATCGTGGCCCGCTACCAGGGCGGGGCCAACGCCGGGCACACGGTGCGGGTGGGCCAAAGGGAGTTCGTCCTCCACCTGGTGCCCTCGGGCATAGTCCATCCCAAGGTCCAGTGCCTGATCGGCAACGGGGTGGTGGTCGATCCCCAAAGCTTGATGGAAGAGTTATCGCTCCTTAATAAACAGGGGATCGAGACGGCCGGTAGGCTGCACCTCAGCGCCAACGCCCATCTCACCCTGCCCTACCATATCAGCATCGATCAGGCCCGTGAGTCCCGAAGGGGAGGGGCCATCGGCACCACCCATCGCGGCATCGGCCCCACCTATACCGACAAGGCCGCCCGCACCGGCATCACCGTGGGCGACCTGGTGCGTGGCCGGCCGTTTGTGGAGAAGTTGATGAGGAATTTCGAGGAGAAAAATTTCCTGCTGCAGAACTATTACCACCAGAGGTCTATCAGCTATAGCCAGATATTGGAAACCTATAAAAAATTTATTCCCAAGCTCCGGCCCCTGGTCTGCGACGGCGCCGCCTGGCTGAACCGGATGATGGAACAGGGACGGCGGGTGCTCTTCGAAGGGGCTCAGGGCACTTTTCTGGATGTGGACTTCGGCACCTATCCCTTCGTCACCTCGTCCTCCACCATCGCCGGCGGGGCCTGCATCGGCTTGGGGGTGGGCCCGGACAGGATCGGCCAGGTGATCTTAGTGGCCAAGGCCTACACCACCCGGGTGGGCCACGGACCATTTCCCACTGAATTCGATCCCAAGATGTCCGAACTGATAAGGAATAAGGCCGGGGACGAGTTCGGCCGCACTACCGGCCGGCCCCGGCGCTGCGGCTGGTTCGATGCCGTCATGGTGCGCCGGGCGGTCAAGCTCAACGGGGCCTCGGAACTGGCCATCACCAAACTGGATGTGCTGGACGGCCTCAATCAGTTGAAGATAGCCGTGGAGTATCAGGGGTACGGCCGGGATGAGTATCCCTGGTCGGCAACCGAATTGGAGAGATGCCGGGTGAGATATCTGGCCATGCCGGGATGGAGCCAGAGGATCAAGGATATCCGCCGATTCCAGGACCTGCCCTCGAATGCCAGGAGGTATATCCAAAAAATTGAACAGTTGACCGGGGTTAAGGTGTCCATGATCTCGGTGGGGGCGGAGCGGAAGCAGACCATAATAAGATAGTAGGATACAAAGTCCAATTATCTTTTCTCAAAAGCCGACAGGGGGAACCTTCGCTTGACCCAAGCGAGGCAAATATAGTAAAATTATAACTTTGGGACCCGGGCGAGCCAGTAGCTCAGTCGGCAGAGCACCGCCCTTTTAAGGCGGGAGTCATGGGTTCGATTCCCATCTGGCTCACCAGGGTGCCGACAATAAAAAGGAGGCCGGCTATGGCGCCAAAAGAAGTTCTGAGGAAAGTAGTGCTTTTCAAGTATCTGTCTCCGTCGGAGATGGATACCCTGGAGGGCAAACTGACAGCCCGGCAGATACCCAAGGGCACGGTTATCTTCAAGGAGGGCTCGCCCGGCGAGGAGCTCTTTCTGATAACCAGGGGCGAGGTGGAGGTCTCCATTGAACGCAACGACTCCAAGCTGGTGCTGGCCGAGTTGGGGGAGAGCTCCTTCTTCGGAGAGATGTCCCTGATCACCGACCGGCCGCGGACGGCCACCATCACCGCCCTCTCGGATACCGAGTGCTACGTACTTTCCAAGAAGGAATTTCAGGAGATGTTAGTCAAGGAGCCGCAGCTGATGGCCCGGCTGCTTCTGGCCATGACCGAGATTCTATGCGACCGGATCCAGGCCACCAATGAGAACTTAGAGACCTATTTCCTCATCAATCGGGCCATCGTGGACAACGAACAATTTCGCCGGCTGTACATCCATAGCCATATCAAGGCCTGATCAAACGGCAACCATCGAGTTGGCCGGCGTCTCGATGCCTCGACCTGGCTCGGCATAAGTACGGCCGCTGATGCTATAGTAATCAGCGATCTCTGGTATCGAGGCCAGGCGGATTACTCGACGACCGGCCGGTTCTTCGGCCAGCTCGGGAACAATCCTTCGACCAGCTCAGGAACACGAGATGGCCGCCGGGTTCAAGGACTGAAAACCATCGTCCCCATCGACTAGCGGTTAGGTCACCACTCTTTCAAGGTGGCGGCACGGGTTCGAATCCCGTTGGGGACACCATTCGGTGGCGAAACAGGATGCCGTTCTCATGGCAGGCCATGTTCTTTAATTTCCGTGCCGCCACCTTGAGGATGAGGGCGGCACCCCGATGAAATCGGGGTTGGGGACACCATTCGGTGGCGAAACAGGATGCCATTCTCATGGCAGGCCATGTTCTTTAATTTCCGTGCCGACGCCTTGAGGATGAGAGCGGTAGCGACTCTTAAAAAAGTTGGGATATGATGTGGAGAATTCTGCCGAGGACATGAAATTAATGCAAGGGTAGAAATTATCAAGAAAATTATAACAAAAATACTTGACAAACGAGCAAAAAAATTGTATATTTATAATCCATAAAATTTTGCTTATAAATATTATGCAGGAGGTGGCTATCGGGACTATATCAAAAGTATGCCGAGTTTGTAAAATCCAGTAATTTTTCTCGGGTAAACATTAAACTACTTAATAACTTTAAGGAGGGTTAAGGAGGACATGAAGAGAACACTGGCACTATTGGTTTCCCTGGCGCTCGTGGCCGGACTGGCCAGCGCCGCACCGTCCCTGTACGGCTCCAACGGTCTATTCAGAACCATAAGCGCTAAAAATGCCGGGCCCATGAATTTCGGCATCGGCGCCTATGTCTACGGCTGGAAGTGGGACAATGACTCCACCGCGGCCACCCCTTATAAAACCGGAGCCATGGATCTGGGCATCGTTCCCAATGGATATTTCAGCATCAACGATATGTTCGAAATCTCTTTGGGAACCGAGTATCTGATGCCTTCCAGTTATGTGGAGGTCAGAGGGAAGAAGACTACAGTTAATCCCAGCGGTTTGGGCTACACCCGCCTAGGGCTGAAGTTCTCCTACAAGATGTCCGATGCCTTCGTGGGCGGTATCTACGCTGGCTATGACATTGGCGCCACCCTGGCCGACACCTTCAGATATTCCGGACCACAGAAGAACGCCTACAAGTACAATGGCGGCGTTGACGCTCGGCTACTGGCCGACTTGAAACTCGGCGAGGCTGGCTGCTTGAACCTGAACGCCGGCATGTACTATGATTTGGACAAAGTGCCTGATTGGAAAACTGCCGACACCACCGACAGCAAGAGCATCTACCCGAACATGTCGATTCCATTCAGCATCGGCTTCAGCTATGATCTGGGGATGATCACCCCGTTCGTAGATCTGAGCATGCTGTATGTGATGGACACCACCGCCTACCCGACCTACACCACCGGCACTGTCAAGCGCGGCATCATGGACAACCCGATGTGGGCCGGCGCCGGCTTGCGGTTCTATGTGGCCAATGGTCTGAACATCACCCTGGGCGGAGAATATAACCTGCAGGCCGACAGCAGCAGCAATTCGCCTTATTTCAATGACGCCGAGCACTGGCATGCCATCTTCGGCTTAGCCTATGCGCCGAAGGCCGAGAAGGCGGCCAAGGTCCCGGCCACCGGCTCCATCGCCGGCAAGGTCACCGACAAGGCGGGCAAGGGCTTAGCTGCGGTGGTCACCGCCGCCGGTCTGACCGCCAACACCGACCCGGCCACTGGCGCCTACACCCTCTCCGGCATCGAGATCAAGAACGTGCCGGTCGAGGTCAAGGCCGAGGCTAAGGGTTACATCGCCAAGAGCTCCTCGGTATTGCTGACCAATAAGAACAAGAAAGTCCCGGCCGTTCAGGACTTCGTGCTTGAGCTCAAGCCCATACCGGCCAGCGATGTCAGCGGCATCATCACCGACCAGAAGGACGGCAAGCCCATCGCCAACGCCACCCTGACCTTCAAGGGGCCGAAGACCGTCACCGCCAAGACCGATGCCAACGGCAAATACACCGCCAAACTGGAGGAGGGCAACTATCAGGTAACCGCCGAGGCCGAGAATTACAAGCCGTTCTCCATGAGCGTGACTGCCAAGGGCGGACTGCCGGTAGCCAAGGATGCCAAGCTGGTGAAGAAGGCTGAGAAATTCTCCTTCGCCAACATCTACTTCGAAACCGGCAAGGCCACTCTGACCCCGGCTTCCGACGCGGCTCTGAACCAGATCTACGGCATCCTCAAGGAGCATCCGGAGCTGAAGGTCGAGATCGGCGGCCACACCGACAACTTGGGCGGCAGGGCCAAGAACCTCAAGCTGTCCCAGGCCAGGGCCGAGGCCGTGGTCAACTGGCTGGTGGCCAAGGGCATCCCGGCCGGACAGCTGGTGGCCAAGGGCTATGGACCGGATGTGCCGGTGGCCAGCAACAAGACCAAGGCCGGCCGCGAGCAGAACCGTCGCATCGAAGTTGTGGTCATCGAATAACGGATTTCTCCGGCAAACAAAAAGCCCCGCCTTCATGGCGGGGCTTTCGGTTTTCAGTATATTGAAATCGCTGCTGGGGAATGATAATGAGCGCCGGCTTTCTTGATAGTTCGGATAAAAGCCGGGCCTCATCTATCGACTGGAGGACCACGAAGGAGGAAATTCGTCTCGGGATAGGGAACCAGGGGAGATAGAGGAAGTATCGCCCCGGGGCTATGAATTTTGCGTTGGAAATATACTTGGCTCAGGAGGCACCGCCGAGTTTTTAGGATTTTCTTCTCTCCCAGCGGTGAAATTTTTTGATGAAATCACCGGTGGTGCGACGTAGGGAGTCCTCCGGATCTATTTCCAGCATCCGGGATATGTTGACCAGAAGGAACAGGAATCGGCCCAATAGAAGAGAGAAATTTTTCCGATCCCGACGGGAGTAAGAGGCGGAAAGATCGGATAGCAATTTTTCAAAGAAGGCGAAGGAGCGGTCCAACTCCTCCCACTGCCAGCCCAAGCGGTCGGCCTTCTCCTGGACCCGGCGGGCCCGGAGCAGGGCCGGCAGTGCTCGGGGCACTCCATAAAGCGCCGGCCGGCGACGTCGGTCCTTCTCCCTTCGCTTTATCTGCTCCCAGTTCTCCAAAACCTGGCGGACGCTGTCGACTTTGGCCTTTCCGAAAATGTGGGGGTGGCGCCGCTCCATCTTTTGCCGATGGTATTCGATGATCCGGTCGATGTCGAAGCTTCCTCTCTCCTTAGCCAGCTGACTGTGGAATATCACCTGGCCCAGGAGGTCGCCTAATTCCTCCATCATCTTATCGTAATCGCCTTCCTCTATGGCCTCGACCACTTCATAGGCCTCCTCGATGAGATAGGGCTTGAGCGAGGCATGGCTCTGGGCCCGGTCCCAGGGACAGCCGCCCGGGGCGCGCAGCCGGGCATAGAGATCCACCAGGCGGTAGAAAGGGGAACGGGATTTTTTCTTGGCCGCGGATTTTCGCGGATTTGACTGATTCACTTTGTCTATTTT
>Ga0272448_1007860_pt1 | contig 11207 bp, 7 predicted proteins | sample YNPCB0191_FD_202220 | JGI IMG/M metagenome (GOLD analysis project Ga0272448, IMG submission 202220) | Hot spring sediment microbial communities from Yellowstone National Park, WY, United States - YNP-CB-019-1 | ecosystem: Environmental > Aquatic > Thermal springs > Hot (42-90C) > Sediment... | reverse complement strand
ACTAAAGTGGCAAAATCCAAAACTGCTAAATTAAAATTTCTGCTGTTCCCTGGAGGTATAAGGCTCTGAGCAAACGACCACATCTTTTTATCTTCTCTGGGTCTTGGCTTTTGAGACTTTACGCCGAACACCCGCTGTACAACTCTGATAAAATTGGTGTCGAGAAGAGGTACATCCTTCGAGTAAGAAAAGCTTAACACAGCATTCGCCGCGTACATTCCAACTCCTGGGAGCTTTAGTAAGTCGCAGAGTTCTGAGGGAATTTTTCCATTGTGCTTTTCTTCAACAGCCAAGCCGAACTTCTTAAACAGTTCTGCTCTTTTATGTTCCATCCCTAGCGGCCGAAGCAGTATTTCAAGATTTTTTTTATCTGCTTCAGCAAGCATCTTTGGATTGGGGTACATCGCAAGAAAGGAACTATATAATCTTTCCACCTGCTGGGCCGTAGTTTTTCTCAGAAGCATTTCTGCTACAAGCACTGAGTATGGGTCTTTGGTATGGCGCCATGGAAAGTCTCTCTTGTTTTTACGCCACCACTTTAAAAGCAGATCAGCAAAAAGACCTTTCTTACTGTGCATTTTTTGCATCACACAACTGCAGCTGAATAGATGTCAAAGTCTACTAGCAATTTCGAACGCAAAAAGCTTCAACAGTTCAGCGCACCTCCTCGAGAATTACCTTCACAGCTTTGGCTATCCTCCTGCCGAGCAGAGGAGGCACTGCTTCGCCTATTTGCGCTCTGACTTCAGCAGGATTTCCCTTGAATAGAAAACTGTCGGGAAATGTCTGAAGGCGCGCTCTTTCTCTGTTAGTAAGCTTCCCTCTGCTCCTCCTGTAATGATAGCCCCATGTGCCTCCGCCTCCGTAGGCAACAATCGTATAGGAAGGCTTAAGAGGATGAAGCCTTCGGTAGATGAGGCTAATGCCTTTTCCCTCTACTTCCCACTTTGTGCCTCTGACAAACTCGTGATTTTCGCCCGGAGGAATCATCTGCAGACGCTCTAGCACATCTTCTGCCTCTTCTGGAACGGCATTGCTGTTATCGGGGAAAGTTCTTCCCTCCAGCCTTTTTTGATAGTACCCCAGCTCCTTCAGGAGCTCAGCGTGCTTTTGAAATGCTATATCTAGCAACTCTCTGCGAGTAGTCCTCGCATGATTCAGAAAAACGTAGTCCTTCGTAACATCAAAGCTAAGCTTGCGCCATACGTTATGTAACCATTTCTTTGCTCTTTCTGTTCTAACAGCGTTTCCAACGCCTTCGTACTCTTTCATGATCTCCGCGTATTCGCTTTGTAGCTCTGGAAGTGGTCTGCCTTCAAAAACTTCAAGAGGAGTTAAAGGGTATTTTTTAAACACTAAACTTTCTCCGCTCAGCGCTCGTTGCACTCTTTGCCTCAGCGTGCTTGCTTTGAGCCAGTCTTTGCTGATGAGGTCTTCTCTAATGCCTATAATAATTAAGCGTCTTCTTTTTTGAGGCACGCCTAAGTTTGCGGCGTCAACGACATCAGAAAATACGATAAAATAGTTCTTGATTTCACCGACCGTACTGTTTTCAGCAGACTTTTTTATATCCTCCCATCTAAGCTTGAGCTTTGAGAAATCTTCCAATATTGTCTGGTATGCCATACCTCTGTTTGCACTTTTTAGGCCGGGAACATTTTCAAAAACAAAAACTTTGGGTTGAAGAAAAATAAGAGCTCTCACAAAGTGCGTATAGAGACGCCCTCTCTTAACTTTGATTCCCTGTCTTTCTGTTTCAGTTCCTCTGACTACTGAAAAGTCTTGGCATGGAGGCCCTCCTACTACAACATCGACTGCACTATCGATTATGCTGAAGTCTACTGTAGCAACATCTCCAAGAAGACAAACTGGAAGAACGGTACTTCTGCTGAACTCGCTAGCATTTACTATGCTGTGTCCGAAATTTTGGGCATAAGTTAGAACTGAGGAGGGCAGGATGTCATTTGCGAAGATCAAGCTGAAACCGCCTTCCATTTGAAATCCAACATCCATACCTCCAGCGCCAGAAAAGAGCGAAACCAAGGAATAGCGACTCATTATTTTTCAGCCTCTTATAAGATTTTAATCAGCTCAGTCCAACTCTCTCTTCCCCATTTTAACCCTCCAGAGTGCGCCAAAAAGTGAGTTGTGGTTAGAGAATCTATTATCGGCTCTACTTCTATTCTAAGCTTTCCTTCAGGATCGAGCTCCTGTACATAAGGATGTTTTTGCAGTGTTTCTTTCGAAAATATCCCAATTCCATGAGTTATAGCAATTCTTACTTTTGTTTTTCCTTTCCTACGGCATACCAGGTGGTGTATAGGTAAGTTCAGTTCATTTTTGTTAAGGTAGCCTGATATATACGCAGGGATTGGGTCAAAGTGTGGGATTTCATCCCAAAGCTTTTCTGCCATTCCATTGCTCAGCTCACCAAGTTTTTCTGCTTGAGGAAACAGCTTATCTTTCAAGAAGCTAATTGCCTTTAAGAAAGCCAAAAAATGATGTCTCAAAATTCCTATTTTTACTAAAATAAAAACATCAGAGTGTTCTACTTGCGCACCAGGCACGTCTAGCCATCTGCCGTTGAACTTTGTTGTTTTAATGCTTATTTTTAAGTTAGGAGTTCTCCATTTGCTGTCTCTGAGTCTTATCTTTGTGATGTCTGTCGGAAGAAACTCTGCTAAGTTTCCCCTATTAGTGCTTATGGCTGTTTCTAAGCCGAATCTCTCGTTTAAAAATCTCGATACGGCGATTTCTCCTAAAAAGCCTCTTGCAGTGTCTGTCCACACCTGCGCCATATCGCGTTGCCTAGAGCTTCCAAAGTCTGTTCCGGCGAATACAGGAGCGAGCCACAAGGCCCTTACTAACACTTTCAGATAATCGTTTTTGTCCAGCCAGACGAATTGGTACTTAAACCTTTTTTCAAACCAGGATTCAAACGAAGTGCTGTTGATCTCCAGGCTCTCTTCAGCACCTTTTAATACCTGTATTGCTAACTTATGTGCGGAGCTGGCATCGCTTATTTTTTCTGCTAGAAAATCGGCAGTTTTGCTCACCTGAGAGGTATCCATTGTTTTAAAAGCTAATGTCCTCTCCTTTTTAATCTTTTTTAGCCTACCGCGCAAAAGCTCAAGACTGAAGAAAGCCATTTCTTCTGCGTAAAGCAGTATTTTGTTAAAAAGAAATTACAGTCGGACTTATTTTTTTCAGTGCAAGGTAAAAAGCATAAAAGCAGTGAGACACTGAGAATTTCCTTAAGAAGCTTGACTGGAAGTATACATATGTTATACCTATTTAATGAATTTCTGTGCACAGAAGTACGTTAGAACAGCAAAGTTCAATCAGCTTTATTCGAATTAAGCTAAAATTTTTGAAAGCAGAGTCGACATGAGGATTTAAAAAAAACAGTTATAAAAAAGTTTTAGCTTTCTGCTGGATTTTCTTCTAAGCAGTCACTACCTGAGCTCAAGGCATCACTGTAATAAGAACTGCTTTGCAACAGCACCTTTAAGCCAATCTACTGAGTCTTTTCCGTAAGTTTCCAAAAAGTTTTGTTTGACGACCAGCACCTTTAAGCCAGACTGGTTTCTGAGGAACTCGATCAAAAGGCTCTTCGTTGGCACCGTCCCCCGTTGCTTTTGGTTCCACTCTTCGTCTCTGTACCGAAGGAAGCTTTCTTTGAGGCTAGGATTTAAGCTTAGTATGATTTCGTGATTAACTAATTTTCTTTCTAAAAGAGTTGCTACTTTTTCAGCACTTTCTTCGCACAGAAGGCGTTGCAGGAAAGGCTTTAAGCTTGCAGGAACCAGTTTAAGATTTGAGCTACTGAACGTGCTAAGGAGTATGCCGTCCGCATCGTACTCTGAAGCTGAGGATCGATCTAAGTAAGCTATAAACGAGACTACAGCAGTGCCACCCGGAGTAGCCCTGCAATCTATGAAAAAGCTGGAGTCCAATCGTAGCATCGTTTCAGATCTACCAGGAAGGCGGAGCTCTGCTAATCCTGCTGAGAATTTAATGTCGGCTTCAGTTACAGCAAACAATCCTAAAAACGGCTTTCTGCTTCCTCCGGGAACCTCAACAATCAGCTCCGGAACAAGCGCCGTTCTTATTAGGAGCGGCACTTTTTCCAATGCTATATATGGGCCTAGCTCGGTGCTTGAGTTTTTAATACTCTTAAGTTTAAGTCTTATTCTTTCTCCATGCTTCCTAATTTTGTTAATTGCTGTGAAAATATGCAGACTTCCTTCTTCGGGCTTTAGCTCAATTTCACGCCCCACATATTTTTCTATTTTTTTGTCCCTAAACTTTAGAACGGAAGGTTTGAAGCAACAAGGTAAGTAGAGATACGCCCAAGCGTGGCTTTCTTGGGGAATAACGCCTGCAACGAATGCCCTTAAGCTTTCTAGAAGCCGACTGTACTTCAGCATCTCTTGGCGCTGGTGTAGCTTTTTTATAGTAATTACTTTGTTCTCATCCCTCATATAGCTGAGGATTGCAGAAGACACAGGATCTTTGCATCTCTCAATTGATTGGCGTAGGTATCTGAGAAAATGATCCTCGCTTTTTGTTCCTTTTGCCCATAGGTTATAGTAGACTGCAGATGCGTTATCAATTAGTTTTTTCGGCGTAGCCATTGCGTTCGCCTAGCTTAGTCCACACTTCATTAAACATATTTGCTAAACATTTAACAATAGGCCCGTTAACGACTAATCCTAAGTCATAATTTATAAAAAGATGAGCGTTGGTCAAGTTAAATGTTCCAACTATAGCTGTTTCTTCGTCTACAATTATCATCTTAGTATGAACTCCGCTTACTTTTACATTTTCTGAAAAACGCGTTGCATAAATTACTTCAAGGTTAGGTACAAACTTTTTTAAAGATTCCAGCAACCGTATATTTTCGTTGGTTCTTTCTGTTATTATTCTGATGCTCTTCAGCTTGTTTAGGTTGCTGAAGCATTCTGCACACAGTACATTAAGCATATCTCCTACGTATGGAACCATTATCTCTATACAGTTTTGCGCTGAGCACAACACCTGTCGGATGCAGTCCAGCAAGCCAACAACAGGAGCATTCTTCAGCGCATTAGGGGCATCTTTAAGGAGTGGGGGGTTGGCAACTATTCCTACAACCGATCCAAAGCTAAGTTCGGAGCTTGCACGGGCAGGCAGTAATTCTACGGTCTCTTTCTTAAGGCACCACTTTGTTGTAGTGATTGGCTTTGTGTAGTCAATTGGAGAATTTTTATCTCTCAGCACAGCTCCTTCAGCTTCCAGCAACATCAGAGCTTTGTATACTTCAAATTCGTCTTCTTTAATGGCTTCAGCTAATTCCTGTATGTATGCACAACCTCCCCTTTGCCTCATTGCATTAATAACTTCTTGAACAAGCTTATCCTGCGTCATGCCTTTTGTCACGCTATGTAGTAGTAGGATGATCTCCAGTTAAGCAGATAGTTCATCATAAAGCAGTTGTCGAGGTAAAGGCATGCTTTGCAGGCCGACCTGCACATTCTTCTGCACGGAGAGCTGAAATCTTTAACGTATTTAATAAAATCGAGCTTACTCCTTTTTACTGTTTCTACGCCGCCTATGCCTCCTGGAGAATCGTCATAAATCATCACCTCAATCGATTCTTTTGTTTCATCCACATACAGTGCTTCTCCGAACTCTCGAGAAGATAACCCTGTCAGCTTAACTACTGAGGACAGCAGTACATGCGACACCGAGTGCGCAAGAGTAATAAGAGGAATTTTAACATGGCCTCCAAGATCATTCTCAGCATGAGCTACTGCTTCTTTTGCTCTTTTGTGGTTGAGTCTAACCAGCAACCCTTTAGTTTTCATCGAGCGCCCCAGAGCAATAACGGAGTTTTCATCATCTCTAACAAGAACTGGAATTCTTCCGCCTTTCCACATAGAAGGACTGCCGACCAAGTAGAACGGAGCTAGTTCGTAAATTCTAAAGTGCCCCAGCTCGACGCTATCTGCATTTAGCTTTTCAGCAATTCCTTTCTCGCTCTCTGCGCTTCCTGCTCTGACAAAGGTTGCTACAGTGAATGGCTTAGTAAGCCCAGGGCTAGGAATTGCAGGGATTCTTATGGTTCCGCTTCCTTTAAGCGGAGGGAATCGAACTAAAATTTTTCTATTTCTGCTTGAACTTCGGTCTGAGCTGTAGTTACAAAAAGAGCTGTTGTAGTATGGGCAATTTGAATCGTCTAAAAAACATGTAAAAGATAGGCTCTGCAGTGGTCTTTCTCTTATTTTTGGCTTAATTCCCCTAGGAAGCCACTTCTCATACTTTTTGTTTCTAGAGCTAATTTTTGCACAGCTGTTTATTTCATATATTTCGCTTGTTGGCACTATTATATTTTCATAAGCCCCTTTTAACGAAGATGGGTATTGAACAAAATGGAGGCGCCCATCCGACTTCGCAGGCACACCGACATATGCCGGCACAAGCACAGCTCTGCACTCTTCGCAGAAATACGGAGGCGATCCGCTCAAACTGTCGATGTTGTATACCCTTCCGCACTTACTGCACATCAGATATTTTAAGGAGGCCACTTCTTCGTATTCAAAATCGCAATCTACTTCCTGAAACTTAGTCACTACTTTCAGTGTGTTGTTTGTTACGCTGTTAAGAACCGTTTCAGTAGCTTTGCGGAAGACAGAGTCCTGAGAAAACCCACTGCTGTACTGCTTAAGCGCTACTTTTAACCTCTCAACAACACTTGAAGTGTCCAAGCGAACATCACCTGTTTTCAGCTTCTTTAATCCAATCTTCAAACTTCTTTTTGTCTCCAGGTATTAAAGAGTTGACTGTAAAACACAGGCCCTTATAAGCAATAATTTGACCTGGAAGAGCATGCTTCAGCATGTATCTTAAGTCTCTGGACCTGCTTTCGCTACCAGTCCTAAACTTAATATTCACTTGAACATCCGAACCTCTTAAGCTGTACAATGTTTCTCTTGAGCACAACTTATCCATAAATGATTGAAAATCTGCGAAGGTCTTAAAATCGGAGTCTTTTAACCTCTCTAAAAGCTGATCTATTATTCGAACTGCAAACTCTTTTCTCTCTTGTTGCCCGTTTATTACTAGCCGTTCTAAGCTTTCAGGCAAATAATTATTATACGCCCGCAAAATACTTTTTTCTTTATCGTTTTCGTTGCTTCTTTTTATTGTGTTGATGATTCTTTTCATGTGATCTGAAACTTCTTCCCACAGTTTTGTTCTTCTATCAGTTTCATTTAGCTTGGAGACGATAGCAGTACAGGCGTTGTTTTCGCCACTACAGCATAAAAGATGTACATATGCGCCCACGTACCTATACAATGCCCTTCTAATGACTTCATCATTATCTGGACTTATGAGATAGGACTCTTTTTCTACAGCGCCTTCTCTTAAAGACCCATCGCTTAGAATTTTGTAGTTCTCAAAGAAGTAGTAGTCTATATTTCGATCTGGGTCAAACAGCACAAACACAACCGCGTCTCTGTTTCTTCCCGCTCTACCGATTCTCTGCAAAAAGCTTACTACTGAGGAGGGCATACCAAAAATACTTACATAATCTACACTTCCATAGTCAACGCCAACCTCAAGCGTACTAGTTGCTACAAGCATGTCTATTTCTCCAGATTTGAACTTGTTCTCTACTTCAATTCTGTCCTTCTCCCAGTCTGTGGTATGGCCTCCGATTCTCACGTTAGGCCTAACAGAAAGCCTCATGACGTTTATGAGAGTATTCGAGTCTTCAAGGGTGTTTGTAAAAACAATTCCTTTTGGTACACCTCCCTTTAGGGAGGTGTGCTCTTCAGTAAACTTATCAATAATTCTTCCGCATGTAGAATCTTGAGAGTAGGCTTTTGGCATAATAAATATAAAATATCTCTTGTGCGGTTCCTCTGCACTGCTTCCGTTCACGTCAAGTTCAGCATTAATCAACTCTACAAGTCTATCATCACTAACCCCGAGCAGACTTTTAACGAAATCCTTCTGGTATCCTATTGTTGCGCTGGACAGTACATAAATTGGTTTTTCACCACCGAGCTTCTTGAGTACGTGCTCCATTAAACTTAATAGGTGGTGCGTCTGAGCTCCAAAGCTACCGGTAAGCTGATGCACCTCATCAATAACTATAAGAGACGGCTTGCTGATGTAATCAAAGATCTCAATTTTATCAGACCCGCACATGGGACACTTTTTGAGGTTCGTGTAGCGAGGGTAGGTGTGGCCGCACACACTGCACTTCTTATAAGGAGCGCCCAGCAGTTGCCACTCATACCACCTAATGTTTTTGCCGTCCAAGCCGATCTGGCCCTTGCTGATGTGCGAAAGTACTCTGTTTAGCATGTCTTCATCAGTTATTAGAATGTCGGGTGGATCTGAGTAAATTTCATCCCTTGTTTTTCTCATAAACTGCTGGAGAAAGCGAGCGAACTTACACTCAGAGCTACCTCCACACGACACGACTGGTGCACAGCGCGCATTGCCATACTTCTCGCAGGACACTTCGATTTGCGTATGATGCTCAGGGCATTTAAGCGGCAGTACTTCAGAGCCATATTTAATTAGCTCATCATTACTTTTTATACTTCCGTGAAAAATGCCAAAAGATAGTTTTGGCCCACCCTCTTGATTTATCCAGTAGATCATATGAGCTACTTCTTCGAGCTGATCGTTGGCCAGCGCTTTCGTTGGATATATAAAAACTGCCTTGACCCCCGTCTCTTCATTTTCGCACAGCTTCTTATAAGCAACGTACAGCACAGTTGGGATAAGAAATGAAAGCGTCTTTCCTCCGGCTGTTCTGGCTCCAATTACAAACGCGTTTGAATTTTCTTTTCTGCTTCTGAGAACTCCTAGTCTATTCAGCACTTTTTCTATGGACTCCTCTTGGTACTTGTACAGCTTTTGTATTCCGTGAGGAGGATTTTCTTTTTCCTTCAGAACCTTTGCCACAACTCTAAGAGTGTTTTTAAGAGCTACGCAGTCCTTGGGAAGATCGTTGGAAATTCTGTTGAAGAAGCTGTCTACTGAGTCGCCCTCCTTAATGCGAGGTAATGTTTCCTCTTCAACGTGGTTGTCTCGAATTACATACCTATTTGGCCTTTCCTCGATCAGCATTGCATTAACAGCGTGAGCTCCTACGATTCCTACGCTCTCTTTTTTCCACTCTACGTTAAGGTTGCAACCGCCTATGCCCTCAACGAACCCTTCAGCCTCCATTAGATACCCCAAGGCCCATCTACTTTTTTCCTCTGGGTTAATTGTGAAAAAGTTAGCAGGATTTCTGCAGAACTTATCTTGTAGGTCCTTCGGCGCGCTGTAGTCAATAATGCCTCCGAGATTTATAAGGTAAAGCTTAATTAAGTATTTTCCGTCACTTCTTCTGCATGCTCCTGCCAGCAACCCAAAAGAGTGGGTAAACTTTGCTACAGGGTCCTCGTCGCTTTCAGAGTAGACTTCTGCCTGGAATAACGGCCAACAACTTTCACAACCAACTATGTCAGCAGTTTGATGAGCAACTTCTCTTTTAAAACGGCTAAAGTCCTTTGTTAGAAAAACAGGTTTTATTTCAGAGTTTGGACTTTCAAGCTTTGCTAAAGGCGTCACTAGCAGGCTTATGATTCTTTCTGCAAACTTACTAATTGTAGCATCAGATCTGCTTCCGCTGAACCTAACGGGGAGCACCGCAAAAAAGACGTAGGCGCATGTGCCAAGCTCGATACTCTCGCCGGAAATAATTTCTTGACTAATTTCGTTTAGCGCTTTTTCTGCAGTGAGAGAAAGCACCAGCTTTGACTTGCTGAGCTCTGCAGATATTTTAACTTTTGTGTATGCATCATCCCGTTTCTTCTCCGGAGCATCATAGTCATATGAATTCCTTATGAAAAAACTAAATCCCGCATTAATGCTCCCCTGATCTATGTCTGCTTGAGTGAACTCAACACCAATAACATGCCCTGGGTGCTTGTAGACGTACTGTTCAGTTGCCTCTTCGACAGCCTCTTCATCCTCTTCTTCCTCTATCTCATTGAACTTTTTAGTGATTTTGCAATCAAGTAATTCCGGCCATGGGTTAAGTTGTGCTGAGGGCGGAGATAACAAAGAGATGTGCGGCTTTTCAGGATGGTGCCTCGACTTAACGTAGTTTAAAGCCGACTGCATGCTCTTGTACAAAGCATTACTGTAGGCACTCATCTCAACCACCAAGACTTCAACACAACACAAGGCCCACTTACTATGCAATTACTGCTTATGAAGCCGCTAGCTCCTTCTGCTTTGTGCTTCAGAAATCTGTAGGTTTTAGGATACGCAACAAAAACTTCAGGCCAAAGAGCCTCTTCAAGTAGCATAAAGCAGGTTTGAACAAAAACCCACTTGCCTTTTCCCATATCTAAACTTATTAGTAGTGTAATAATTTATAAACTTTACTTGTTTTAAAATTTGAAAACTTGTTTTGTTAAAAACAAGCACAATTGGGTAAGCAAGTTTTAACTCAATCTAAAGCATATTTTCTGCTCTTTTGAGCTTAGTTAAATCTAGCTTCATTTGAGAAGAAAAAATTGCTAAAGGTTTCTACTTTAAGAAACTCCTGTGCTTTAATTACTAAACTGTTCTTTATTGGTGCTTAAAAAGGCTTATAAATTTATTTTGTACTAGAAAGTATAAAAATGAGCGCTAGGACTTTAGCTTTATTGCTTTTGTTCGTTGTTATTTTAATAAGTTCAAAGGTTTTTGCAACAGTTTATGAAAATTATGACGTCTACGTTCAAGTAAATGTTCAATCTCCTTCTCAAACAATAAGGGTTGTGGTTGAAGTAATAAAGCCAAACGTTGATTTAGATCCAAATCATGACTCTTTGCTTTGGTACGCTGACGTAGTGATAAACGGAGTACGCTACAACGAAGCAGTAGCTGGTGGAGACGAAGCAATAAACAAAAGGTACTTCAACTTTACATTTACTCCAGGTCAATCCTATACTCCAAAAGTAGTTGACTACAGCCAAGTATCTTTCTACATAGAAGCAAACTGGAACAGGTGGGGGCAAAATACAAATCCCCTAGCTCTGCAGCACTACTATGTTCATCTAATTCCTTCTTACTATGTAAGCATAGTTTCTTCGTATGGAAAAACTTCTGGTTCTGGATACTACAAGGCTGGCTCAGAAGTTACTCCTTCTTTAGATACAAGCGAA
>Ga0272448_1007859_pt1 | contig 11207 bp, 6 predicted proteins | sample YNPCB0191_FD_202220 | JGI IMG/M metagenome (GOLD analysis project Ga0272448, IMG submission 202220) | Hot spring sediment microbial communities from Yellowstone National Park, WY, United States - YNP-CB-019-1 | ecosystem: Environmental > Aquatic > Thermal springs > Hot (42-90C) > Sediment... | reverse complement strand
CTTGGTGAGAGGGACGCCCCGAAGGGCCTCGGGTGGTTGTGTCTGCCTTTTAGGTCGGAAAAAATTTCACCAGATGTGGAAAAAGTTTTTATTCGTCAGGGGTTGTCTTATCCCCCCCTTTTTTTTTCGAGAACCGTGTAAAGAATCTCGGCAAACCCGTAACTGCCTTCGCCGGTCGCAACGTACCTCGGGTACGAGTCGATGAGCGAGGCATCGTTGAAGCGTTCTATCCCCGCGACCCCGCATGCATGAGTAAAATATCGAAAAAGGGGGGCGTCATTTGGCGAGTCCCCGCAGAATAGGAACTCCTCCTCATGGTCGTCGAGGCGCATCCCTTTCTGCTCCTCCAGGAAGCGCTTGCACATAGTAAGCTTGTCGTACGTCCCGAACCACGCGTTGACGTGGATGGAGCTTATCTTTGCCGAGGCGCCGTGGGACTCGAAGTGGTGCTTGATCCTTTGTGCCTCCTCGAGCGAAAGGGGCGGATGGACATCCTCGCGGAAGTCCACAGCGAGATCGGTCTCTCGGTATGCCTGGTCGCTTGCCAGCTCGGCCCCTGGGACGAGGCTCTTGAGCTCATAGAAGATCTCGTAAAGCCTCGCCTGGAGGAGTTTTCTTTGGCCGGCGTCCTCGATAGTGTACCGCTTGACAAGCCTCCCCCGCTTTTCGTCGAAGGCGAAATAGAGCGCGCCGTTTTCTCCTATGACGCCGTCGACAGGCCACATCCGCGCGATGTGATCGGCCCACCCTGCGGGTCTGCCCGTGACAGGGACGAGGATCAGGCCGTGTCTCTTGGCCAGCCAGAGGGCATCGAACGCCTCAGGATGTATCCTCCCGCGGTAGGTGAATGTGTCGTCGATATCGAAAAAGATCCCCCGGAGCCTCGCGCAGGTCGACTGAGGTATGTCTGCTATAGGTAGGGCGCTATAGTGCATGGCTGGAGCTCCGCGGCCGGGGGGAGGTGAGGACCCACGCTTGTCAGGAGAGGCTTAGAGGCGAAACGTCAAAGCCTGCTTCGCCCCTGCCTCTAGCCCTTCATCCGGGCTATCGAGACGTGCCTGCCCTTACTCGCTCGTATAGGTGCCCGATGGCCTCGGCCCAGGTCTCGGGAGGAAAGAGCGGTTGAGAAACACTCTGGCGATGTCCCTGTTGCTCGAGTGAACCTCTTGAAGTGCCTCCATGATCTCTTGTTGTCTCGACCTGGGTTTCTCGTACGGAAGCGGGCTGCAGGGAGTCTCGGTCCCGCAGTTCCTATACCTCGGCGGTGTATCGTACGATCCGTTTCCGTCCGCATCCACCCATATCGGGTTGGTCATTGCGTAGGGGTGAATAGCGAACACACTGGAGGGGTTTTTCCCCAGCAGATCGCCTGCTGCCGGGATGAAACCCTGCAGCGCTATCGATATCAGGGACCCGACCTGAATATAGGGGTATTCGTTGGAGGTGAATACAGGGAACATCTTGTCTTTTCCCATGGCGATCGTCACGAACCACGTGTCGATAGGCCTCTGCCGGTCGTCGCGGTCGAGGAAGCATGTGATATCGTCGTCAAAGGCCTTGATCGTGGCGTGGCCGATGGTCTTGCCCCTCGTGTAGCAACGCGCCTCTGGATACGGCGGCCTCTCACCAGGCCCCCACGGTGTGAAACGGCGCTCTCCGGTGGGCTTCAGGCACGTCCCAGTGCGGCCGCAGGAGTCGATCTCGCCGATGAGGAGGCCGTTCCCGTAGATCTCTATCCTGTCCACGTCGTACCAGCCTGCTGTCTCGACCCGCACGTGGAGGGTGACCTTGCCCTCCGGGTCTTGGTTGGTGATTGTATCGCCGATGTGGGCCCTGCCGTTTATGGACATATCGATGAACGGACCATAGGAGACGGTTGCCTGGTGCGATCTTATGCGCTCTGCGACCTCTTTGTCGGTTGCCGCCATCGGCTCGTCCGAGCTGAATTTCACGTAGGTTCTGCAACAGCCGGCCTCGTTGCTCACCTTGGTGTGCGAATCAGAGCCGGCTGTTGCCGTGAAATTCACCCCTTGCAAGAGGTAAGCGAACCAGTCGTCGAGAATCTGTTTGTATCCTCCTTCTAAAGAATAGCTTGGGTCGCGCAGGACCTTGTCCTGCTCCCAGAGGGTTCTCTCCATGATGTCGTAGATCGTCGTCTTGCCATGCGCGGCACAGGTCTCCTCGGAACCATCGGTCATCTCACATATGGTCTCGTATTCCTTGTTGGTCGGCGTCCTGATGAGTTCGAGCCTTTTGGCATTGAGCAGCTCGAGGGACTCGAAGTCCTGGGAGAAGTTCATCGGGTTGACGAGGTCGGTGTTGCCGATGCTCAGGATCGAAGAACTCGTCTTGAATGTCCCTGGACCTTGGTCCGCCTTGCCCGCAGGGTCGAGCCCATACATATAGAAATACCCGAAAAGGCTGTCTCTGGGGTGGGCTATGTGGACGACGGTCTCTCGAGGGTCGAGGCCTGCCTGGTTTCTCAGAGAATCGAAGATCTGCTGTGGGGTGTGCCCGATCCATGCCGGCGCACCATTTCCGTCCTTCAACGGCTCGAACTTGAGAGGGAACCCGATGAAGTGGCCGATCTCGAAGGTGGTGAGTTCGTCGGAGAGGATGGTGTGGATATAGCGGTTTATACCGAGATCCCAGACAAGAGGCCTGTAATTCGTTATGTAATCGTGGTCGGTGCCGTTGAGGATCTCTACGTCCTCGGCAACGTCCGTGACGAGGCGCTCCCGTGGGGGGACCGCGGCGTCCTGACTGTTCTGGCAGTGTTGGTGGATATCCAGACTCATGAACCCTCTGGAGTCGACGACGTGCCGGACCGTGGCGTAGATCTGTGCCTCGTAGTGGGGGTCTACGCGTACGACCCCATGGTCCAGGCTGTATTCTGGCCCTCTGGAGACAAAGTACTCGTAGACCCCGGGGCGCAGTTGCACGGTGCCATAGCCATTGTGGGTGTGCTCGACCTTTGCAAGGCGGTCTGCGAGGAATCCGTCCCCGAGGATAGCCTCGAGATCCCCATAGCGTCTGCATGCAGGATCCATGTCGTTCTTCTTGCACGTGTCCGCCTCGGGGTCGATGGGCATGCCGCGGAAGCTGATCTTGGCAGGTATGAGATCGCCTGCCTCGTTTCGCACCTCGTAGTAGACGCGGCCCGATGGAATGAGGCCGAGGGCCTGGCGGGTCGTCTGGCCTGCAGAGATCTCCACCGGCACGAGTTCGCCCTCTGGGTGGGCGGGATGGTGGGCCAGAAGCAGATAGTGGCCGGGCTCGAGCTTGGCGTGGAAATTCCCGTCAGGCACGAGATCCTCACCCTTGTCCGTCTCGATGACGTTGACCAGGGGGCTCCTTCTTTTCGGGTTGGTGACGCGTTCCAGAAGGTCGGGCAGCGTTACAGAAGAGAGCCTCTCTGGGTCGTTGTCGTCGTAGTACCGCGGGTCCTCGAACACGAACACCTTTATCCCGCTCAGGCCCATGTACGAGTACGCATCGATGACATTCCCCTCGAGCGTGCCGGTGACATCGCCCCGTATGTCGTGCACGGCATCGACCACTGACGCGATATCCCCCTCGCCGACGATGAAATAGTTGGTGAAATCGACCCGGCTGCTCTGGTTGGACCACTGGTTGGGGTAGCGGGCTGAGAACAGGATGGAGAGCGACGCACTGAACAGAGGTATCTTGAGCGCTCCCTCTCTGGCGGTCATGCCGTAGGAGACGCGGTCCCCGCTGGCGGCGACGAACTCGCTGGAGATCGGGTTGCTTATGGTGGATTCGTTCAGCTCCGTTACGAGCCGCCAGATGTAGCCGTCGAGATAGTAACCGAAGCGAGGCCCAAAGACACTGACATCAATGCCGAAGAACAGGGCGTTTCCGAAAACGAGGTTCCCATGGATTAGCTCGTCGAACATATTGTAGCTCGTGACCTCGTCCATGACCTCCGCACTGACTGGGGCGCCTTTTGCATCCTTGAGATCCACGGCTGTTCGTATCTCGACATACTCCTTGCCCGGCTCGAGGATGTAGTCTGTGGTAAAGGAAGTAAAAACAGTATTGGGCCGAAGCGCCCCGAGGCCCTGGACAGCGAGCCCCAATATCGTGAGGAGCGGGGCAGACTCTCCTTGCACGGTAATCACGGCCGGCCCGCCGTCCGATCCGTCGTTCTTGACGAAGATCTTTATGGGCGGCTCCCCGCCGTCGTAGACCCTGGGTACCATGGTGTTCACTGTGGGGAACACCTCGACAAATTGATCCAGGCCGTGGCCGCAGCAGGTCTCCCTCCCTTTGCGCACGCGGTCCGCATCGAGAATGCTTCCCCCGTAGAGGCCCGGTCCGAAGCTCTCCCCCACATCCTGGATCACGATCTTGATCTTGCCGTTCTCGAGTACGTAGTCACCGGGCATGCCATAGGCGTCCGGGCCGCCGATGAGCTGATTCCAGGCCGTTGCGCGATAGGCGCGAGCAGGACCGTCGGCTTCGTAGGCGTCGTTGTCCCCACACCCCTGCGTCATCGCGACGAGCAGAGCGACCCCAATGTAGCCGCGAAGGAACCACATAAGAGTAACTACCCTTCGAGTTGGATTCATCTGCATTGCCCCCTGCGAGGGTATGCCTGGCCTCTTGCGTGAAGACCCGATCATACCCGCTCGGTGTCCGTTAAAAGGCTGCCTGGAGAAGGGCGTAGAGGCCGTTGTTGTCCAATGCGGGTCCGTCCTCTTCCCGAACGACGTAGTTCAGTTGGACCTTGTAGTAATGGTTCCTTTGCACATACCAGTTCAGCCCGACCGTGTGGTATTTGATGTCCCCATTGTCGGTAAGGTGATTATTGTCGTCGAACTGTTCGTACCTGTACGCCAGCTCGAGGTACTTCGGCCACACAAAATAGCCTGCCTGGACGTAGAAGCCGTCGCGGTAGGTTTTCTCCTTGATGATGGGGGCCTGGCTCTGGCCCTCGAAGTCGGGTTTCTGCTCCGAGCGCATGAATTCCGCTCTGATGCTCAAACCATACCCTTTTATCTCTGCGTCGATGCCCCAGCCGAGATACTTTGCATCGAGGATGTGGTTGGAAAAACCAGAGGCGCCTAGGCTCAGCCGGAAGTCGCGGAAAAAGTCGCCTTCGATGTCAGGAAGGTCGCCCAGCGGGTTTACCACCGCACGGACGACATAGGCATACTTGCCGTCGATGTTGCCCCTGAAATACTCGCCCTTGCCGTTGTAAATCCCGGCGTAGTATTTGAACAGACCATCGCTGATCTTCCCCGAGACGGTGATACCCACGTCGCGTTCGGGGATGCCGATTCCGTTGTATTTTGTCACGTCTCCCTCTGTCGCAGGGACGATATGCTGCTGCGAGAGCACAGGCCTGAAGATGAATTGCATGTCCCGCGAGGAGGTCAGGATCTGCCTGCCTGCAGGGACCTTGCCTGCGCCGATGGAGAGGTTGGCAAAATCGAGGTAATCGAGTGTGAGCATGGCATCCGTGAGATTTATGTCGTGCGTCCTGAGGAATTCCGACTCGCCCATGCTCACCTCGAGGAGGACGTGATCGAAGAGCCTTGCCTCGACGCCGAGCCTCCAACGAAGAATGCGAAAGCCCTTCTTTTCGAAAATATCGCCGAGGCCGTACGCGCTGTCTTCATCCTGGCCCCATATCTTCCAGAGACCCTGCACCCTGCCGGATAACCTGACTTCATCGAGAAACGATGGGACCTGGACCTCCAAACCCTTTCTCGAGAGGTACTCCTCCGAGGTCACTCCTCGAGGCGGACTCTCCTCTGTGGCATGTGCGAGCCGAGGTAGTACGAAGAGGAGGAGGATAAGGCACCCTGAGACGGTTCTCGACAGCTGGTTCATGGCAGGCCCCTTTCAAAGTTGTTTTGGGAAGGATTCCCTTGAAAAGGTTTTTGTGCCGGTGGAACCCGAGGAAGAAGGACAGCCTACGATAATAAATCCGGGAAACGCTGTCAATTCCAAGAGGTCCAAAAAGGGAGCGGGCCGCGGGCTGACTGGGCGGGAACTGATTGCACCCTCGTCGTCATCTAATGAGATAGGGGAAAGAGAGATGGGGCACGTGGGCCTGAATGGCCCCCGGAGCCGGGAGAGGGAGAGAGGAACCGTCGAGAGGTGACCGAGCGCCTCTTGTCGAGGGTCTCTTGAGATGAATGGTCACGAAAAAGACGAAGGTACTGCCAGAAGGATCGAAGGCAAGTATTACCGGGGAAGGATCGCACGGTACAACCCCAAGACAGGATATGGCTTTGTCGAAACGCCGGAAGGCAAGCATATCTTTTTCTACGCGGATCAGGTCCGCCTGGATGGAACAAAGAGGAGAAAGGCCGATATCCAGCGCGGTCTCGTGGTCGGGTACGATGTCGGCTGGACCGACCGGGGCATACGCGTCTGCAGAATGAAACTCTACGACAAGGAAACCGAGCCAGCCCCTGAGCCGAAGTCCCCACCCAACAAGGGTTGATTGATTCCCGCCCGCCACCTTCACTTCGCCGCTCGATGCGTCTATTATTGCCTTCCGACACAAGAATCCTACCGAATCCAGCTCGGGCATGCATGAGCACCACCGTTCGCTCCGGCAGGCCTCGAGAGTCCTGGGTGAGGATGATCCGGTTTCTTTCTGTTCCAGGGGCTTGCACAGGTGGTCGCTCGGGGCTGCAGCGCATGAGATAACTTGATGTTATTTATTGGATATAGCTACATAACATGCTTGAATTAAAAGATATTTATGTCTCGTTCGATACGAACGACGTGCTCTGCGGGATATCCTTGAAGGTTGTCCCTGGCTGCAGGATTGCGCTGGTCGGTCAAAACGGCACTGGCAAAAGTACGCTCCTCAAGATAATGGCAGGGCTTCTCGAGCCTCTGTCCGGCCGCGTGATACGGCACGAGGACCTCAAGATAGGGTATCTCCCCCAGACAGGCCTCTTTCACAGGGGCAGAACGCTGTGGGAAGAGGTTGTCGAAGGCGCAGCGGAAATATATCGCGTGGAGCAAGAGCAAAAGGACATTCTGGAAAGGATAAGAGGCCTGCCACAGCAGGACCCGGAATACCGCCGACTCCTGGCCAGGTACGGCGAGTTGGAGACGAGGTTCAGGATCATCGGCGGGTATTGTGCCGACGCCATGGTATGGCGCGTCCTGTACGGACTTGGGTTCGAGGAAAAGGACCGGGACCGGGCTGCCGAGACCTTTTCCGGCGGCTGGCAGATGCGCATAGGGTTGGCAAGGCTGCTCCTCCAAAGACACGACCTTCTCCTCCTTGATGAGCCGACAGATCACCTCGATCTGGACTCGCGCAATTGGCTCTGCGAGTATCTCAAGAGATACCCCGGCGCTTATCTCGTCGTATCGCATGACAGGTACTTCTTGGACACGGTCGCAGAAGAGGTCTATGAACTCGCCGGGAAACGCCTGGAATGCTACAGGGGCAATTATTCGAAGTACCTGGAGGAGAGGGCCAGACGCCGGGACGCAGCCATGCGGATGTTTCTCCGGCAGCAGGAGCAGATAAGAGACGTCAAGGTGTTCATGGAGCGCAACCGGTCCAGAAAGGACCGGGCCGCTCAGGTCAAGAGCAGAATCCGACAGATGGAAAAGCTCGAGCGCCTCGAGGCCCCGCGCGCTGAAGACCGCGTAACGATCCGCTTGCCAAGGCCCGGCCCGTGCAGCCGCAGGCAGATCGAGCTGAGCGGCGTGGAAAAGTGGTATGGCGACAAGAGGGTCTTTTCAGGCCTCGACCTGCTGGTCGAGCGAGGCGAGAGGATAGGTGTCGTGGGCCGCAACGGCTCAGGGAAGTCCACCCTGTTGCGGATCCTGGCAGGGGTGGAACCCTTCCAGAGGGGTCTCCGCGTGGTCGGCCGGGGGGTTTCCATAGGTCTGTTTTGCCAGGATCGAACCGCGTGGGACGACCCCTCGCGGACCGTCATCGATGAAATGATTGCCTGTGCGCCTCACATGACGGTCGAACGGTTGCGAACCCTTCTGGGTGCCTTTTTGTTTCGCGGCCGAGAGGTCTACAAGGGCCTCGGGGTGCTCAGTGGGGGTGAGACGGCCCGTCTGTGCCTTGCCAAGCTTCTTGTGCGATCCCATAACGTGCTCCTTTTGGACGAGCCGACCAACCACCTGGATATCGAGGCCAAGGAGGCGCTTCTCGAGGCGCTGCGGGGGAGCGAGTGCACACTTGTGTTCGTTTCCCACGACAGGTATTTCATCAATCGCCTCGCGACCCGTGTGCTGGAGGTCGGCACGGGCACCGTAAAGAGTTTTGACGGCGACTACGAGAGGTACCAACAGGCACTGAAAGACTCCTTACGCGACTCGGATCACGGCCGTGATCGATTGCCGTCTGGTCACGACATCGTCGAGGCTCGGGCGGAGGAGAGGGAGAGGGCCTCGGCGGCCGATCCTGCCAGGCGTCAGCGCATGCTCGAGCGTCTCGACCAGAAATCCAGGGTGAGGGAGGAGAGGAGGCGCATGGGGCGGGTGGGCGCCCTGGAGGAGGAGATAGAGACGCTTGAGAGGAGGGTGGCCGATATCGATCGGCAGATGGCGGACGAATCGACTGGGAGGGACTTCGAGCAGTTGAGTGCCCTCTACTTCGAAAGACAGGGCCTTCAAGAGAGACTCGACCGGTGTATCGAGGAGTGGTCCAAGCTCATGGAGACCGCCGAGGGGAGCGATACGGTGTAGGCCATGCCGGGGCTGCGCAGGGAGCCAGAGCGCGGGCGCGGTCCTCTCGAGCCGGCCGCGATCAACATGAGAAGGCCTTTTCCAACTCCGGAAGATGCAGTGGTTTTATCACTACGGCCGCGGCACCCGCCCGGACGAGCCTCGATGCCTTTTCTTCTCCGGGGGCGATATCGCACATCAGAACGACCTTCACGTAGGGGCAGGACCTCCTGATCTCGTAGAGCAGCTCTTCGATGTCGACACCGGGCAGAGACTCTTGGAGGAAAAGGAGGTCGTAAGAGCGCCTGTCGAGAGTCTCGAGTATGGCGGCGGCCCTGGCCACTGCATGCGGTGAGCCGCCTCGCGAGCGTACAAGTTCCTCGAGGAGCCGGGCCACCTCAGGCTCTTCCACTGCGATGAGGACGTGCCTGTCGGCCAAGACCTCTCGTGGGGCGGCGGCAGGTTCAGTCTCCCTCTCTTGCGTATCGTGGGAGACCGTCGGCAATCGGATGGAAAAGGTCGTTCCTTCGCCGGGCTGGCTCTCCAGCCGTATGGAGCCGCCGTGAGCCTCGAGGATTGCGTAGGCGAGGCTCAGGCCCAGGCCAGTGGGCACACCTTCCTTTTCGGTCCTGGGTTGCGAGGCGGAGGCACCTTTCGTGGTGAAAAAAGGCTCGAATGCGTGGAGCGCCTCCTCTGGGGTCATGCCCACCCCCGTATCGGAGAATTCCACCACGGCCTCGGACGGCGTACTCCTGACCTCGACGCAGATCGTCCCTTTTCCCTTTGGCAGGATGGCATGCCGGGCGTTGACCGCGAGGTTGAGAAACACGTGCTGGAGCGCCCCCTTGTCTCCGAACACCAGCACCGGCGAGGTGATGCGCACGATCACATCGATGTGTTCGTTCTCGAGCTGGTTGCGGATCAGGTCGAAGACCTCTTCGAGCAGGCCGCCGAGATCGACGACCTCCCTTCTGCCCCTCTGGGGAAAGGAAAAGCGATTGAGCCGCTCGATGAAGTCCTTCCCGCGCGTTGTCTGTTCCTCGATGACCTGGAGCGCCGTGGCAATCAGGGATGTGTCGGAGATGTCCTGTTGCGCCAGCTGCGCATAGCCCCGAATCGAGGCGAGGAGGTTGCTGAACTCGTGGGAGAGCCCTGCGGCAAGGATGCCCATCGCCGCCATCTTTTCCGAAATGATCTGCTGTGATTCGAGCCTCCGCTGTTCGGTGATGTCCCGCGCGATGCAGAGGATCTCGGTAGTGCCGGGCTCCGAGGAGACCGGTGCCAAGGAGAACAAGAGGGTGAAAGGGCCGCTGCCGTTCTTGGCCCTTTGTGTTTTCGCCTCGAAGCCCCTCGCCGTCTCGCTCCCGGTGCGGCCGGCGAGCGCCTCAGCGATGTGTGCGAGGAACCGCGGCCGGTCTTCGGGCCTGAGGAGTTCGTCCAGAGCGATCCCCCGGGTTGTGCCGGTGACGTTCTCCAAGAGCTGCTCGCCCCTCCTGTTGCTGAGTCGCAGGGAGGCATCTCCGTCCACGAGAAAGATTGCGTCCTGTGCCTGCTCTATGAGCTGGCGGTAGCGGTCCTTGAGGTACGAGATCTCCCGTCGCGAGAGGCGCAGGATCCGGGTGGATCTCTGGAGGCGCAGATTCAGGTAAACGACGATCCCGCAGCAGACCGCGAGCAGGCCGAAAAGTATCCCGAGGTCAGCGATGACGTAGGAAAGGTTCCTGAATCGCTCGACAGATCCATGGTGGGCGAGGACGTGGTGAGCGAGCATGCCACGGTATTCGAGATAGAGAACGAGAAAATAGGACGCTATGGAACACGTGGCGACCAATGCCACGCCTGCAGGCGGGATGACGAGGGCGGCAACGAGCGGTGTGAGAATCATGAGGAACTTGTAGTCGCTGTCGATGCCGCCTGAAAAATGAATCGCCGCGGCCAGCAACACCACGTCGATGACGAGTTGGACGACGAGAAAGGCCCACAGGAAAGAGGCGCTGAGGCGTTCGCGGCGTTGGAGGAAGCGCACGGCAGGCCCGGCATAGATCAGGTTGAGGATTACCACGGTCGCGAAGATGCCCGAGGCCCTTCCTATGACAGAAGGTACCGCTGCCTTGAGAAGGGCCTCCTGCAGCACGATCGCCAGGATGCCGACAGCTGAGAACCATCGTATCTGGATGAGCAGGCGGATCCTTTGGAAAATCTCCTGATGGGGAGACGCCGGTGGCGAGGGGTCGCGGGGGTGGTGTTCTTCGTCTCTGTTCATGGCACGCAATAGTATCGCTGCAAGGCCTCGTTTGGCCGCCGTCCCTGAGATCCCCCTCGAGCATGGAGTGGATAAATCGACCTGGAGGTATTATACTCTCCTCGGTCCGTTTTCTCGACTCGGTGTACCTTGAACGGGCGATTAGCTCAGTGGATAGAGCGTTGGTCTCCGGAACCAAAGGTCGCGGGTTCGATCCCCGCATCGCCCTCCAGTGGATGAGAGTGACGAGACGGGCGACACAGTTCCCTCTCTGCAGGGC
>Ga0272448_1007856_pt1 | contig 11207 bp, 5 predicted proteins | sample YNPCB0191_FD_202220 | JGI IMG/M metagenome (GOLD analysis project Ga0272448, IMG submission 202220) | Hot spring sediment microbial communities from Yellowstone National Park, WY, United States - YNP-CB-019-1 | ecosystem: Environmental > Aquatic > Thermal springs > Hot (42-90C) > Sediment... | reverse complement strand
TGTACTTTCTTTCTAATAATGCCCCTGAACAGTTTTATCGCCTGACCAATGTGCCTGAAGCCAGCTGGAAATTTCATTCATTTGAAATAAATTTTAACAAGAGAATGTCCAACGGCTGGCAGCTCGGTGGTTCAGTTAACTTTTCTAAAAACACGGGCAATTACCCTGTAAAAGTTGAAAGCTCCTATTCTTTCGGAAATTTTTACAGTGCCAATAGCTTTGTCAATTCTTATGGCGAATTGCCTTATAGCTATCCATTAGTAATAAAGCTTTACGGAACGTTCAAATTGCCTTATGAATTTATGTTCTCATTTATTTTCCTGCATATCGATGGTAGTCCCTGGTGCAGGACAGTAACGGTAGTTCCTCCGGCTGATTGGGCTGCAGCTAATAATGTAAGTAATGTTCCTTACGCGATTAACGTGGAAACACCTGGCACCCGCCGAAATGAGGCTTATGATAATCTTGATGTCAGACTCCAGAAGGATTTTATTGTTGGTCCCGGAAGATTAGGGTTTTATATGGATGTCTTTAATTTGCTCGGAGCTTATACCCTTACCATTGCTAAAAACCCGGGTGGAACCTGGCGTCCAGTTGATGAAAACACAACTCAGGGGACTTATACCCCGGGATCTACTGGTTTGAGAGGATTTTCCGGTTCCCGTCAGTTTAGATTTTCGGTGCTCTATAGGTTTTAAGTATCAGTTTAAAAAGATAAGGGGAGGACTTTAGCCTCCCCTTATCTTCCTTATAATGATATTAATTTGCCTTAAAATCATAATGATGCTCAAAAAAAGATGAAATATAATAATTTCATAAAATAGCTGAAATAATTCGGTGTAAGATCGGGTTATTCACACTCTTTTCGAAAAAAGGCACTGGAAATTCTTTATTAGCAGAAGAAATCCTATCAACTGAAAGCGAAAAAATTCCCATTTTTTAAGATCATAGTTTATTCTTGCCATTTTAAATTTTGAAAATGAGGGAGATATTATTTCTATTACCACTGCTGTCCGAAATAACCTGAAATTACATTAATTTTTAATCTCCTCCAGGCAGACATGATTTTCCATATTCCCAAAACCAGGCTGTTGTTTGTGTTGTTCATATTTTGTCCAGTTAAACAAGGCTTAAAGCTAACTATTCAGCTCCTCTGACCAGCAGCGGTGGTTCCATCGGCCGTTCTATGCATTCTCATAAATCTCTATAAGTGAAAATATTCAGCTTCGAAATCGAACGGAATTGCTCAAAGATTATTAATACCGGGCTTGGAGCTCAAGATACTACAAAAATACTATGGCCATCCATCCATGCTGTCCATTCTTTCAGTCTAATAGGACATGATATCCAATCAATCTAAGGCCACCTCATAGCCTTTGCTTATCTTAAATTTACTTTCAAATCTGAATTATGCTATCTTCAGAGAGGCCAAAATTTCAAGTAGACTTTTTCATGACCCAATGATTCATTTTCGGATAGATTTTTAAGGAGGCAATTTGCCATCGCCTTTATCGAGGCTAATTTTATTGATTTTTTTCCTGGCGGGTGGCAATAGGCACATAACCGATTTCTAAGCCTTTAGGCGGTTTTACGATCAAAGCCGGATCCAAGTTAGCCAGCTTGCCTCTCGTGAGCAATGGCAGGTAGTCGCGGTCCTTGGTCCATTCGCGGTGAAGTTTTTCCACCTTTGCCTGCATGCTCTCCCGTTCCTCTTCAGTTAGTCCAGCGTTCAGTAGCGCCGGCTGGTCGGCAAATCGGTACCAGTAGTAGGTTAAAATGCTGCCATCGCCAAGTTTAACTTTAAACGGACCGGCCTTTGGTCCTGGATTTTTCCAGCAACTTTGTGGGTCTTCGGGAGTAGTATAGGGTTGCTCTTTTTCCTCAACTGGGCGTTCAAATTTCAACTGATGCAAGCCTGTTTCAGCGGGAACTTTATCAGGGGGTACGGGCACCCATTTCGGTTTCTTCCCTTCGCCTGGGTTTTCAAGATGATAGTACTCTGGCAGAACGACAAATTTTCCATCTTTCTTCGCAAGGTTAAAGTTCCACTTGTATGCATAGGTGTCCTTATCTAACGGAATGGGAGTTGCAAAGGAATCCCAGTCAATATCAATGCGGGTTTCGCCTTTTCCGTCCTGATTTGGCACCCGTATCTGCCAGGTGGCGTGACCGCGCCGGACAAACTGACGTTCGAAAGCACCTTCGGAATTTATCGCGCCTTTGCAAACTGGACCGCCTTCAAACCAGGCTTTTACCGAATCATAGAGTGCCTTGTTATTGTAAACAGTATCCTTATACACCAAAACAGACATATCGTCTTCGTTCAGCGGGAATAATGTTGGGGCGATACGTGCGTACGACTCACCTTTAGAATCTTTGGCAATCCGGCAGGGAATCCATTGTGTCTCCATCTCGACTGCCCGGTTTGGTTCGGCTGGACGGCTATCAAGAAGTAGTCCGATAAACCGCGGGTCTTTCACGCCAGCTTCCGCCCAGAAGTAGGGGGTGAAGAAGGCAACAGGACCTTTGAAATTGGCGGCGCTGATGAAAAGTGTCCAGCAGTTGCCCCCGGTAGTAATTTTCTTTCCATCTATTGTAAGGGTGCGGGCGTCGCAGAGGGGCAGATTCAAATAGCCGTAACCGAAAAATTCGCCGGAAGCACCTTGTTTGATATTCAGACCATCAATCGGAAAAAGGAGCCACGGACTCAATTGCGCGACACCGTAGAGACCAAGCGGTTTTTCCCATGTGCCCCATCCGTGGGCAGGGCCGTTGGCAATTACAGAGAAGTCCGGGCCTACGCCACCCATGATGAACTTGGGCGTCTCGGTAGGAAAGCGCGTATCCGTCCACCAGCCCAGACCACCCTCAACATCTGAATAAAATTTAAACGGCGGGGTATCATTTTGGGGAAACATCCATGTGCCCGGCAAACCGGACTGGAAATTGTGTCCCGGATAAGTCAGCTGCAACGGCCATGCTGGTACATAAATTGAAAATCCGGCATTGTAACTTTCGTCCACTTTCTCGACGGGGATGATAAGATAACCAGCTATATACTCGCTTCCTGCTTTCTGCTGCAGGGTAAGTTTCGTCTCTAAAACGAGAAAAAAAATAATAAATAAGAAAGCACTTAGTGCAACCTTCACATATTTTCTGATCATATTTATGCGCCTCCTTTTTAAAAAACCTAATTATCAAAAAATGGCAAAGCAAACTTTTGATTTTCTTAATATAAATAATACCTAAGTGTCAAGCATTTTGTGTAAATTCCTTTGCGGTTTCAAGCGTCGGTTTGAGCCTAAAAGACAGAACCATCCCTCTATTCAAATTTTCCTTCAATTTTAATTTTACCTCAGAGCAGATGAAAGCCGGCGCATTTGGGCATAAATGGCTCTGGGCTCCCAAAGAACTTGAAAGTAAAAATCATTTTGTGTCTGGTAACATATATAGAGTTTGAAAGGAAGAGAGACAGGTGAGAGAAAACATAGTGGAAAGAGCTAAGGAAAAAACTATGGAGGAAATCATCAAGGAATATTTCAAAAAAGACCTGTGTAAATGGGGAGTGGGCAGCCTTAAAGCGATTTTTGAATAGATCTTCAATGAGTGAATATTTGACACCATTTCAAGCAAAGTGGGGTTTAATATGAACTTAAACCTGGCTAAAAGCAGCTCATTTTCAAATTTCAACATCCTGGTCGAAGTTCTAAATGATATCAAATTATTAGTAACATGTACCCACAATCTTGATATTAAAACTCTTCTTCGTGGTGAATTTCACCCATCATCTTGGGCGCTTTTAATTGGCACATTAGAAATGTTCAATAAAAGTGCTCAGGTAAAAGTCCTCAATGGTAGTAAGATTCTGGCGGACCTAAATATGAAGGTTTTGGCGGATCAAAATAGAGGACGATTTTATCTATCACGACCCCCGGGTCTACCATCCAAATGGTCAAGGTATGTTTGCCCGGTCGAGAGATTTTCACCGTGGCAGTCAAGCGACGGAGGTTCGCCAGTACATCCCTTTCTCTGCCTTCAAGAATTTGTGGCTCTGCCCGATCGAGGCTGAAAGCAAGACGAACACCTCGACCTGGTCCCACGGGTAATGTAGGCAGACAATCAATGTCTAATCGCGCTTCACCAGAATGAAACAAATACATGTCATATTCCACTGACGGACTAAAATTGAGTATTTCACCAGGCTCTAATCGTGAAGCTACAGTCGGCGGAAATACGGAAACGGAATCCCCCGAACGGCCCAGGCCCTTAATAACTTGCCAGGAAGCTCCACCTCGCTCTTGCATCCTTATATAGTGCTCAGCTTCCATGCTCACATAACCGTGGCTTTCTACAAAACCCGTGACCTCATTGAGTCGTGGCTCGCTGGGATTGAAGATCGGCACTCTAACTCGTTTAGAACCTGCGGTACTCTTTATGTCAATGGTAGCTTCAATATCTTTTCCTGCCGGTACATGATTCCAATCTATGCTTACCCAAATCCGCTGTTCGGTACGGAAAGAGCCTGAAACAAGACTTAGTTGAACCCAAGGTTGGGAGACCGTGGCTTGCCAATTAATACAACCCTTACCCGTATTATATAAATCTATAAAGCGCTTTCCTTTTGTATACACGCTTAGATCGGCAAGAGTCTCCTCTTCGCCCCCTTCTAAAGCTACCCCCAGTGCCGGCGGACCGTTACCATCATAATCACTTAGTGGAGGCATGACAAACTGGTAAAATTGATTACCCCAGGGGCCTGGTGCCCAGGACATCATGTAGTTCCATTTTCCACTGACAGTCAGTAAGCCTTGATTATAATGATTTGTCAGCTCAATGATGCGTGCAGCTGCCACTCGCGCCTGCTCGGCCTCCTCATGGGTACTGCTTCGTCCCTCAATAGCGTGCCGTATATTCTTATCTGCAAAAATTATCTTTCTGTTCATTAAGTTTGAACACTGAACCGGATATAGGACAAGCTCAAAGAAGGCGTCTTTTCTTTCGACTGGCAGTTGGTCGTATATCGTCTGCGCACGGAAGGCAAGGTCGGCATAGCGCTCCAGCCGCTGCCTGGCCTCGTCGTTGTAACAATCGTGGCTGAACCATGAATACTCAAGATTCTTGCCTTCCTTGAACTGCACGAGATGCTCAGGCCGGCGGGTAAAGCCAAGTCGGTAGTATTCCTCCATAATCTGGGCGATCTCATCCGCAAAGCGTGGGTCAATGTCCCGTGCTGCCCAGCCCCTAAGAAAGTCGCGAATATTGGCCGGTCCAAAGCGATGCGGGTCCCAGGCCATCTCCATGAAAAAGTCTATCCCAATTTCACCGGGCTTGATATCGCCCACGTTAAGTACCCAAAGAGTTTTAGCACCATATTGGAAGGCTTTGTTTAACTCTTCCCACATAAGCGCCGGCGGAGTTGTGTTCAGCCAGGTGTAGGCATTGGTGGCGCCGTTAAGCCACTGGATATGATAGTAAACACCTGAACCTCCAGGCCGCCGTTGCTCGGCCAGGGTGGGCAAACGGCGAATATAACCAAAATTATCATCTGGCCAGCAGATTATCACATCGTCGGGCACTTTCAATCCCTGGTCATAAATGTCCAATACTTCGGTGTAGGGAATAAATACCTGCGGAACTTTGGTAATATCAGGATTCACGTAACGGGTTAGCAGCTGGCGTTGGTCGGCAAAGATCTGTTCTAAAAGAGCAATCTTGTCAGCAACCGTCTTTCCTCCCTTCATGGGTTCATCGTCCTTGCCGCGCATACCCAGGGTGTAGATGTTTTCATAGCGTCCGTTGGTTTTAAGCCGCCTGGCCCAATAGTTGAGGATTGCCTCACGGTTTGTCTGGTAATTCCATTCTGTGCCAACTTCCTCGTCCCATTCGGCTCCATTTATGTTATTCCTGAGCATCGGCTCGATGTGACTTGAGCCCATAACGATAGCATAGTCATCGGCCACAACCTTATTCTGAGGATAGTTATTGAAAGGCCGCGTGTGCAGTTGCATCGCGGGCCAGAGGTAATTGGCCCGGAGCCGCAATAGAAGTTCAAATATTTTGGCGTAAGTCTTGGGTCCCAGCCCCAGCCCTTCGTCGGGGGCGAAAGTTCCAGCTGCCCAAGGACGGATTCCCCACATTTCGTCGTTAATGAATAGGCCGCGATACTTCACAGCCGGCGGTCCCATTCGGAACTGATCGGGAGATATGTAGATTGCCTCACGGTGCTTTGGTGTCACGTCGGCCCACCAATACCAGGGCGAAACGCCGATTCGCCTTGATAATTCATAAACGCCGTAAGCAGTACCTCGTCGGTCGCTGCCTACTATGATAAGCCCTTGTTTAACTCCAGGCAAAGGATCAAAAACTCCCATTATCATAAAGCTTTCCCACTTTCCCTGAATCGCGCTTACATCAAGTCGGCCCTCTTTAATGAGCCTATCAATGAGCGAGCTCCGGCCAACAGTGCCTATTAATACGGCCTGGGCAGAGAGTTTGCTGATAGCTACTTGGAGTGACGGTTTGCGGCCGGTAACGCGCTCTACGTCCTTGGTCAAATCCTCAGCCGCAATCTTTACCACCTTCCAGTCACCTGGGTCTACATATACGTCTGCTGTCACTCCTTCAGAAACCAACGGGAAATAACCTTTAATAGGTTGCTCACTAATAAAGGGCCTGTCCTGGTCAGTTTCTGTCGGAGAGGCCGTAACTGCTGGTGATGCGTTTAATATCAAAAGCCATGTCCAGGCGACCAGAAAAATTGCTCGTATTGAAAAAAGAAGCCGACTTCCTGAAGCAGGACCAGTACCATTGAGTGAATCATTTATTATTGTTCTTTTTTTCAGAGCAAATGCCGTCCCGGCTGTAAGAAATAAAGTTATTGAATAAACATTAAAAATGCTTTTCCTCACGGTCTCATCTCCTTGAATAAGCGGAACAAAAAAGCATATAACAATAAATTATAGCCAGCAAATTTGTAACCAATCATAAAAAAATACTTATTTAAATTCTTTTTTCCAGCTTCGAATTTCATCTTCTCATTCATTTTATTTATTTATATTATCACCTGATTTTATTTATTAAGAGACTTTTTTTGAACAGAAAGATGGTAAATATTATGAATTTGCCTTTTATGAATATGATGGTGATGATTACGAGGGGGACATGAAGAAGCTGGCCGAAGAGCCAAGAAATATAGCCTGGCTGAAAATCTGTAATCCCATGCATATTCTGCTTCAGAGAGCTAATGGGTGGAAAGAAATGGAAAGAATTTATTTTAATGAATAACAATCTGTTGTTAATTTAATGAAATTTAAATGTTGAGATCTCAGTCTGAAAAAATTTTTGGCCGTCATGGGTCTGTGATGAACTCAACTTATGGATACAGTCTGGTCGGTACCAAAAGGTAAGGCAATATATGCGATCTGACCGGTGTGGCCGAAGAGTGAGCTGCTGATTAAATTCCTTGGGAGAAAGGTGAGACCCATCATTTTTGGAGTTCATATGATCAAACCCTCATTGGCCATTTCTCATTTCAGCTCTTCATTGTCTCCGATCAGGGGCGATTTCAGATGCGTACAAAGACCCGTATTTCCTCTTTATCATTTTTTGAGGGGAAGGAAGTTAATTATGAATGGCCCGGGAATTTTATTTAAAAATAAGTAAAGTAAGTATCTTTAGCTTATCTGGCATTTTATCCATTCAGGTTGAGATTGGAGTTACCACGTGACCTACGAGATACGAGGTATTTTCTAAGCATTAAATCACCAATAAATATGTGGAGATGGGCATGCAAAATGCCTTGTAATATAATAAAGACGAGTTAAAATTAAAGCTAAAGTAGCTTCTTTATTCCTAAAGAATGGGAGTAAATTAATGAAAGTTAAATTTAGTCCTTTTTGTTTATCCTTTTATTTTTGGTTGCTCATGTTAGGCGTTCTTGCTATCTCATCCGGGGCCCAGGAAATAAATGAGACCCAAAAGGGCAATAACGAAAAAATTATTGAGTGGTGGTCATTTGACCAGGACACCGGGAGAGATGCTTTTGATGAAATTGCGCATAAAAAAGCTTCTGTCTTTGGTAATTTTGCCTATGTTCCAGGCGTTAAAGGTAAAGCGATAAAACTGGATGGTTTCCGAACCTATGTCACCAGAAAAATAGATCTTTCAAGCAACCCCGAAGGGGCTTTTACTGTAGAATCCTGGGTAGCTCTGGCCACTTATCCTTGGTCGTGGGCACCGGTAATTGACTGTACTTATCCAGAAGGAGCGGGCTTCTTTTTTGGCCTGGATCAAGAGGGCCAGGTGCGCTTTAAAATTGCTGCTGGTGATGCCTGGTATGAAGCCACTTCCATGGCGAAGATTCCATTAAATCAATGGACTTATATTGCAGCTTCCTTTGAACCTGATAATAAAATCAAGGTTTTTATAAATGGGCAAAAGGTAGCTGAAGAAAAGGTTAAAGGAAACTATATCCCGGTCAGAGGAGGTTTTCTAACCGTTGGGAGGAATAATTATCCTCAAACCTGGGATGAATATCAGTTAAAAACTGAAAACACATATTTTTATCTTGATGGATTGCTTGATGAGATAAAAATAATTAGCGGGGCAAAATCGGAAGAAGAGCTCAAGGATGAATTCGCCCAGCTAAAAAAGCTGCCTGTTCCGGCCTTAAGCGATCGATCGAAATTACCTAAGGGGCCGGTTGGTTCAGGGAGCTTTGGCGCCTTCCAGACGAAACTCAACTATTATAAAGAGTGGGATGACCTGTGGCGGGTCAGCGAGGTCCCTGACATATTTGTGCGTTTTGAAGACTCACCTGTCCAGCTCATTTTTTGGAGAGGTACAAGCTATGTTCCATGCTGGGTAACAGAAAATGACATCTGGTATACCAACGAATGGCTGGAAACATGGGGAGCAGATGTGAAAAGTTGTGCCGAACCATTAATGGACAGGCAATGCCGGTTTTCTCGCGTAAGTATTATTGAAAATACAGATGCCCGGGTTGTTATCCACTGGAGATATGCGCTGGTAGATGCCTTTTACAATTTTGTGGGTGTTGGTGATGATAATAATGGCGAATGGTGCGATGAATTCTATACCGTTTATCCAGATATGATAGGCATAAGAAAAATGGAACTCCATTATTCCAAGCCCGAACGCAGGCACGACTGGGAAGAACAGATTGTTATACTGCCACCGGGCAAATATCCCGATGAGGTAATAGAAAATGAAGCTATCACTCTTATTAACATGAAGGGAAATATTCATAGATATTCCTGGCATGACCCAGACCTGAAGGTTGAAATGAATGAACCCAAAGGAGCCAATATGTCATTAGTAAATCTAAAATCAAAGTACCGTCCCTTTATTATTCTCTCGCCCGATCCAGTGAAAACAGTGGAAGGTATCTGGGACTCGCCCTTTTTCAGAACATATGCAGCCAAAATGGCTTATGGTTATAGACAGGACCCTGTTCCCTCGGTATACGGATGGTGGAATCATTGGCCTGTGGCCATGATTCCCGGTGATGGAAGATGGGTTATAACGCCTGATCGACCCAGTCACTTTAATCTTACTACCTACGTTCAATGGAAAGATTATCAACATACGGACCATACCCGTACTCGAATAATGCTTCATGGAATGACAGATAAAAAAGCAGAAGAACTGGTGCCGATAGCCAGGTCATGGCTTTACCCTCCGACCCTGAAAATTGAAACCGATGGATATCTGGGTGGAAATTATGATCAATCAGAACGAGCCTATATTATTGACAAAGCGAAAAAAGATTATTCAGGGCCTCTATTCTTAACTTTAGAAGCTTCAGATAATTTTCCAGCGATAAATCCAGCAATAATAATCAGGAATTGGGGAAAGCAATCAGCCACTATTTCAATTAATGATAAAGATATTGCCGAAGGCAAAGATTTAAGACTGGGCATCAGGAAAGGAATTTTTGGAAACGACCTAATAATCTGGATTAAAATGGATATTAACAAAAATATAAAAATAAAAGTGGAATAAATAAATGTCGTTTATCCTAATTATTATGTATCTATTTATTGCCTTTTCGGCGGAAGTAGCCAAGGGATAAAGCACTTCCCATCATTTAAATACAGCCAATTCAGCCAGGCCGGCATTTCTGGTCTCCTTAGAGACCGAATCAATGATAAAAGCCAGCCAGGTAATCTTTTTCGGTCGGAAAGAAATTTCTCTGGCTGCTCTGGCATCATTGGGCAACTCGTCAACTCTAAGGGAGCTTCCGTCGCTGAACACCAGCAGCCCGGAGAGAACGTGATCTTTTAAATTGGGCAGGTCAAAAAGCCAGACCTTGCTGATAGTTTCAGGTTGGTCCCAGCTCAGACGAATTACCGCCGTTGATTTTTCCTGGCTGACCCATTCATGCTGATTTATTTCGTCCCGATATTCAATGACTCCGTCCACTGCTCCTTCACCGAAAAACTGGGGGACCTCGGTCATAGGTTTGCTTTTTTCCTGAACCGAAGAAACACTAACATGAGCCCGAAGAGCAATATTATTTTCGCTCTTAATGGGGTCCTTTTGTTTCATATTGACCAGTGAATTCATAGTCTGTTCGTCAAGAAGCTTGACTTCATGCAGGCACCAGGCATAACGGCTGCCGAGTGGATTGGCGATAGCCCGATTGGCAAAGTAATCTTTATGAAAATTAGCTGAATAAGAAAGATAAAGCGTTCGGCCATCAGCTCTGATGAATTTAGAGGGGAAATTAAGAAAATAGCCCTGAGGACCGAAATCCCTCATGTAGGTGACCAATCTATAAGGTCCGGTAAGTTCATCCGCTTCCAGGATGTAAGAATTCATGTTTTTAACACCCGGCCAGCCATCAACAATACACATTAAATATTTATGTAAAGGAGCGTTATAGGTAATGGTGGTGCATCCCATGTGATCATCCCAGACTAACAAAGGCTTTATCTCAGAGAAATTTTTGGACCAGATTGGCTTTCCTTCTGAATTAAAACCGACAAAAAATTCGTAAGCTTTGGGATCATTAATGTTTTTTGGACTTGGTGTCACCCGGGCCAGGTAAACGGCATCTCCGGCAATCCAGCTGTTGCCGGCTACCCGGGGAGTCGGGTCGTTGTCCAGAGCTCCATGACCTACGAGGTAAGCTTTCCCATCTGGTGAGTATTCCAGATTGCGACCAAAATCAACAAAGTGGGGAG
>Ga0272448_1007855_pt1 | contig 11208 bp, 9 predicted proteins | sample YNPCB0191_FD_202220 | JGI IMG/M metagenome (GOLD analysis project Ga0272448, IMG submission 202220) | Hot spring sediment microbial communities from Yellowstone National Park, WY, United States - YNP-CB-019-1 | ecosystem: Environmental > Aquatic > Thermal springs > Hot (42-90C) > Sediment... | reverse complement strand
GGAGTCATCATAGAGTCAAAATGTTCTCCATGCAAGATCATTTTTGCGGGAGATTCCGCTACTATTTTTTGCATTTCTTTGGCGTGATCGGTCATAACAGCAAGCAAATGCTCAATTTTGCTTGGATGATCTATCATCTCATAGACCGATTTTTCATAGCCGATATATTCTCTCATTATTTGGTGCATCGGGCAATCGCCAGTATTTACAAGCGGAAGACCATCATCTCCTATCTGCTGATCATATAAGATAAAATCGTCATAAGTCGGCGTCAGGATAGTATTTTCTATCATGTATTCTACTACATCATAATCTTCTGGACGTTTTATCATATGCTCTACTTGGTATGGTGACATGCCCGCTTGTTGTAGTTTTTCAACGATTATGTGCTTTGTTGAAACCGTGCCGACAGGGGTTATGTATTCCGTAAATATCTCGTTCCCTGATCTATGGGATTTCACTTCAACATTCTTCGTCTGTGAAGAAAAAACACGACCATCTCTTGCAGGCGTTCCCATGCCTAAATCTTTCTCAATATCACGTAAATTCCAGTCCCTATATTTCTGTGGCAATGTGTGGTTAGATTTATGGGCATTATACCAAATCTGAAGTCTCGGTATCCATGGAATTTTGTCTGGTCTCTTACCTTCTATTATTGCCTGTATTCTCTCTCTATTTGTCATAGTGACATTCCTTTAAGTATGCCTTACTTCTATAATATTAACGTAGCTTTTTTCTCAGTTGATCAGGCGTTGGCATGTCGTTTTCTTGCATCAATTGGGCGCATGCAAGCATCTGCATAGTATTCCCAACGAATGCGACTGCGGAGATTTTATCATCTTTAACATAATAGGCGATAAACTCTTTGTTCTCTGGCGATCCTTGGAAGACGATCTCGTCCCAGCCCTTCGTATGACCTATATACTTTAAGTTTGCGGAAACTTGATTGCTCCAGAAAAACGGCACACTTCTATACTCAGCAGGTTTTCCTGCCATATTGCTCCCAGCTAATATCCCATGTTGTCTTGCAAGCCTCCAATGCTCTATCCTGATCTTTTCACCAGTGAACCACCATTTAAAAGTTGCGACATCACCAGCAGCATATATATCATCATCAACTTGGAAATGATCATCAACGGAGACGCTACCATCTGGGTTTAAGTCAATGCCTTTTAAGAATTTTGTCGCAGGCGTAACGCCGACACCTAAAATGACAAAATCAGCGGGCAGTTTCTCTCCGTTTTCAAGTATTACCTGTTTTACAACGCCATCACCGTCAAAGGCTTTTACAGTTGTGCCAAGCCTAAATTTGTTTCCTTTCTCTTCATGAAGCAATTTATACATGTTCCCTATTTCATCGCCAAGAAGCATTTTAAACGGGACTGTTTCAGGCGCAACTATCGTCACAGAAACGCCTCTATCAGCAAGATTAGCGGAAGTCTCTAATCCGATAAAACTAGCACCGATGACAACAGCTTTTGAGCCTTTTACGGCAAGTGACTTTATTTTATCTGCATCAGCGGATGATCTTAGAGTAAAAATATTCCCTAAATCGCTCCCATCAACATTTAGTTGACGAGGGATACTGCCCATTGCAAGCAGTAATTTATCATATTCCATTGATAATCCATCGGCGAAACTGATGGATTTTTTGGACTTGTCAACGCTTATGACTTCACGATTAGTCAATACCTCTATGCCATACTCATCATAGAATTCTTTTGATCGGTCAAAATATAATTTAGCGTCGTCGCTTTTAAGATAGCCCTTGCTCAGTGCTGTTCGGTCATAAGGCAATATGCTTTCACGGGTGATCATAATAATTTGCCCTTGATAGCCATTGTGACGTAACGATTCAACAGCAGAACTTCCAGCACCACCTCCGCCGATAATGACAAATTTCCGTTTATCTTTTTTGTCTGGTTTGACCATTTTTGGCGGAATCTGCTGTTTTGCGTCTTCTGGGATTTCAACGATAACATCATCTCCGCTAATTCTTACATTAAAAAGTGGAAGGTCATCTATGGCTGGCGGTTCTACAAACTCCCCTGTCAGCATATTGAAACATGCCTGATGCCAAGGACATCTGATCGTGTGGTCATGTAATAGTCCTTCTGCAAGTGGTGCCCCTGCATGGCTACATTTTCCCCCTATTGCATAATATTTTCCGTCTTTTCTAATAAGCACCAAAGTTAATTCGCCGATAACTATCTCTCTCATCCCACCATCTTTTAGGTCATTGATCTTTGCAATAGCTTTTTCCATAGTTTACACCTCCGTTATGATATGCTTTTTCCTATAAGTCTTAGGAATTCTTCCCTTGTCGCTATGCTATCATGGAAACTTCCAAGCACTGATGAAGTTGTCATAATGGAATTCTGCTTCTCAACACCACGCATCATCATGCAAAGATGTTTACATTCCATAACAACGCCGACGCCCTCAGCTTTTGTTATTTTCATTATTTCATTTGCTATCTGTGCGGTCAATCTTTCTTGTATTTGAAGACGACGAGCATAAAAATCCGCGATCCTTGCAAGTTTACTCACACCAAGGACTTTATCTTTGGCAATATATCCAATATGGACGCGACCAAAAAAGGGCAACATGTGATGTTCACACAAACTATAAATTTCAATATCCCTGATGATGATCATATTGTTGCTTGATGACTCAAAGACCGCATTATTGATGATCGTATCAATATTCTCTCTATATCCCTTTGTCAGAAAAGCAAGGGCATTAGCTACTCTATACGGTGTTTTTAACAATCCTTCTCTGTCAGGGTCCTCTCCTATCTCAATTAAAAGCTCTCGGACAAGCTTTTCTACTTTTTCGTGGTTCATTTAATACTCCTTATATAATATGTATTGAATAAATAATCAAAACCCGCTATCGTCTATATGATGATTGGGATTATTCAAGTTCTCCCTGCAGTTTAGTCTATCAGGCAAAGTGTATTTCCAACTTCTGATTGCCTATGTGCTTACTCGCAACCTGCATATTTTATGCAGATAGCTACGCAAAGTTGCCACTGAAATCAGTTAAACGGGATTGGAGTTATAGAATCATATCCAATGATGCATACGCTATATCTGAATATCTCCGCTTTCAGTCTGAAAAAGCAGAGGAGTATAGGGACATTGAAGATCGGACATGAGTTCGGACAATTTATTATCTAGCTAAATTATCTAGGGAAATCCCTCTAAATCTCACTTTTCCAAAGGGAGACTTTTATGGCTTTTCCAAAGGGAGACTTTTATGGTTTCCCCCTTTGAAAAAGGCATCCTCCTTATCTTTCCCCCTTTGAAAAAGGGGGATAAAGGGGGATTTTTGAAGTGTTTGGAAAAATTTAATTTTAGCAGAAAGTATTATTTTCACTTATTCTAGAAAATGTCCGAACTAATGTCCTAAGTTCAGAAGGACAAACTTGATCATCTACCTTAGTTTAATATTAATATAAGTTTGTCATTTTCATATTAAACCTTCGGCTTTCGCTAATTCAGCAGTAAGAACAAGATTTCCCGCTGCACCACGAATCGAGTTATGGGCGAGAGTTATAAGCTTTATCCTGTTCTTTTCGTCATGATCATATCTAACTCTGCCAACTGTCGCAGACATACCCTTGCATCTCTCTGGCTCACCAGCGTTTCTATCAAGTCTCACCTGCGGTCTGAACGGATCATCTGTGAGTATTACAGGAACCTTAGGGGCAGTTGGCAATCCAAGCTGTTGAGGCTTGCTTGTAAAATTGCGGATACTATTTTTCACATCATCAATGTCAACTTCCTTCTCAAACTCAATGAACAAAGCCTCAATATGCCCATAGAGAGTATGAACCCTATGACAGCTTGCAGAGAAAACTGCTGGAAGCAATTTAACTTCGCCTTCTGCTTCATCTAAATCGCCAAGTATTTTCAAGTTTTCAAACTCTACTTTTTCTTCCTCACCACTGATATATGGAATGACGTTATCTGTTATAGCCATTGAAGGGACACCATCGTAACCAGCACCAGACACCGCCTGCATTGACGACAGAAATACCCTTTTAATGCCATATTTTTTCAGGGGCGCCAAAGCCATAGCAGCAGCAACAGTTGTGCAGTTAGGATTTTTGACTATTCCACCCTTCCAATTCCTGTTTTTTCTTTGTGCTGTCAGTAAGTTTATATGATCGTAATTCACCTCTGGAATCATCACAGGGACATCTTTTTCTTTCCTGAAACATCCTGCGTCACTGAATACGGTTACGCCTTTTTCGGCAAACTTAGGCTCCCATTCCGCTGCGATCTCCGATGGCAATGCACAAAATAATATATCAAAATCTGCCTTTTCAAGGGCTTCTTCCATAGATATAACAGGCATATTAACGAATTCATTGGGGATATAATATTCCTGATACCATTTTACTGCATCTATATATAGCTTCCCTGCTGAACGTGCCGATGCAGACAGCACCTTTAATTCAAAGTATGGATGCCCCGCCAAAAAAGGCAAAAATTGTTGACCTGCAATACCTGTTGCGCCCAATAACGCCGCTGATAACCTTCCCATTAAAAACCTCCTAATCTATTTTCTTATTTTTATATCTCCCCAAGTGACACTTAGTTTAGATAATGGCTGAACAGCCATCATTCCTTTAAGAGCGTCTGTAAGTCCTTTATTCATAATAATTTGGACGTCTTCTTGAGTTATAGCTGTATCAAAAATCGCCACTTCATCTAAAGAACCCCTAATGCCTCCACCGATAACAATTGGTAATCCGCTGGTTATTGAAACAATGTTAGAAATATCAACGATTTTTTCGTTTTCACCATCAAGATATGTGATCATTTTCTTTTTTGATCTATCAACGATCATCGCAGTATGTCGCCAAGAGCCGTTGCCTGCGTTATCATAGGTGTTTTTGACGTGATTTTTAGACACATCATCAAGACTCCAATGGATCATCAATGCCTGAGTTTGCAATTCCCAGCCAGTGTTTCCGCCTTGCCATGGACCGGGATTTCTGCCTCTTACTAACCTGTTCCAATCCTGTGCAGTGGAGAAATTGAACCAAACGACAACGCTAAAACTTCTCTTATCTCCAAAGTCAAATATCTCTTCATGGGGAATATTAATGCTTTCACTGCCGACAAACTCAATTCCACCGCCAAATTTTCCTTTTGCCCATTTTATAGTTCCATTTGCTTTTCCATCGCGACCATTGCCAGATGAATCTTTGGCAGTATCACCTTTTGCATCATCAAGAAGCCATATGCCTATGATCGCATCTTTTTTGATAGCAGAATGAGAAAAGCCTACAAAAATAACGGTAACCATGATAATTGTTGATAAAAAAATAAATTTTTTAAATAGATTTTTCATAATTTCCTCCTAATAAGTTATAAAGACCAATAAATTGGTAGTCTTCTAAAACATCATAAGGATCAAAATGACCAAATATCATATATCAATCTGGAACATGAAATTCAAGGATATTGCCATCATCAAGCGGATGATCTCTACTTACCCTTTGACCGTTATATTCACCTCCCCAAATTCTTGCAAATTTAAGTTTTTCTGCAAAATCTCTATGTATTTCCTCCGCTGCCTCTACAACAGTGCTACCTCTATAAAGAACTATTGGATCGTTGAAATCTGGCTTTTTCCCTATAGGTTTGGTATATACTCGTATAATGTGAAGATAATCAAATATCATTCTCTTAAAAGAATCAAAATCTGTGTCTTTTTCTGCTGATAAGCCAACCACGGGCATTTCTTTTGAATATAGCTCGTTTAAAGTATCAATTATATCTTGACTGTTTTCCAAATCTGTTTTATTTGCTATTATCATCGCTTTTTTATGGATAAATTCAGTCTCTTCATCATCTCCAATATCTCTCATTGTAAGCAAAAGCTTTTTCTGTTCCAACCTACTTTTTATAAATTCAATCTGATCTAATGCTTCATCTGTCCCTGCATCAATGACTAATAAAACAAGGTCAACGCGTCTTATAAGGTCAATTAAACTTGGTTCAAAATTATCTTCCGTAATAGGCGGAGTATCAATCAACTGAATGTTTATATTCTCAAAAGGCATCATACCGACTATCGGCTTATCTGTTGTAAATGGATATGGTGCGACTGCTGTATGGACATTTGTAAGTTTAGCGACAAGGCTTGACTTTCCGACATTAGGGAAGCCTATAACTATGACTTGACCTGCACCCTGTCTAGTTATGCTATATGGATTATAAACTTTATGCTTTTGTGGCTTATTTTGAGCTTCTTTTCTCAGACTTGCAAGTTTTGACCTTAATTCGCCAATTAGCTTATTTGTGCCTTTATGTTTGGGAATTATGGCAATCATCTCTTGTAGAAGCTCTATCTTTTCCTCAATGTCCTTTGATCTTTCAAGTCTTGTTCTGAGTTCTATATACTGCGGGGTAAGATTAGCGGGCATATTTGCTCACCTCTCATTCTACACAGCAATATGTTTTTGTGAAATTTTACTAATTTTATCATATCCTTGCTTATAATGTCAATGATCAGAATTTTTGAGGAGACTGTATTAATTTAGTAGGTAATTCAAAGTAATCAGTTTCTTTAATGCTCTAACCCAAGGTCTAGAAGTATGTTGACTATGCAAAGATAGATTGAAGGGACTGCAATATTTCTTCTTGCCTTATGTGGTCATCTTGTTTTATAATATTATCAGCCATCTGTTCCTCCTTTGTTTATTTATCTTGTTTATTATAAATACGGAGTATATTATAACAGATGGCTTTTTTGTTGCCTACTAAATTAATACAGTATCTACCTTGGATTATGCGTGTTTTTATGATGTGTAAAAAACTGAGGGTGAATCAGACATAGAGAAATAGTATTAGCATTTAGAAGCACTTTTAGCTTTGCACGATATCTTGGATCAGAACTGTAAATGCTAAGCAACGGATAACTGCAAACCGAAAAAATGATATATGCTTTACGGTAAGGACAACAAAATTAATAAGATTGAATATCACACTAAGAACAGTGAGTATTAGATTGTTAATTTTAAACGCAAATTTTATCCATCTTTTTTCTCAACCAGGATTTACAGCAACGGAATTTATGGGATTTACAGGATTTGTAGTAGTAGAGGGAAATGATGAAAATGCCAACGATACCAACAATGATACCAACAATGACAACAACAATCCAGACAATCCAGAGGTTTTTTTCCTTCAGAATAGTGTATAAAACATATAATGAAGACAGCGAGACAAGAACAAATGCGGAATAGAAAGCAATAAAATGAACTTTATATAATCCAGGGAGATCCAATTTATCTACATTTTTACAAGGATTCCATCCTTTTGGTATAATATTTCTTCCAACTAAGCCTCCATTTTTTTCAATATTAAACAATACTTTCTGAAACATTCTGTGATGATACCCATAGTTAATAACCACCCCCATTCCCCAATAAAGAATTATTAACGCAAATCCTGCTCCCACAAAAAATAGCCAAGTATACCCACTTTCATATTCAAGATATTTTCCCGATAATACGCTTCCTAATGCACTGATCAAAATGCCCCAAAACTTCCAAATGTGATTTTCTCGTTCCCTAATTTGTTGTAACAGTTCCTTATGTATATTAATCATAAGTTCATGTCTCATTTGATATTTTCCCATTTATATCCTCCTTGTAGAATTAATGAACCATCTAACAACGACAAAAGACGTTATAAACACTTATTCTCTGAAGAAATATCTTTAATGATTACACATTTCGCTCCTCTGGGGTTAGGAATCATTACAAAATTTGGTTAGAACATAAAAATATCGCCACAAACTATAATCATCCAAATTCTGAGACGAGGACTGGCTTATTTCGCTCTGCACTTTGCTTTGCAGATTCTATGACTGCCATCGTATGGCGCACAGACCTTCCATTTGCGTCTGGCTGACGACCTGTCAAACAGCATTCCGCAAACTCTTTGAGTTGTAATTGCATACCTTGACTCGATGAACCCTCTACTGCAACTTCCTTGCCATTTAACAAGAGTTTGTCGCCTGATTGAAACATAGAACCCTTGCTACCGATGATGAACTGATCATGCGCTCCGACATGAGAGACTACGGTCTGCGTTAAGACACTCACTGCACCGTTTTTATGCTTCATTACAGATGTATAAGAATCCTTTTGACCTTTGTATAATTCAGTGCTTTCTGTTCCCTGTGAATAAACTTCAACAATCGGTGAATCCAAATACCAATGTAAAATGTCATATTCATGTGGACCAAAGCAGTAAAGCACACAAATCCCGCCGATCTTTAAGTCAAGATACCATCTGCCATAGACCGCTCCGGGCAGTAACGTGTTAAAATAGCTATATCTCCTTCGGATCATATGTCCAACATCGCCTATTTCGCCTTCTGCGATCATCTTTTTTATCGCTTTGTTGACAGGAAAATGTCGCATTACTTGTCCGACCATGAGTATTTTTCCAGCGGATTCACAAGCCTGAATCATATCATCGCATTCTTTAAGCGTCAAAGCCATCGGTTTTTCTACGAGGACATGTTTTCCAGCTTTTGCAGAGGCGACAACCTGTTCGCCATGGACATTGTGCGGAGAACAGACAATAACTGCATCTACATCTGAATCTGCCAGTAGATCATCAAGGTTGCCATAAGCTTTTGCTTTATTTTCCCTCGCTATCTCTTCTGCTCTGCTAAAATCTACATCCATAACCGCGGATAATCTAATGTTATCAATACCCTTCATCGCGGCTATATGCGCCCTAGCAATTCCACCAGCACCTATTGTTCCAACAGATATTTTATCAGCCATGTTTTACTCCTTTACTATATTCTAAGTTCTGTTTTTAGATTTACAACGTTGATAATGTTATCCCTTGACACCATACCGATCAGTTGCCCGTTTTCCATGACAGGCAATTGATAGATTTGCTCAACTGCCATTTTTTGCATGACTGCGAAGACTTCCTCATCGGGATGAACGGATATAACCTTATCCAATGGGATCATCGCGTCACCCATTGTTATAGTAGCCCATTGATCTTGTGGTATCTCTTTAATCATCTGTAAAGTTATGATCCCAACTATCTGACCGCCATCAGAAACTGGAAAGCATTGATTATTGCTATGTAATATGTAATTATCTACCAATTCCCGAACTGTTAGATAATTTGGCAACACTGTGCAATCGCTCATCATAATATCCCTGACTTTCATACCTTGTAAAGTGTCCTTCAAAGTCATTTGGCGATAACTTGTGGATGCAGCGTTTTCCAAAAACCATCCGATAAAGGCGATCCATATACCACCAAAGACATCATTAAAGGCAAATATCCTCCATATACCCCAAAGTATGAATAAATATGCGACAATTCTGCCGACAACAGATGCAGAACGAGTTGCTGTTCTCAAATTGCCCGTTATCTTCCATATTATTGATCTCAGAATTCGTCCACCATCAAGAGGAAATCCCGGAATCAAATTGAAAACTGCTATTGTCATATTGATAAGAGACAACCATAACATCATAGCAGAAAAAGGCGTTTTATTATGTCCAGAAACCATACTAAGAAGCCAAAATATGATCGCTACACCAAAACTTGTTAGCGGTCCTGCAATAGCCATAAAGAATTCTGCGCCGGGTTTCTTTGGTTCATCTGCTATTTCTGCAACTCCACCAAAAATGAAAAGTGTTATACTATGGACAGGTAACCCTTTTGATTTAGAGACTAAACTATGGGCTAATTCATGTGCAATTATTGATGTAAAGAATATTATAGCTGTAATGATGCCCATTAACCAATAGATAGATTGTGACCATGATGGATATTGTTTGGGGAAATAGTGAGACCCAAGCGTCCAAACTATTAAGGCAAAGACAACAAACCAAGTGTAATCTATCCTAATACTGATACCAAATATTTTGCCAATTTGAAAAGAGTTTTTCATAATATATAACCTTATCTTTACTCAATATTCTTTTCTAAATATCGGATACGAGTTCGGACAATTTATTATCTAATTACTAAACTTTGGACAATTTATGATTGTAATCACATAAGGTTAATTGGTTTGTGATTTAAGCTCATAATTGAGCTGTTTAGTTAGAAAATCCCTCTAAATCTTCATCTTTCAAAGGGAAACTTTAATGATCTTTTTCAAGAGGAAATTTTTTAGCTCTTTTCATTGAGATTTCTCTACTCGCTCAAAATGACATATTCTCAAAATTACATTTATATGTCACCCTGAACGAAGATGTCACCCTGAACGAAGTGAAGGGTCTTTTTAGTGTTTAAGTATTGGTTTTTTATTGTTATTAAAAGTAAATCTGTTTAGCTAACAACATTTTTTAACTCAAAATTGTCCAAACCTTAATATCTAATTAAATTATCTAGGGAAATCCCTCTAAATCTCCCTTTTCTATAAATATATCACCCCTTCGGGGTTAAAAGTCCTTAACTTAATGGCTATGGGATAAAAGGGGATTTAATGTTTTTTCTTGTCATTAAAAATAAATTTGTTTAGCTAACAATTTTTTAATTCAAAATAGTCCAAAGTTTAGTAAGAAGACAGGAATTTTTGAAAATGCCCAGGCAGACTATAAACAAACCTTCAACCTTTAACCTCCAACCTTTAACCTTATTTATCCTAGAAAATGTCCGAACTAATGTCCTAAGTTCAGATTTTACACCACTTTTTGGGCTACTCTCAGACTTGATCCATTATTTACCTTGGATTATGTGTGTTTTTATGATGTGTAAAAAAACTGAGGGTGAATCAGTTTCTATGCTCTCTTGACAGCTGTTGCTGTTCATATTGATATTTGGTATCGCTTTGATAATTCAAAGTCACATTAGCATTATTTATCAGCTTGAACTTGGATTTTTCTGAACTTGGTTTTTATTATGAAAGTCTACTTGATACAAGTTTATTTGCTATGCTCTCATTCTGCTTTTCTCTTTTGAAGCACTCGTAGTATTTCGCCCCGACCCCCATGATTTATATTCTTTATGTTATCTCTTTGTCACCTACTTTCTGTGATAGCTCTAAGTTACAATTATTATTTATGATCTCTCTAAGAGACTTTACACCATCGGATATTGTCATTCCCCTCTTAAAAACGCTTGATGTCCCTGCGACAAGTATATCAGCGCCTGCAGACACCATCTTTGGAGCATTCTCAAAGCTAACATTACC
>Ga0272448_1007853_pt1 | contig 11209 bp, 7 predicted proteins | sample YNPCB0191_FD_202220 | JGI IMG/M metagenome (GOLD analysis project Ga0272448, IMG submission 202220) | Hot spring sediment microbial communities from Yellowstone National Park, WY, United States - YNP-CB-019-1 | ecosystem: Environmental > Aquatic > Thermal springs > Hot (42-90C) > Sediment... | reverse complement strand
TAATTACGTAAGTTCGGACATTTCTTAAAATAAATGAGATGAATATTATATTCTTTATGTTATCTTTTTGTCTCTCCGTCACCTACCTTCTGTGATACTCTTATAATGATTTGCCGACCTTATGGTCTAAATTCCGCGAATAACCGCCGTTTTTGATCCAGTATATTTGGGCATTGATCAAGTCCATTAGTGAATCCATTGGCTTGCCATAAAGGCTTTCAATCTTTGATCCGTCCATTAATAGATGGAGTTCTGGTGGTTTGCCTTTATATTTTGGGGTTTTGCCAAGAGCTTCTCTCGCAATCTCGGCGATCAACCTGACATCCGCGGTATATCCTGATAGGTTTAGTGTAGTCACTGGATTTGATGCGGAACTTACGGAAAGTATAGCATAGATATTAGCGTCTCTATGTCCTATTATATTAAAATAAGTTAGATTTGAAAGGTCTATCTCTTCTTCATTCATAACCGCCATTACTATTGGTTCTATTCCTCCATAGGTGAAGTCAGTCATGTATCCGCCTCTTAATATTACCGCTTTTGATGATTTGCCTTTCAAAATTTCTTTTATGGTTTTTTCTTTGTCTCGGATTGACATTCCGTATAGATTTCCCGGTTTTGGAACAAGTGGAGCATCATCTTTCGCTTGGGCATCAACCCTTGTCAATTCAATTCCATTAGCAGAACCGATTATCACAATATCTGCGTCTTTATCGTGATGGCTTATGACCATTCTTGGAATCTCATTGCCATAGAGTCCGCACAATTTAGCATATTCTTCATCAGTTTCAGTTGTCCTGAACTTGTAACCTATGCCATAAATTACCCATTTTGCATTATTTGGAATGTCTATTAAATCCGAACTTTTAGCGTTAACAAGGTTAATCTCGTGAGTCACTATAAGATCATTGTATTTGGCAAACCTATCGGAGAATTCAGATTTTCTTCTAAGGCTTGATACGACATGCAGTTTGCTTTTTATGCCCGCTTGACGGATCGCCCTTAAAAGCATCTCTGTCATATCGCTCATCCATTTTCCCGTAGCACCGTATATGACGATCTCATCGTTTTTCCTGCTTGCTATTAGTTCAATGACCTTTTCTGTTGGTCTTGAATTATACTCATGCAGGTCATTAATATCAACGGAATTTATATTTGCTAAATTTATCCAAGGCATTTTATCCCTTTCTCAATAGATTGTAATTAAGTTCATCTTATATCAAATCATCTTGGAATACAAGAAAATATCCATTAAAATAATGCTTAATCTTTAATAATTTGAATATATCTAATTTATTTTTTCCAAAAACAGCAGACATTCTCTTTATTGCAATCTCTTTATCTATCTCTGTATGACAAGGAATTACAAGATTTATCGTATTATCAGCAATTTCAGGATATTTTTTAGAGTTCAAAATATTGCCTTCTGCTTTTACTTCCGTCATTATTCTAAATCGTAATTTTACTGAGGCTTTATCAATAGTTCGCACTTTACTAAAGTTTTCTTGCTCTGAAAAAATTGCTATTAACGTATTTTTCACTTCATCATTAACTTTTAACCCGCTTTGTCTTAATCGCTCTTCTAAAACCTATGAAAAGGACTGACTTATCAAATCGCCTATTTGAATGGTTTCAAAGAAACTACCATGAACCAATAAAATCTTAATATTTCCCTGTTTTTTACCTCTTATCAAATAATAAACATCTCTTACAGACAAAGAATTAATATCATCTCCTGCTTCTTCCATTTGCTTTTTGATTACACTACTTTCCCCCTTGATCAATTTTGATATTTCTTTTTTCCCTGTTGGAATTGTAGAATTAAAAGAAGGAACTGTATAGGTATAACTATCTTTCAACTCAATAAGTTCTCCACCTGTAAACAATTCATTTTTAGGGCTAATTTTAATCGCCATATCAGGAAATTGTCCCTTATTTCGACAGGAAAGCAAACTACTATTAAATGGAAAATCTTCTAATTTTGGGATGCTAATAAAATATTCCTTATTCTCCACGAGATTCTTAAAAAAATGATAAATTGAATACATTAGTCTTATCTCACTTAACTTTTAAACATTAACGGCTGAATTAATTTAGTTTCTGATTGAACTTCACATTCACTTCCCCAAATTTCTGATAAATTCTCAGTGCAAATGTAATCCTTATAATATTTTTGAATTAAATCCTCTTCACGTATAACATCAAGTCGCTTTTTCATTAATTCAGTATTTATAGGATCAATTTCAATTCCAATTGAATTCCTTTGTAATTGATATGATACACATAAGGTTGTGCCTGTCCCTGCAAATGGATCAAGTATCCAATCGCCTACTTTTGAGGAACTTAGAATTATTCTAACTAGAAGTGCTAATGGAGTTTGTTGTTTATGAAACCTTTCTCCATTCTCTTTTCTAATTGCCTCATTACCAGCATAATATCCCGATGTTAACTCTCTTATATCGTCCCAGACATCTGTTAAAAAGACCCCATTTTCCCTTTGATACTTATAATTTGGTGGTAGTGGAGGTTCAATTCGCAATCTGTTAAATGTTTTTGCCTTTTCTCCTTTTGTAGCATAAGCGATTATTTGGTAATGTTTTCCATACTTGCCGGCAACAGGAACAGCTGATGTTTTTTTCTTCCAGATGATCAAATTTTGAAGAAACCAACCAGTTTTACGAAGACATGCCAATACATATTCGGTATTTTTTTCTCTTTGCATAAAATATATTGCTCCGCCATTATTTGTCAAATCAAAAACTAACTTGCAAACATCAGTCATCATAGACCAATATTTATCTTCGTTCATATTGTCATTATGATAGGCATACTCTTTATTTTGATTAAATGGCGGATCCAAGAAAGCCAAATCAATATTGTGTTTAATCAATTTATTTTGGAGAACGTTTAGGCAATTATCGTTTATTATTTGATAGGTCATAAACTCACCTTCCAAAACTTTCTATATCTTATGGCATAGACCCTTAATCGTCGGATAAAGATCGGTATATATTTCATAACATTCTGTATAACGTCTGTGCATATCTGGATCGGGCTGGTATGTTTCTTTTACTTTTACAATGGCTTTAACTGCCTCATCAACTGAGCTATATTCCCCGATGCCAACTCCTGCAAGTATAGCAGCACCGAGACATCCACATTCTGAGATTGCCAATGCTAGGACCTCTTTTCCTGTTATATCAGCTTTCAATTGAAGCCATGCAGGTGACTTTGCACCACCACCCATTGCACGTAATCTGTCTATTTTCACATTTGCACAGTCTTCAAGTGTTGTTAAGTAGTATCTCAATTCATAGGTTATGCCTTCTATCAACGCTTTGACGAATTGTTCACGAGTAGTCCCAAGTGTCAATCCTGCGATGACGCCTTTGGAATTTGGATCAAGTGCTGGCGTTCCACTGCCGACAAAATGAGGGAGGACAAAAATCCTTGTTGGGTCTTTTGGTATATCCTTCAAGATGAGATCATATACATCAACGCCTGTCTTTTGCGATTCTTGGATCATATCTTGGGCAAAGTTGTTTCTATACCATCGTAATAAGTTTCCACCTGTATAACTGAAAGCTAAAGAGACATACATACCTTGCTTGACATGAGGATAGACAGGATAGTTATTATTCATCATTTTTTCGTTGAGTGGAGGTTCATTAAACGCTACAACGACGCATTCTACAGAGCCAAGCCCATCAACCGCTACTCCTTCTGTTACAACGCCTCCTCCCAAAGCGTTGACAGGTTGATCATGTCCGCCTGTAACTGCAATAGTTCCTTTGGGCAAGCCAAGTTCATCAGCTATTTTAGGTGGAATCTCGCCGACAATCTCGCCAGAAGGTCTCGGGGTTGCCAACTTTGAACGATCGATGCCCGCTGTTGATAGCATCTCGTCAGACCATTGTTTTTTTCTTATATCAAAGGCTAATGTTCGTCCTGCAAGTGAATAGTCAATTGTAGGTTCTAAACCTAATTTGTAATATGTAAAGTCCTCGTATAGAAGAAATTTCTTTGCTTTATCATATATATCAGGTCTTTCTTTTTTTAGCCACATCATCTTATTGATAGAAAAGCTTGGGTGCAATGACATACCAGTTATTTGGAAGACTTTTTCTCTTCCAAGAGTATATTTCCATGATTCGCTTTGCTCAATTGATCTTGTATCAACCGATGTCATGCTATTGGCGAGTATTGTTCCATCTTCGGCTATTGGTGTCCATGCTTCACCAAGAGTTGTCACGCTTAAAGCTTTAACAGGATCGCTATTTTTTACCTGAGTAGCGACATCTCTTATGACTTCCGAGACACATTGCCAGACCTTGTTTGGGTCTATTTCTGCCCATCCGGGACGAGGATACATCTCTCCATATTCGCGATAGGAATGTGCTAATGGTTTTCCGTCAACACTAAAAGCTATGGCTTTACATCCAGTAGTTCCAATATCTAATCCCAAAAGGCTCATTTTTTCTCTCCAAATTTTATGCTAATTACTTGATCTTAAACCCTTAAACAACATTCAGATTTTACTATCTAAACTGCATAAGTGTCAAGTATTTCTTTGTGAGTATCGGAGTTCCTCTGATGTTCGGATACGAGTTCGGATAATTTATTATTCAATTAAATTATCTAGGGAAATCCATCTAAATCTCTCTTTTCCAAAGGGAGACTTTAATGACCTCCTCATTTGAAAAAGAGCTTTTTAGTTTCCAGAAGATAAAAGCATAAACATTTCAGAATTACCAGTTTTAATTCAAAATTGCCCAAATTTTAGTAAAAAGTCAGGAATTTTTGAAAACGCTCAGACAGACTATAAACAAACCTTCAACCTTTAACTTTTAACCTTCAACCTTACTTATTTTAGGAAATGTCCAAACTAATGTCCTAAGATCAGAGTTCCTCTATTGGCAAAACGTTTCAATTATGATATTATAATCATAGATCTTAAAAATTCTAATTTGCATATACATAATCTTAAATGCCAAAGTTAAGCAGCTATTAAAAAATTAACGATATGAATTTACCAAAAATTGAAGACCTAAAACTAATCTTTCGCGCATTTAAATATAGAAACTATCGCTTATTTTTCACTGGTCAGGGCATATCTTTAATTGGGACGTGGATGCAGAGAATTGCTATGAGTTGGTTGGTCTTTCGTCTGACTAATTCATCGTTTCTTTTAGGATTAGTTGGATTTACAAGTCAAATTCCAACTTTTATTCTCTGTCCCTTTGCTGGTGTGATCGCCGATAGAGTTGACAGGCTTCGGATAATGATCGTTACTCAAATCCTCTCAATGATCCAAGCTGGAATATTGGCATTTCTCGTCATTAGCAACAGAATTTCGGTCTGGCATGTCGTTATACTTAGCGTTATTCTTGGGATGGTAACAGCCTTTGACATACCATCAAGACAGTCTTTCATAATTAAGATGGTAGATAAAAGAGAGGATTTGGGCAATGCTATCGCTATGAACTCATTTATGTTCAATAGTGCAAGACTAATAGGTCCATCATTAGCAGGGATAATTATATCTGCTTTCGGAGATGGAATTTGCTTTTTGCTAAATGCCATAAGCTATATTGCCATCATCTCTGCCCTTTTTGCTATGAAAGTTAAGCCAGACGAAAGGGCTAAATCCAATAATCGTATATTAGAAGACCTGAAAATAGGTTCTGCATATACTTTTGGCATACCACCTATTAGAAATGTCTTATTATTACTTGGTTTAGTGCAATTTGTTGGCATGCCTTATACCGTTCTAATGCCTTTATTTGCAAAGAATATTTTAGGCGGAGATGCTAATACGCTTGGATTTTTAATGGCTGGTGTCGGTTGTGGTGCGTTGTTTGGCGCAATTTTTCTTGCTTCCAGAAAAAATGCCCAAGGGTTAGATAGAATAATACCTATGGCGTCAACTATCTTTGGCATTGGCTTAATTTTTTTCTCATTATCCAGAGTGTTTGCTACTTCGTTATTACTTATATCTTTATGCGGATTTGGAATGATGGTTCAGATGGCATCGTGCAACACTGTCTTACAAACGATTATTGATGATGATAAACGAGGTCGCGTGATGAGCTTTTATACTATGGCTTTTATGGGACCCGCACCGTTTGGAAGCCTTTTAGGAGGATGGACAGCAAGCCATATTGGCGCACCAAACACATTAATTATCGGTGGGATTATATCAATACTTGGAGTGGTTATCTTTGCTACCAAAAGTCCTTCTCTCCGAAGGATGTTGGAGCTAAACACTGAATTTTAACAGGAGGAGATGGGTTAAATGAAAACTAAATTTGCTTTAATGACAGTTTGCTTATTTACAGTTTTATTAGTATTCCAAGCATACGCCAAAATTGACGAAAAATCCGTTGTGGCGGTATGGTTGTTTGATGAAAATGGTGGAAATGTGGTAAAGGATTCTTCTGGTAGGGGACATGATGGAGAAATCAAAGGTTCTGTGAAATGGATAAATGGAAAGTTCTTCAGTGGATTGGAGTTTCCAGGGCAAGCTGGAAGTTTCGTTTCAGTTCCACATCATGAGGATTTCAACTTACTTACCTTCACTATGGTAACATGGATCAAAGCAGAAAATACAGGACAGCGTCAGGAGATCATAATGAAACGTGCGGAAGGTGGCGTAAACTCTCAAAACTTACATCTTCAAATTGAATCAGGAAAAACCGTCGTAGATGTCGGATTTACCGCTGATAATCAATGGGCTACTGGGCTTTTTGGAAAAACCGATGTTACTACGGGAGATTGGTTCCATGTCGCCGCTACCTATGATAAACAAATGCTTAGATTATATGTGAATGGTATAGATGATGGACAGCAGGCAAGGAACACAAAACCAGACAATAATGAAGCACCCGTAACTATAGGAGCAGTGTTTGCGTCGGGGACTACTCCCCTTAAAGGTGCATTAGACGATGTAGGAATATTTAACGTAGCCTTGAATGTAGATGATATAAATATGATCATGAAAGATGGTCTTAAAAAAACAATGGGAGCAAAAGCGGTTCATAGCTTGGGGAAATTAGCTTCTGTATGGGGCAAAATAAAGAGTTAGGAGATATTATGGAAAATAAGAAAGTTAATATTGCTAAATATGCAAGGACAGAATATAAGGATAACACAATAACGTTTGAATGGGAAGAAATGAGAGACATTTTTACAGTCGTATTATCAGGACGTGATCTCTCGTTTTTGTCAAAGGCAGAAATTCAATATTGGCAAAGGGTTTGGCCTATGCAGAGAGTGCCGAAAGGTGCGATTGTCGGCGCTGGCGGTTCGGGCTGGATGGCTGATGATGACCCATATAACGGCGATTGGAAGTCCGCTGACGTCAATCTAACGATAAAAGACGATATGGCAATTTACACATTTAATCCAATAAATGCAAAAGAATTTCCAGAGATCGGGGATTTTGATGCAAATTTCAGAAAGGCACTTAAACTCCGTATCGTTTTCAAAGATAAAATTGACGAAAAGTGTAAAGTCAAAATCCTAAGCGATTCTATTTGGCAAGAGACAGAAGTAAAAATAGAATGGGGAGACAATTTCGCCAATAAAAATTGGAGCGGAAATATACAGGTATATAATGGAGAATTACTTGATATTGTAGCAACTTCCGAAAATATCAAATTGCTATCTGACAAGTCATTTGAAAGCGATAAAGATCACGGCTATATAATTGCAAAGATAAAATTCGCATATAACGAGGACATCAATTCGTTTGACAAAACTATTGTGACCATGAGGACATCTGCGGAAAGTTTCTCATTCCTAATTGATGAAATTGAGGCAGGAGAGAAAATATTTATCAAGGACTTTGACGTTCTTGTCAGTAAAGCAGAAGATAATATAGACTATGCAAAGTTTCGTCAGGATTGGGAAGCAGATCATAAAAAGACCGTATATGATATGATCTACGATATGCCCGAGCAGACCTATTCAAGATCGTGGAAAGCTATGCCTAAGAAGAAAAAAAGGGGATTTATGCCCTTAGGTTGCGATGGTGGACGACAAAAGTTCGGCGTTGAACAAAATGGCGAGGTTTTCTGCCCTAAAAATTATGTCGCCCGTATTAGAGGAAAAGATACAGACAGGATACTTTGGGGCGGAGATGTTATAAGATATGGGTTCGGATTTCCCAACGTTGAGCCAACTGAAAGACATAGGATCAACGGTTATCTTCCGATGATCTATGCCAAATGGGAATCAGATGGCATATCCTATGAACAGACAGCTTATGCAACTTTGCTGATGGGAGATATTTTAGACGAACCGATGCAAGGAGACGATCCGACTGTATTGATGGCAAAGGTAACTCTTACAAACAACAGCGACAGTCAAAAGGACGTAATACTAAAACTTACTTCAAAATGCGACATTGAGGAATCCCTAAAAGCCAAAGATGGATTTATATTTGCGACTAATTATGAACCAAACAGGCTTAGGTATTATCTGGACATCAAAGGAAAAGGTGCATTTTTAGATGACGATGGTTTTGCATACAAAGTATCACTTTCAGGAAGAGAATCTCATAGCATCTATTTCAAAATACCTTTTATAACGCTTGTAGAAGAAGAGGAATTTAAAGCCCTAAAAGATATAGATTATGAAAGCAAGTTTCTGAAAGTCAAAAAATTCTGGGAGGATCGGATCGCTTATGGGACACAGATTATCACACCTAACGAAGTTCTGAATAACTTCTATAAAGCACATCTTACGCATATGCTGATAACTGATGATAGAGAAGTTGGATCAGACAGATATGCTTCACGAGTTGGAACTTTCCCTTATGGCGTTTTCCCTGATGAGTCGGTTATGTGTATAAGCGATCTTGACAGACGAGGTTATAAAAAAGAAGCAGAAGCAAGATTGGAGATGTTTATCCATTATCAAGGGACAGTCGGACTGCCGGGGACATATTCAAGCGTGGAAGGTCAGTATTACGGAGCAGGAGGCTATGAATGTGCGGGATACAATAAGAATCACGGCTGGGTGCTTTGGGGATTAGGAGAGCATTATTGGTATTACAGGGACAAAGACTGGTTAAACCGTATTGCCCCAAGTATCGTTAAAGCATGTGAATGGATCATCAGAGAAAGTCAATCTACAAAGAAATTTGACGCTAACGGCAAAAAGGTTATTGAATATGGTTTTTTGCCTGCTGGTTCGTTAGAAGATGTTAGAGATTATTATTTCTGGCTTGCGACTAACGCCCCTACTTATTGGGGATTTAAGAACTGTGCTAAGGCATTAGTAGATATTGGTCACCCTGACGGTGAAAGATTGCTTAAATCTGCCGAAGAATTTGGCGAAAATATAATCAGAGGTTTCAGAGAGGCAAGGATAATCTCTCCTGTGGTAAAGCTGAGAGACGGAACTTATGTCCCTCATTTTCCGCCGAGACTTTATCGCAGAGGACGTGGATTTGGTTGGCTAAGAGAAACGCTTGAAGGTGCTATCCATCTCATCAGGTCTGAATTGATTGAGCCTTTATCTGATGAAGCCACTTGGATAGTGAAAGATTATGAGGATAACCTTTATATCTCCGATAGATATGGCTACAGCGTAGAGAATTTTGATAGAGATTGGTTTGACCTTGGCGGATTTTCTATGCAATCAAATCTACTGTGTCATACAATACCCTATCTTTGGCGAGATGAGCCGAAGCATTTTTTGAGAGGGTATTTCAACGCTTTTACATCAGTTTTCTATCCTGATATATGTGCATGTGTTGAGCATGCTTTGCCAACGCTTGCAGATGCAAATAACGTTTGGTTTAAGCCCTCAGATGAAGCACAATCCACATATTGGCTAAGGCTTATGTTCATATATGAAAATGGCAACGAACTTAATCTTGGTATGTGCTTACCCAGAGAATGGTTAGAAGATGGCAAATCTGTTGAGATAAAAAATGCCAAGACATATTTTGGCGAAATGGGATTTAAGATCAAATCAGAGATCAATAATGACAAAATATCTATGTTCTTAAATCCGCCGACAAGGAATTTGCCTGACAGGATAAACGTCCGTTTTAGGCATCCACAAGAGAAGCCTATAAAAAAGGTGCTTGTCAATGGTGAGGAATGGCAGGACTTCTCGGCAAAAAAAGAGCTTATATTTCTAAAAAATCTTGTCAATCCGACTGAAATTGTGGCATTGTATTAATATCAAACGTCATACTTCAACCTTATATTTAAAGGGGCGAATTTATGAAAAAGATATTTATTCTCACAATATTGACGTTTCTCTGTATTGGACTGATTTTTACATTGTCAGAAGCTCAGACATCTAAAACTAAGAAGCAAAACCCAGCTAAAACCAAAGATATAAAAGTCGCCTTTGTTTATGTTGGACCTGTTGGCGATGGTGGATGGTCTTATTCACACGATCAGGGGAGAAAAGCCATTGAAAAGATGGGCATAAAAACCGCTTATGCAGAAGCAGTCCCAGAAGGGGCGGAGGCAGAAAAAGTTATAACTCAATTCGCGTCAGAAGGATATAACATAATATTTACAACAAGCTATGGCTATATGGATACTACTATTGATGTAGCGAAGAAGTTCCCAAACGTCATATTTGGTCATTGTTCAGGCAATAAAAGAGCAGATAATGTCTTCACATATTTTGGCAGGATGTATCAACCGATGTATCTTAACGGCATTATCGCAGGCAAGATGACAAAGACAAATAAAATCGGTTATGTCGCCCCTCTTCCAATTTCAGAGGTTATCAGACATATTGACGCATTTACGATAGGTGTTAGGAGCGTCAATCCAAACGCCAACGTTCATGTCGCTTGGACTGGTGCTTGGTATGATCCAGAAAAAGAGAAGGAGTCCGCAAATACATTAATGGACGATGGATGCGATATAATTGCCACAGAAGGTGATAGTCCTGCTGTTGCACAAGCTACGGAAGCAAGGGGGAAATATTCCTTTGGATATAACAGTGATGCTAAAAGTTTCGCCCCGAAGTCAGTTTTAACTTCTGCAATATGGGATTGGGCAGTGATATATAAAGACGTCATTGATAGATATAAAAGAGGATTTAAAAGCTGGAAAAACTTGGATTATTGGGACGGTATGGAAACCGAAGCGGTTAAACTTGCTCCGATGAGTGAACTTGTCCCAAAAGACATTCAAAAGTTAATTAACGAAAAAGCCCTACTATTTAAAGAAGA
>Ga0272448_1007852_pt1 | contig 11210 bp, 11 predicted proteins | sample YNPCB0191_FD_202220 | JGI IMG/M metagenome (GOLD analysis project Ga0272448, IMG submission 202220) | Hot spring sediment microbial communities from Yellowstone National Park, WY, United States - YNP-CB-019-1 | ecosystem: Environmental > Aquatic > Thermal springs > Hot (42-90C) > Sediment... | reverse complement strand
GGATGACCTGATCATACAGATAATCGCCAAAGAAGGATTGGCTCCCGGTTTCGCTGAAATGTTGGGTTCCCATAGGCCCTCCATTTGTGGGAATATGCCCATTGAATCACATTTCTGCGAAAATGGCAATTTAAGGGGTTATTTTTCAACACTCTCCTATTGAAATTTTCAAAAATCGGTGTATAATTATTTTTATACAGTCTATTAATAATTATCCAAAACATTCTACCTAGTTTATCGGTACTGCTTACCTTTCTCTTAACATTAAACAGAAAGGGTTTATGAAGAGAAAAGCAGCGTCCGCCCGACTTTTAAAGGATCTTAACCGCTCTGGAATATTTGACTTGTTCCGACAATATGGGACTCTTTCACGCTCGCAGATCGCCGATCGTCTCAATATGAGCTTCCCTACTGCCAAGCGAATCATTGATGAGCTTATCGCGGAACAACTTGTCCTAGATGTTGGATTTGAATCAGATTCTTCCGTAGGCCGCCCGCGCACTCTCCTTCGGTTAAATAACGGGCTACACACCGTCATAGGGATCGACTTAGGTGGAACGAAAATGCTCGGCGTTGTCGCTGACCTATCCGGTAACATCCTTTATGATGCGATCCTCCCATCGCTGCCACAAGAACCAGAGAGAAACATCCAGCAGGTATTTAAACTCATCGATGATCTTATCGCCTATCCTCCTTTGCAGGGTAGGATCTTACTAGGTATCGGGGTTGGCGCCCCTAGTATAACCCTGTTCGAGCAGGGTGTAGTTGTCTGGGCACCCAGTTTGGGTTGGAGGGATTTCCCATTGCGCGACCTACTCCAACAACGATACAAACTTCCTGTCTTTGTCGAAAATGATGTAAACATGGCTGCTCTCGGCGAGTTGGGTTTTGGAGCAGGGTTAGGAGTAAAGAACTTCGCCACCATCGCTATCGGCACCGGTATTGGCGCTGGGATTGTGCTCGGTGGCATGCTCTATAGAGGAGCTACTCAAGCCGCTGGTGAAATTGGATATCTGCCGCCTGGGGTAGACTATTTAGGGAGGAGTTACGACCAGTTTGGACCGCTGGAAGAACTAGCCTCGGGAATCGGCATCGAGGAACGAGCTCGCCGGTATCTGCGGGAGAACCATCGCGACATTCTAGAGACTGCTCCTACTGCAGAAGAAGTATTCCAATTGGCTCGTTCCGGGGAAGAATGGGCTGAGCATATCATTGAAGAGACCGTCAGGTATCTTGCCATGGCGGTAGCAAGTCTTGCCTGTGTGCTCAATCCAGAGGTTATCATCCTAGGCGGTGGAGTTGGCCGTTCAGCTGATTTGCTCATTCAACCGATTCACGACTGCGTGGCGGGAATTGTCCCCTACATGCCACGAATTGTCGCCTCACCATTGAAATCTATGGCGGGCGTGATGGGTGCGATTACTCTTGTATTCAATGAAGTAATGGACTACGCTATCATCCCACAATAATCATCCTTTGCCTAATAAAAGAGGCAAATATGAAAATGCCGATGGCTGCTGTGGTTGGAATGGGTTTCATGGGGCTTACTCATATCCAGGCACTACGACGGTTGGGAATTCCGATTGCCGGATTGATGGGAGTAGATCATACTGAAGGAGAGACTGCTGCTCATCGGTTAAACATTGACAGGGTATACCGGGATTTTGATGAACTTTGCGCCGATGGAAAAGTTGATGTAGTCCATCTTTGCACGCCCAACTACTTGCATTACCCCATGGCTCGCAAAGCTTTGCAATCTGGAAAGCATGTTATCTGTGAAAAACCCTTAGCTATGAATCCGGACGAGTCGCGTGATCTGGTAGAGATGGCGTACGAGAGAGGTTTGATTGGGGTTGTCAACTACAATCTCCGCTTCTACCCGATTTGCCAGGAAGCTCACGCCAGAATCCTGCAGGGATATATCGGCGAAGTCCGCTTGGTGAACGGTGCTTATTTTCAGGACTGGCTAGCGTTACCTACCGATTGGAACTGGCGGTTGATCGCCAGCGAAGGCGGTGGTCTCCGCGCTGTAGCCGACATTGGTACACACTGGCTGGATATGGTCACCTGGCTAACCGGATTGAAGATCCGACAGGTAATGGCAGACATGACTACGTTTATCCGCACTCGGATGCGCCCTGAGAAAATACCTGAAACATTCGGAGGAAAAATAGCCGCTGCCTCGGAATCCGCGCCAATGGAGGTCGACACCGAGGATGCCGCTAATATCCTTATCCGATTTGAGAATGATGCTCTTGGTTCGGTTAGTTTATCGCAGATCAGCCCTGGTAGAAAGAATTATTTCTGGTGGGAGATTGGAGGCTCGCAAGCATCACTGCGTTGGGATCAGGAAAGCCCTAACTATCTATGGTTGGGTCATCGCGAAAAGCTTAACCAAATCTTGGTGAAAGACCCATCCCTAATGGACGAGTCTGTTCGACCTTTCGTGGGTTTTCCTGGCGGGCACGCAGAAGGATATCCAGATACTTTTTACCAGTTATTCCGGTTAATTTATTCGGCGCTTGCGAATGACACCGTTTTAGATCCGGTCGTGCCTACATTCGAAACTGGCCATCGGGAGCTTCTGTACTGCCAGGCTATCCAACAGAGCGCAAAAGAGTCCTGCTGGGTCACTATTGATGATTGAAAAAATGAGGTAATTCTATGGAAAAACTAGCTCTTCTTGGTGGAAAACCCACAAAAACGAATTCATTTCCAGAATGGCCACAATACGATGACCATGAACGAAAAGCCTTAATGGACGTGCTGGAAAGCCGTGTTTGGTGGCGGACGCCTGGCACGCAGACAATGAAATTTGAACAGGAATTTGCCACCTTTCAAGATGCGCGTTATGGGATTGCAGTAACCAATGGCACAGCTGCTCTCGAGATTGCTTTGGCAGCCATCGGTGTAGGTCCTGGTGATGAAGTCATCATTCCTGATTTCACCTTTGTAGCGACGGCTAGCGCCGTGCTATCTGTTGGCGCTCTGCCAGTAATGGTCGATGTTACCCCGGATACTTACTGTATCGACCCGGACGCAATCGAAGCAGCCATTACATCTCACACAAAGGCAATCATTGCAGTTCACCTAGGTGGGCACCCAGCCGATATGGATAGGCTGCTGGAGGTTGCGGTCAATAATAAACTAAGGCTGGTGGAAGACAGCTCGCATGCCCATGGCTCGGAGTGGAAAGGAAAGAAGGTTGGCGCTATTGGTGATATCGGCACCTTTTCCTTCCAATCCAGTAAGCTGATCACGGCGGGCGAAGGTGGCATAATCACCACCAATGACCAGGAGCTTGAGCGATTAGCCCGCTCGATCCATGATTGCGGGCGTATGCCTGGAGAGTGGTTCTATTCCCACTTTATCTATGGGTCGAACTATCGCCTGAGTGAGTGGCAGGGTGCGGTGTTGCGCACCCAACTCGCACGCCTACCGCAGCAGGCAGACATTCGCACCCGCAATGCCGCCTGGTTAGATCGTGAGCTACCTAAAATCTCCGGGATTTCTCCGCAGACCCAAGACTCGCGCTGCACCAGTAATGGGCACTATGCCTACATATTTGCGTACGATAAAGCCCTGTTTAATGGCGTTCCTACTGAACGATTTATCCAAGCACTGAATGCCGAGGGTATCCCTACACAGGCCAGCTATCCACCCATACATGCATTGGATGTTTTCCAATCGGGGAAATATCGCGCAAAGTTAACTGGCCACCAGAAAGAAGAGCAACACGCATTCCTTCAGGCTGTCTACCCAAATACGATGCGTGGCGCGTGGGAGACCGTTTGGCTTCCCCATTCAGTTTTATTGGGAACCGAAGCTGACATGGTAAAAATCATCGCAGCCATTCGGAAAATCCAAGAAAATGCCGATGAACTAGCCGCTTATAAAGCAGGTGAAAAGTTCGTGTCCGCTTTTCGCTAGGTTCTTGTGAACAAGAGGTGAACGATGAATAAAACTGTGATGGCCATTATTGCCCACGCCGATGATGCTGCTGGGATGTGTGGCGGCACCTTGATCAAGCTAGCTGAAGAGGGTTGGAATGTGGTCTTGCTACGGGTTACAAATGACGATAAGGATACTATGTCCCTACCGGACCGAACTGTAACCGAGCAGGTTAACAAATCGGAGTTCATGGAGGCTGCCAAGCTGCTTCGTGCAAATGAAGTAGTCGAATTGGGATTTGTCACTGACGTGTTGGGTGATGTGTCCATGGTGGATTTGCGAGAGCGAATCGTCTATAACTTCCGTAAGTACCAACCGTACCGGGTGATCACTTTCGATCCATATGCCATTTACGAACCGAACCTGGATCACGTGCGGGTAGCTCAAGCAGTCGAAGAGGCATATTGGGTCTCGAACTTCCATTTACATTACCCTGAGCACCTTACTGAAGGCTTTCAGCCGCACGCAGTCTGCGAACGGTGGTATTTTGCACGTGTGCCTGTGGCTCCAAATCACGTGGTCGATATTACTCCTTACATTGAGCAGAAAATCGATGCAATGGCAGCCCACGACCAGATGGTACGGAATACACTCCATCAGATACAATTACAATTGAAAACCTGGGGCCGGCAGGTCCCTATGATCGATGAAGCCCTCCGCGGTAACCTTCGCCCCTTGCTTGCGGATTTCATCCGTGCGAATGGCCAATACGTGGCTGAACAGTATGGGTTGGGATCAGGCCATTATGCTGAAGTGTTCCGGGTAAACCGATTTGGTGTCTGGGAAGATTTCGTGCAGAAGAATAGCCTACCTTTGCCAAACGAGCCAGACGATCTCCGCAACCTACCGGCCTTCGAACCGAGCCACGCGCAACGCCTGTTCAACTAAACTGGAAAATATCCTCCTTGGGTGTGGAAAAGAGCACCTAACTGGTTGTTGAAACCAGCAAATTCTCTTTTCAATGTCGTTTTTTCCTTTAGGGAAGTTCAAAAAGGAGGTTGCTATGGAAGCCGTCAAACCAACCAAAGTAAGCCGGGCCTTTTTTGTCCGCGATGCAACTGGCCTGGTGCGCGAATTGTCCTGGTTTGATACCTTCTTATGCGGGTTCGGCATTTTGAACGTCGCACTGGGACTGGTACAAGCCTTCGCATACGCGCCATTTGTGTTCCCCGGGTCGAATATTGCCCTAGCATTTATTATTGCACTCCCCGGGGCATTCTTCATCGGGCTGCTCAACGCCTTATTCACCGCTGCAATGCCGCGCTCAGGTGGGGATTACGTCTGGGTCAGCCGTACAATGCATCCGGCTGTTGGTTTCGCAGTGAACTTCTTCGCCACCTTTGGTGTAGTCGCAGCTGCTGCAGTGAACATCTGGTTCATGGCCCAAAACTTCCTAGTCCCGGCCCTATACGTTTTCGGTTTGAAGGGAGCTTCGGCATGGGCCGCCAAGCCAGAATCCGCCTTTATTCTTGGGGCGGTAGCTGTCATTATCTTGGTGGTCATTTTCTCCCTTGGTCTGAACGTCGTACGCCGAGTGATGTTGGGGCTATTCATTATCACAGGCATCGGCACCCTGCTCTGGCTGCTGACCATGTTGGTAGGGAATAACGCCAGTTTCGTTGCCAGATTCAATACTGCGATGGGTGCGGGTGCATACCAGAAAATAATCCAGACTGCCCAGGAAGCAGGCCGAACTGTTAACCCGGCAACAGCCGGACGGAATAGCTTTTACGCCCTAATCTATGCCTTTCAGATGTACGGCGGTTTTCAGATGATCGGCTACTTCTCCGGGGAGATAAAGCGAGTGAGTCGGTCCGCCATTCAAGCAATCATGGTAGCCCTAGGGGTTGGTGCTCTATTCTTCATCATAGGCGCGCAGATCATAGTGCGATATTTCGGCTACGATTTCATCAGCTCAGTGGCCTACCTGGCTAACACCGCTCCGGATAAGCTCGACCTACCGCTTGGTTATTACCTTTCCTCCTTCATAATCTACATGACCAGCAATCCACTTCTTAAAATGATAGTCTCGCTGGGATTCCTGGCTACCATCGTCTGGATATTGCTGCCTCAGATGTTGATCATCACTCGCAATATGTTCGCCTGGTCGTTCGACCGGTTGATTCCCTCCTGGATAGCCGAAGTGAATGAGAAGACACACTCCCCCATCAACGCAACCATCATCAGCGGCATCCTCATCTATATTATGCTACTGGTGACCTTGTTGACTGCGTTCTGGTCTTACTTGGTGAACCTGGCTGGAGTAGGCGCGGCAGTCGGTTCGCTGGTGGCGATTTCGGCCATCATCTTCCCCTATCGCCGTAAAGACATCTTTGAAAAAGCCCCATCGATCGTCAAAAAATTGGTATTCAATGTGCCTATACTAACCTGGGCAGGCATATTTACCCTGATTACTCAATTGGTGACGGCATTCGTGGCTTTCACTACCCCATCGATCGGTGGAGCGGTGAGTATGGTTTCGTTGCTTTCCAGTTTGGCGGTCTTCGTACTTGCCTTCCCTATCTACCTTATACCGTTCATGGTGAACAAACGGCAAGGACTGGATACCTCACTCGCCTACAAAGAGCTTCCACCCGAATAATGACGATGACAAAAGAATCGTACAAATGGCTGTATTGACTATCTTTTTCGCCACTGATATCCACGGCTCTGAAACCTGTTTCCGTAAGTTCCTCAATGCCGGAAAAGTTTACCATGCCGATGTGTTGATCATGGGTGGTGACATAACTGGGAAGATGATCATCCCGATTGTGGAATTAAGTGGGGGAACCTATACCTACCAGTGGTTGGGTTCCCCCTACAATATAGGCCGGGATGACTTATCTAGCCACATGAAAGAAATCCGCTTGGCAGGCTGCTATCCATACATTACTAATCAGGAAGAGATGCAGCATCTGGAAGAGCAACCACAGGTTATAAGACAAATCTTCCGACAAGTGTTACGCACCTCGGTGCGCGATTGGCTAGCTCTTGCGGCAGAAAGGTTGGATGGCACCGGAATTGAATGCTATATCACTCCCGGGAACGATGATGACTTATCAATAGATGAAACTTTTCTAGGCCAGAATGTAGTAATCAACCCAGAGAAAAAAGTAGTGGCTTTGCGTGGCGAGATCGAGATGATTTCTTCGGGTTACTCAAACCACACTCCCTGGAACAGCCCTCGCGAGATGGACGAAGATCAGCTTTGGGAGGTCATCCAGGAGTTAGCAGGGCAATTGTCCAACCCGGGGAAGGCCATTTTCAATTTTCATTGTCCACCCTACAATAGTGGATTGGACACTGCGGCACGGTTAGATAAAACCCTGAAACCCATAACTGGGATTGGTGGGGTACAGATGGGCCCAGTTGGTAGTACCGCTGTATTGAAGGCGATCAAGATCTACAGACCGATGCTGGGTCTCCACGGACACGTGCACGAATCGCGTGGAGCCATCCAGATTGGGCAGACATTATGCGTGAACCCGGGTAGCGAATACAGTGAAGGTATCCTGCGCGGCTGTCTATTGATGATTGAAAAAGGGAAAATCCGCAACTACCTTCTGACAAGTGGTTGAGGCGAGGATTGTGACTATTGAAGAACTAGCTATCTTAGAAAGCAATCTGATTGTGAAAGCGGAACGTTTGATTTCTTCCGCAGAGCAAAAGGGCTTGCCGCTACGGCTGTTGGGAGGGTTGGCGGTGCGGATTACCTCTCCACATGGTTCCACCCACTACCTCCTGCGCCGGTCATATGCCGATATCGACCTAGTGGGATTGAGCCGGGATGTACGCCGCATCAAAGACATTTTCCTGGAGCAAGGTTATGTATCCGATACTCGTTTCAACGCTTTGCATGGTGAGACCCGGTTGATCTTCTATGACCCAGCCAACGATAAGCACATTGATGTGTTTTTGGACCAGTTCAATATGTGCCACAAGATCGACCTTCGCAAGCGCTTGCTGCCCGGATACAAGACGCTGACATTAGCTGACCTTCTGGTGACAAAACTGCAGATTGTGCAACTGAACACCAAAGACATGATGGATATATATGCCCTCATTTTAGACCATGAGGTGGCAGTTGAGGAAAACTCCGAGTCTATCGACGGCACATACATCGCTGGATTGGCTGGGAAAAATTGGGGCTTGTTCACTACCTTGAGCGACAACTTGCATCGCGTCCAAGAGGAATGGGCCGGATTTCTTGAGGAGGCAGAAGCGAGTATAGTGCGTGATCGTGCAGACAGGTTGTTGAATTGGATGGAAGCAGCGGAAAAAAGTATGGCTTGGAAGATACGCGCCAGGATTGGTCGGAGAATGAAATGGTACGATCTACCTGACGAAGTTGCTCGCTAGGTAAAATAAAATGGAGAATAACTGTTGACACCAATCATCGAGCGCTATCAATACGATGGAGAGGGTTATAAACCACTTCTGATTCGTCCGAACTGGATGGTGGCTATCTTAAACTGGGAGCCAGCCGCAGAACGAAGAAACTTGCGTGAAGTCGAGCGACACAATAAAACCGATGAAGTGTTTGTGTTAATGGAAGGTCGGGCACTCCTATTTGCCCGACTATCTAACGGCCAGCTGGAAGCGCATGACCTTGACAGGAATGTGGTCTACAACGTTCCGGCCGGGATCTGGCACAGCTTGGTCTGTAGCCGGGATGCCCGATTACTAATCATTGAAAACCGGGACACTCACCTGCAAGATACCGAATGCCGGACCATCACCCAAGAAGAATTCGGGGCTTTAGAAGCGTTGCTACCAAATTGGGTGACATGAGCATCCAGCAAGTGAAGTCGAAAGGAGGTGATTTATCTAATCATTGTGGCTAATAGAATCCGCAATTAGCTTTTGACCGGGCTCACTATTTAGGGAGGAGATAATACAAATCTCATATAGCGCTTGGTAAACCTTCTTGGGCTGGTTGCGTATTTCATAGCCTTTGTGCCCCCACAATTGACAACAGCGCATTAAAAGCCACCTGTTAAGCCAATTGTTTCCGTAGTCGGAGCTCAGCTTACCCAAACGCCCGAATTAGCCAATACCACTTTTCCGGTGACACATACCCGAGCCTATCCCTGGATGATTGCGACTCCTAAGTTGAGTTGCAGTTTGAAAGCACAGAATTGATGGTGGCCGTAGCCCATCATTCATTATTCGAGACATACAAGAAAATGCTACTCTGGTTTGAAAATCCACCTGAAATCAAAGTGACATGGGACAAGATGGAAATGCCCTCGAATAAGGGAATTCATTTATGGAGCATCCATCTTCAATTTCCTTGCTTGGAACCGCTATGCAAACTGCTCTTCCGGGATTGCGACGGGGCAATATAAACTGCACGTTAACCTTCTCGTGAACAACACAATTGATGATGTACTTCCTGCCATTGAAGAAACACCAAAAGTGAAGGATTGTGAGCCTCGGGTGCGGATAGAACATCGGCCAACCAGGGTCGAAACAATTGACCACCTAGAGTCGGAACTACATGTAAAAGGGAAATAAATGATTATACCGCTACCTGAATTCGACATGAATTGTGCATTGGTAATTCAGGATTGACGAAAGATCACGCCGGAGAAACCACCATGAAAACTATCTGGCCAATTCCAAAGATTGATCTTATGCCATTAACAGAAATTGAGGAGACAAGACCCGCGGCACTTGTATATAGCAGTCCAGCCTGGAAAGCTGTGGAGGAGAGGCTCCACTTGCCAGTTGTCTGGCAAGTGGAGATTCTTGAAGCAACAACGGAGGCATGGGACCGTCAGTTGAAGGGCTTCCAAGGCGAAGTCATCTACTCAGTGGGCGGGGGACTACCTGCTGACGCAGGCAAATACATCGCCCAGAAAGTGAACCTTCCCCTGATCTGTATTCCTACTGCCCTATCAGTCGATGCCCATTTCACATGGGCCTCAGGAATCCGCATAGGCGGATGTGTCCGCTACATTGAAACAAAGTGCCCAGACAAGCTGGTGGTAGACTTTGACATCATCGCGAATGCCCCACCATCAATTCGGGCCGCAGGGTTGTGCGATGTACTCTCGATTGCTACAGGAAACTGGGATTGGCAGTTCGCAGAGGAGCAAGGCTTGAATCCGCCTGGCTTTGAATTCATCCCGTACATTTCACAAATCGCTAAAGGGATCCTGAGCGGGGTGCTGGATTGCGCTGAAGCAGCTGGAAAAGGTGACTCGGGTGGATTAAAACAGCTTCTTGACTGTATTGCCCTTGAAGTACAACTGACAAACCAGATCGGGCATTCACGGCCCGAAGAAGGTTCGGAACATTATTTCGCCTACGCTGTGGAAAATATAGTCGGGCATGGGAAGCCGCATGCATATCTATTAGGGCCTGGCATTTTGATGATGGCACATATACAAGGGCAGGACATTGATCCTTTACGCAAGGCTATGTTAGCCTGTTCTATTCCATTAAACGAGGTACCGAAAATAGCAGCTGAGAATATCTTGCATTCCCTAGCGACATACTCGAAGATACACAACCTACCATATGGAATTGCACACTCATTAACAGGCGAGAGTGTGCAAAAGGCGCTCGAGGTATTAGTGTAAACAAGCATAGAGGATTATGTGAAACATAAAAACGATGAAGTGGTTTTTCAACCGATGCTTTTAAGATAATTGGAAGTCAAAGCTCTTGGGGATGATTCCTGGAATCAACACCTAGGTCGATCTCGCCTTCGCGGGGAACCCGCTCAGCCTGGGTAATGCCGTCGCGGGCGGTCACCACCATCTCATGCTGCAAATTATTCTTGTGAGTTACCCCCCCATCCAGCGCTTGCCATTCATCAGCATGGTGAAACGCAAGTAATTGGGAACAACACAACCAGTATCCCCGTCGACGTAGGGCGCACTTTCGAATGTGATCTTCGGCTTCATCATGACTCTCCTTTGAGGTGTATGTGGTTATGAACATTATCGTGAGAGGTCTAATAGTTAAGTCTGCAATCCGGATAATTCACGCTATAATCTATTAAGCATGTCAGTGGCATTGATCCCGGTGCGCCAAACAAGGCGCACAGGGATTTTTTAATTCCATCCCACGCAACTGCGGCGGTAACGCAGGACACAGGAGCTTGAACCGTGAAAAACTTCTTTGATAGTGCAAGATTTTTTCTGTAATTTGGTCTGATGACCCTTGGTAAAGAACTTTAAGAACTGAAAACCCGGCTACGACTGCGGCGGCGCACTCCGTTCCTGAAATGTCAGATAAATTCGGCCGAC
>Ga0272448_1007850_pt1 | contig 11211 bp, 7 predicted proteins | sample YNPCB0191_FD_202220 | JGI IMG/M metagenome (GOLD analysis project Ga0272448, IMG submission 202220) | Hot spring sediment microbial communities from Yellowstone National Park, WY, United States - YNP-CB-019-1 | ecosystem: Environmental > Aquatic > Thermal springs > Hot (42-90C) > Sediment... | reverse complement strand
ATTAAAACTGCATAAATCCAAGGACGCTCTCGCCTCACTCAAGGTCGCCGAAAAAATAGACCCCATTTATCCCTTAACTTATCAACTTTTAGTCATCGCCTATCAGCAAACCGGGGATACGGTTTCGGCTGAAAAAGCCCAAGAGAAGTTGGCGTATTTGAGTAAGAGTTATAACAAATAATTGTTTTTTGATATAATAAAAATAAGTTGCTGATAAGCAACGGCGTGTTGATGTAGAAAAATATTAGGAGGGGTTTTATGTATCTGGCTAAAAAAATACTTATTTACATTCTCGTTATTTTTTCTGCCTTACCGATTTTCTACGGCGGAAATATTAATAAAGCCAGGGCCGATGATGTTACTTATAAACCCGATCCCGCCAAAGAATGGGAAATCCCCGCCAATACCGATGAAAGTACTTGGTCACCCAACCACATAGATAGCGGTAGCTCAATGTTTATTGCCTGCCCTGCACCAAATACAATTAACAATGCCACCCTGAGCGGCAATCAGTTTCAAATGACAATTCCTTACCAAATTACTTTCACGCCAGAGGATCATGAATATATTTATCAGACTGTTCTCGCCGTTGCCGATTTCACTGATGGCATTTGGGAAAATATTGATTTAAATCACAAAGATTATACCTATCTTAATGACTCCTTCAACTACACTTTCACTCTTGATCACGAATATTGGTTTAGCGTCGTTATTGTTGTTAACAGCAATACTTGGTACTCAATTGAAACGACTAATAACTGGAGGGAATCAAATGTCTGTCAATTATTAGGCGCTTCAGATCCCACTGAAACAATTGGTGGAAACGCAAGCAAAGCTTCAACAGAATACGATGTTCATGACTCTGACAAATGCGAGAAAAAATGCGAGGTCGGTTGGTGGGCTAGCCATTTTACCATCGGCGGCGCAATAGAGAATGCTATCTGCAAAATGCAGTGTGCTCTTATCAATTGGGAGGGCGAAATCCTTTCTTATATGGTGAAGTGCGTCTTAATGCCTGCCCTCGGTCTTGGCTATGGTTCATGCCATCCGTCCAATACTGGTAACCCCTCTAGCCCCACCGGCGAAGGCGGTGGTTTCAGCTCAGGTGGTGGGGGTGGCGGTGGCGGTGGCAGCAGCGGCGCCCGCTGAATTAAAAAATCAATATGAAATATTTTTGTCAAATTTTATTGCTTTTGGTATTTGCCGCCAGCATTTTTTGCTTGGCTAATTTTTGGGCAAACCATGATTCAATCCTTAATCTTGCCCCACAAACCGTCAAAGCCGCTGCCGGCGATGTCAATTATCAACTCCATGACGATTTGGTGCCGGCAACCAGCCAGGAACAATGGATTTTTACCATTTGGAAAACTTGCCTTGGGATAGCCAACGCCTTTGTGGTTATTGTCTTAATCTTTCTGGCTGTCGTCAATATCTTACATATTCAGTACGACACTTATGCCATTAAAAAATCTCTGCCGTTCCTCATTATCGGCGTGCTTATGGCCAATTTTTCAATGTTTATTGTCCGAATGTTTGTTGATGTCGCTCAGGTTTTAACCAACACTTTTATCGGCCAAAATATGGACCAGACGCAAGGTTTTGTCAACGGTTTATTGTGTTCAGTCGCCCTCGACGCCGAGGGCGGTTTTGCCGGCTCAATGCTGGAGACTCTTTCGCTGATTTTGATTATTGTCTTCGGCCTTTTGATCCTCATCGGCGTCGTCGTTGCCGCTTTTCTTTTGTGGATTCGTTTTGTTGTCATTTATGCCTTAGCCGCCTGCGCTCCTTTGGCCTTTATGATGCTGGCTTTCCCCCCGACACAAAGCATCTTCAAAAAATGGTGGGGCTGGTTTAGCCAATGGGTTTTTCTAGGGCCGGTTATGATGTTTGTTTTTTGGATGGCCAGTCATGTCGGCCGCGAAAATTGTAGTAGTTTTTCCGTCACCAAAATGCTCCTTGCCTTAGCGTTGGTCTATATCGGCTGTCTTGTGCCTTTCAAAATGGGCGGAGCCGTCATGGCCGCTTGGGGCGGTTTTGGCAAAAAAGCGGCGAGCTGGCTGGGTAACAAAACCGACTATGCTTTAGCCAAATATGCCAAATGGTCGCCGAAATCCGCTTATCAGGCTTATAAAATGGGGGCGGAACAAAAACGCGAAGAAGCTTATGCGGTGGCGATCGGCAAACAACGTGATGTTTGGGGTAAATTAACTGGCAAAGAAACCGCCTATCGGGAACAAGCGGAGAGACAAATTGGGCTCAAGCGCGTCAAAGAACAAGTTGCCGACCTTGATTTGAGTTCTCGAGAGGGATTAGCCGAGGCTTTTAGAAGGATGGAAAAAAATAAGGATGAGTTTGGAATGCAAGCCCTTTTGGAACACGCCGCCGCTAATAATATGGTTGCTGATATTATGGCTGAAGCCGATGAGGAGACCAAAAGAAAATACGGCGCTGGTCTTCTGGACGAGGGTGGAAATTTCAAGACCGATCTCGAATCACAAAGAACCTTTACTGAACGAGTGATAGGAAGAGGACGGGATCCTCAACATTTAACCCAAAACCAATATAAAAGTCTTAACCGCATTCAAGAAAGTTGGATAAAATCGGGGATCGCCAATGCCAAGAATGTTGTCCGCGACGCTCGCACGGGACAATATCGGCGGCTTGATCTTAGCAATGAAGATGATAGAAAACTCTATGATACAATGACGATCCGAAGATTTTGGTCAGCACCCGCTAGAAGAGGAATATCAAATTTAAGAAAAGAAACCCTTTTTGATGCCGATAATAATTTGACTGATGAAGGACTACGTTTATTAAGAAACGGCCTATTAACAGCAGAACATATTGATAAGCTTCATAATGCGCGGGGCAATGTCCTTGAGGCTTTTGCCGGCAATTTAGAAAAACTCGATGCTGCTGGCGCCTCAGGCCAAGCAATCAAGCGCAAATTAATAGCAATGGGTTTTGGCTCACGCCTCGGCCCAACCCAAGCCGTCGTCGTTTCGGGGGAAACTGCCCAGCAAAAAGAGATCCATCAGCTGAGTGCCGATGAGATGAACGATGCTAATGTCCAAGCCAGCATTTTGCAAAGAATCCGAACCTACAATGCCACCACCACCGAGGGGACGGCTAATTTGGCGGCAATCCGGAGTGCGATCCAAAGTTCTGGAGCAACTCCTGAAGTCAAGGCCCGGTTTGGGGCTCTGATCGACTTGAAATTAGTCCAAGCCCAAGCCCAACAATTAAATAATGCTGACGCTGCCCAAGCGGAAACACTCTTGGGACAAATAACTAATACAGTCCAGTCGCAAATGGCAACCGCCTTGGACCACGGCATTGACGTTCTACCAATTTTGAATGGAGTTGTAGGCTCTGTCAAGGGACCGATGCAAACACGCTTAAAACAAGCTATCAAAGAAGGCATTCGGCAGAGCAATACTCCGATAATTTCACCCGGTGGTGTGGATATTCCTTCTAATCAGATCGCCAGAGTTTATGATGAAGCGGTCGCTCACTTAGGTAAAGGTGCCAGTGAAGATCAAATTAAAATGCACTTTGTCAGCACCTTGGAACATCTTGCAGGTACTAGACTATCGGGCGCTGAGATGCATAAAGCTTGGCAATTGGCAGAAGCCTACATCGGCAAACCTCCGCGCAAAGAGGGCGGCAGGGGAGTAAGAGGAAGGCGTCCTTTGATCACGAACGAGGAGGAAGAAGAAGCCGCGGCCATCGAGGAAGAAGAACAATCATAAAGAAGGAAGAAACAGATTGGCCCAAGGGTATTTCTGGAACTCCAAGCGCTCTTTTTTAGCCGGCAATTGAACCGGTTTTTTTGAAGTTAATCTCTTAAAGCCAATCTAACCTGTTATGAGTATTGACAATTTGGAATTTTTGTGCTATACTACAATGTTTCCAAGATAGGGATGATTGCTCTTTGACAAGGAATTAACCCGCAAGGGTCTAAATATCTGAACCTTCCCCCACCAGGTGGCCGAGCCACCTGTCATCATTACACCGCAAGGAGGCCCAAGAACATGGGCAAGTGGCGCTTGGTTGTATTGGCGTTAGTAGTCGTGGTTTCTTCTGGTCTGGTCTACGGCCAGACCCCTGACCAGTCGAACCTGGGGGTTCCGGCTGGTCACGTCGTGGGGGCGGCCCCGGAGGCGAGCCAGGCGCCAGAGATGGCGCCGCCGCCCGTCGAGGCCTCTCCTCAGCCCCAACCGCCCGCTTATCAACCCGCCTCCCAGCCCCAAGTGGGGCCACAGGAAGTGAGAGTCTCGGGAGAGGTTCGGCTGGTCTCTGACCAGCCGCGAACCGTCACCCGGTGGCGGACGCGCACGGTCACCAAGACCGTGCGGCCGCCTGCACCGGCCGCGCCGGTCACCGTCAACAACGTTGTCCAGCCGGCGTCGCCGGCCCCGACTCAGAATATCACATCGCCGGCCCCCGCGCCGGCAGAAAGAAGGGCCTCTATGTGGGAGGTTCTCGGGTTCGTCCTCGCCATCCTGGCTTTCGCCGGGGTGGCGATCGGCCTGATTTCCTGGCTGGTCCGGGCCGGCCAGGAGGCCAGCGAAACGCTGGCCAATGGCCGCATTCCCGGTCGGCGGGTGGGCATGGCGGCGCCCAATCCGCCGGCCCCAGTCGGCCCAACCGCCGGCAGCGGCGGGGCCGTCCACTACGACTCGCGGGGGCGAGTCGTCGGCTGGGAGCGCTGGGAATACCCAGCGCCGGCGCGGGTTGAGCCCATCGCCGGTGGAACACCGGCGGTGGTCGTGCTCAACCCGGGGCAGGCCGCCCAAGTGGCGGTTCTGCCTGCCCCAGCCGCCGGCACCCAGCCCGGGGGGCTCGTCCAGCCGGGCGATGGCGCCCGGCGACAGGCGGCCGCCACTCAGTCAAGCGACGGCGGCGGAGGGGGGGGTCAGTTTGACCCCAACGCCGCCGCTCAGGCCGGGGCGAACGCCTAAACTTCGCCCCGGCCCCGGCCCAAAAGCAAGGCCCCGACATCTGTCGGGGCCTTCTTCATATCTGCTTCTTCATATCTAAAAAATTTATTGATTATCCTCGCTTTTCTTTTTCGCGACCTCCGCCCCCGCCACCGCCGGCCTTAGGCACTTTCTCCCCAGCCTCGGATTCTTCCTTTTCGGCTATTGGCCGCACTCCCGCCATGGCTAAATCTAAAATTTCGACGATCGGCATCCTTTCGCCCTCGCGGATGAGCTCTGCCTGATCAGGTTTTTTCTCCAGCCGCTTGAACTTATATTTACCAGCCTCAATTTTTGGCGCTTGGGGGTGGGAACGATCAACAATTGTCATGTCTTCGGTAATCTCAATCTCGGCGCCGTCCTTAACCGCGAGCAACCAATCTTCAGTAATTTCTCGACCATGGCGTAAAAGATATTTAAGGTCCATTGATTGATTTTCCGCCAAAATATCAGTAAAATTTCGGCTATCAAGCTGATTAACCATTACTCTGCCATTAGCCCAGTCAATATTCCGAATTAGATAAGCAACCCTATACTTTTTGCCGGTGTCAGGATGGATTTCATCCATTAGCCAAATTTGACCCACTTGAGGCAGAATTTCTTTTCCTGCTTTTCGGGCCAATTCTACATATTGTTGGGGAATAGTCGGTTCTTCCGAAGTTGGCTCAGGCGTCCCCCCGGCTGAAGTTTCTGCCGGAGATGGGACTTGGGCCATTAATCTTTCCCGGCTCTCTCGCGTCCGGCGCTGACGCCGGGCCTCTTCACGCTCTTCGTCTTCAGCCCGGCCAGCCTCAGCCCGACGCGTCCAAAACCCGCCTAAGCCCAAAGCGGCAAAAACTCCTGCCACCCGGCCGGCTTCAGGCAAAAGATTTTTGACAATTTCGGCTGGAATGCGGGCGGCATCCGGACCAACCGCATGATAGAACTGACCCGCTTGTTCGAACACTCTGGCTCCCGCCTGTTGGGCGGCCATGGCTTCCCCGGAAGAATTATAGGCAAAATGCCAAATTCCATTAATTTTCTCAACAGAATGATAAATGCCATTGCCATCTAAATCCAAGCGGGTGGCCATTTGGGAAAGTCCTTGAAAGCCAGCCCAAAAACCAAGGCCGAAACCCGCCACCGCGCCAATTGAGGAAAACATGCCCCGCCGCTTATTCCAGCGCGCTTGAACTTCTTTAATTTCTTCTTCACGCTCCCTCACTCCTTGGGAAGTTTGATGAAAACCTTCAATGAGATTCCTTAAGGCCTCGCCTCGCTCTTCGTCTGATAAGCTTTCATCTTGAGCGCGAATAGCCAGTTGCCGTAATTGCGCCCACTGATCATAATGGGCTTGGGCAATTTCCGCTCGCAAACCCCTCTCCTCACCTCTAATGGATTCCCAAGCTTCGGCTGCTCCCCGGCCGGCAATGGCGCCAAACAAAGCGCCTGCCGCCGGCAAGCCTACCCCACCAGTTAAAATGCCAATTACTCCTAAAGTGCCGGCCGCCAAGGCAGTCTTGCGGTTAAAAACCGTGATCAGAGCCTTACGCGCCAGTTCCCGCCAGCCCCGAGAGCGAATCTGACCATCTTCGGTTAAATCAAAATCGCGCTCTCCGGCTAAAAATTTGCGCAACGCCGCTATCCGGCCAGCGCCGTGCCGTTCATTGAGTTTGAGTTCGCGAAATTGTTCTGCCGTGACTACGGACATAAAATGGACCAAGTCTTCGGGCGTTCGCGGCCGGGCCAATCTTTCTTGTCTTTCGCGACTTAAAAATCGGCCGCTTTCCCGTTCCACTTGGCGCTGATCAGCCTCTAATTGCTCTCGGTCTTCGGCGGGGATTTCCGCCGGGGCTGACGACTGAGGCCGTCTTTGCCACGGCCAACGCCAAGGCCGCCGAGGTTCTTCGGCTCTCTGAGGCGCGGGGACTTCATTTAATGAAGGTAATTGTTGAGATTGTTCGGCGGCGGCTGCCGGGGTTGGCTCGACGCCAGATTCTTCCGGACCCGGTCCGCCCGGAGCTCCTTCGGGCATATTTTCTCCTGTTATGGATTATCGGGGTCAGGGGTGGCCTTAAATAAATTGACCATTTCCGCTTTATAAATTATTGCTTCTTGGGTTAACAAACTGGTAATGTCTAAGTTTTTATTTTTCAAAAACTCATCAACTTGGTTTTTATCGCCGCTATCAATCAGTTTGTCAAGTTCTTGGCCTTCTTCTTCGGATAGTTGATCGTAAATGCGGGCAATAACCCGATTTTGAACGGTTTCGGCCATTTTCGCGTAAAGTTCTTGCTTTTTTTGAGGGGGTAAATCCGCCCCGCCAATTAGTTCTAAGAGATCTTTTTCCAAAAGATTTTTAATTTCTTGGTCGCTGACTAAATTAGCCATTTTCGGCCTCCTTATGTCATAAATTATGACCAGGCGATCCACCTAGGCAGATGTCGCCTTACTTTTAGCATATAATATTCTTGACAAAAGTCAAATAATGTGGTATATTCTTTGAGTTCTGATAAGAGGAAACTTAACAACTCATTTCTCTGCCATGGCGGCAGTTAGCATAACCCAAATCCCTTGCCCGACAACGGGCGGAAGGAGTGTCAGATGCCGGTTGACTTCACCCCCGAGGAGAAGGGGGTACTCTCAAGGCTGTTCCCCGGCGAGCTTCTCTCCAAGCTCGTCACGACTATCCGGGACGCCATCCTGGCGTCCGAGAAGTTCGCCGCCGCGGTCACCGCCACAGCGGCCAAGGCCATCTTTGGGGTTGAGGAGCCCGGAAAGATCTCCGGCGCCATCGTCGCCATGGTGGACGAGGCCGTCCGTCGCCACCAGCCCGGCGCCATGTCCGAGCAGGAGTTCCTCGAGCGGCTGAAAGCCGCTCTTGGTCGGCCCGAGGTGGTGGAAGTCCTCGGGCCGATCGTCTTGGAACTCCGTCGCGCCGAAGTGCGCGAGGCCGATGCTGGCCGAACCTCGGCCATCAGGGAGCAAATCGGCGTCCGCTACGGCGCCGATAATATCCCGGAGCCGCTGGTCCGGCTGGTCCGCGACAAGCTAGTCTTGCGCGGCCATCCGGACGGCTGGCCGGCCAAGATCGCCTCGTTCCTCGAGAGGCTCGAGGAGCAGGCAACGGAGACTATCCGAGGCTTGCTTCTTAAGAAGTACGAGGACGAGGATGTGGCGGCCTTTGGCCGCTTCGTCGTCCTTTCGGGGGTTGACCCCGAAAACCCGCAAGCGGTCCACGAGCTTCTCGCCGACCGCGAGGGGATTGGCGAGAAACTGAAGAGGAGGGCAAGATGAAGGAGAAGGAGAGGCACGATTTGGAGTACTGGCTGGACCGGCGGGGGTTCACCGCCGAGTCCAGTGACCCGGAAAAGGACGGTACTGTCCAGATCCGGGTCCTGCGGCCCAAGCGCGGCCAGCCCCGGCGTTTCCCGGAATCGTTTCATCTCGTCCCCGCGGACGAGATGATTGACTCATACTGGGCTGACCGGATCCGGGACCTCCTCGGCATCCCTGGCGGGGAAAAGCTGCGGATCGTCCCGGTCGCCGGTTGGTTCCCGCGGCCAGGTAGCGAATACCGCGTGCGCATCCGCCGCGGCCGGGGAGGGCTGGTTTATGCCTTTCCGGCTGACCGGCGCAATCTCCAAGACGGGTCCTGGAGGCCGGGACCAACCTACCTCCAGGGAGGGAAGTGGACTTTCAAGCGGGGCAAGGAGATCCCGAGGAAATCCCCGATTTACTTTGCCCAGCACCCCGAGACAGGACAATATGTTCTGACTTGGGGCGAGGTCCCGATCCCGGCCGGCGCCCAAGAGGCAGTGGTGGACATGGCCGGGCTGATGCTTCGGCCGGTCCGCACCGCTGCCTACTGGATTGCCGGTCGTCCCAAGGTGGTGGAGGGCCTGACCGAGGGCCAGATCGCTGTCTATGACGAAGATCTGGCCCGGAGGATTCTCCTGGCGACCGTCGACTACGCCCCGGAGTTTCGACTCCTCGGCGAGGACTGGACCGCCATGGAGATCTTCGGCACTCCTCGGCCAGTGAAGGTTACCCAGGCGATGGATCTCCTGGGCCACTTCGCTGACCACCTCCGGGCCGCTGACAATTGGCGGCGAAGGGCCCTTCTGGTGGCCCTGCATCCCGATGGCCTCCCTGAGGAGATGCTGGCCCAGCTTTCTGAGGGTCAGCAGCGGGAGCTAAATCGGCTGTCGGCTCAGGCCGCCGAGCAGGTGGACTTGGCCTGGGAATGGTACTCGATGGTCTTCCAGACCATTGAGAACCGTCTCAAGGCCGCGGCGATCGCCGGCATCCCGGCCAGCCGCAAGGACATCGCCCTGCCCCAGCCAGAGGGGCGAAAACTGCGCCGACGGGCGCTGGTTGACCTGTCGGTCGAGGAGATCAGGGGACTCATCTTTGACCTCCTGACCGGCAAGAGACGCCGGCCGACCGGCGGCGAGGGAAAGCAGGCCGGACAGGCGGCCAAGAAGAGTAAGGTCGATACCTCGGCTACCCGGCCGAGCAAGCCGAGTAAAAAGCCCGATCCCGAGACCGCTCCGACGACCGGCAAGGTCACTCTCCCTACTCCCCAGCGGCCGCAAGGCCGGCTGGTGGCCTCGACCGGCGAGGAGCCGACCAACTCCTCGGTGGCTGAGGCCATGCGTCGGGCGCTGGCCAAGGCTGGCGAGGCTGGGACCACTGCCAAGCCGAAGTCCTACTTCTTCGGACTCTGCAGCGTCTGCCAGACGCGACAGGTCCGAACGGCCAAACCCGAACTTTCGGGCAAGGTCATCCCCGGCGCCCTTTGCAAAAAGTGCGCCAAGAACCGTAAGAAGTAACCCGCCCCCTCGGGCGGAAAACTCAAGAACAAGCGAACCCCGCACCATCTCGGTGCGGGGTTTTGATATCAGTTGACATTATTAAATATTTGTGCTATACTTTCTAAGACGTATTCTGGATACGTAGCACCTTAATGGAGGGCTATGTTGCTATGTCCCGTCATCAGCTAGTTGAATTGCCGGTGGAAACGATCACTTTCCAGACAGGTGATCCTTCATTGCCTTCCCGTCTCATTAGCTACGCCCCTGATGGCCTCACGGTCATTCCTTGTCATGATTGGTTCTGCTGCGGTTCCTGGGAAGCGACTCTCCAGCCGGGTATCCCTTATGAGGTCCGTCTGGAGAAACGGGTGCGCTTTCACCGTGGCATAGAGATCTATTCCTACCGCGCCCATCAGCCATTAAGGGAAAAGCCGTCTTTCTTTAGCGACCGCTTCCTGGTGCCTCAGCGTTGGGAGCTGACCACTGCCCCCAAGTTAGAGGTTATTTTCTTGGGCGGTATGGCTGAAGCTGGTTCGCGCGCCTGCGCCCTACTGATCTATCAGGGTCAGGCCCTGATGGTTGATTGCGGCCTCAATGTCGCCGCTTTGGGCCGCGACGAGATCCAGCCCGACGAGGAAGAAGTGGATGCCGAAGATATTCTCGCTCTTCAAAAGCCAGCGCTCTTGCCAGACTTTGAGCGTCTGGCTCAAGTCTTTCAGGAAGGCATCAAGCTCACCGGCATCCTCCTAACCCATGGCCATCTCGATCACTATGGTGGCATCCCCCATCTCCTTGAGCGCTTCTGGCCCGACGCTCAACCACCGACTATCTACTCTAGCCCCTTCACCTGCTCAATGCTTTCTCATTGGGCCCAGCAGCGCGGGTTCAGCTACCTGCCGATGATGCCAATCAAACCCGGCCAGGAGCTTGAGCTGGGTTCTTTCCACATTTTGCCCTTTGCCGTGCCTCACTCGGTCATGGATGCCTTGGGGTTTTCGATCGCTGTCCAAAATGGACCAAGGACCGTCTTTACCGGCGATCTCAAGGTCCATTACCGGACGGCGCGCGATTACTTTGAGACCATCGAGATCCTTCGGGGACTGCCCGAGACGAGACTTCTCGTCTGCGATTCCACCAACGCCAAGGTTCCCGGCTGGTCGGGGCTAGAGCAGGAAGTCGAAGAGGGCTGGAAAGAGGTGATTGCCCGCGCTCCGGGCCGAGTGATTATCACTTTCTTTGCCACTCGCCTTGACCGACTAAAGCTGGCGGCGGAGTTGGCGGGAAAATTCGGCAAGTCGATTGGCGTCTGGGGGACCAGTTTTGATCCCGTGCTCCAGGCCGGGGAGAATCGCGGCCTAACCCTGTCTCTGGCTCGGCAAGAGGTCGGTAACTGCGAAATCGTAGTCGTTACCGGCTGTCAAGCCCAGACCAAT
>Ga0272448_1007848_pt1 | contig 11213 bp, 4 predicted proteins | sample YNPCB0191_FD_202220 | JGI IMG/M metagenome (GOLD analysis project Ga0272448, IMG submission 202220) | Hot spring sediment microbial communities from Yellowstone National Park, WY, United States - YNP-CB-019-1 | ecosystem: Environmental > Aquatic > Thermal springs > Hot (42-90C) > Sediment... | reverse complement strand
AGGGTGGATCCGATGTAGACCAGGCTTACGGCCAGTACATCACTCACTGGGCCAATAGTTTCGGCTCGGGTCGCTTCGGACAGTTGCAGCCTTTTGCGATATTGCTCAACCAGGGCGGCCCAAAGATGCCTTTGAGCGATCCACTGATATTGTCCGTCCCGAGCGATACCGGCTACGGATGGACGCCGGAATCCTTCTTGCGAGGACTCGAACTTGGGGCAGTGAACCTCAGTATGGCCACAGTCTACCTGGGTATCGTTCAGCCAAAGCTGGAAGACACAACTGTGACCGACCATTCCGGTTTCGAAAGGCATACGGACTTCTATGGGTCAGGCGAGTGGATCTTTACCGAGAACGGCGATAGCCTCACTGTCTACGGCTATCTCGGCAGCGCATGGCTATCGCCCATTGCTCCCGATAACTCATTTCATCGTTGGGGCTTATTCGGGAATGTCTATGGGCCTAGTACAAAGGTGACGCTGGGCTTTCTTGCTGGCAGCGACGATGACGTTATGGGAAGGCCGTTGGATAACTCTGGATACTTCGTGCTTATCGAACAGCTTTTATCTGATAAATGGGCGGCTTATTTCAGATACGATCAAATGAGACGGGACCTGAGCACCGGGGAAACGCAGACATTGTCCGGACCTGCCATAGGCTTTTCGTGGTGGGCTCAGACACAGGTCCGCCTGACTCTTGAAGGCCAATTTCTCAGCATAGCCGGACAGGATCACGAAAACCGTTTTATGAGTGAGCTCATGTGGGCATTCTAGAAAGAAGTGACATGCTGATGAAGTCAAGTGCATTGCTAGTAGTTGCGGCGGTTCTCGCCGCCGGTTGCAGCTCAAACAAGACCGCACAAAACGCGAGATAGAGATGGCTGAAATGGAGGAATGGTGGGTCATTCGGAGCACGGCGGAGGAATGAATCACAGTATGCACGAGCAGCACCGGATGCATGGCGGGCCGGAAATGCGAACGGTGCGTGAAAGGCATGCTGGTCATGACATCAATGTGCTCTGGCGCAAGTTCTGGGTTGTCCTCGTCTTAACGATCCCCGTCGTCGTATATTCGCCTGGTATAGAGAAGCTGTTTGGGTATACAGCTCCGCAGTTTCCCGGCTCGAAATACATTCCCTTCGTGTTCGGCGCGATCATCTTTTTCTACGGAGGTTTCTTCTTCCTGAAAGGCGCAGTTGGAGAACTGCGGGATAGACTGCCTGGGATGATGACCCTGATTGCCCTGGCAATTACAGTGGCGTTTGTCTACAGCCTCGCCGTGACGTTTGGCCTGCGGGGCGAGCCGTTCTATTGGGAACTCTCTACCCTTATCCTGATAATGCTGCTCGGACACTGGATGGAGATGCGTGCCATAACAAGGGCCCGCGGCGCTCTGCAGGAACTCGCGAAGCTAATGCCGGACGAGGCCGAACGGATCACAGGCGAAGGCACCGAGATTGTACCCACTAGCGACCTCCGAGTAGGGGACCTGCTCCTGATACGCCCTGGGGCGAAAGTGCCTGCTGACGGCGAAATCGTCGAGGGCGAGTCGGGAGTGAACGAATCGATGATTACTGGGGAGTCGAGACCCGTAACCAAATCCCCTGGAGACAAGGTGATTGCTGGCACGGTCAATGGTGATGGTTCACTTCGGATTAAGGTAACCAAGGTGGGCGAGGATACGGTGCTTGCGGGGATCATGAAGCTCGTCGCGGAAGCGCAGAGCTCGCGGTCGATGGCACAGAACCTCGCCGACCGTGCCGCGTTATGGCTTACAATAGTTGCCATCACTGCTGGCGTTGTTACTTTCATCTACTGGTTCGCAAGCCCATTGTCGAAAGCCTTTGCAATCGAGAGGATGGTCACAGTGCTGGTGATCGCATGCCCTCACGCGCTTGGTCTGGCAATACCGCTGGTTATTGCCATCTCTACTACTCTCGCTGCACGAAATGGATTGCTTGTCCGAGACAGGTTGGCGCTCGAATTGGCTCGCAAGCTCGATGTGGTGGTGTTCGACAAGACCGGCACTCTGACCAAGGGGGAACACGGTGTGGTCGGGGTATTCGCCGTTTCCGGCGTCGACGAGAATTCGGCTCTCGGCGCGAGATGGCAGCAGTGGAGATGGACTCTGAACACATCCTGGCGCGGGCGATTGTACACGAAGCCGAGAAGCGCAAACTCAATTTGCCGGAGGCGCATGACTTCAAGGCACTGCCGGGCCGAGGTGTTGAGGCGAAGTTGGATGATCGGACTGTGAACGTTGGTGGTCCGAGACTATTGGAGTCGTTGGGGCTTTCGGTGCCTGTAGACATTAGGTCGGCGGTTGATGGCGCGAAAAGCGCAGGACAGACTCTGGTTTATCTGATCGAGGAAGGGCAGGTGAAAGCTGCTGTAGCTCTTGCCGACGTTATTCAACCAGAGTCCAAGGAAGCGATTGCTAAGCTAAAAGAGATGGGAGTCGGCGTGGCAATGCTGACAGGCGATAGTGAAGATGTAGCTCGCTGGGTCGCCGATGAACTTGGAATCACGGAGTTCTATGCTAATGTCCTACCGCAAGACAAGGAGAAGAAGATCAAGGAGATACGTGCGCAGGGGCGCCGAGTAGCGATGGTGGGCGACGGCGTGAATGATGCTCCAGCCATCTTATCGGCAGATGTCGGTATTGCCATAGGCGCTGGAACTGATGTGGCTGTCGAGGCCGGCGGTATAATCCTTGTTCGCAACGATCCCCGTGATATTCCACGCATCATAAGCCTGAGCAAGGCCAGTTATGGCAAGATGGTCCAGAACCTTCTGTGGGCAACTGGCTACAACGTGGTCGCCATACCGCTGGCGGCAGGCGTTCTGTATGACGCGGGCATAGTCTTACCTCCAGCAGCCGGAGCGGTGCTCATGTCCGCGAGCACTGTCATCGTAGCCTTGAATGCCCAGTTTCTACGTAGACTACGCCTGCAGTCTGCGTGAGAACTAGGCTGGCTCAGTCTACGAAGTGTAAATCCAGGCCAGGGGGCAGATATCAACCATACACTAAGCTATGTTATTTACCCACAGCGTGATATGATACTTGAGCCGCAGGAAGCCCGTGATTATAAAAAGACATGGTCTTGCTCTTCTTTTTGGCAGCTTTATGCTTCTTCGTCACATTTTGAAAGAAGATCGCCCATTGATGGATAGCTGATCTCGCTTTGCAACGGCAATGCAATTGTGCAATTAAGAGGTTGACACTCCTATTAAACCATGGTAGGTTGCAAGCGGAGGAGTACTTAAGGAGTTCGATCACAGTGAACGTTCGAAGTGCGCACTTCTTTCCAAGCGAAGCGGCACTAACAAGAACAAGAACGGTAGCATGTATTCTGACCGTATTTCTGCTCCTGTCTGCTGCCGTTGCTGATCCTGTCAACGTATCTGAAGCTCGTAACGCTGTTAGCCGATGGGTCGCCGCGAATAATTCACCTCTAGGCGCTAAACTAGGTAGAGTGATTGAAAGTGTTGAGATCTACAAGCACCAAGACGGCACAAATCTTTACTATGTTGTGAACTTGCATCCTGAAGGCTACGTGATCGCGTCGGCTGATGATCTGATAGAGCCGATAGTTGCGTTTTCGCCGGAAGGGCGCTTTGACACCTCGCCGCAAAACCCACTATATTCTCTGGTAAGCCGTGATATGGCTTCTCGTGTCGAGGCAGTGCGGGATAAGCAGAACGAGGCTCGGCGAAAGGGAATCGCTTTCTCACCCAACAGCACTGGACAAGCTGCACGAGCCAAGTGGAAGGCGCTGCTTAAAGGACCAGTAGGCGATGGATCAACCTGGACTTATCTTACAAGCATATCGGATCCCAGAGTGGACCGATTAATATTCAGCAAGTGGGGACAGACAAACGAGTGCGCGATCTCGTGCTATAACTACTACACGCCTCCGAATGCACCCGGATCCTCTACCAACTACCCATGCGGATGCGTAGCAACAGCCATGGCACAACTTATGCGCTATTGGCAACATCCTACGTTGGGCGTAGGTACAGCAAGCTGTCTAATCTCGGTGTGTGGATTACCGGAGTTACGCACCCTACGTGGAGGTGACGGCAATGGCGGGCCGTATGATTGGGCTAACATGGTGCTTGATCCGGACTGTGCTACCAATACGACTCAGCGACAGGCGATAGGCGCTATTTCGCATGATGCGGGTGTTGCCGTTGGCATGGATTATTGCTCTGGCGGATCGGGAATTAGCGATCTAATGCGGATAGTCGAAGCATTAAAAGGGCCGTTCCAGTATGGTGAGGCCAAATTAGCCTTCGACAACGAAAACCAACTTCCGACCGACACCAGAAACAGAGCAATTAACGCAAGCTTGCACGCGGGATACCCTGTATTGCTTGCTATAATCGGCAGTTCCGGCGGCCACGTCGTAGTCTGCGACGGCTATGGCTACAATGCTTCGACTATGTATCATCACTTGAACATGGGTTGGGGCGGATCTTGGAATGCATGGTATAACCTGCCATCAATCGACAGCAGTCCTTCATTCAACACTGTGGCTGGAGTTGTATATAATATCTACCGAACTGGCACGGGAGAGATAATTGCCGGTCGGGTAACTGATCCAATAGGTAATCCGATTTCAGGGGCGATCGTTAGAGCCGGTTCGCTTACCGCCGTAACTAATGTCCACGGCGTATATGCAATCACCAATGCGACATCGGCAACGGAGTATACGGTTACCGTGGAGAAGCCCGGTTACGTGTTCACTCCACAAGTTGTGATTACTGGTACATCCATAGATAACTCAACTCAATGCGGTAACCTGGTAGATGTAGACTTTGTCGCACAACTCGGCTCGGTAGTCGCTGAAGTTGGTAACCTTGCCGTGCCTGAGGGCGATACCGCAAGCTTTGGCGTAAAGTTGAGCACCGAGCCGCCGGGAGATGTGGTTGTGAATGTCGCGGTCGAGAGCGGCGACAGCGACATAACTATCGAATCGGGCACAAGGCTTACGTTCAACACAACGAACTGGAATACGTATCAGCCTGTTGTTCTTCGCGCAGCGCAGGATGAGGACGGCATCGACGGTAATGCTGTGATTCATTGTGGTGCGACCGGATGGACTGGTGCCAACGTAAATGCGTCCGAAGCCGATGATGATCGTCTGATTGTAACGGATGTCAACACTGTTACGATAGACGAAGGCTCAACAGCTTCGTTTAGTGTCAGGCTGGCCGCGCAACCGGCAGGCGCGGTTATTGTCAACGTTTCCCGTGTGAGCGGAGACGAGGACATTAGTGTGCAATCGAGCAGCCTCGCTTTTGACACAAACGATTGGAACACGTTCAAAACCGTCTTTCTATCCGCTGCTGAGGACGAAGACTACGAGAATGGGTTGGCAGTTATTCGTTGCAGCGCGAACGGATGGGTCTACAAAGACGTAACAGCTATCGAACATGACAGCGATTCCCCACCCGATACGGAACCGCCAACTGTGCCAACCGATCTGGCGGCCTTTGCTCAGTCGCAAACTTCTGTGACGCTGAATTGGACGGCATCGACGGACAATACTGGTGTGGCGGGCTACAGAATTTACCGTGACGGTTTGCTAATAGGCACGAGCACGACGACAAGCTACTCCGACAATACATGCACGGAGAACACGACGTATTCATACCGCGTGTCGGCATACGATGGCAACAACAATGAATCGGAACAATGCGGGGCTGTGAACGTAACGACTTTCCCTTATATCGACATCATATTGGACGAGGAACAAACCACGCGCCTTGGGTCGTGGGCCGACGGGCAGCCGGCCGCACCACCTTTAGCCTACAACGGCGACTATAAGTATACGATGTCTGCGTCGGGCGAAACGGCATGGGCCAAGTGGACTCCAAACCTTCCTCGACCCGGCAACTGGGCAGTATATATCTATTTCCGAGAGGGCAGCAACCGTACGCAGGGGGCACCTTACACGATCTACTATAACGGCGGGTCGCAAACCATCTATATTGACCAAACCTTTAACGGCGGGCAGTGGGTTTACCTGACTACCAAGCCGTTCCTTGCCGGGTCTTCAGGATATTTGAAGCTTGGGAACGCAACCTTCGAAACATCAAAAGTTATTGTGGCGGACGCGGTCAGGTTTTCATTTGTCAGCGCTCCACCGGGAACGGACAACGACCCGCCATCGGTTCCGACCAACCTTACGGCCAATGTAGTCACTGCATCTCACGTTGACTTGCAGTGGTCACCATCAACCGATAACGTCGCCGTAAGTGGTTACAAAGTATACCGAGACGGTTTGGCCATTGGCACGACAACCGATACTGCCTATTCCGATACATCCTGCCATCCATCGACAACCTACCACTACTCTGTATCAGCCTATGACACAAGCGGCAACGAATCTCCGCAATGTCCGTCGGTCGAGGTAACGACGTCGGTTTCCACCGATATAATTATCGACGAGGAAGCTGCGACCTACGGAGGCAGTTGGCTTGATGGCTCTTATGGGCTTGAAACAGCATACAACGGAGACTTCAAGTGGACACCAACTAAAGATGTGGAAGACGCTTGGGTAAGATGGACGCCGACAATCCCGACGGACGGCAACTACCATGTATATATTCGCTACGTGGTGGGAAGCAACAGAAGTTCGGCGGCGCCTTTCAGAATTTACTACCGCGGCGGATCGCAACTCTATCTTGTCAACCAAACTCAGTCGGGCGGACAATGGGTATTGCTCGATACGAAACCGTTCTTAGCTGGCACGTCGGGTTATATTAGGCTAGGCAATGCTGCACCGACAGGCTACGTAGTTGTTGCGGACGCTGTCAGATTCACATACGCAGGTCCTTTGCCTGATCCGCCTCCGGCTCCTGCAGACCTAACGCCAATTGTCAACAGTCCAAGCAGCATTATTTGGCGATGGAGTGATGTCACTAACGAGACGGGCTATCGAGTAAAGGATGTAAACGGTGTTGTGAAGTCCGGCGATCTACCGGCAGGGTCTGTGCAATGGACTGAGACTGGACTGACGCCAAACACTTACTATGCTCGGAAAATCTATGCTTTCAACAGCTACGGAGAGTCGAACGGATCGATCGGGCAAGGCAAGTATACACTGGCACAAGCGGGTGAAAGCACCGATGGAACAGGGCAGACAGGTAACGTCTGGTGTACTAATGCACAGAAGAACACGTGGTACGGTCCTGGCAAGACGTTTATTTTTAGTAACCCTGCTGGTTTCGGCACCGGTGGAACGTGGAAAGCGTCAAGGCTTGAGTATAAATGGAACAAAAACGACGCTGAAACCTGGACTACGCCCGGAACAAGCTGGACTTCCGGTACGATCTCGGTAACCGCTGACGAAGGAGACGGCTATTACTACCTGCATGTTCGAGCATTCAACGGTGAGGACGTACCTAATAACATTAATGTGGTCGATTACGGACCATTCTTTTGTGACTTGAGTTCTCCGAGCTCAGTAGAGGTGACAGACGAGGGTTCTTGGACACCGTCACAAACAACTCTGCGGGCTTCGTGGACCGCATCGACCGATGGGATAGGTTCTGATATAAACCGTTATGAGTACGCCATCGGAACTACCGCTACTACTCAAGATGTGCGTAACTGGACGTCGGTCGGGACGGATACCTCGGTAGTTGCTACGGGCTTGAATCTTAATGACAATGTGGAGTATTTTGTGCAGGTGCGAGCCGTGGATAATGTAGGATTGGTGTCGGATGTGAGCACGTCAGACGGCATAACCGTGGCTCCGGTGGCTGAGCCTATTAGTGCGGCTTGGGCAAGACCAAACCTCGTAGACGGACTTTCGATACGAAACAAAGTTGTTACGGCGGTTATAGACGGTGCATTTTGGCTGGAAGAGGCCGATAGGTCGGCGGCAATTAAAGTTATCTCAAATGCGACGGTTGAAAAGGGCGACGTTGTAAGCGTGGCAGGGATGTTAGGAATATCGGGCACACAGCGTGTTCTGTTTGCAAGCGTGGTGGAAAACCAGGGAAGCGGCACGGTTCCGGCACCAGTAGCCATGGTTCAACGAGCTCTTGGCGGTCGCTCGTTCAACTCAATAACACCAGGGGTGACTGGCGGCATCGGTCTTTACAACATCGGCTTGCTAGTCAGGTGTTGGGGCACGGTTACCTATTCAGATCAGTCTGACCCGAATAACCGGTTCTTCTACATCGACGATGGAAGCGGCTTAACACACGGTGGACACTCAGGTGTGCTGGTGCGCTGTGGTAGTGTGTTGCCACCGTCGAGTGGGATAGTTTCGGTTACTGGAGTAATCGGCAGCGAATCTGACGGAGGACGAGTGGTGCCGGTAATATTAATCATGGACGCCACGGATATAGTCACGTTCTGATGTTTTTGAAGTCCTATTGAGTATCTTGCTCAAGATAAACACTGCACCGGCCTTGTCTAGTGGCTCGTTGTTGTTGCCGCATTTTGGTGATTGGATGCAACTCGGACATCCCTCTTTACACTGACATCCCTTAATAGTTTCGAGGGTTGCTATCAATAGTTCTTCGAATCGGTCGAAGGCCGCGCGTGCCAGGCCTACTCCGCCTGCGTATCCGTCATATATAAATATCACAGCTTTAGATTCAACATCAGGATGTCCGGGATGGGAAACGCCGCCGATATCGGTGCGGTCACACAGTGCAAAGAGAGGAAGTATACCAATTGATGCGTGTTCGATTGCGTGAATCGATCCTGCAAGATCGTATCCAAGATGCACAAGGCTATCTGTAAGTTCTGCCGGTAATACCAGCCATACGGCCTGGGTATCCATTGTTACTTCAGGCAGATTCAATAAAACCTTGTCAATCACGCGTTCCGTAAAGAGTTGTTTTCGCCAGTAGTGAGTAACTTGGTTGGCCACCGTGACTTCGCCGAATGTCAATCGAGCACCTTTCAAGCTTGAATTCTTGAGAACCTGCTTGACTTCGATGTCGGTCCTGTTACCAGGAGTCGTGTAGTAGTTGACGTCGGTACGCTCTACGTAGGCAACACGTTGCTCAATATCGAGCTTAGTGACCACATACGAATCCCCACCATGAAGATATACCGCGCCTGGATGCACTGTCTCGAAAGCGGCAGGCTCATCTACCGTGCCCAAAAGCATGCCGCCGCGTTCTACGGATACTATAGTGTAACAGGTGGCGGATGCGGAACGAATATTAACGTTATTCGCTGGATATCCCCTGCCTACCCAAAACCATTTTCTGCGATACGACAACCGGCCGGCATTCTCCAGCACACTCAACAATTCCCACGCGCTTTCCCCAAATAGTCTTTCGATTTCAGAGTTATCCAACGGCATTTCGTAGGCTGCACAGAGCAAATGATCAGCCAGTATATACGGATTTTCCGAGTTTACGATAGCTCGTTCGTGCTCGGAAGAGAAGAAATAGCCGGGATTGCGCATCAGATATTGATCTATGGGATTGTCTAAAGCTATGAGAATCGCCAACGATTGGTCAGTTCCCCTGCCTGCGCGTCCGGCCTGTTGCCATGTGCTAGCAATGGTTCCGGGATAGCCCGTAATTATCGCCGCATCGAGCCCACCAATATCTACGCCTACTTCAAGAGCAGTGGTTGAAGTTACACCAAGCAGCTCACCCGTAAACAGTCGCCTCTCGATCTCCCGACGCTCGGTAGGTCTGTAACCGGCTCTATAAGACATTATCCTATTAACCTCAGGCAAATTACGTTCAGCTAGCTTCTGTCTGCTGTAGCGCAGGATGAGCTCGGCAGTCTTGCGCGCCTTGGTGAATACTATAGTGCGCACGTGTGATTCAACGAGCTTCGTAAACAAGTCTACAGCCTCGGAGTTAGCACTACGGCGCTCGTCTGTTTTCTCCAAAAACGGAGGATTCCAGAATACAAAGATTTTCTCTCCTGCTGGTGAGCCGTCTGTATCAATTACCCGCACATCAATACCGATCAGATCTTTGGCAAGTTCTCCCGGGTTTCTAACAGTGGCGGACGCACAAATAAATTGCGGATTAGAACCGTAATATTCTGCAACCCGGCGGAGTCTGCGCAGAATGTTGGCTACGTGAGCACCGAACACTCCTCGATAGCTGTGCATTTCGTCAATTACAACGTATTTGAGGTTGCGAAAGAATGCGGACCATGTTGTGTGATACGGCAGGATGCCGACGTGCAGCATATCGGGATTGGTTAGTATTACATTGGCTGATCTCTTTATAAAAGGACGTTCTTGCCGCGGAGTGTCACCGTCATAAGCGGCTGGTTCCAAATACGCGAGGTCAAACTGCTTGAGCTTGCCGAGCTGGTCCTGCGCGAGTGCCTTGGTCGGATAAATATAGAGCGCACGCGCCTTTGCGTCTTTTTCAAGAGCTTCCAGCACGGGAATGTTGTAGCATAGAGTTTTACCGCTTGCGGTAGATGTTACCACTGCTATACTTTCACCGTGCCTGACGGCTTCAATGGACTCGGCTTGGTGGCAATAAAGTCGTGTGATTCCAAGTCTATTGAGGGCATTAGCGATTTCACCGCTTAACGGCGGGGCTAGGTCGCCATAAACAGCCTCTCGACGTGGAATACGCTCAATATGAACTATCTGACCGTGGTAGTTTTTCGAGCTCCTGACGGATTCTAAAAAGCGCAAAGCATCCACGATTAGGCCTTCACACGCTTTCGGCGCAGCCAGGAACTTATTACGCTTACAAACGGCCGATCCCCTTCGACCAACCAAACTAGGAATATGCTAAAAAGATATAGTCCGGCCACTGGAATGGCCATACACAGCATTGAAAACGCGTCATTCGATGGGGTTGCAATCGCCGCAACAACGCTCACCGCAACCATGGCGATGCGCCAGTTTTCTTTGAGCATTTGCGAATCAACAATGCCCACCATAGCCAGCAACATCAGGACTACAGGAAGTTGGAATACCACTCCAAACGCAAACAGCATCTTGACGGTAAACAACACACTGGCTTGTACGGATGGTCGGAGTTCGGCCCCTTTAGGCACGTAGCTCGCAAACCACTTAAAAGCAGCCGGCATAATAAAGTAGCAAAGCACTACGCCCGAAGCAAATAAAACAACTGAGAGTGGCGCAATCCACTTAAGTGGACGCTTTTCGCTTGGAGTAAGTCCCGGGGATACAAACGCCCATATTTGCCATATGACCAACGGCGACATTATGATCAGCCCCGCGACCAGACA
>Ga0272448_1007846_pt1 | contig 11213 bp, 9 predicted proteins | sample YNPCB0191_FD_202220 | JGI IMG/M metagenome (GOLD analysis project Ga0272448, IMG submission 202220) | Hot spring sediment microbial communities from Yellowstone National Park, WY, United States - YNP-CB-019-1 | ecosystem: Environmental > Aquatic > Thermal springs > Hot (42-90C) > Sediment... | reverse complement strand
AGGGGGATCGAGAGGAGGAGGAGGGTCTCGAGGCACGGCGGCGGCTCCCGCCGGGCACAGTATGAAGCGACCAGTATGAGGGCAAGGCCCGCCACGGCACCCCCGTAGTAATTCCCTTGTCGCATCGAGGACCTTAACGGCGCGAGGGCCGCCCCGGCACTGAGCACCGCAAAGGTGACCGGGCTCTGCAGGAACACGGACAGCTCGATACTCTTTTGGCCGATGAGGCGCCAGCAGGCCCAGGCAACGAGCACTGCCTTTGCCATAAAAAAGCCCGCCAGCAAGAGCTGCGTTGCGACCTTAGGCAGGTAGGAGGGCGCCATGCCCACCACGAGGAGGTCCATGGCGTAGAGCAGGTAGAGAAGCAGGTGGAACTCGGGCCTCTCAGGAGCCGGCACGTCGTTCAGGGTGAGAAAATACACGAGGTTGAAGATCCCTGTCATGAGGAACAGGAACCCGGCCAAGAGCATCTTGAAATTGTAAAGGTACCTATAGGAGACGAGGGTGATCACGAGGACGAAGAGGTAGACTGCAAGGGCGTCGAAGAAGAAAAAAAGGAGCAGATCGTGCCGGGAATGGTGGGGATTCCAGATCTTGTTTTCGCCGAATACCTCCCGCAGCTCGCTCCAAAATCTCAGGCCGAGGCTCTGAGAGAAGGTGTCCACGATGATGAGCGCCAGGACCAGCGCCGCGCACATGGCGAACGGGACGAGCTGTCTTTTCAAAGGCCCTTTCGCCGCCACGAGGTCTCCATCCCCACGGTATCGTCAGCTCGAGCCACCCTCCGGTCCGGCCCCCCTATCCTCGCTGCGCTCGGCCCGGAAGGCCCCCGCACGCACACCCGCCCCGCACTCGCCCCCGTCGCCTTCTCCCTGCTGCCCGGCCGGCCGCAGTACTGCCCTTGAAACGGGAAAACAGCGCTCGAGGCAATGATCGGTTTCTCGGGGAAAAAGGAGGGGGGAATGCTGAAAAAGGCCTTTCACCTCTACCCTACGCCGGTACCCGGGCGGTGTGCCACTACCGGTTCCGGTCCCTAATCTCGCAACAGCTCTTGGATCTCTTTGAGTTCCTGGACGATCTCTTGAATCAGCGGGGCGGTACTCTTTTTCTCGAACTGCAACTCTGCCTGCGAGGAGGATTTGCCGTAGCCCAGTTCCCGGATCTTCTTGCGGGCGCCGTTGATGGTGAAGCGGTCCTCGTAGAGCAACTTTTTTATCTTGAGTATCATCTCCACATCGCCCTTACGGTAGAGCCGCTGTCGAGAGCGCGACTTGGAAGGGTTGACCATCTTGAACTCGGATTCCCAATAGCGAAGCACGTAGGGCTTCACCCCGGTAATCTCGCTGACCTCCCCGATCTTGAAGTAGAGTTTGTCGGGAATCCGAGTCGTTTTCTTCTCGACAGCAGGGCTTTGCAGAGGACGCATCGTCTATCCCCCTCTCGAGGCCCGTCTCCCGTCTCGAGGTGCCCCCGCGCCGCGCTCAGCGGGGTTCTCCTGCCGCGCAGGGCCTCAGGGTCTCTGTCACGCAGGGGCGCCTCTCAGAAGGGCCGCTTCTGGTTCAAGGCCTTTTTCAACACCTGGCTCGGTTTGAACGTAAGTACGCTCCTTGCCGTTATCGTGATCCCCTCGCCTGTCTGGGGGTTTCTGCCCTTCCGAGAGTTCTTCTCTCTGACCCCAAAGGTCCCAAAACCGGAAATCTTTACCTTTTCGCCCCGCTCGAGGGCTTCCTTGAGGATCTCGAAGACCGACTCGACCACATCCGCAGACTCGGTCTTCGAGATACCCACCTTCTCGTAAATGGCCGTAACGATATCTGCCTTGGTCATCTTCTCCTCCGTTTGCCCGGGCGGACTGTAATCCTCACGCATCGCGCAACTGGGCACCCAGTGCAGGAAGGAGGCTCTGTATGTAGTTCTCCTGCAACCGGTTGACCTCCTCGTCGGTCAGTGTCCGGGAATGATCCTGATACGTTATCCGAAAGGCCATGCTCATCTTCCCTTCGGGGACGGGTTTGCCCCGGTAGACGTCGAAAAGGTGTATGCTCGTTACTCTTGAATCGGCAAGCGCCCGCATTTTCTCAAATATCCGGGAGAAAGGCACTGACCCGTCCACGATCAGGGAGAGATCCCGCTGTATCGGAGGGTAGCGGGAAAACGGTCTGTACCGCCTCTCGCGAGGGAGGCATGCCTCCAGAGTGGCGATATCGATCTCGAAGGCGTACACGTCCCGGTCGATCTCGAAGGCCCCCAGGACGCCGGGGTGGACCTTGCCCAGCACCCCAAGCGGTGTCTCGTGCACGGCGATTTCGGCCAGACAGCCTGGATACAAAAAGGAAACCCCCTCGTGCGGGACCGTACAATTCATATCATATCCCAACGCAGAGAGCAAAGTCTCCACTACACCCTTTATGTCGAAAAAGTCGACATGATCGCGGGGGAGGCTCCAATGCTCGGGATACCTCCTTCCGGTCATCACCGCAGCGACCTTTCTTCTCACCTCGGGAAGCCGCTCGCCCGGACGGGGATGGAACACCTTCCCTATCTCGAACAAGCGAAGATCGGTGTTCATCCTCCGTACGTTCTTGGCCGTGGTCTCTATGAGCCCGCCGATGAGCGACGTCCTCAGGTATGCGTGCTCTTCGCTCAAAGGGTTGAGCAATTTGACGGCTCGGCCGGCCTCCGCTTCCGATTGCTCCCCGAGGGAGAGGGCGCTCAGATGCTTCAGGGAGACGAAGCTGTAGTGGATGGTTTCGTGAAACCCTGCCTGCACGAGGAGGTGCCGTATCCGTGACTCCAGGCGCCTGGCCTGCTCCAGGGAAGGCACGGCGGCCGGCACACTGGGCATGACCGCAGGGATCCGGTCATAGTGGAAAAGTCGTGCCACCTCTTCTGCGACATCGACCTCGAGTCGAATATCCGGCCGAAACGAGGGCGGCGTCACGTCCATTACAGCCGCCCCCGCCTCCTCGCCTACCTTTACCCCCATTTCCAGGCGCCCCAGTAGGTCTGCCGCCTCCTCCTTGCCCACGGCAGTCCCCAGCAGCCGATTGAGCCTGCCGAGATGAACCCGGATGGTCCGAGGCTCGGGTCGCCGGGCGCGGATGTCTATCGCCCCTTTGAGGACACGGCCGCCGGCCAGCTTCTTCATCATCTCGGCTGCGCGATCCGCTGCCCTGAGCGCTCCCTCGACGTCGACCTCTCGTTCGAAACGGTACGAGGCCTCTGTCGCCAGCCCAAGCCTCTTGGCCGTGGCGCGGATGCTCCGGGGGTCGAAAAAGGCGCTCTCCAAGAGCACCGAGGTGGTCTTGTCGGTGATCTCGGTGTGCTTTCCGCCCATCACGCCTGCCAGGGCCACCGGCCCTGATCCGTCGCAGATGACAAGGTCCTCCTCGCACAGGGGACGTTCCACGCCGTCCAGGGTGACCAGTCGCTCGCCCCGGCGGGCCCGACGCACCACGATCCTCCTGCCCGCCAGACGGTCGAGATCGAATGCGTGGAGGGGCTGGCCGTACTCCCACATCACGTAATTCGTGATATCGACTACTATATTGATCGGCCTGATACCGACCAAATGGAGCGTCCTTCTCAGGCTGAACGGGGACTGGCACACACTCAGGCCTTTGATCAGCCGGGCGACATACCGGTGACACCCCCCGGGGTCCTCGATTTCAACCGACGCCGCAGAACCTGCCTGCTCCTCGTCTTCCAGGAGCACCACAGAGGGATACCTGAGGGTCTCTCGTGTGAGTGCTGCGATCTCCCTGGCAATACCGATGACGCTGAGGCAATCGGGGCGGTTGGGCGTCACCTCGATATCCAGGACGTGATCCTCCAGGGGGAGGGCCAGGTGAAGCGGGAGGCCGACCTCGGTCCCTGCAGGCAGAATCATGACGCCCGAATGCTCGCTGGAGAGCCCCAGCTCGTACTCGGAGCACAGAGCGCCTTCCGAGAGGATACCGTGGATATCCGTCGCCTCGATCGGGCCCTGGAGCGCAGGCGGACGCGCACCAGGGAGGGCCAGTGGGACGAGGTCTCCCTCCCGAATGTTCCCGGCACCGCAGACGACCGTATAGTCTTGCCCGCCGGCGGCTACCGTGCAGACCGAGAGCCGTCCTGCCGTGGGGTGAGGGGCGACAGAGGTGATCCGCGCAGTGACGATCCGGTCGAGCGAGGGGTGGATATGCTCCAGCCGGGAGACCTCCAGACCGGCTCGAGTGAGCCGGTCGGCGATCATTGCAGGCGTCTCCCTTATGGTCACGTACTGACGAAGCCAGGAGAAGGTGACCCGCACGATATCCCCTCTTGCCTTCAGAGACGCCGGCTCGAGGGCCGCCGGCCTGTTTCCGAACGTCGCCCCCGGGTTGCTCCGGGCAGCTGACGGATATCCCTTGCTAGAACTGATCGAGGAACCGGATGTCGTTCTCGAAAAAGGCGCGTATGTCGTCGATGCCGTACTTCAACATCGCAATCCTTTCAATCCCGCAGCCGAAGGCGAAGCCGGTAAAGGTTTGAGGATCGTATCCCACCATGCGGAACACCTCCGGATGGATCATGCCCGAACCCAAAACCTCCAGCCAGCCCGTATGGGAACACACCCTGCACCCTCGCCCCTCGCAGAGGAAGCAGCCGATATCCACCTCGGCGCTCGGCTCGGTGAAAGGGAAATAACTCGGCCGAAACCGCAAAGGCACCTGGTCGGAGAACAACGCGTGGAGGAACGCCGTGACGACGCCTTTCAACTCGCCGAAGCTCACCTCTCGGTCGACGAGAAACCCCTCCACCTGATGAAACATAGGGGAGTGGGTCATATCGGAGTCCCTCCGGTAGACGGTCCCTGGTGCGATGATACGAAGAGGGGGTTTTTTGGCCTTCATCATGTGGATCTGGACATTCGAGGTGTGCGTCCGCAGGAGGACCTCGTCGGAAAGGTAGAAGGTGTCTTGCATGTCCCTCGCCGGGTGGCCTTTGGGCATGTTGAGGGCCTCGAAGTTGTAGTACTCGAGATCCACCTCCGGTCCCTCCACCACATCGAACCCCATGCCGAGGAATATCTCGATAATTTCATCGGTGATGTGGGTGATCGGGTGCACCGTGCCCCGCAGCAGGGCCCTGCCCGGCAGAGTGACATCCGTCCGTTCGGCTGCGGGCCTTCCGAGGCGCTCGATGCCCTCGAGGCGACGCTCTGCTTCCTCGAAGGCAGACAGAAGCTCTTGCTTGATTTGGTTGGCCACCCTGCCCACGGCCGGCCGCTCGTCGGCCGGGACCGAACCCATGCTCCGGAGCAGAGCCGTCAAGGCCCCTTTCCTTCCCAGATAGTGAACCCGCAGGCGCTCCAGTTCTTCTCGTGTGCGTGCCTCGCACACGCGGCGAGCCGCTTCCTCCCTGAGGGCAACCAGACGATCACGCATGGGAGGAGATCTCTCTCCCGGAGGATTCTCGAGCCTCCGCAGTGGCGGCATCGAGGGGATGCGAGTCAGCTGCCAAGGCGCTCTTGGCCATCTCTACTACCTTCTTGAACCCTTCCGCATCGTTGACAGCCATATCGGCGAGGATCTTCCTGTCGAGCCGAATACTCGCCTTGTTCAGGCCTTTCAAGAGCCTGCTGTAGGAGATATCGTTCAATCGGGCAGCTGCATTGATCCTGGTGACCCACAGGCGCCGGAGCATCCTCTTCTTCGTCCTTCTGTCTCTATAGGCGAACATCCGCGCACGGGCCAGGGTTTCTGCGGCCTTGCGGTATGTCTTGCTCCGGGCCCCATAATAGCCTTTTGCCTGCTTGAGCAGTTTTTTCCTGCGCCTTCGAGCCTTCTCTCCTCTTTTTACCCTGGGCATAGTGTCACCTCGTCAAAAGCCCTCGACAAGAGCCCCTGTGGTGTGCTCGCAGTGAACCGGGGTCCCACCCAAAGGGTCTCATCGGCGGGCCCGTCATCCGTTCGGCAGCATCCTCTTTACCTCGGCGACATTCGAGCTGTCGACAAGGGCCGATTTCCTGAGATTTCTCTTTCGCTTCGTGGTCTTCTTTGTCAAGATGTGACTCTTGAAGGCCTTGCTTCTTCGGATCCTGCCGCCTCCTGTCGTCCGGAAGCGCTTTCGGGCGCCTCTGTTGGTCTTTATCTTCGGCATGTGTTCTTCACCCCTTCCTCTTCTCTGGCAGCTCGCCTCCCCTGCAGGCGCCGCAGGCGCCGCACGGAGGCAGGACAACCCTTACCTCGTACCTATTCAAAAAAGGCCTTATCTGGAGGGCTGCGGTTGCGGCACCTGGCGCCGGGTGCTACCGTTGAGCAGGCCTTAGAACGAGGGTCATTCTTCTGCCTTCGAGCTTGGGCTGCTGGTCCACCACACCCAGGCCTTGGACATCGCTCAGGACCCTCTCGACCACTCGATGGGCCAGATCCGGGTGATCGATCTCCCTGCCCCTGAACGCAATGGTGATCTTTGCCCGGTTCCCTTCCTGCAGAAACCGCTTGATGTGCCCGATCTTGTACTGCAGATCGTGCTCCTCGGTCTTGGGGCTCAACTTGACCTCCTTGACCTGGATAACCGTCTGCTTCTTCCTGGCATCCTTCATCTTCTTGGTCTGCTGGTACCGGTACTTGCCGTAGTCCATGATCCTGCAGACCGGTGGGGTGGCATTCGCCGCGACCTCCACCAGATCGAGGCCCTCATCCTCCGCGATACGAAGGGCCTCCTCGAGTGGAAGGATGCCGATCTGCGATCCGTCTGCACCGATGACCCTCACTTCCTTGGCACGGATGTCTCTGTTTATGTTCGTCATCCCTTCTCTGCTTTCTCCCCTCCTTTCTTTCTCGTAGGCAGCCTCTCTCGGACCCCGACGCACGAGGCGTCAAGGGCCCGCTCGTCTCCGGTCTGCTTCCTCGCGAAGCCTCGCCGAGAATCGCTCCAACGTGACCCCCTGCTCGGTCTCTCCCGACCGAGAGCGGATCGAGAGCGTTCTGTGCTCGACCTCCTTGTCGCCGACCACCACCATGTAGGGGACCTTCTTCACCTGGGCCTCGCGGATCTTGAAGCCCAGCTTTTCGTTCCTCCAGTCGACCTCGACCCGGAAGCCCTGGGCCTCGAGAGCGTCTCGTATCTCTCCGGCATACGCGTGGGCCCTGTCGCTGATGGGCAGTACCGCGACTTGCTCGGGGGCCAGCCACAGGGGGAATGCGCCGTTATAATGCTCGATCAAGCACCCGAAGAACCGTTCCAACGACCCCATGAGTGCCCTGTGTATCATGGTGACCGTGTGCCGGTTGCCGTCCTCGCCCACATACTCCAGGGCGAATCGTTCCGGCAGGTTGAAATCGACCTGGATGGTGGAGCACTGCCATTGCCTTCCGAGACTGTCGGTGATCTTTATGTCGATCTTGGGCCCGTAAAAGACCCCCTCGCCGGGGTCGATCGTGTAGTCCAGACCGACCTTCCGCAGGGACGCCTCCAGGGCTGCGGTGGCCTTTTCCCACACCTCGAGCCTGCCCACGTATTTCTCGGGCCTCGTGCTGAGAAACGTCTTGAAGGTCTCGAACCCGAACGTTCGCAGGATAAAGAGAGTGAACCGGATGACCTCCTCGATCTCCGATTCGAGTTGGTCGGGCCGGCAGAAGATGTGGGCGTCGTCCTGCGTGAACCCCCGCACCCGAAGGAGACCGTGCAAAACCCCGGACCGCTCGTATCGATACACGGTGCCGAGCTCGGCCCACCGCTTGGGGAGATCCCGGTAGCTGTGAAGGCGGCTCTTGTAGACTTGGATGTGAAAGGGACAGTTCATCGGTTTTATCATATACCGCTGTCCCTCGATCTCAATGGGGGAAAACATGTTCTGAGAGTAAAAGTTTGTGTGGCCGCTCGTCTCCCACAGGGGGAGTTTTGCGAGGTGCGGTGTATAGAGGATCTCGTACCCGTTCCTGTAATGTTCCTTGCGCCAGAAATCCTCTATGACCGTCCTCACCCTGGCGCCCCTGGGGTGCCAGCAGATCAGACCTGGACCGATATCATCCGAGATCGAAAAGAGCTCGAGCTCCCTCCCCAGTCGCCGGTGATCGCGCTTGCGGGCCTCTTCCTGGAGCTTGAGATGGTCTTCAAGCTCCTGAGGGGTGAGGAACGCAGTCCCATAGATCCGCTGGAGCATGGGCATCCTCTCGTCGCCCCTCCAGTAGGCCCCGGCGACACTGGTGAGCTTGAAGGCCTTTATCCACCCTGTCGAAGGCAGATGGGGCCCTCTGCAAAGATCCACAAAATCGCCGACCTCGTAAAGGGATACCACCTCGTCAGGGATCTCGGAGAGGAGTTCCAATTTGAAGCGCTCGCCCATGGCGGAAAAAAGCTCGATTGCCTCTGCCTTGGGGACGACCCTGCGCCGAAATGGGACATCTCGGCCGACGATCTCTCTCATTTTGTCCTCGATACGGCCGAGATCCTCGGGTGTGAAGGCCCCCTGATAGTCGAAATCATAGTAGAACCCGTGCTCGATCGGGGGACCGATTGCGAATTTCACGTCCGGGAAGAGCTGCTTGACCGCCCACGCCATGACGTGTGCGGTGCTGTGGCGATAAATGTCCAGTCCTTCAGGGGCCTCCAGGTCGATGGGGACGAGGTCCCCGCTCTCCTCGACGGCCGCATCCAGGTCGATCGTCCGGCCGTTGAGGCGCACGGCAACGATCCCGGACGAGGGGGTAGAGACGCCCTCCCGCTCGAGCACGTCGCGCACACGGATACCTTTAGGGTAGGGGGCCTTGGCAGGCTTGCCCTGAACCTTCAAAACTATCTCCACGCCTTCCTCGAACGAAAGCGGAATCTCCCTCTGTCCCTTCATGGCACTACGGGACGCGGACCACGACGATAAAGGCCGGCGGATTAAAGGAGGAGAGGGATGGTACGGTCTCCTTGTCCACGGCGCTCTACTCAGTGCCTTCGCTCTTGCCGGGACGCCTCGTGCCGCTTCAGCACACCTTTCACACACACGAAAGAAGATCCTGGTAGGCACGGGCGGTTTCGAACCGCCGACCCCTACCGCGTCAAGGTAGTGCTCTCCCCCTGAGCTACGTGCCTACAGGCCTCCGGAAAAGATAATAAACATTAGCAACTTCCGCGCGATCAGTCAAGCGCCTGGCCCGGCCGGTACCATAGAAAACCGGCGCGCTCTCGGGGCCATTGGAGGGGCGAGGGACGCCAAGGGAGGCCGCAGGGGCCCAAGGAGGGAATCGAGGGCAGGCCGGGACCCTTTCCGGGGCAGCGAAAAACAGGACATGCTCACTCGCTTAGCTCGTTTCGCTTTTTCGCCGCACAAGAGTTCACCAGCATGCCGGCGAACACCGACACAGCCGCTACCGTGCCTAGGATGATCGCCATTCTCCCCCATGCCCGCCCTGCCAGGATCCTGTAGCGAGTCAGTCTGACCAGGGTTTCGATCCAGATCGCTGCAGCTATGTAGTGCAGAATCTGCTGAATGAGAGCGGCCCATGGGGCTTTCACGAAAAACAACGCGGCAGAGCCTGGGAAGAGAACGGCAAGGACTATATTTCCTGCCCTCAAGAAATGAGCACCGATGAGCAGCGACGATGCCACAGAAACAACTATGACAAAGGGGGCCTTCATTCCAAAGCGACCGGCGTCTCGTCCCCTAGGTTCCCGACCAAGGAACGCGAACGTTGAGTTCAAGCCCCCAGGAATCACTTGTGGACCCAGCATTCATCGAGCACGACCCCATCCTTGGAGATCGACTGAAGGTGGAGCGTCCCTGAAACCTCAATGTCCACTTTGACGTGCTGGAAGACTGATTGAGAGTATGCTGTCCAATAGTCGGTCCCCGATCCGTAGAGGCCGGCACCACCGCCACCCGAGACAACATAGATCGTACCCCCAGGGTTGGTGTACTCATTGGGGTGCGAATCGACGACCACCGTGTTATTGAGGGGGAAGCTTCTCTCGTAGTCGTGATCATGCCCATTGAAGACAATGTCTACCCCGTAGGTGTCCAAGACAGGACAGATGTTGCTTCGCACCGAAAGGTTGCTCCCATGTGCCGGCGAAGCACTGTAGGGAGGCTTGTGGAAAAAGACCACGATCCACTCTATGTTCGGGTCGGCACTGGCAGCGGCCAGATCGTTCTGCAGCCAGAGGAGTTGCTCAGAACCGGGGGTGTAGGGGCTCTCGGTGTCGAGGGCGGCCACATGAGTAGTCCCCCAGTCGAACGAATACCATCGTTCGTTGCTCGGGAGAGCGAATCTCCCGAGATAGGAGGAAAGCCCAAGAGACGGCTCTACCTCGTGGTTGCCTATCACCGGCATATAGAGAACGTGTGAGGCGAGGGAAGAGATCAAGTCGAACCATGTGTCCCACACAAACGTCAGCCCATTCGCGTAGGAGAGATCGCCTGCATGCAGGACAAACGAAGGGTTCTCCGCACTCATCCGGGAGAGGTTCTGGCTGGCGGCAGCGCCGGTACCCATGTCCCCAATCACGCAAAAGGTAAAATTCTGCCCGGCCGCCGGAGCGGTCGAAAAACGTGCTTCGGGACTGTACCCCCCCGTGTCGTCCCCGCAAATGTAGTAGTATGTAGTGCCCGGGGTGAGTCCTGTCAGTTCAACCTCGTGCACGAACCCCTGGGGCTCGTTGGGCAACGGGTGGGAACTCCCCTCGGCGATCTCGGTGTAGGTTCCCGGCGCGAGCCCATATTTCACCTTGTGAGTTGCGGTATCCTGATCGCCCGTAGTGACCCATGTCACCACGGCGGACGTAGAGGCATCGCTCTTGGTACTCAGATGAATCTGCCGTGGGGTCAAGTCCCCGCATCCCCCGGCAAAGAAAACCACGGCGATGAGAATCGAAAGGAACGTAATTGAATTCGTGGAGATTTTCATTGTGCCTCCTCCCTCTTGCCCGATGCGTCGGGTCCCGTGTGGCCGGAAACGGTCGCGAATCTCTAGCAAATTAGTAAACAATAGAACGTATACGGTGTCAACGGGCCTGCCTGACGTGGCTTGGCGCGAGGCCGCTCTAAGACCCCGAGAGGGGAACGTCGGGAGTGCCTCTCCGGCAGGGCAGGGGCAAGAGAAGCTATTGCGCGAACGGAAAGCCTGTCACCTATATGCCCCGAGGGCGACCCGCTCGAGGACCCTTTCGAACGCCTCAGGATACGAGGGGACTTTTTTCACCTCTGCCCCGAGGGCCTCGGCCAGTTCGGGCAAAGAGACATCGTCGAGAAACAGGTC
>Ga0272448_1007845_pt1 | contig 11214 bp, 10 predicted proteins | sample YNPCB0191_FD_202220 | JGI IMG/M metagenome (GOLD analysis project Ga0272448, IMG submission 202220) | Hot spring sediment microbial communities from Yellowstone National Park, WY, United States - YNP-CB-019-1 | ecosystem: Environmental > Aquatic > Thermal springs > Hot (42-90C) > Sediment... | reverse complement strand
CCAGTCCTCCTGCCGTTCGGTTCTGATCTTTGTGAACATGACCGGGGGCCGCGGCGGCTTCTTTGCCTCGGTGCGGGACATGGGTGTCACCGGGCAGCAGCAGCATGCGGCCAGGGTTTCCGCGGATGAGATGGAGCGGGGCGGGGGCGGGGGCAGCTTGTTCTCCTCAGGGGGCGGGACGAAGCCGGGTTCATCGGAGCCGTCGCCCGAGGCGAGGACCGTGTCTGTGCACAGCGTTGCGAGCAAGGCGGGACTGAGAGCGATGTATTTCATGCTTTTCTTCATCATGTCTGCATCCTCCGCGTGTTACGTGTCCGGGCAGCGAAAAAATATGGCTCTAACTCTTCCTATGTAGCGCCGGATCGCCAAGGTTACACAGGAATAATCTTTTGGGTCGCATAAGCCGCATTTGTTCCAATCAAAATGGAGGCCGTCAAGTCCTCATTTCCCCGGCTGTCACCCTTTTTGGGTTACACCCTGTGCGGCTCCGGATGTAATGCCTCGGTGACGCGGGGGTGAGGGCGGGGGATCCTTTTTTCGTTGATTGGAGGCGCGTCGGGGGGTAAGGTCCCCTGAGCTTTTTTTCGGAATGGCGCCGTTTGCTTCGGGTTTCCGCCGCATTGAGGCAGGAGGGCAACGTGTTAAGGAAAATGTTGTGCGCTGCTGTTGTGATGTGCGGGGCCGGGTCGGTTCTTGCGCAGGAAGAGGTTCAGTCCGTATCGGGAATAACGCCAGTATGGTGGTTGGCTCCGATCGGAGCGATTGCGGGTCTTTTCTTCGCGTGGGTGTGCTATCGGCTTATGATCAGGGCGCCGAAGGGCAACGAGCGGATGGAGGAAATAGCAGGGTATGTCCGCGAAGGCGCCATGGCGTATCTGAAGCAGCAGTACACCAGAGTTAGCATGGTGTTTGCCGTGCTGGTGGTTCTGCTCGCGTTGCTGGCGTATTTCGGATGGCAGAATCCCTTTGTTCCCGTTGCGTTCCTGACGGGAGGTTTCTTTTCCGGGCTCTGCGGTTATATCGGCATGAAGACCGCAACAATGGCGTCCAGCCGGACCGCGCAGGGCGCCCGCGAGAGCCTGAACCGCGGATTGCAGGTGGCATTCCGGTCCGGGGCCGTGATGGGGCTTGTGGTTGTCGGGTTCGGCCTGCTCGACATCTGCATCTGGTACTGGATTCTTGACAGGCTTGTGTTCACCCCCGAACACATGGCCAACGGACTCAGGATGTTCGGCCTCCAGTTTGTTCACGAAGGCTGCACGGCTCGCGAGAAGTTCGTGGAGATTACCACCACCATGCTGACATTCGGGATGGGCGCCTCCACTCAGGCGCTTTTTGCCCGCGTCGGCGGCGGCATTTATACCAAGGCCGCTGACGTCGGCGCAGACCTGGTAGGCAAGGTCGAAGCCGGCATTCCGGAAGACGACCCGCGCAATCCGGCGACAATAGCGGACAATGTGGGCGACAATGTGGGCGATGTCGCGGGCATGGGCGCGGATCTTTACGAGTCCTATTGCGGCTCGATACTGGCCACCGCCGCGCTTGGAGCGACAGTCGCGCTTGGCGTGAAGGAGCAGATCGTGATGCTCACCGCTCCGATGATCATGGTTGCCGTGGTGTTCACGCCGGTGATAGTGAGATTCTCGCCGGCGGTGCAAAGGTTCCTGCACCTTGCGCAGCAGTGACGGCCAGGACGGCAGGCCGGTTCGGACAATGCACTGTGCCTGATTGGGAAGCCTCGGCAAGGATGCTCGTGCCGTGAAACTCACCTTTCTGGGGACCGGCACTTCGGTCGGCATACCGGTGATCGGATGCTCCTGCCGGGTCTGCGTTTCCCCGGATCCGCGGAACCGCAGGTTGAGATCCAGCGCCTGGCTGCAAGCCGGCGGTCTGAGCCTGGTCGTGGATACTTCGCCCGATTTCAGGGAGCAGGCGTTGAGGCAGCGCATACCGCGCGTTGATGCGGTTCTGTTCACGCATTCGCACGCGGATCATATTTTCGGCTTTGACGATCTGAGGCGTTTCAACACGATACAGAATCAGAAACTTCCGGCTTACGCATCGCCTGAAACCGTGGCTGATTTGCGCCGGATTTTCGACTATGTGGAGAAGGGTGAGGAACTTCCCGGGTTGTACAGGCCCAAGGTTGATTTTGTTGAAGTCCGGGGCAGATTCCAAATCGGCTCTGTATCCGTGACGCCCCTGCCTGTCGAGCACGGACCCAAAACCACGCTTGCATACCGGATTGAATGCGGCGGCAGGACGGTTGGCTACGCTCCGGACTGCAAGGCCATCGGTCCGGATGCTATCGCGATGTTGAAAGGCGTTGATGTGATGGTGCTGGACGCGCTTCGCCACAAACCGCATCCCACGCATTTGAGCCTCGACGAGAGCGTGGAATATCTGAGGCGAATTGGAGCCGGGCGATCATTCATAATTCACATGTGCCATGATCTTGACCATCAGGAGGCCCAGAACAGGTTGCCCGACAAGATGTTCGTGTCCTGCGACGGGCTTGTCCTGGAGTGGTAGCATTGCCTTTGCGGTCTTCTTCCTGACCAGCGTGTTTTTTCAACCAGGAAATAACGATCGGGCCGTTTCCCGAAGGCAAGATCCGAGTTCATGGCGGCGGCTGAAGCTTGAGCCTTGCGCATGCTTCCTCGACCGACAGGCCGGACACGAACACCACCTTGTGGCGCGATTTGGCGCCTGCCTCGATCGTCACTGCGTTTCGCGGAACGCGGAGCGTTTCGGCCAGCAGGCGGACCAGTTCTCTGTTGGCCTTGCCGTCCACGGGCGGAGCCGCGAGCCTTGCCTTCAGGGCGTCGCCGTGGATGCCCTCGATTTGCGAGCGTGAAGCGCGCGGCGCTATGCTCAGGGCGATTGAAATGCCGTTGGAGTTCTGGCGTATCCAGGTCATGGCAGCATGTAGTAAATGCCGGCCAGCAGCGGGAGAATGGTTTTCTGCGCCAGCCCGAGAGCGAAAAAGAATATGATGGGCGTCAGATCGAGGAAGCCTATTCTGAGGGGATAACGGCTCAGCGGGCCGAGAAGCATGTCCAGCCATTCCCGGCAGAAGATGTGAAGGGCTTCGGAGGAGGAGAAAAGGGATATCCATGAGCCTATGATGAGCAGCATCACGAACGATTGAAGCGTTCCGCACAGGCCCACAACTGCCGCCAGAGTTGAGATAACGAAGCGCAGCCACGTCCACGGCTGCAGCAGTTCTCCTCCTGCCTCGCCCAGAGAAGCCGCTGACCAATCAAACCGCGCAGCAGCGCAGACCGCAAGGCCGAGGACAAGGAGGGCTGCGGGTCTCCAGTGAATGGGCAGCATCGAGAAAGGAGCGCTCAGCTCCCGGAGTGTTCCTTCAGCCTGGCTTGCGAACGGATGGGCGCGTCGCGGAAGATAGATAGCTGAGATGCTCCACAGCATAAACAGGAAAACGGCGAAGGAAAGCGCGGTCATTGCAGCGAGCCGGCCAAGGGGTGGCGAGCCGGAGCCTGAGGCAACGACGACCTGCTCAAAACCCATTCTCAGTCCCCACTGAGCGCCTGCCGTTCCAGCCAGGATGCTTGCGAACAGGAGCGTCTTGGCTGCGGCCAGAACAACGAACAGCGCAGCGGCGATCCATCTTTCGTTCATGGATCGAGGCGCGGGGCGCAGCATGCGGAAAATGGCATCAGTGGCCTGCCACAGGCATCCGGTTCGCCACCCAAAGTCGCCGTCGCCCTGCGCATTCCAGATTCTGAACCACAGAACAAGCAGGCAGGCGTTCAGCAGTATATCCCATGCGCCCAGATTCATGGAGCCATGGTTCGGCATTGCGCCCTGTCAGTCAACCCCGGATTTTGCGTTCGAGAGACGCATGGCTTGAGAAGAGCATGCCTTTGCAAAAAGAAAACCGGCCGGACAACCGCCGGCCGGTTTTCCTTCAAACATTTGAACGAGCAACTATTCCTTCTCTTCGACCTTCTTGACGTCAACAACCTTGCTGACCGTCACGACCTTCTTGCCATCCTTTTCCTCGGCGACGGCCATGACTGTCGCTTCCACCTGAGCGCCGACGAAGTCATCCAGCACGATGACTTTCTCGCCTTCCTTCTCAGCCTTGGGAGCGGGAAGGACAACATTGCCGTGAGCAGCAGTGGCCAGCGTGTATGTGACCTTGCCGTCTTTTTCCGCCTTGGCCAGCTTGCCCTTCAGCGTCATTTCCTTCGCGTCCCCGGCCATTGCCGCGAGAGACGAAACGACCCATGCTACTGCAACCATAGCTATCAGACTACGCTTCATTTAACTGTCTCCTTCTTGTGTTTCCCTGTTGTTTTGCAATCCCGCACGGAATTGCGTATGAAAACCTCATGACTTCTCGCGCGGCTGCGTTGTTCTTTTGACCCACGCAGCCGGACCCTTGCCTCAGGTCCCGTGTACTCTCAGGCTGGAACCTCCTTTCCCCCCATGGTCCGGTGGGAGCCTTTGAGAGTGGAAAAACGGGGGCGAATCTACATCGGAGACGCAAACTCCGCAATAAAAAAATAATCCCAAATTTGCGTTTCAGAAATGGGCGGATTGCATGACCTATGGCAGACCGGGCCGGCCGGTTCTTCCATTGCTGCCCGGCAGGCAGGTTCTGCGCGGATTGGCGCCTGGGGCGTGTTTACGAGCCCCAGAGGGGTGCCGAAATTCTTCAAATATCTGTTGATTTAGGGAAATATTTGCCGCAGGATATATGCGGTCGTTCGGGGCAGTGGCCTTGAATCGGGGCAGACACAAAGAAAGGAGAATTGAAATGGGCAAGCCGATGACCAAGAGTCAGATCATCAAGGGGTTGGCGGACAAGGTTGGAATCAGCAAGAAACAGGCAAAGGCGGCCATTGAGGCTCTGGTGGAGATGGCCTATCAGGGTGCCAAGGATGGATTCACGATTCCGGGGCTGGGCAAGCTGGTGAAGGTGCAGCGGAAGGCGCGCATCGGGCGCAATCCGAAGACCGGCGAACAGATTCAGATTCCGGCCAAGACCGTTCTGAAGTTCAGGATTGCCAAGGCCGCCAAGGATGCTGTCCTCAAGAAGTAGCGCGGATCGGGCAGGATATTTTACGCGAATGAGGAGTTCGGCCGCCGGGCCGGGAGGCGCGGCGGCCGTTTTCCTTTCCGCAAAGGGAGGCGGGGGTGACGGATTCACAGAACGAAGAAAGACGCTTGAGCCTTGACGAGCAGATGCGCGAACTGCTGAAACGCGCGAACGTGGCGTGGGTTTCTCAGTCGTCCGGCATTGACGAAGAGCGGCCCCGGCAGGACGCCCGGCGCGCAAAAGAGGAGGCGCTCAGGGGGCTTCGGGAATTCAATCTCAAACCGCGCGATATTCGCGATTACCTGGACAGGTTTGTGGTGCGCCAGGACGAGGCGAAAAAGGCTCTCGCCGTGGCGATATGCGATCATTACAACCATGTGCGCCTCTGCCTCGAGAATCCGGAATTGGAGCGCGAGGAGCGGGCGAAGCACAACATTGTGCTGCTGGGGCCCACGGGCGTCGGCAAGACGTATCTCATGCGCCGCATCGCGAAGCTCATCAATGTTCCCTTCGTGAAGGCCGACGCGACCAAATTTTCCGAGACCGGTTATGTGGGACATGATGTCGAGGACCTTGTGCGGGACCTTGTGCGGGCCGCTGACGGAAACGTGGAATTGGCCAGATACGGGATCATCTATCTTGATGAGGTGGACAAGATCGCTTCGGCGCCGGCAACAGCTGGCCGGGACGTTTCCGGCCGCGGTGTGCAGACAAATATGCTGAAGCTCATGGAGGAGACCGAGGTCGGACTGTTCAGCCAGACCGACCTTCTCGGCCAGATTCAGGCGGTAATGGACATGCAGCGGGGCAAGGATCCGGCCCCGAGGACAATATCAACCAGGCACATCCTTTTCATCGTCAGTGGGGCTTTCGACAGGCTTGCCGACATCGTCAGGAGAAGGGTGAAATCAGGACATATCGGTTTTGCATCAGCCGGCGGCCAGTCAGATGGTTTTCAGGAGAGCGACTGGCTCAAGCTGGCCCAGACCTCGGACTTCGTGGAATACGGATTCGAACCTGAGTTCATCGGGAGGTTGCCGGTCAGGATTGTGTGCGAACCGCTGGGAGTGAAGGATCTTGAGCGGATACTCATGTGCGCTGAAGGCAACGTCCTCGAACAGTATAAACGCGATTTCGCAGGATACGGCATAGAACTCAAGGTGGATCCCGACGCAATTCCTCTCATAGCCGCAAGAGCAGCCGAGGAAAAGACCGGAGCGCGGGGGCTCATGACCGTGCTGGAACGCACGTTGAGGCACGCAAAGTTCGAACTTCCGTCATCTCCGGTCAGGACCCTCGTGCTGACGCCGCGGATGGTCGAAGACCCCGACGGTGAACTTGTCCGCATCCTCAGCGACAGAGATGGCGCGATGCGGGACACGGTCAGAACGGAGGCGCGCCTTGCTCTGGAGGGCATGCTGAAGGGCGCCGGCGTGCGAGTCACGTTCGCTCCGGGCGCACTCGACCGGCTGGCCGGCATGATCATTGATTCTGGAAAAGAGCCGGGTGAATTCTGCAGAGAGCGTTTCAAGGATCTCGAATATGGGGTGAGACTCATCGTCCGCAGCAGCGGACAGACCGTATTCTGCGTTACCTCCAGGCTTGTTGAAGAACCGGCTGAGGAGTTGTCACGCCGCATAGCCGCAAGCGCGCGCAGGCAGAAGCAGACGGAGGACAGAACAGGAACATCCGATGGCAGATGAGCATTCCGAAGACGGCTCGGCTTTACGCTGTCCGTTCGTCATCCTCTGCGGCCAGCCGGGGCAAAGATCCGATCAAGAAACCACAGGACATCCTCGCGGGTGACCGGCCGAGGGTTTGCCATCGTTGAGCCTGACGAGAGCGTTTCTGCCACTATTCTGTCCTCTTCGCGGATCTGAAGGCCTGTGAATGGCGAGCGGATGCCTAGCTGATTCGTGAGACGGACGGTGAAATCGAGCAGATCTCCGCCTACCAATTCACACAAGACCTCGTACTTCGATCCGATGGCTGGCCTGTTGAATGCGATGGCGTGCGGCAGACAGACGGCGCATGCCAGTCCGTGCGCCACGCGGTATCGCGCGCCGAGAGGATGAGCCAGGCCGTGGACAATTCCGAGTCTGGCGTGCGAAAGTGCCACACCTGCAAGAAAGCTTCCTGCCATCAGGTTGCCCAGAGTCTCCTGTTGGGGGTTTCGATGCACCGCCTGCAGGGAAGGGGCGATCAGGGCGACCGCTTTTGATGCAAACTGATCGCTGAACCATGTTGCGTGCCTGCTGACGAAAGACTCTATTGCCTGAGTCAGAGCGTCCATCCCTGACGCTGCCATGACCGACGGCGGGCATGTCCGCAGGAGCGACGGGTCCAGAATCGCGATCCTTGCAAAAAGAGAGGGATGTCTGAATGATTTTTTCACGCCGGTTTCATCGTTCGTCAGAACGCAGACCGATGTGGCTTCAGAGCCTGTTCCGGCGGTGGTCGGAACGGCCAGGAATGGAGTCTTCGACTGGGGAAGGGGCGCTCCATCGTGGTGCCTGACAGCAGGCAGATCGGACGCAAGAAGTCCGGCGGCGGCTTTGGCCGCGTCGAGCACGCTGCCGCCGCCGACCGCCGCGATCCAATCCGCTCCGAATGCCGCGGCGGCCTTGCGCAGCTCCTCAACGTCGCTCAGGCGCGGCTCTCCTGCTGCGCAGCGAAATGCCAGCAAGCGCAGGTTTGCAGGCTTGTTTTCCAGGATCGGCGTCAGCATTCCGGACTTCTCGGCCGATCTGCTGTGCGCCAGGACGCCCCTGGCCCCGAATTCTGCGGCCTCAGACAGAAGACGCTGCGCAGAGCCTTCACCGAAAATGACCCGACCCGGAAATGCAAGCTCGCCTGGAAGAATCATTGTTTGCCTGATGAGCGCATCGGCTGTTCTGGATTCGCGCCGGGACAGGTCGCAATCAGGGCTATCAGTTCCAATTCTTCTGATGTGTCGTTGCGCACAGCGTGAGATCCGCCTCCGCCAGTGAGCACTGCGTCGCCGGCAGTGATGCGCGTGACGGTCTGGCCGTCATCGAGGATACCCGATCCACGGCTCACTATGTACACCTCATCTTCGTCTTCATGCTTGTGCATGCCGATTCCCGCTCCCGGCGGAAGGATGAGTCTGGCGCAAAGTCGGACTGGTGCCCGGAACTCCTGTTTCGAGAAGTAGTGGCGTATTTCGACAGTGCCTGTCCCGCCCCTCATGTTTGGACGCGATTCCCTGGTCATCTCATCCGGCCGTCGTATCATTTTTCACCTCCATCGCACAATGCCTCACGGTTCGGGAAACGGCAATGTGTTTCCCCGCTGGATTTCTGTGCTGCTGTTCCTGCGGTTTTCCCTGCCAATGCTCTCTGTCGCAAACTGACCGACCCGCATATATTTGTGCCTTCGACACAGCGCAATTCTGAAGTCCTGTTTACGGCCGCTTTGGCGAATGCCGAAGCCTGAAGCATACTAACAGAAAACAGCCGCCCCCGCAACAAGGCAGGCTGATGTCTGACAGGGGGTCACACCCGGTTTGACCGGATGCAGGCCGAATGGTAGGGTTGCGAGCGTGAGCTTTGAAAGGAACAAGCAGTTTCTGAAGGACCTCTTTGCCGGGTCTTTCCGGGGCCACGGGATTGTTGTGTCTCCGCCGTGGCCGCCGAATCCTGCAGGTGACTTTCTGTGTTCCGAAAGTCCTGCGCAGGACTGGGGTCCATGGATTGAGGCGAGATACGAGGCCATGGCGGCCCATGCCATGGCGGTTGACGACGACAGTGTTCCTTATGTGGGTCTCAATACGAATACTGGCATTTTTGCAGCGGCTTTCGGGTGTCGGCTTCACGTGTACGAGGGGATGGATACCAATGCCTCTGCGCTTCCGGCTGTGGAAACCGCAGAGGAGGCTGACGGCCTGCCGGATCCGGATCCCCTGTCCGCTCCCTCGCTTGCGCGGTTCTTCGAAATAGCTGCGCTGGCAAGATCCAGGCTGGGACCGGATGCGCCGATTGGCGTGCCCGACATACAGAGCCCATTCGACATCGCGGCTCTGGTGTGGAAGAAGGAAAATCTGCTTCTGGCGCTGTATGAAAGGCCGGACGCCGTGAAACGGCTCGTGGAAAAGTGCCACAGGCTCCTGTCCGGATTTCTGCGTACCTTCATCAAAGAGTTCGGCAACGTCAATCTGTGCCATTGTCCGACAGCATGGGCGCCTCCGGAACTTGGGGTGTGGTTGTCGGAAGACGAGGCCGGCTCGGTTTCGACGGAGATGTTCGAGGAGTTCTGCCTGCCTTCTCTGGTCGCTCTCAGCAGAGAATTCGGCGGGCTCTTCATGCATTGCTGCGCAGCGGCCGATCATCAGTACGGCTCTTTCCTGAAGATACCTCATCTGCGCGGGCTCAACCGTGTCTTCCAGAGCCCCGGTCCCATGCCGGCCATCAGGGCTTTTTCTGGAAAGACGGTTCTCATCCAGGCATGGCTGGACGAGAAGGAAATCGGCCGCTTTCTCGACATGGCGCTGCCGAACACTCGTTATCTTTTCAATCCAGGTCCGTTGCCCGTCGAGGAGGCGAAACGTCTGGTGGAGCGTTTCAAGAATGCCGTTGGCAGGTCCTGACCGCCGGCACATGGGAGGTTCGCAGTGACAGGGGTGAAGTCCGATCCCTGCGCTTTCAGGCTGCGGGAACCCTGCGGCAGGGCATGGCGGGATGAGCTCGTCTTCTTCAATGCCCATTGGAAACCGGGTCTTGTCAGGGGCCGGCGGTTTTCAGTCCGCAGTCGGTTCTGGACGAAGCCGGCTCAGCTCACCGACGTGGTCAGTCACAGGGACGGGTCGCTTGCCTCGGCAAGAGTATGGTGCAGGGTGGACCTGGAGCCTGAACAGGAGCTTGTGCTCAGACTGGAATCCTGTGCGGCCCGCGATTCATATTCGGAACTCTTCTGGTCGCGAGCCGGACGGGGATGGTATGAGGCGGGAAACCGGATTCTCAAGGCCAGGATTCCGGCGCGCGGCGCATCGAGAAGCGGCGATGTACCCGGGCCGGTCGCTGCCGTTGCCGTAAAGGGAGGGCCCTTCATTCTGCGGGGCTCTGCAAGGGGCCGGGGCCCGCTTTCCTGCAAGGTCATCCTCAGGGAAAAGGGGCCGCTTTTCATTGTGTGGACATACCTGCTCATGCGGCGGGGCCTCGTCATCGCGGAGGTCGAGTCCACGATCTACGCAGGCGAAGATTTCATTCGAATGAGGGATAGCAGCCTGGATTTCGCTGACGCTGATTTTGTCCTGACCAGCGCGGATGGCCTCCTTCCTGACCGGGTTCTGACCCTGGGCGGTGGGGAGCGGTGGCGGCAGAACACGGCTGTTGTCGGCCGGCATCTGAGCGCAAAGGCGGTTCATGTGGATTTCCATTCGGGTCATCAGCAGATGAGCAATTCGTGGTGCGGAGCGTACCGGCAGGGAGGCAGAGAGTTTGTTGGGATGATCGAATTGAACGGATGCGAGTGGACCAGGCTCTCGACGAACCGCCTGCTCATGGAGGTCGGGCGCGACGGCCTGATGATCAGTGCCCCACTGCGCGGTGGGCGAAAGGAATGGGCGCTTGTAGCGTCAACCACGAGGCGCCATGTCAAAGATGACGACTGCCGCGAGCCCAACGCAATGTGCCGGATAAAGACGCGGTATTCGGACATTCCTCTTCAGAAGGCGATCGGCTGGGTCCTTGACTGGGAGGATCGCGAGAGACGTCCTGTGCTTCACGCTGGCCGCAATCTGTTCGCGAGGGTCCGCCGTCTCATGAGGGCCAATCCTGCGCTCAGGGATGTTTACCGCCGATGGGCTGAATCCTCATGCGGATCAGGAACCGATGGGCATGAACAGGCGCCGCGTCATGCGAGCGCCCTCACTGCTTTGTGGCTTGCTCTCGGCGACAGGAGGCTGGCCGTGGAGGCAGCGGCTGCGCTGCAGGCTGAGATAAGGGCGACCATGGACGCTTTCTGGAATGAAGGCGCATACATGCGGCTCATCATCTTCGACGGCAGGAAGATGAAGCTGTGGATGCAGGCATACGACGTGCTCAAGTCAGCCGGTTTCATACCCGCCGCTGCCGACAGGCAAATCCGGCGGGATCTGGCGTTTCTTGCCTACTGCTTCGAAGATC
>Ga0272448_1007843_pt1 | contig 11216 bp, 9 predicted proteins | sample YNPCB0191_FD_202220 | JGI IMG/M metagenome (GOLD analysis project Ga0272448, IMG submission 202220) | Hot spring sediment microbial communities from Yellowstone National Park, WY, United States - YNP-CB-019-1 | ecosystem: Environmental > Aquatic > Thermal springs > Hot (42-90C) > Sediment... | reverse complement strand
CTGCGACGAACAGGGTTTGCTGGTTTACGCGGAAATAGCTTCCTGGAAGACCGCAAGAGGCGGCTGGTGGCTGAAGAACGCTGCCGAGCAGCTCAAGCGGATGATCGCCAGAGACGGCCACCGCCCGTCCATCATTGCCTGGGGCATAGGGAATGAGTCCCGCGCGCGCCGGCCGTATCTGGCCTTGAGGAATGTTGCGCGCAGCATGGATCCGGGCAGGCCGGTGGCGTATGCCGAGAATCACCTTCACAGGGCGAGGAGGGCTCGAACGCTGGGCATTCCGGACGTCTGGGGAGTGAACTATGAGATTGAATCGGCCGGGGATGGAGCCGCCGCCTCGGGAATGAAATGCGCCATCGTCACGGAATGCTCGAACGCGCCGGACTCTGCGAGGGACAATCCTGTCGAGTTGATCCGGCAGGTCGAAACCATCGAGAAAGATCTGCGCCTGATTGAGAACTTGAAAGGCGTGGCTGGATTTGCGTTGTGGTGTTTCGCGGATTACGCGACCGAGCGGAAGGATCGGTGGAGAAGGTTCTCCGGCGTGGTGGATGCGTGGCGGGTGTGGAAGCCAGCGGCTTTCCTTCTGGCGGTGATGCACTCGCCTGTCGCAGTTCTGTTCCTTTTCTGCGACTGGTCGGAGAGCAAGCCGGCCGGAAAACGGACCGCGCACGTGTTCACGAACTGCGATGAGGTTGTTGTTCTCAGGAACGGCGCGGAGGCAGTCAGATTGAAGGGGGCGCCGCACGTGTCCGTCGGAATCGATTTTGAGCCCGGAGTTCTCGCGGCCAGGGGCGTGCGCGGAGGCGAGATTTGCGAAGCTTCGTGCGAATCTTTCGGCGAGGCGAGGCGTCTGTCGCTTGAAATCGAGGGGAATCTGGAGGCCGGAGGAGATCCTGTCGCGGTCTGGGTCAGGGCGCTCGACACAAGAGGGAGGGTTGCGCGCGACTGGTCAGGAGAGGTTGTCGTCCGCTCCGCCGGGGCCGCAAGGGCGGTCCCTCATTTTGAAGGAAACATTGTATCGGTGGCGGCCGGAGAGGGCCGGCTGTTCGTCGCGCCGGGCGGGGAGCCGGGTTCTGTGTCTGTCGCTGTCAGCGACAGAAGCGGCAGACTTGAACCGGCTTCAGTGGAAATACCGGTTTCGGTGGGGGGAATGCAGGGATGAAGGATTTTATCGCTGCGGTTGCGATTGCTGTCCTCGCAAGCGGGCTGTGGGGGACCGAATACGCGCGGCGCGGGCTGTGGGAACCTGACGAGGCCAGATACGCATACATTGCCAGGGAAATGGCCTGGAGCGGGAACCGGTTTGTCGTGACGCGCCATGGGCAGCCTTATTCCGACAAACCGCCCCTGATGTTCTGGTTGATCAACGGATTCGCGACCATCACTTCGGGAAAAATTGATGGAGTGACCGCCAGGCTTCCAAGCCTTGCTGGCGTGCTGTTGAGCCTGCTGGCCACCTATTGTCTTGCTTCAGCGTGGGGCGGCCGGCCCGCAGCGGCGGTTTCGGCCCTTGTTCTTTCGACGAGTTTTCTTTTCTGGCAGACGGGCGGGATGGGTCAACTGGACGCGCTGCTGTGCGGCCTGCAGATGGCCGGCCTCTGTCTGCTTCACGCTGATTCCGAAAGGCCCGCCTGGTGGCGGGCATTGTGCGCGTACTTCGCCATGGGGCTGGCCGTGCTGCAGAAGGGGCCGATAGGCCTTGTAATTCCGATCGGCATGCACGTTGCCGGCTGCCTTGCGGTCGGCGAGCGCTTCCGGCTGCGCCGATGGCACTGGATTTGGGGCTCCGTGGCGGCAGCCTGTCTGCCGGTTCTGTGGCTTGCGCTGGCCGGGATGGAGGGCGGGACAGGAGACTATCTTCGTGACCTGCTCTTCGGGCAGGTTGTCAGGCGTGTTGCCTCGGGCACAGGCCACAATCACAACATTCTGTATTTCGCCCACCAGTTTCCTCTGAGCTTTCTTCCGTGGACGCTTGTTCTGCCGGCGGCGTGCATGGCTCTTGCACGGTCGGGCGCCGGCCGCTTTCATTTCAGACGTCTTGCGGCGTGGGCGGGTTTTGTGCTGGTTTTCTTCTCGATTCCGGCGGACAAGCGCAACCTTTATGTGCTGGCTGCGTTTCCTCCCTGCGCCATGTTGATCGGGCTGGCTTCAGGGGAGCTCGCGCTGGCGCCGGAGAAATTGAGAAAAGCGACGATGTTTGCAATGTCCGGCCTGATGTTTCTCGGCGGTTGCGCCGCATTGGCCGCGGCTCTGCCCCGTTTCGGTCTGCCTGTGCGAGTCTGGTCTGCGATTCCAATTGCGATTATTCTTGGCGCCGGCGGGTGTGTTTCGCTTCTGGCCTGCAGGCGGTGGGGCATGACTCTGCGCTGGCTTGTTGTCTGCGCCGCATTCTTTCTTGCGGCGCAGACATGGGCCGCGGCCTTTCTGTATCACGATTTGAACGCCTTGAAGACCCCCTGGGAATTGGCGCGGGCATCGCGGGAAATGGGCTCGCCGGACACGCCCTTGCTGATTTACAAGATCAATGGAGAGATTCTGGCGTTCTATGCGCAGAGACAGGGTGTGAGAGTTGACGATCTCGCTTCGTTGCAGAAGGAGGCGGATCGGATCAAGAGAGGGCTGATCGTCCTTGAGGAGCGGCACTGGCAGGAGGTCAGCAGGCTGGATGCGGCTCTCGGCCCGCACAGGTTCAGGATGGGCGGAAAGCGCATGATGTGGGTGGAGTTTTCTCCGAGGCAGATGGAACCGGCTGAAGGGCCGGATGGCTGGCGGCAGGGCGGCGGACCGGCCGAGGCCGGGGGACAGCAAGGTGGAGAACAGAATGTCGGCGCGGATTGATGCAGACACGGAGACCGGGCTTGGGAAGCCGGGCAGGCTGGACGCATTCTGCTTCTGGTGCCTCGCCGCCAGCGCGTTCTTCACGCCTTTTTCCCTTCCGGCAGGCAGGTCGGCTCTGGCCATTGCTGTCGCCGTTGAGACAGGCGGCATTCTCTGGAAATTGAGGAAAGCGCGGTTCGGCAGACTGATTGTTCCAGCGCTTCTCGTCTGCGCAGCCGTGTTGGCTGCGGCCGCATGGTTTGTCCACATGCCCGGAGGCTCCGCGGACAGCCGCCGCATGTGGCTGTTCGGCGTTCCTGCCGGCTTCCTGGTTGCCTCGCTTGTGCCGGCCGCGGCTGAAGAAGCGAGGCGATCGAGGGGAAACTCTCCGGCAGGGATGGCCGTCGCGGGCTGGCAGATGTTTCTTGCCGTGGCTGCGGCTGCCACCTTGTGGGGAGCGGATCCTGAGTACGGCCTTCCCAAACTCGATAAACTGCTTTGGTTCGCAGGGATTCCGATATGGGCTGTGTGCGTGCGGTCGGCTGAGCGGCTCAGGCTGTCGGCCGGCGCCTACGCCGCCGGTTGCTGCGTGCTGGGAGCATCGAGCCTCATGAAACAGCCCCTGCTTGCGTCGGATCTCGTTGACGCCGGGATGGCCCGGGATCTTGCGGCCGGGCTGGTGGCAACGGGTTCCATGACAGATGCCCAGAGGCTGATGGTCGGATTGCTCTTGTCCGCCGGTCTCCTCGCTGCGGCCGTCGGATGGAGGGCAAGACTGTGGTGGGCTGCGGCGATGCTTGTCCAGGCGCTTGCCTTCATCATTCAGTTTAAACGCGGGTCCTGGATTGCATTCGTCGCGGCGTCGGTTTTCTGGGCGTGGGGTCAGAGGAAACGCAAGGCTGTTCTGGTCGCGCTCGGCGCTGCGCTTGTCGTCGCTGCTGCACCGGTTGTCAGAAACCGCCTCGCATCGGTTTGGGATGAACTCGGCGCAGTAAAGGGCGGGAGGCTCGACATGTGGACGCGGACCGCGCCGGCGATAATGCACGATCATCCATGGGGAGTCGGTTGGCGGTGCGTCACGGAACGGATGATGAGACAATACACTCCGTTCATCGAGAAGAACCGCAGCCATCTGCATTCGAATCCGGTGGAGATAGCTGTGGAACTCGGGTGGATCGGGCTGGCGGTTTATGTTCTATGGATGGCCGGCGCCCTGGCGGCGGCCGCTCTAATGGCGCGAAATGCCCGCGGCAGCGCATTCGCGCCGGTGGCCTGGAGCACGTTCGCGGCGCTTCTGGCCCTGGTTCTGAACGGCATTGTGGAGTTCAATCTTGGCGACGCGGAAATAGTTCTTGTTTATGCCATGCTCACAGGGTTGGCCGTGGCCGGCCGCGATTCATTTCCTGAGGCCGGCTCCGGCAGAGATGCGAAGGAACACCGATAGATTCGTTTTCCCTTTGCCAGAAAGATCAGTTCGAAGTCGGTCTTTTCCTCATCCGGCGGTTCGCAGGGCGGCGCTGGCGCAAACCGCCGGTCGGCCGAAAACAAGGTCAGTATCACCTTGTGGTAATCGGCGTGGTCGGTTGCGATATGGATTGTTCCGCACGGTTTGAGAGTCCTGTGAAAAGCGTCGAGCATGGGAGGGGAGAACAATCTGCGCTTGTGATGCCTGCGCTTGGGCCATGGATCTGGGAAGAATACGAAGAAGACGTCAACGGAGCGGTCCGGAAGCAGGCATCCGACAAGAAGGCCGGCGTCCGCGTGGACGAGCCTGACATTCTGAATTCCCATTTTGCGGGCCTTTGCGTCTATTTTCGCGAGCCTGTGAATGAGGCGATCCGCGCCGATCAGAAACTCGTCGGGGTGCCTGGCAGCATGATTGAGGAGGAATCTGCCTTTTCCGCAGCCCAGATCCACGCATACGGTGCGGCGCGGCTCGGTGAAAGCCGAAAGATCCAGAGTATGCAGGGTTCTGTCGAAGGGCAGGAGCAGCGGAAATTGTTCCATCGGTCAGGTGCCGCCGCTCATCTTCCGAACAGGCGAGCCCAGAAACCTCCGCCTTTCTGGCACCTGTCGAGGCTTTTTTCGATGAAGTCCACCGCGAAAATATTGAACTTGTCCGCGCCCACGCTCGGCTTGTACTTCCGGACCGCCTTCAGCAGTCCTTCCTTGCCGGCTTCTATGTAGCGGTTGATTTCGGCCAGATCCTGCGTGCGTTTTTCCGCAAGGGATGTGATGAGGGGGGTGAAGGTGCGAATGATGTTGTTCTTCGCGTTCCAGTCGCCCTTCTGAGCCGCGAGGATGTCTTTTTCCAAAACTTTCGCCTGAGCCGCCCTGGATGAGACCGCGCCGTTGCCGCCGATGTTCAACGGGATTTTCATGCGCCAACCCTCCCGCCAATGCCTGCTGCTCTTCTCTTGCCTTTAGACACATATACCAAGACAGCGCTGAAGACGCAAGGATTTGGGCCCGGATTTTGCGTTTGAGAAATGGCATCCTTACGAAAAATATGGCATGAATGAAGAGCAGAGCCGAGCGACAGGCGGTCTGAGGCCGGCGCCGGAGAGTTCAGGCGCGCGGAACGCCTGGCGGAAACCGACTGGACAGAGCGCTCGAGCGTGCCATAATGCCCGCCTGCAATGTTGGACAGAATAGGCTTTCTTGTTGAGCAGTTGAATTCGCCCGTTTATGACGAGCGCCGCGCGGCTCTTGCCGAGCTTGCGAAGCGGGCGCATTCGGGTGCCGCGTCGCAAAACTTCAACCTGCATTTTCATTCGTTCTTTTCCTTCAACGCAGAGGGGTGGTCGCCGTCGCGGATTGTTTACGAAGCCAGGAGAGCCGGTCTGTATGCGGCTGGCCTGTGCGATTTTGATGTTCTCGACGGGCTGGACGAGTTTTACAGGGCTGGTCTTGCGCTGGGTGTGCGGACCACCGTCCACCTGGAGACGCGGGCCTTCATGCGCGATTACGCGTCGGTTGAGATCAACTCGCCAGGAGAGCCGGGGGTGGCTTACGTGATGGGCGCCGGTTTTGCGGAGGAGCCTGAAGAGGGCACAGCCCAGGCGGCCGGCCTTGCGGGGTTCCGTGAAAGGGCAAGGGCGCGCAACCTCGCTCTGATTTCGCGCATCAACCCGCATGTTCCCCAGATAGCCCTGGATTACGAGAGGGACGTGCTACCTCTCACGCCGGCCGGGGTTGCCACGGAACGGCACATAGTCAGGGCATACGTGCTCAAGGCGCGCGAATACTTCGGTCGGCCTGAGGCGGTGGCCCGCTTCTGGTCGGGCATGCTCGGGCGTCCGTACGAGGAGACTGTTGTTCTGCTCGCTGATCCGGCCGGGCTTGAGGAATTGGTGCGGGCGCGCTTTGTCAAGCGCGGCGGACTCGGCTACGAACAGCCATCGCCCGACAGTTTTCCGCCGATCGAGGAGTTCATCCGATGGACCCTGTCGTGCGGGGCGATGCCGATGATCACGTGGCTTGACGGAATGAGCGAAGGAGAGAAAAACGGCCGCGCCATGCTCCAGAACATGGCGGGGAAGGGCGCCTGCGCCCTGAATATCATACCCGACAGGAACTGGCGCATTTCCGATCCGGCTGCGCGGGCCAGGAAGGTGGCTGCATTGCGGGAGATAGTGGCGGCTGCTGATTCCATGGATCTGCCCATCAACATCGGCACGGAGATGAACCGGCATGGGCTGCCTTTTGTGGATGATCTGGACGGGCCGGTCCTGAGCGAGTTCAAACGCTCCTTCATAATGGGAGCAAACGTCATGGTGGGCCAGGCCTTGTTGCACAGGTACGCGGACTTTTCGTATGTCGGGAGCGACGCGCAGGCTGCGTTTCCGGATCGGGCGTCAAGGAACAGGTTCTTCGGAAAGGTTGGGGCCCTGCCTCCGCTGGACGAGCGGCAGGCGGACAGGCTCGAGGAAATGGGGCCGGAGAAGGCCTTCGACTGGTTTTCAGACAGAACACGGGAACTGGGCGTCGGATGACGCGAACAGGAAAGAGGAGGGACCGGGCGCATGACATGGCTGGGGCTTGACGGAAAGACGGTTGTCGTGACGGGTGGCGCGCTGGGCATCGGGCGCGCTTGCTGCGAGGCGTTTGCAGAGGCCGGCGCAAAGGTTGTTGTGGCGGATATAAACGAGGAGGAGGGCCGCAAGACTGCGGATGCGATCAAACGAAAGTTCCGCGCGCAGGTGCTGTTTGTGAAGGTGGATGTGTCGAACAGGGCAAGCGTTGAGGCGATGATCCGTTCGATTCTTGACGCGTTCAACCGTCTGGATGTGCTTGTGAACAACGCGGGAATCCTCATTCCTCGCCTGCTGGTGGACCCCGCCGGGAAGGAGGAGCTGACAGAGGCGATATGGGACAAGACCGTGGCTATCAATCAGAAGGGATATTACCTGTGCGCCCAGGCGGCCGCCCGCGAGATGATAGCTTCCGGCAAGGGCGGAGTGATAATCAACATGAGTTCAGAGTCCGGTCTCGAAGGATCCGAGGGACAGAGCGCGTACGCGGCAACAAAGGGCGCGATTTACGCCATGACCAGGTCATGGGCCAAGGAGCTGGGCAAGCACGGCATAAGGGTTGTTGGAGTTGCGCCGGGCATTCTTGAAGGCACGGCGCTGAGGACGGCGGAATACGAGCGGGCGCTTGCATACACGCGGGGGATAACGGTTGAGCAGCTTCGCGCAGCTTACGAAAAGGTTTCCATTCCGCTGGGGCGCACGGGCAGGCTTTCAGAGGTGGCTTCTGTCGTGTGTTTTCTGGCTTCGGACAGGGCCGGCTATGTGCACGGGACAACTGTGAATGTCTCCGGCGGAAAATCGCGCGGCTAACGCGCAGAGGAGTCGGGGCATGAAATCGGCGCAGATCGAAAAGAGTTTCAGGCTTGCAGTGGAACGCTACGGCGAGATTGGTGTGAACGTGAAGGCGGCGCTGGAAAGGCTGCGCCGTTTTTCAATTTCCCTGCACTGCTGGCAGGGCGACGACGTGCGCGGATTTGAGAAGACAGGCAGCGCCGCGGACGGCGGGCTGGTCGCGACTGGAAATTATCCCGGCCGCGCCAGGAATCCGGAGGAACTGCGCCGGGACATCGAACAGGCGCTCCGGCTTGTCCCGGGCAGGCACAGGGTCAATCTGCACGCCATTTATGCCGAAACGGACGGCAAGAAGGTGGAGCGAAACGAATTGGAATACCGCCACTTTGAAAAATGGACGGCATGGGCCAGGAAGATCGGCGTTGGGGTGGATTTCAATCCATCTTTCTTCGCGCATCCCAAAGCGGCGTCAGGCTTCACTCTGGCCAGTCCGGACCGCACTGTGCGGAAGTTCTGGGTGGAGCACGGCATCGCGTGCAGGCGGATTGGCGAGCGGATCGGCAGCGAATTGGGCTCGCCCTGCGTGACGAATGTGTGGATTCCGGACGGCTGGAAGGACATCCCGGCGGACCGGAAGGGGCCGCGTGAAAGGCTGGAGCAGTCCCTCAATGAAATCTTCGCGCGGGAGACCGATCCGCGACACAATCTTGATTCCGTCGAGAGCAAGCTGTTTGGAATAGGGTCCGAGAGCTATGTGGTGGGGTCCCACGAGTTCTACATGGGATATGCGATGCGCAACGGCAAGCTGTTGTGCCTGGACACGGGCCATTTCCATCCAACCGAAAGCGTCGCCGACAAGATCCCGTCGCTGTTGATCTTTCTCAACGGTATACTGCTGCATGTGAGCAGGGGGATTCGGTGGGACAGCGACCATGTGGTTGTTCTGTCGGACGAGGTGCGGAGCCTTGCGGAGGAGATCGTGCGCGGGGGGTATGACGAACGCGTCAGGATAGGCCTCGATTACTTCGACGCCAGCATCAATAGAATAGCGGCGTGGGTGATAGGCATGCGCGCCATGCTGAAGGCTCTGCTGTTGGCGCTCCTTGACCCTGTTGATCAACTCCGCCGGCTGGAGTCCGAGGGAGACCTTACGGGCCGTCTGGCCCTCCTGGAGGAAGCGAAGAGTTTGCCGGCTGCAGCCGTATGGGACTATTACTGTCTTGAAAACGACGCGCCGGCTGGCGCTGACTGGCTTGCTGAGGTGCGCCGGTATGAGAAGAATGTTCTAAGCAGGCGCGGATAGGGGGAAGGCGATGTCCAGAGTGCGTGAAGAGTTGATTCATTATGCGCGCAAGATTGTCGGCAGCGGCCTTGTGGCCGGGGCCGGCGGGAACATCAGCGCGCGCGACGGCGCCATCATATGGATGAAGCCGAGCGGATTTGCGATGGACGACATGGGGCCGGCCGACCTTTGCGGTATCGAGATCGAAAGCGGGCGGCAGGTGAAAGGCCCTCACAAGCCGACATCCGAAGTCAACATGCATCTTGCCGTTTATCGCCAGCGCCCCGACGTGTCCGCGGTGTTTCACACGCATTCCCCATGGGCCGCCGGCGTGATAAGTTCAGGGGCAAGGCTCAGGCCGATGTTTGCCGAATTCGTTTGCGATCTGGGTTCGGTCACGACCATCCCCTACATAACTCCAACCACAGCGAAACTGGCTGAGGCGGTAGGCAGGGCAAGCCGAAAACACGACACGATTTTCATGGAGAACCACGGCATTGTCGCGCTGGGCGCCAACATGAAACAGGCGTTTTACCGATGCGTGGTTGTGGAGGATGCGGCCAAGTCAATGGTGGCCGCAGCGGTGGTGGGCAGGCCGAGGTTTCTCACGGCGAAGCAGGTGAAGGATCTGCTTGAGCTTGAGGGACCGAGGTACAGGATTAAAATCATGGCAGGATCGCGTTGATCGGCGGGAGGCTGTTGGCATGAGAAAAATGCGTAATGGCGTCGTGAGGCTTCTGGCTGTTGACCTTGGCGCGTCAGGCGGAAAGTGTTTCGTGGGGACTTTCAGCGGCGGCGGGTTCAGGCTTGATGAGATCCACAGGTTTGCCCATGAGGGGGTTTCGTTTTTCATTCGGGACGCCAGGGGCCGCCTCACGGAGAGAACGTACTGGGACGACACTTTCCTCTACAGGAATATAGTTGAGGGCCTCCATGCCTACAGGAGGAATGTGTCGGAGCGGCTTGACGGGATCGGCATTGACACATGGGGAGCGGACGGCTGCCTCATGACGGGGGACGGGGACATCCTCGGGAAAATCTACTGTTACCGGGACCACAGGCTGGACCGGATGATATCGGTTCTGAAGGCCAGGCTTGATCCGCGCAGGGTGTATCAGATCACCGGCATCCATTTTCAGCCTTTCAACCTCAGCAATCAACTTTACTGGTTTGTTCTGAACAGGCCGGATTATCTGAAGAAAGGCGTAAGGTTTCTGCCGATCCCGACGGTGTTCTATTTCTATCTTGGAGGAGTCGGCTCGGTTGATTCCACCTGGGCGAGCATCACTCAGTTGATGGATGCGCGCTCGAAGAAATGGAGCGGAGAGCTGTTGCAGGTTCTTTCTATTCCGATGTCGGTGCTGCCCCGGATCGTGAAGCCGGGCAAGGTGGTGGGCCGTCTCCACAAGCCGCTTGCGGAGCTTGTCGGTTTTCAGGAACAGCCTCCCCTTATCTCGGTGGGGTCTCACGACACCGCCAGCGCATTTGCCGCGGCGCCGGTTTCGGATGTTTCTGAGGCTCTCATAATCAGTTCGGGGACATGGTCCCTTGTCGGGAAACTGGTGCCTTCGCCGATAACCAGCGATGACGCGATGCGTTTCAACCTCAGCAACGAGGGCGGCATAGGAAACGTGCGGCTTCTCAAGAACTGCATGGGCACATGGCTTGTCCAGGAATTGCGGAGAGTGTGGAGGGTCGCTGACGGCCGCGAGATGGAGTGGGGGGAGATCACCAGACTGGCTGAGCGGGCGCCCGCGTTTTCCTGCCACATTGATCCTGACGATCCTGGCTTCTACAATCCTCCGAACATGGAGGAGGCGATGCGGAAGTTCTGCGAAAAAACGGGGCAGAACCCGCCGGCCGACAGGGGTTCCATGCTACGGACGGTTTATGAAAGCCTGGCGCTCAAGTACCGCATGGTGAACGAGCAGATCATGCGCGTGAGCGGCACAAAGACAAGCGCCGTCCACATCGTAGGGGGTGGAAGCAAGAACGAGTTGCTGAACCAATTTGCCGCCGACGCTCTCGGCCTGCCTGTCCTGGCGGGGCCGGAAGAGGCGACGGCGGTGGGGAACCTGATGGTTCAGGCAGTCGGGGCAGGGGTGCTGGACTCGATCTCGGATGCGCTGCCGCTGGTGAAGGCTGCGTTCCCGATAAGGGAATACCGGCCCGGGAACATTCAGGCGTGGGAGAAGGCTTACGAGCGGTTCAGGAACGTTGCCAGGTGAACGAGCGCATTGCGCAGGGAGGCGTGACATGAAACGATCAGAAATAAATGCAGCCGTGAC
>Ga0272448_1007842_pt1 | contig 11216 bp, 9 predicted proteins | sample YNPCB0191_FD_202220 | JGI IMG/M metagenome (GOLD analysis project Ga0272448, IMG submission 202220) | Hot spring sediment microbial communities from Yellowstone National Park, WY, United States - YNP-CB-019-1 | ecosystem: Environmental > Aquatic > Thermal springs > Hot (42-90C) > Sediment... | reverse complement strand
CGAGGAGCGCAGCGACGAAGCAATCTCCGGGTTTATCAGTATGCTCATATCAATTCCTCTCAAGTTACTCCAAAAACCATTCTTGTTTTATAATTCATCTACGATCCAGTGTCATGATACAAAAACAATCGTGATAACAGCAAAACCCTAGCGCATTCAAACATGAAAACATATGGGATCACACCATAGACTATCAATAACAAACTGTTAATAATCCCCATCCCCCATCTAATTCCCCTCGACTTGTGGGTAAAGATTAGCCCCAAGGGGAGAGGAAGATTCTTTTTCCCTCTGTTTGTCCAGACCAATATGAGCATACTAATATCTTATGTCGTGTCTGGATTGGGAGTATTCTTAGGCTCGCTCTCCCCGAATCCTCTTCAATCCCATACGGACAAACACTGCACGGCTCCTCAATAGATAGATCCCGAGAAGCACACCGCCGATGCTGGAAACGGATTATCTTGCATTGCCCGGTGAAGTGATTCCAATCTACTCAAGAAGGAGCAATATGTCAAGAAAAAAACTTTCATCACAGGGGATGCCTGAGGAGATGTGAAAAAAAAGTGTCAACCCAACGGCCAGCAGTGAAATGGGCGTATCTCGAAGCTTCAGGATCGGAATCGTTGGATTTCCCCCGGGGCCTGGTCGCTCTGTCACTTCATGCAATGTAACCGGGTTTCAAGTCGGTGCTCCACCACTTGGGGTAGAGACCCAAAGCCTCTTGAATCCGGCCATTCCCGCGGGTAGGCCTCCGGACTGGACTTTTCCGCAGCTTCTGAGACCTTAGCACCGATTCCTTTTTTCTGCGATTCAAAGAGGAAGGCGAGACGGAAATAGATCGTAAGCAAGACAGTTTTTCCAAGAAAAATGGGATGTGTCCCCATTTTCTAATTCTTGACAATTTGATTCGTTGTGGTTAGGATAGGGAAAAAACTGGAAACTTTTGTTCCACATGGTGGAAATGGCGATGGTATCCCCCAAAGTCGTCCAGGCGATCCTCAAGGGAGGCGAGATCCTTCGGACCCTCGCCGATGGGGTGGAACGAATCAGCGATCTCTCCCAAGAAGTGGGGCTAAGCAAGAGCACCACCCACCGCCTCCTCAAATCGCTTGAAGCCGCCTCCCTCGTCATGCAGGATCCTATCACCCGACGATACTTCGTCGGCCCTCTCATGCTGGAGCTTGCCTCCCGTCCCCTCGTCGCCCACCAAAATCTCACGGTCTGTGCCTTTGACGAGATGCGATCCCTCAGGGATTTCAGCCGGGAAACCGTGGTCCTTCATATTCGGGTGGGCCTTGAGAGGATCTGTCTGGAAGAACTGCCGGGACTCGAGAACATCCGATACACCGCCGGGAAGGGATTTTCCGCGCCCATCTATACGGGCTCAGCGGGGAAGGTCCTTCTCTCGGAACTTAAAGAAAACGAATTGGAGCTACTCCTTAAGAATCTTCAGCTCCGACCCATCGGGCCGAACACGATCACCGATAAGAAAACGTTACTCAAGGAATTGGACAAGGTGCGAAAACAGGGATACGCCACCAGTTTCGGGGAACGTATTCAGGGAAGCGCGTCGATCTCTGTGCCCGTGAGGCATTATGTCTGTCCTGTGGCCCTGAGCGTTTTGGGTCCGGACAATCGGTTCACGATGAAGACAATGATGGATGTCTTGAAAAGAATGAAAGAGAGCGCCGAGCGGATCTCGGAGAAACTCGCAAGCGCTCATCCAGGCAGCCGGTAGGGGGGAGGCCATGAACGTCAAACATCTCATCGATCGTGCCGTGAGAGAGTATCCGAACCATATGGCGGTCGTTTACAAGGATATCCGGAGGACCTTTCGGGAACTTGACCGCCGTGTCAACAGTCTCGCACGGGCTCTTCGATCCCTCGGACTCCGAAAGGGGGACCGGGTGGGCATTCTGCTTCGGAACTGTTGTGAGTTCATCGAGATCGACTTTGCCCTTTCGAAAACCGGTATCGTACGCGTTCCTCTCAATGCCCGTCTTACGGGGAGCGACCACGAGTACATGCTCAACGACGCAGAAGCCGAAACCCTCATTTACGGAGAAGGCTTCCGTGAGGTGGTGAAGGCGATTCGGCCTCGCCTGCAAAGGGTGAAGCGCTTTATCGAGGTTTCAGAAGGACTCTCGGGGGAAGACCGATCGGAGGCTCTCGACTACGAGGCATTGATCCAGGCCAATCCCTCCGACGAAACCCCTCAGGCAGAGATCGATGAGGAAGATCTCCATACCCTTTTTTACACCTCGGGAACGACGGGAAAGCCTAAAGGGGCCATGCTCACTCAGAAATCCTGGGCTAACGTGGCCATCAACCTTCTTCTCGACTATGGGCCGGTGACGGAGAGCGACGTGATCTTGAATACCCAGCCCTTGAGCCATGGCGCAGGTTTTTTCGTCCTTCCCTATTTCGTCCGGGGCGCCACGAACGTGCTCATTCCAGAGTTCAAACCTTCCCTGGTTTTTGAAACGATCGAGCGGGAAAGGGTGACGGTGCTCAAGCTTGTGCCGTCCATGCTTTATCAGCTTCTCGATGCGCCCGAAAAAACTCGCTACAACCTCACGAGCCTTCACTCCATCATCTATGGAGGCTCGCCCATCGCCGTACCCCGCCTGATCGAGGCTCTTCGCTTCTTTGGCCAGAAGCTCGTTCAGCTCTACGGTCAGGCCGAGGCACCTATGTGTATCTCGACCCTGTCGAAGAGCGATCACCTCCTCGAGGGTTCTCCGGAGGTGCTCAAACGGCTGAGCTCTGCGGGAAAGCCGTGCGTGAACGTGGAGGTGAGGGTGGTGAATGAAGAGGGCAAGGATTTACGCCCCGGCGAGGTGGGAGAGGTCATTGTAAGGGGCTACCATATTATGAAAGGCTACTGGAAGCTCCCCGAGGCCACGGCCGAGGTTCTGAGAGACGGATGGGTTCACACGGGAGACCTCGGCTACTTCGACGAAGGAGGTTTCCTCTTTTTGGTCGACCGCAAGAGGGATGTGATCATCAGCGGAGCCTTCAATATCTACCCGAAAGAGATCGAGGATGTGATCGTCACCCATCCGAAGGTGAAAGAGGCGGCTGTCATTGGCATTCCCGACGAGAAGTGGGGTGAAGCGGTCAAGGCGGTCGTCGTCCCGAAGGAAGGCGTCGAAATCGACCCGGAGGAGATCATCGAACACTGCCGGCAGCATCTGGCAAGCTTCAAGAAGCCGAAGAGCGTCGATTTTGTCAAGGAGCTTCCTCGAAATCCCTATGGAAAGGTTCAAAAAACCGTTCTACGCGAGCCCTATTGGAAGGGTCTGGATCGTCGGATCCACTGATCTCCTCGTCGACTCTCGCGACGAAAGGAATCGATCCGAAGGGCAAGAAAGAGCGAGCGAAGCATGACAACGATGGACCCCAAGAAGCTCAAGGAACTCGAAGAAGCCAAAAGGGCCTGGGAAGAGCAATGCCTGAAGACAGCTCTCGATGCCTTTCCTGAACGAAGGAAAAATTTTCTCACGGATATCGGCCTCAACATCGAAAGGCTCTACACCCCCCTGGATCTCGAAAGGGTGGATTTCGATTACGAGAAGGATTTAGGTTTTCCGGGACAGTTCCCCTATACAAGAGGCATCTCTCCCACCATGTACCGAAGCGCTCCCTGGATCGTCCGGGCCTACTCGGGGTTCGGTGAGCCGGAGCTCTGCAACAAGCGCTACAAGAAGCTGGTCGAGTGGGGTGTGGATGAGATCGTCATGGCCGTCGATCTTCCCACCCAGGTTGGATACGATTCGGATCACCTGATGGCCCGGGGCGAGGTGGGGAAGGTCGGGGTGGCGATCGATACGCTGCGGGATATGGAGATTCTCTTTGACGGCATTCCCCTGAACAAGCTCAAGCGCGTCAGCATGCTGGGCAACTCCTTCGGTCCCATCGCCCTCTCGCTCTTTATCGCTTTGGGAGAGAGACAGGGCCTCCGACCCGAGGAGTTCGTGGTCGATCTTCAAAACGATATCCTCAAGGAGTACGTAGCTCGGGGGACCTACATCTTTCCCATCCGTCCTTCGGTGCGGGTGACGACAGATGTGGTTGGATACTGTGCGAGACACGCTCCCCACTGGTATCCCTCCACGCTCTGCGCCAACCACTTAAACGCGGCTGGAGCGGGCTCGAGCAAGGCAGCGGCCTTTGCCATGGCGAACGGGGTCTGCTATCTTCGCCATCTCGTGGAGAAGGGCTATGCGGTTGATGACGTGGCGCCGCTTTTCTGCATGTTTCTCGACGAGCGCTCCGATTTTTTTGTGGCGATCTGCCATTTCCGGGCTGCCCGAAGGGTTTGGGCCAAGATCTTGAAGGAGAAGTTCCATGCGATGGATCCCCGATCGACGGCCTTGAAGATTACCGCTTACTCCCATGGAGGTGAGACCCTTCTCGAACCGATCAACAACATCGCCCGAATCACGCTCGCAGCTCTGGCCTACGTGCTCGGGGGCGTACAGTTTCTCTACAACGCGTCTTATGATGAAGTCCTGGGAACGCCCTCCGAGGAGGCGGCAAAGATTTCCATCCGAATCCAGCAGATCCTGGCTCACGAGCTTGGGATTACGTCCACGGTCGATCCGTTGGGAGGATCCTACTTCATCGAGACCCTCACCACCGAGATCGAGAGGGAGATCTCCGAAGAGTTTGAGAAGGTGGAAGCCCTGGGAGGAGCGATCGCGGCCATCGAAAAAGGTTACTACCTTTCGGCCATCACCGAGGGTGCCAACCGCCGGCAGAAGGAATTTGAACGGGGCGAGCGGGTGTCGATCGGTGTGAACAAGTGGCGCATCGAGACGAAACCTCCCTACGGCGCCTTCCGGATCGACCCGATGATTGAAACGAAGCAGGTCGAACGTCTCAGCAAGGTAAAAAGGGAACGTAACGAACGAAGGGTCAAAGAGGCCTTGCAATACGTTCGGGAGGTGGCCCAAGGGGAAGGGAATCTCGTTCCGCCTTCCCTTGAAGCGGTCAGGGCCTATGCAACGATTGGAGAAATCTGCGACGTCCTTCGAAGCGTCTTTGGAGAATATCAGGCGAGGGAATACTTCTCCGCGAAGGGTTCTTAGATGAGAAGAAAGCCCAGGATTTTGATTGGTAAGGTGGGACTCGATGGCCATGAGGTGGGAGCCCGTGTCGTCGCGAAGGCTCTGGCCGATGCGGGAATGGAGGTCATCTACACGGGGCTTCGCCAGACGCCGGAGATGATCGTAAGAACCGCCATCGAGGAAGGGGTCGATCTGATCGGGATCAGCATCTTATCGGGATCTCATATGACCTTCTTTCCCGAGATCCTGCGTCTGCTGAAAGCATACCAGGCAGAGGATATTCCGTTTATCGCTGGAGGGATCATTCCCGCCGAGGATGTGGAGAGGCTGAAAGAGATGGGGGTTAAGGAGATCTTTCCTCCCGAGACCCCTACGAGTGAGATCGTTCGTTTCGTGAAGGGGCTTCTTGCTGAGAGGCCGTAGCGCACCGTTGCCCTGCTTTCGAAGCAGGGGATTGGGGGAATATCTTGAAACGCTGACGTTCACAAGGGGAGATCTAAGGAGAGAACGGAGGTATCGATTTTGGACGAGATCGTGATTGTAAACGGAAAGAGAACGCCCTTTGGCCGCTTTGGAGGATCTTTTCGCGAGGTCCCGTCGTTTGAGTTGGGGGGGCTCGTTCTTCGAAAAGTCCTGGAAGGCCTTCCTGTCGAGAAGGGGGAAATCGATGCCGTCATTCTCGGTCTCTGTCTGCCCGGCATCGGGCTCTCTCCGGCAAGACAGGCGGTGCTTTCAGCCGGATTCCCTGTGGAAACGAACGGCCTGACGATCGACAGAGCCTGTTGTTCAGCCCTATCGGCCGTAGGAATCGGCGCGAATCTCATCTTGACCAATCAGGCCTCTCTCGTGATTGCGGGAGGCATGGAGAACATGAGTCGAACGCCCTATCTCATTCCTCAGATGCGATGGGGGGCCAGGCTGGGTGACCTCATCATCCGAGATGAACTCGTGATCCGGAATGCCTTTCTCGACATGCCCATGGCCAAGTACGCAGGGGAAGTGGCGGTGGAAAGAGGCGTCGATCGAAAGGAGCAGGACGAGTGGGCCCTTCGGAGTCACCAGCGATGGGCTGAGGCTGAAGAAAAGGGAAAATTCGGGGAGGAACTCGTCCCGGTGGAAATTCCCTCTCAAAAAAAGGAAAGGACTTGGCTCACGCGGGACGAACACCCGAGGCCTGATACGACGATGGAGAAGCTCTCGGCTTTGCAACCTGTTTACGGAAGCCCTACGGTGACCGCAGGAAACGCTTCGGGTATCGCGGATGGCGCTACGGCCACGCTTCTGATGAGCCGTAAGGAGGCGACAAAAAGGGGCATCGAGCCTCTGGGACGACTTGTGACCTATGCGCCCATCTGCGGAGAACCGAGGGAATCTCCCTTGCTTCCCGGGGTCGCGATCAAGAAGGTCCTGGATCAGGCAGACCTTCGACTCGAAGAGATGAAGCTGATCGAGATCAACGAAGCCTTTGCAGCGATGCCCTTGGTCAGTACGCTGTTCCTGGGTGATTTCGATCGGGCGAAAACGGAGAGAATCAGAGAGAGGGTCAACGTCAACGGTGGAGCCATTGCCATCGGTCATCCCATCGGCGCAACGGGGGCACGCCTTCTGATGCACATGCTCTATGAGTTGAGGCGCCAGGGAGGAGGCTATGGGGTGGTCGCGATCTGCGGCGCGATCGGTCAGGCGGATGCCGCGATCGTTGAAGTTTGAGCTTCGGGCTATGCAGCTTGCTTTTCTCATCGACCAGTCCAGATGTTCGGGATGCTTTACCTGCGTCGTGGCATGCAGGCAGTGGCATAGCTCCGAGCTGGAGGTGACGGCCTGGCGGAGAGTCGAGGCGATCGAAGAAGGGACTTTCCCGAACGTGGGGGTCACTTTTTTCTCCCTGTCCTGTCTTCATTGCCGAAAACCTTCCTGCCTCTCTGCCTGTCCGGCGGGGGCGATTTTCAAGCGCGACGAGGATGGTTTGGTTTTGGTCAATCCCCAACGATGTGTGGGCGAAATGCAGTGCGGCCTCTGTCGGGAAGCGTGTCCTTTCCATCTCCCTCAGTTTAATCCCCGTCATGACTTTCGGATGGAAAAGTGTGACTTTTGCGCCGAGCGTCTCGATCAGGGGAAAGGGCCGATCTGCGTTGAGGCCTGTCCCATGGAGGCTCTGGATTGGGGACCCTTTGATGTCCTTATGAAAAGGCAAGGCATAACGGGAGGGGGAAAAGGCATTCCCTTCTCGAAAGAAAGCGAGCCATCGGTTCTCATAAAAGGAAAGCGATGACGGGGATCGCCCAGCAGGACCAATCAAAGGTTCAGGTGGTGGCAAGTGGCGGCTGTCATGACTGCGGCGGACGGTGCCCTTACTTCATTCACGTGAAGGACGGAAAAGCTTTGCGGATCGAACCCCACGAAGACCTCAAGGCCTGTGCGAGGGGATATGGATATATCAGACGGGTTTACGCGGCCGATCGGCTTCTCTTCCCGATGAAAAGAGTGGGCGAGCGGGGGGAAGGGTCTTTTGAAAGGATTTCCTGGGACGAAGCCCTCGATCGGGTCGCTACGGAGCTCAGGAAGGCCCTGGAAACCTTCGGTCCCTCTTGCGTCCTCTGTCAGGGATCGAGTGGAAGCCCAGGCCGTCTGAACAATCCTGCTCCGATATACCGGCTCTTCAACAAGCTTGGAGGTTGTGTCTACCGTTGGGGTAGCGCCTCGGCGGAGGGAGCTTACTTTGCTGCCAGGGTGACCTTTGGAACCCATGCAGCAGGCCATACCAAAGACGACTGGATCCATTCGAAACTTCTTATCCTCTGGGGACTCAATCCGACGGAAAACATCTGGGGGACCAACACGAGCCTTCACCTTCTGAGGGCCAAAGAAAAGGGTGTTCGAATCGTAACGATCGACCCGAGGCTTACCAATACGGGCGCCCTTTTAGCGGACCAGTGGATTCCGATCCTGCCCGGAACGGATACGGCCATGATGCTTGCTATGGCTTACGTGATCATCCAGAACGGTTTGGAAGATCGGGGATTTCTTGACGTCTACACCGTAGGCTTCGATGTATTCAAGGCCTATTTGTTGGGGGAAGAGGACGAAGTGGAGAAAACGCCTGCCTGGGCTGAAAATCTGACAGCCGTTCCAGCGAAGACCATCGAGGAGCTGGCTCTGGCATACGCCACTCAAAAACCGGCTGCCCTCATTCCCTCTTTCTCCTGCGGAAGGACGGCCTATGGCGAGCAGTTTCACCGGGCCGGGGCTGCATTGGCGGCGATCACGGGGAATATCGGGATCTCGGGCGGAAGCCCTGGGTGCTGCGATATCCCTCCCGTGGGTGTGTCTCCCGGACCGAACATGCCCTCGTCGCCTTCCCTCATTCCGATCGGAGAGAACCCTTTCGAAAAGAAGGGCCCTCAAGAAGGTCATCCCCTGAGTTTTGAATCTCGAAGTCGATTCAAAGTCCATAACACGAAGCTCTGGGATTCGATCCTCCTCGGCAAGAAGGGTGGATATCCCGGCGATATCCGATTTTTCTATGTAGTCTGTGCCAATCCCCTCAACCAGCTCCCCAACACGAACAAGGGGGTCAAGGCACTGCGCAGTCTCGATTTCATCGTGGTTCAGGATCAGTTCATCAATGCCACGGCGCGCTTTGCGGACATCCTTTTGCCGGTGACGACTCATTGGGAGCGGGATGACTACATGAGGCCATGGTTAGGAGGGGATTACCATCTTTTCGGGAACCAGGCGATCGCCCCCCTTGGCGAGACGAAGTCCGATTTCGAGATCGCCTGGGAACTTGCCAGGCGCCTGGGGATTGCCGATTACTCAGAGAGAACCGAAAGGGAGTGGCTTGAGGAGATCGTCTTTTCTTCGGAGGATTCGAGGAGGGATATCAGTGACTACGATGCGTTTCGGACAGCCGGCATGGCAAGGGCAAAGGTGAAAAGGCCGGTCATTGCCTTTGAGGATCAGATCAGAGACCCGAAACGCTTTCCCTTCCCGACCCCATCGGGGAAGATCGAAATCTTCTCCCAGGCCTTGGCTGATCTTGGTGATGCCCGATTGCCGCCCATTCCAAAGTATATGGAGCCATGGGAAGGACCTCGTGATCCCTTGAGAAAACGATATCCTTTGCAGCTCATCACGTTCCATTTTAAGACGAGAGCCCACTCGAACTTCGACAATATCGAATGGCTCAAAGAACTGGAGCCTCATACGATCTGGATCCATCCGAGGGATGCAAAACCGCGGGGCATTCGGGGGGGCGAAAGGGTGAGGGTGTTTAACGAACGGGGAGAACTCTGGATTTCGGCCAAGGTCACGGAACGGATCATACCCGGGGTCGTTGCTATAGGCCAGGGGGCCTGGTATTGTCCTGACGAAAAAGGGATCGATCGGGGCGGATGCGCCAATATCCTGACTCGAGACGAGGCTGGCCCAGGGGGCTCCACACCCACGAACAGCGCGCTGGTGGAAGTGGCTCGTTGCGAGGAGTAAAGGAGACGACGAGACGATGTCAGCATCGACGATTCGGATTCATGATGGTGAAGAGATCGTTGAATTTCAGCTTCCCGAGGGTTGGTACCTTGTTGGGAACCCTAAAACGGGCCGCATCCCTCTGATTGGGCGGGAGGAGATGATTCGGGCATTGGAGAATCCTATTGGAAAGCCTCGTCTCGAGCAATTGGCTCGAGGTAAGAAAAATGCGGTCATCATCGCCAGCGACGTCACCCGTCCGGTACGGGGAGAGGAGGCGATCCCTCTTCTTCTCAATATCCTGAATCGGGCCGGGGTTCCGGACCGTCAGATCCAACTCATCATGGGAGGCGGCAGTCACGTACCGCCTGAGGATCTTCAGAAGGCCTATCACCAGAAGTACGGAAGCGAGGTGGTCGGCCGGGTCAAGGTTCTCTATCACGATCCGGATCGGGATCTTGTCTGTTTGGGGACAACACGAAGAGGTCACAGGGTTGAGATCAGCCGACAGGTCGCAGAGGCCGACCTCAAGATCGGGTTTGGAGGGATTCTGCCCCATGCCCTTGGAGGCTATTCGGGAGGAGCCAAGTCGATCCTTCCGGCTGTTGCTTCGCGGGAGACCATTATTCAGAACCACCTGATGGTGGTGGAGCCAGGGGTCGGGATGGGCCTCGTCGAGGGCAATCCGATCCGGGAGGAGATGGAAGAGGTTGCCGAAATGGCTGGCCTCGATTTCATCTTCAACCTCGTCATCGATACAGAGGGTCAGCCTGTTGGCGCAGTGAGCGGCGATTTCAAGGATGCCCATCGCGAGGGCGTGAGGCTTGCACGGGAGATCTACCAGGGTGAACTGGTGCGGCCTGCGCAGGTGGTGTTCACGTCGGGTCATCCCTTCGACATCCATTTCTACCAGTCGCTCAACGGCCCTTGTGCGGCCTTGAACGGATGTGTCGATGGGGGAACGATCATCCATCTTACCCGGGCCTATGAAGGGATCCGACCGGGAACGAAAAAGCTTTTCTCCACCGTCAACCGTTTGGGCTATCGGGACCTTTTCGAACGTTTAAGGAGAGGCGAAAGGGAGGGTGAAGAGATCCGACCTTTCTTCTATCCGGAGATCAACATCGGTGTGGGAACGACGATCTTTCGAGCCATGTTCGATCGGCAGATCCGAATCGTCGTCGTGACCCGAGCGGTCGGGGGGGAGGAGCTTCGGCCCATGGGTTTCGAACATGCAACAAACCTGGAAGAGGCGGTGGCGATGGTTCATGGGCGGATACCCGAGGCCGAGGTGGCGGCCCAGTTCAACGCCAAGGTCATCCTCTCGGCCACGAAACCGAAGTAGGACGGAAGGGTAATCTATGACGGACTCTTTGGATCTTGGGAGCGGAGGGAGGTGGATAGACCTCGACCCGGCCGTTGCCTTGTGGAGTCCAGGAGAGGACACCCCGTAGTCCTCGCCGAGGCCCTTTGCGGGGGATTTTTGCAACGGCATGGGTTAGAAGGCTGATTCCAAAAAGAAAGGAGGGATGGAAAACGATTCGAAAAGCCATTTCCATGAAAGCGCTGCGGTAAAATGTCAAGGGTCAAATGAAAACAAAAACTCTCTCTGGCTAAAAGTCATTTTTTAAAAATTGGAGTTAGCCAGTTGATCTTTGAAAATGGAATATACCG
>Ga0272448_1007841_pt1 | contig 11217 bp, 8 predicted proteins | sample YNPCB0191_FD_202220 | JGI IMG/M metagenome (GOLD analysis project Ga0272448, IMG submission 202220) | Hot spring sediment microbial communities from Yellowstone National Park, WY, United States - YNP-CB-019-1 | ecosystem: Environmental > Aquatic > Thermal springs > Hot (42-90C) > Sediment... | reverse complement strand
TTTCAAACTTCCCTTACCCTAACCGTGAACAGTTACCCCCCCCACAAGAATATGCTCATCACCCGGCATTTGTGGTATAATAAACACACAAGGAGCTTATCATGCCACAGCTTATGGGCCGATGAGCCGATAATGATAACAGCATCACCAACCAGCCGCCAGCATATCGTATACGCCCTTGCCTGTTCTTCCCACCTGGCCCGCCCCCCGTTTCTCCCCTGGGGTTTGGACGTTCTGGCAGCACCGCCACACCCCAGCTACGCTCCTCTGTGGTCTCTGTTGCGCCGGCGCGCTGTCTGGAAGCGGCGTATGCGCGGCGTCAGCTCGGCCGATATATTCATGCCTGCCCCATCGGTCGAGCGGCTGGTGAGCGAAAGCCCATTGGGTGACGGGACGACAAGACGTACGACAACATTGCGAGGGCCTCGCGGCTATCTGTTCTCCGAAACGCGCGGCATTGCCGGCACCTCGGCCTTCGAAACAACCCGCCGCTTCCTCACCTGTCCGGCCGATGTCGAGCACTATCTGGGCTGGCCGTATGCTGACATAGCAATAGATGGCTCGGCTTTTGCTCGGCTCGATCAAGAGGTAGGCGACCGGGGGATCGTGACATGTCGGATTCCTGACGCCTTGGGGGTGATCGGCGAGAACTTCGAGCCGGAGCCCTTCGCCCTGTGTAGCATCGAACAGCCGCAGCTTATCGAATCCCTCCTCAATGTCTTTGCCACGCGTATCTACCGCACGATCGAGGCTATGCTTGAGGCCGGAGCGCGACCGCTCTTCATTATCGGCGGGCCAGAGTTCGCCACTCCGCCCCTGCTCCCGCCCCGCTGCTTCGACGAGTATGTCGTCCGTATTGACCGGCCGTTGATTGATCTTATTCATCGTTACGGCTGCAAAGTGGTTGTGCATTGTCATGGCCGACTGAACGCTGTGCTCGATCGGTTCATAGATATGGGGGTTGACGGGCTGCATCCACTAGAGGCTCCACCGATGGGTGACGTGACCCCGGCGGACGCCAAACGGCGCGTCGGCGATCGCCTGTGCATCCTGGGCAATCTGCAGATCGGCGACATGATGACCCGGCCGCCCCACGAGATCAAGCAACAGGTCCGCCAACTCAGGCAGCAGATCGGCAACGGTCTGATTGTCACAACCTCCGCAACGCCGTATGAGGTTCCCATGTCGCAGCGCCTGCTGGAAAACTACCAGGCTGCGCTTGACGCCCTGGATGAGTAGGGCACACTTCTATTACACAGTTCAGAGAGGAGAGCCATGCGTGAGAATCCACTGAAAGCAGCCCTGAAAGCCGGTAAGGTCGCCGTTGGCGCAGGTATCGGGGTTGCTCCCAATCCCCTGGTCGTTCGTATCCTGGCCAATGCCGGCTACGATTTCTTGTTCATTGATACCGAGCACAACATGATCTCGCCGGCAGATCTGGTCGGTGTCGTGCAGATGGCCCGTGCCTGTGGCATCGCACCCATTGTGCGGCCAACCGACAACGAGTATCACCTGGTGGCCAACGCCCTGGACAGCGGAGCCGACGGTCTGATCGTCCCCCGCATCGAGAGCGTTGAGCAGGCCAGGCGGCTGGTGTCCTCTGCCAAATACCCCCCGCTAGGCGTGCGCGGCTGTGGAGGCACCGCCTTCTTCGATTACAAAACGCCCAACTGGGGAGAAGGTATCCCCTGGCTGAATGAGCAGACACTCATCTTGCCCCAGGTCGAGTCAGTCAAGGCTATCGAGGTCCTCGACCAAACGCTCGAGGTCCCCGGCATTGACGGCGTCGTTATTGGCCCACAGGATCTCTCGATCAGCCTGGGCATTCCCGGACAACATAACCACCCAACGGAGATCGCCGCCATCGAACGGGTGATGACTATTTGCCGGGCACACGGCAAGTGGTGCGGCATCGTCATGGGCAATGGCGAGCTGGCCAAGCCCTGGGTGGAAAAGGGCATGAATTTTGTCGTTGCCGGCAGTGACTACTCGATGCTTGCCCAAGGCGGCGCCCGCAACGTGCAGGTGGTACGCGCTGCAGCCGGGCTGTAACTCGTAACCGTTCACCCTCGCCCTGGAAGCTCTCCCCTCCCGCAGGTTTGGGGGCCGCGCCCCTCAGCCAGGCGCAGTTAAAACTGCACCTGCAACCACGCCAGGTCGGCCTGCGCCGACCGGTAACCTGCGGGAGGGTCACGAACCCTCCCGCAGGTGTGGTTTTAACCGCGCCGACCAGGCGAATGTGCTATTACCCTCACCGTGAATCGTTCAGTAACTTCGCTATTTGACAATATGGACCAGGCGTAGTATCATGAGCGCACGCTAGAGACCAGGGTAACCGATCATGTCCGATCTTACACCACGTCGCAGCAAGGATTCCGAAGTGACGCTGTCCGTCCTTATGTTACCCGCCGACGCCAATCCATCGGGCAACATTCACGGCGGCGTCATTATGAAACATGTGGATGAGGCCGGCGGGCTGGCCGCAGTCCGTCATTGCCGCATGCGCACGGTCACAGCACACATAGACGACATGAGCTTTTTGGCTCCGGTGAAAGTGGGCGACCTGGTTATGTTCAAGGCATCGGTCAACGATGTTGGCCGCACCTCGCTGGAAGTAGGCGTCCGTGTCGAAGCCGAGGACCTGCGCACCGGACAGGTGCGCCACATCTCAACAGCCTATCTTGTCTATGTCGCCCTCGATGACGAAGGACACCCGACGCCGGTACCGCCCTTGATCGCCGAGACGGAACAGGATAAGAAGCGACAGGCGGCGGCCAGGGTGCGCCGCGAGTACCGCTTGCGCCGTGAAGAGGCCTTGCGCGCGGCCGCCGAGAGCTTTACCGAGTGAGGCAACGCCGGATTATGGCTCGCCCAGACGAGGATCGTCGTTCCGTGTACCGCAGTGCACGCATCGAACGGGTAAAAGGGACACATGATATTCTGCCTCCGGCAGCAGCCCGGCAACGGGGCATTGAGGATCGCCTGCTGCGCCTGTTCTCGTACTATGGCTACCGCCAGATAGCGGTACCCGTCCTTGAGCACACCGACCTCTACCTGCGGAAGGCCGGCGAGGATACACTTAGCCGCCTCTATAGCTTCACCTACCAGAACCGCAAGCTGAGCCTGCGTCCGGAGATGACGGCCTCGGTCGTGCGCGCCTGCGTTGACCATTTGCAGACGGCTCCGCTCCCCCTGCGCCTGTGCTACAGCGGGCCTGTTTTCCGCTATGAGTCGCCACAGCATAGCCGCTACCGCCAGTTTACACAGGTTGGCCTGGAGCTGATAGGAGCGGCGGGGCCCGCCGCCGACGCCGAGGTGATTGCCCTGGCTCTCCAGGGCCTGGCCATGCTGGGCATCAAGAGCTATCGGCTGGTGATCGGTCATATCGGCATCCTGCTTTCCTTGCTGCGCAGTCTTGGCCTGGACGAGCGGCTAATCGCGCTCCTGGCAGGCAATATGGAACGACTGGCCGAGCAGGGGCGCGGCCCCGTGCAACAGCGGCTGGCCGAGCTCTTCCCGCTGTGGGCAGGAGATGGCGAGAGTGAGAGCACAGAGGAGAGCCTGGCGCTGGCTGCCCTGGTGCAAACACTGGGCGAAGAGAAGGCCCGAACGGCCGTGCTGGAGCTTCTTGAGGCGATGAACGTGGGGCTGGAAGGCAGCCGCAGTCAAGAGGAGATCGTTGACCGTGTGCTGGCTAAGTTCGGACGCACACGTCAGCGGCCACAGATCGAGCAGGCTCTGAGCCTCATGGAGAGCCTGGGGCAGATCAAAGGTACCGTAGATTCGGCCCTTCCGGCCGTTCAATCGCTCTTGTCTCAGTACAATGTCGCCGATACGCTCCTCATCCGGCTGCGCGAAACGCTCGCTGCCCTCGACAGCTACGGAATCCCGTGGGAGCGCACCGGCCTGGATTTCGGTCTGAGCCGTGGCCTGCAGTATTATACAGGCCTCATGTTCGAGGTGTACCACGACGGACCGATCGGCGAGCGGCAATTGTGTGGCGGCGGGCGCTATGATGATCTGGTGGCGACACTGGGCGGCAAGCGCGATGTGCCCGCGATCGGCTTTGCCTATGGGTTAGAGCGTGTCCTTCTAGCCCTCGAAGCGGAAGGCTGCCTGCCTGAAGCACAGGACGCGCCACAGGTTCTCGTCGTTCCTGTTGAGCCGGGCGATCACGCCTACGCCGTCGAGGTGGCGACCGTGCTACGCTCGGCAGGCCTACTGGTGGAGTTGGAGGTCAAAGAGCGGGGTGTCAAGAGCAGCCTGCAACATGCCAACCGCACCGGCGTACCAACCGTCGTCATCGTGGGCTCACAAGAGCGCGAGACGCGCCGCGCCGTTGTGCGCGACATGGCCGGCCGCAGCGAACGCCATGTGCCGCTAGACGACCTGCCCGGCTATTTTGCACGCACCGCGACACCCGACCTCTAATCGTCGGGCATGACAGCCCGACCATCTATTTTCATATCAACCACATGGATGACCTGCGTCTTGCTCTGCCCAGCAAGGGCGAGCTCGAAGAAGATACGATTCGGCTGATGGCCGCCTGCGGATTGCGGGTTGACCGCACCAACCCGCGCCAATATACGGCCCGCGTCCCGGCTGCGCCTGACGTGAAGGTGCTCTTCCAGCGGGCAGCCGACATCCTGGCCAAGGTTGAAGAGGGCAGCGCCGATCTCGGCATTACCGGCCTGGATATCGTGCGCGAGAACGCCCCCGAAGACGGTGATGTCGTCGTGATCATGGAGCTCGGCTATGGACGCTGTGAGCTGGTTCTGGCCGTGCCCGAGAGCTGGATTGACGTCACATCGCTCAGCGATCTGGCCGATGTGGCGGCCGGCTTCAAGGCGAGGGGACGCGAGCTGCGGGTGGTGACCAAGTTTCCCAATCTCACCCGTCAGTTCCTCTACCGCGCCGGTATCACCTATTTTTCCATCGTCGAGGCGCACGGTGCACTGGAAGTGGCACCCAGCATGGGCTACGCCGACATCATCGCCGATCTGACAAGCAGTGGTACAACCCTGCGCGACAATCGGCTGAAGCGCCTCGCCGGAGGAAGCATTTTGAGCTCACAGGCTTGCCTGATCGGCAATCGCCGACTGCTGGCAGCCAGCGAGGCCAAGCTGCAGACCACCAAGTCAATGATTGAGCTTATCGAGGCCCACCAGCGTGCCGGCGACTACCTCAAGGTGACGGCCAATATCCAGGGCCAGAGCGCAGAAGCCGTCGCCCGACTGGTGATGCGCATTCCAGAGTTGGCCGGTCTGCAGGGGCCAAGCGTGGGGCAGGTCTTCGCCAAGGATCGTGCCATGGAGGGATGGTGGTCTGTGACAGTCGTCGTGCGCAAGGATCTGCTCTTGCGCGCCGTCGAGCACCTGCGCCGCTCAGGCGCCAGCGATGTCACCGTGTCGCCCCTCAGCTACGTCTTCGAGGCGAAGTCATGGCACTACCAATCGCTGTTGGAGAAGATACGGGGCAGGTGATTTGTAGCGCGCGTCGCTTGTGTCAAGGAGTATGTTGTGGTATACTATCGGCAGTAATAGTATGTGAGGGAATACTCATGGCACAAACTCGTATGCGGCGGGCACAAGTTGTGCTTCCTGAAGAGGAATATAACTTACTGCGAGAATATGCCGCAGAGAACAAACAATCCGTTAGCCTGCTGATCCGGCAGACAGTCCACAAGTTTCTGCTTGCAGACCTGGAGCGCCGGCGCAAGGAGCAGGCTCTGGCTCGGCTTGTAGCCGGCAATACCCCGGTGCAAGACTGGCCGGAGATGGAGAAGGATCTGGCGAAGATGTGGGAGGAACCGCCAGGTGCCTGACAAACGTATATTCATTGACTCCAACATACCCATGTATGCTCATGGTGCAGAGCACCCTCTCAAGATACCATGTATTGAGGTTTTGGCGCGCCTGGCAAAAGGCGACATTCTGGGTGTTACAAGTGTGGAAGTTGTCCAGGAAATCGTGCACAGATACCTGTCGCTCGGGCGACGGCAGCAGGCACACCAGGTTGCTGAAGACTTTGTGACCATCGTGCCCGATGTTCTGCCTGTAACATCAGCAAACATGCGCCTCGTCCTATCGTACATCGGACAATTTCCTACTCTTTCAACACGAGATTTGCTACATGTTGCTGTGATGGTCGGCAATGACCTGGCGACGATCATCAGTGTAGACAGTGACTTCGACCGGGTTCCGCTCATCAAACGTGTGGACCCACGTCAGCTTATTGACGAACAACGTGCCCTCCTCGTCTAAGAACATGACCAACCATCCTCCTGGGAGTATAAACCTGGGAACGAAGCCTTCAGGCTGCTTCGGCCCCGGCGGGTCGGGGCATTCCTGTGTTTTCCATGTGTGGCTGTGCACCGGCGAGGAGATGGCGGCGCCGTCGAAGGAACGATTCGGACGAGCAGTGAGCAGGACGTGGCCTATGACCTCTCTATATCATCTCTATCTAATCCCCGGTCGTCCAAGAGGATAAAATGCAGATTGCCGATCTTCGCAGCCTATCGCCATCCGATCTCGATCGCATCATGCGCCGTTCGGCGGCGGCGTTCGACGACGTTCTTCCGGTCGTGCAACGCATCATGCATGGTGTGCAGCGCGGCGGTGACCGCGCCGTCCGTCGCTACAACAAGAAATTCGGCGGCTCGGCCGGACATGAGCTGCGCGTCACCCGTGCCGAGATTGAGGCCGCATATGACAAGGTAGACGCCAGCGTGGTTGCCGCCCTGCAGGCAGCGATGCGCAACATCGAAACCTTCCACCGAAGCGAGATGACCGAAGAGCCGCCGGTGCACGTGGGCCCGGGCATCGAGATACGTCGCCTCAATCGGCCGATCGAGCGGGTGGGATTGTACGTTCCCGGCGGGCGCGCGGCCTACCCGTCCTCAGTGCTGATGATGGCCGTGCCGGCGCGCCTGGCCGGTTGCTCAAGGCGGGTCATGTGCTGCCCGTCGGACAACGAGGGAAACCTACCCGCCGCCGTCCTGGTAGCCGCCGATGTGGCCGGCGTGACCGACATCTTCAAGGCCGGTGGGGCGCAGGCCATTGCCGCCATGGCCTATGGCACCGAGAGCATCCCCCGCGTCTACAAGATCTTCGGCCCGGGCAACCGCTATGTGACCGCGGCCAAGGTGTTGGCCGCCGCCAGCGGGCTATGCGCCATTGATATGCCCGCCGGGCCATCGGAAGTGCTGATCATCGCCGACGAGAGCGCCGATGCGCGCTTCGTGGCTGCCGACCTCATCTGCCAGGCCGAGCACGCCGATGACTCCGCCTGCGTCATGGTCACCACGTCGCGCCCCCTGGCAGAGCGCGTTGCTCAGGAGGTCGAGCATCTGACGGACGGACTACCAACCCGCTCGCGCGTGGCCACCTCGCTGGAGCGCTACGGGATCCTGCTCATTGCCGACTCGCTCGATGATGCCATTGCCCTGAGCAATGACTATGCTCCCGAACATCTGCAACTGATGGTGGGTGATCCGCAGGCTGTTCTACAGAAGATCGTCAATGCCGGCTCCATCTTTCTCGGCCACTACGCACCCGCGGCCGCCGGCGACTACGCCACCGGCTCCAACCACGTGTTGCCCACCGGCGAATATGCCAAGATGTATGCCCCGCTGTCGGTGGATAGTTTCATGCGCAAGGTGGAAGCACAAACGGTAACGATGGAGGGCCTGGCCGCTATCCGCCAGACGGTCGGCACACTGGCAACGGTCGAGGGGCTGCCCGCCCACAGGCAGGCGGTAGAGGTCAGGTTTCAGTCGCGAGGGGGTCGCGTCGTTGCCGCCGCCAAGCGTGGTTGAAACCGCACCTGCAACCACGCCAGGTCGGCCCGCGCCGACCGGTAACCTGCGGGAGGGGCACAAACCCTCCCGCAGGTTGCCGCTGCAGCTCCCGCACAAAAACATTGACAAGGCCGCTCACGCATGCTATAACGATCATCGTGCCGCGTCTTCAGCCGCGCCTCGCGCGCCTCAAAGGAGGGCATGCCTGCTCAAATGTCTATCAGAATGCGCAATCTGCAGGGTCGCGCCCTGCTCGACTTGGGTCTGCCTGCCCTGACAATCCTCTTCGGGCTGCAGAGCCTGCGGGTCTTCATACCATCCGTCCTCAACTACTACGGTGTGCAACCCGGCGTCACGACCATAGACGTTGGCATGCTCGCCCTCGCCGTCTTCGCCCTGGGCATCCTGGCGCCGTTTGTCCACCGCCTGCTTGGCGCTCGCCTCACCCTCGTTCTGACGGCCGGCGGGCTTGCCCTGCTGCGCCTCTGGCTTCAAGTGGGAACAACGCCCGGGCAAACGCTGGCGGCCGGTGCCGCTGCCACCCTGCTTTTCCTTTGGTTCATCCCGACCTATCTGGGCCAGGCACGAGCACGGGGCAGTTTGCAGGCGACGGAATTCGGCCTGGCCCTGCTGCTTGGGCTGGCCTTCGACACCACGCTACAGGGCGCAGCCATGACCTGGGATCTCAGCTGGCAGCATGGCCCTCTGACGCTCATGCTCATCGCCGCGCTGGTGATTGTTCAGCTCGCCTTCCTCGCCCGCGACGTCCAGATGAGCCTGGCAAAGCCGCACGACGCAGCCGTCCTCTCGACCCTCATCTTGCTCGGTCTTGGCCCATGGCTGCTGCTCGAAGAGCTCGTCTATCAGAACATCGGCCAGTTGACTGTGCTCTCCGGGCAGGCACTGCCCGTTGCCTTCGGCTGGATTGCGGTGGCCAACGCCTTAGGCGTCTTGCTGGCGGTGGAGTTCCAGCGCATCGAACACAACTGGTGGCAGCCGGTCATCGCTGCCTTGCTCTTGCTGGGCCTTATCGCCGCCCTCGACAAGACCATCCTCGCCCCCATCTGGTTCCTTGCCGGTCAGGTTATTCTGGCCGACCTTCTGATCAACATCATGAGGGCCATGGACAGGCTGCCGGTGAGGCGCGGTTTCTGGCGCATACCGCTCGTCAGCGCTCTCTCCATGTTCATCTTTGCCCTGCTCGTCTTCATGTATTATATCCGCTATGACATGCGCATGCCGTTCAGCGGCACGGCGGTGCTCTCACTGGCGGCCATGGTTCTCGGCCTCTGCGCCGTAACCGCCGGCTACATGATCCGCTATCAGACTGATTCGGTCAGGATAACCTGGGCGCCGCTTGGCGTCGCTCTGTGCCTGCTGGTGGTCCCCCTGGCCGTGGGAGTGACATGGCGGGCGCCCCAGCCGACCGCCGGCCACGGCTGGCCGGTGCGGGTGATGACCTATAACCTCCACTATGGCTTCGACACCGATGGGCGGCTGGCCCTGGAGAGCCTGGCCGCCACGATCGAGAAAGCACAGCCCGACATCGTTGGCCTGCAAGAAGTCTCGCGCGGCTGGTACATTGCCGGTTCAGCCGACATGCTGAGCTGGCTCTCCCACCGCCTGGCCATGCCCTACGTCTTCGCACCGGCCTCCGATGCCATTTGGGGCAACGCCATTCTCAGCAAATATCCGATCGTGGATTGGGGATACAGCTTCCTCCCTTCCTTCGACCAGCCGCTGCGCCGCAGCTACGTGTGGGCAACGATTGATCTGGGCAACGGTCAGAGCGTGCTCTTCACGGCCGTCCATACGCACCATCTGGAGAACGGCAGTGCTATTCGTCAGGCGCAACTTGCCGAGGTGGTGCGCTTTTGGAACAAGCGGCCCAATGCGATCATCGTCGGCGATATGAACGCCGAGCCGGATGCGCCGGAGATCGCCATGATGCGCAACGCCGGGCTGATTGACGCCTGGACCCAGGCGGGCAACGGCCCCGGGTTGACCTATATCTCCAGCGGGCCGTACCAGCGCATAGACTACATCTGGCTATCGCCTGACCTGAAGGCGCGCGATGGCTTCATCCCCCAGAGCACCGCTTCCGATCACCGGGGTGTTGCCGTGACAGCGGGCCCCTAGCATGGTATAATGCACTCCATGGAGGATGCATGGACGTACTTGCTAAGCTAAACCCTGCTCAACGCGCTGCCGTGCAGGCAATCGGTGGGCCCCTGCTCATTCTGGCCGGCCCCGGATCGGGAAAAACAAGGGTTATCACCCACCGCATCGCCTATCTGATCAAAGAATGCGGGGTGAATCCCTACAATATCCTGGCCGTTACCTTCACCAACAAAGCCGCCAAAGAGATGAAAGAGCGGCTTTATCATCTCATCGGCGAGTCAATGCTCGCATCGCTGACCATCGGCACCTTCCACGCCGTCTGCGCTGCCATCCTGCGCCGTGAGATTCAGCATCTGGGCCGCGACCCACATTTCGTCATCTACGATGATGACGACCAGATCAGCACCGTCAAGAAGGCCCTCCAAGGCCTCAATCTCAGCGACAAGCAATATCCACCCCGCCCGCTGCACACCGCCATCTCGCGCGCCAAGGATCAGATCATCACTCCCGACCGGTTCGCAACGCCGACCTACTGGCACGAAATCGCCAAGCGCGTCTACACCCGCTACCAGGAGCTGCTCGGCGAAAACAACGCCCTGGACTTTGACGATCTGATCATGCAAACGGTCATTCTCTTTCGCGAACACCCCGACGTGCTGGCCCGTTATCAGCATCGCTTTGTCCACGTCATGGTTGATGAGGGGCAGGATACAAACGTTGCCCAATACGAGCTCATCAAGCTTCTGGGCGGCAAGTATCGCAACGTCTGCGTGGTCGCCGACCCCGACCAGTCTATCTATGCCTTCCGCGGCGCCGAGTTCCGCAACGTCTTCCGCTTCGAAGAGGATTATCCCGACGCCAAAAAGGTGCTGCTGGAGCAGAATTACCGCTCCACCCAGACCATCCTCGATGTCGCCCACAGCGTCATCTCTGCCTCGCCGACCCACGAAGAGAAGCGCCTGTGGACGGAAAACGCCCGCGGCCTGCCGGTGATCAGCTACGAAGCCTATCATGAGCAGGAAGAGGGCGACTATGTGGTGCGTGAGATCATGCGCCTGGTGCGTGAGGGTGCGGCATCGTATCGCGATGTCGCCGTCATGTACCGCACCAACGCCCAGTCACGCGCCCTCGAAGATGCCCTGCTGCGCTCGGGCGTGCCCTATCGCCTGCTCGGCGCCACCCGCTTCTACGAGCGCAAGGAGATCAAGGATATTGTTGCCTATTTGCGCCTGATCTATAACCCGTTCGACAACATCAGCCTACTGCGGGTGATCAATGTTCCCTCGCGCGGGCTTGGC
>Ga0272448_1007835_pt1 | contig 11223 bp, 10 predicted proteins | sample YNPCB0191_FD_202220 | JGI IMG/M metagenome (GOLD analysis project Ga0272448, IMG submission 202220) | Hot spring sediment microbial communities from Yellowstone National Park, WY, United States - YNP-CB-019-1 | ecosystem: Environmental > Aquatic > Thermal springs > Hot (42-90C) > Sediment... | reverse complement strand
TACCGCGCGGGGTGCGCCAACGCATTAACCAGTATCCCACGCGGCGGGCCGGGCCGACCGGCGGGCCGGGGATCGACTATCGGACACGCATCAAAATCCTTAAATAAACCGTATTGTGTCTGTCCCCCAAACCCTATCATCATTTCCGGCTGCATATTCGACCGAATTTCGGCACGCTGGAATCGAAGGCAGTGATAAGGCCGCGCCGACCCTGGCGCGCTGGTGGAAGGCGAGCCTCCATAGTCGCCAGCTCGAAACCGGAGGCGGTGTTGTCGGACACTGTGAGGAAATACGTGCACACGCGCCAGGGTCGGCGAGGCCTACCACAGGTGAGGAACCGGCGACTTTTGAACAGGCACAATCGATTTTCGGGGCAGGGGCACTCAGGGGTTTCGGGGACAGACACCGAAACTCCCTATGATTGAGCGGCTTTATCAGGAGAGGGGGCAGTCTGCTTCCATGAGAAGTGGAGTTTCGATGTCAGTCCCCGAAACCGGTGCATGATCAATTGATATGAGGACAGAAATGAGCGTACATTCAAGAACGAAGTCGATAGTACTAACCGCCATCTGGCCGCGCTTGGCCTGGAAGGAAATGCGCGAGAGCTGGACGATGGTGGGCATCTGCCTGGCGCTGCCGCTGGCGCTGATTCCGCTGTGCGGCAGGGTGGAGGCGGGATGGCGGCCTATCCTGCTCGGGATGGGGCTGGTCGTCAGTGCGCTGCTCCTCGTGCTGTGGGCGGTAGACCGCGTGCATAACAAATGGTTGGTCCCCGCCAAGGCGCGCATGCAACTGCCGATTTCCCTGCCGGTGCGCTGGACGGCGCTGTTTCTGCTGCCACTGCCCGTGCCGGTGCTGACGGGCATCGTGCTGGCGGTGACAATGCATGCCTATTATGCGAATTGTCCGTTCAAATATCTCCTCACGATGATGGTGCTCGGTACGGTATCGCTCTTCCTGCTCACCACGGCGCTCACCACCATCATCACCCCCATCCCGGCAGTCTGCGCCGGCGCCTGCTGGATGTTTACGCTCGGGTATTACCTCGGCGATGACCTGTGGAACACGCCGAACTATGCGCTCTTCCTGCGCGCCGCCTTCGCCGCGCTGCTGGCCTCGCTGGTGTGGGAATTCTTCGCGCGCCGTTTCCGCTATCTGGCCGGGCGCCTGGTGGCCATTGGCGCACTGCTGGGCATCATTCTCGGGCCGACATCACTCTTCTCCGATTTGCGCCTGATGGCGGAAAACCACGCGCGGATGGATCCGGATGCCGGTGGGGCGCGCGGCTACTACATTTCACCCGACCAGGCGGTGCTCCTACAACAGGAGTCCGGCGAGAATATGCGGACACGGACCTGGGAGAAGGCGCTGCTCTATCAGAACCGGCGCACCGGGATCAGCAAACGGCAGGTGGTGACCCCGGAAGTGACCCCATTGGCGGTCATCGGGGAGACGCGCGTGCTGTTCCTGCAGCAACGGGAGCATGAGCGCCGGCTCCATTGCTGGGAGTGGGAAACAACGTCCGACCAGGCGCGCGAAATTATGCCCTTGCCGGCGCAACCCAGGGATCTCTACCAGTTGCGCTTTGCCAGTGCCGACCCGCGTGGCCGCTACCTGCTGTTGGGCTTCCGCGCGCGGCGCGGCCCAGGGTGCGACATCTGGCTGCTCGACCTGGCGCAGCAACGGTCGGCACTGGTGCAGGCCAACCTGATCTCCTTCTGGGAGGAAGGCGGGAGCGCCTTTGGGCAAACCGACTGCACCTGGTTTCCGGAGTACGCCATGTTGGCCAGCGGCAGCGGCACCGTGCGGGTAGACCTGGCGACGATGCGGGCGGAGTTTATGGAGATCGCGTATCCGAAGGGGAGGGAGTGATTAGTAATTAGTGAGTAGTGATTAGTGGCTAAACCGTGAAACGGATTGCATATCACTGGCAAGTTAACTACAGAGAGTTGCAGTGGTCATTGTTCAGCAGCGGTTCCCGAGCGATAGTACTAATCACTAATAACTTATCACTAATCACTGATTATAAACGTACGGTGGCTGCCTTCGCGGCAGAGCCAGTCCAAAAGCGAGAAGAAGGGTAAACGACTGGCACACCGGATTGATCGAGAACGCCTGGTTAAGGCTGCCACCGCGTTGACTGGACCGGTCGCCAATACCGGTGTGGATTATCGTCCTGGAGCGCGAACCTCCTGGTGAGCAGATTATAGAAGTGGTAGCGGGACGATAATCCGCTCACCAGGAGGTTCGCGCTCCAGGATAGGACTGGTCGCAAATACGCGCGCGGGGGCAGTCCCCAAACAAGGAGCAAATGATGACACGTCTACTATGGAAAGAATTTCGCGAGCGGCGGCTGTGGGCGCTGGTGTGGGCAGTGGCCATTCTCGGCGTGTCGCTCTTCGGGCAGGGGCAGGCGTTTTGCGGGGAGCGCGAGTTGTTCTTTCGCCCCGGACTGTGGGTGCCGGTGCTGCTGGCCGTGCTGGTGGGCGCCGGGACGTATGCCGGGGAGTTAATCGGCGACCGCGCCACCTTCACCTTCTCGCGCCCCATCGACTGGCGGGCGCTACTGGCGGCCAAGCTGCTGTTTGGCGCGATACTCGTCTTCGGCACGCCGCTGCTGGCGGCGCTGTGCTTCCGGCTGAGCAGCCCGGCGGCGTATCATCCCCTGATGACCCCGGCCCACGTGCTGGTCGGCGTGTGGGGGGTGGGGTGGAAGCTGGGGGCGGGCTACCTCTTCGGGCTGGCGTGCTCGGTGGTGAAACCCGGCTTTGCCGGCGGCATGATGACGGTGACCGCGACCTTTCTGGGCTTGCTCGTGCTGGAAATTCTGCTGGTGTCGCTGGTGGTGATGCCCTATTACAGCACCCACCCGGACGCCAACCCGTTCGGCGGATTTGTGAACGTCATGGTGCCCTGCCTGGCCGCCTGGGTCGCCGCCCTCTGCGCCGCCGCGCCCATCACCCGCTTCGGCCTCACGCAGGGGGTGGACGTGCGCATCAAGCGCTTCGCGCTCACCTACGGCGTGGTGCTGCTGGGCATCGGCGCGCTGGGCATCGCCGTGCCCAAGGGGTGGATGGATGCCTTGCTGTTGCGCTGGGTGCCGGCCACCACCATTATCAGCCCCAGCGGCAAATATGCGCTGGTGGGCTATGACCGCAACCCCTTCGGCTGGCATATCCTCGGAGATTACGGCGAGATGGGCGCGAATCCCCAGGGACGGCGCGCCCACATCATCCGCCTGTCGGACGGCGTCAGCGTGATGGAACTGACGGGCAATGATGCCTATGCTATGACCGGTTTCAAGCCCTGGCACTGGGTGTCGGACGACTGCGCCTATTTCCATGACTATGATATTCAGACACGCCGGCAATGGCTCTGCATTGTCCATCCCAGCGCCCGCGCCATCACGCGCATCGGCACAGTTGAAAACCGCCAGGAGCTCCTCTCCCCCGACAGCGCGCACCTGCTGCGTATGCAATATCTCGGCGGTGTTCCGAAACGGGTAGCCACGAAATACACGCTCTCAGTGATCGATCTCGCCACCGCCCGGGAGCATACCCTGGGCACGGTAGCTGTCGATAACGCGCAGTACGGCTCGCCCTGGTGGCAGAATAACGCGGAGATCGGGTACCAGAATGAACAGAAGGAGCGCCGGATGATTCGTCTGTCTGAACCATGATTGAAAGGATTAAAGGATTTTAGGATTCGCTTCCGCAGCCGGGTGGATAATTGTTGTGGCTGATGCGCAATCCGTAGGGAACGCCCGCTGTGGCGTTCCGAGTTCCCGTTGACCCGTCGGTGTGCGGAGAACGCAATAGGTGATCACCAATGGCTGTGGTCCAATCACCGACAGGTTCACGCACCCCGGAACGCTCAGCGGGCGTTCCCTACGGCGCGTTTATACAAAAGATATGCGTTACCACACACCCCGGTATCAACCGCCACCGCACCCGCTCGGTAACCTCCGCGTAGCTGGGCAGCTCGCGGCGGAGGAGTTATTCTTATTATGCATCGTTCGGGGGCTGCCCCCGCGTTCTCTGACCGATTGCATACGCGGGGACAGCCCAGACCGGGCGCTGGTCATTGCACGGATACCATCCCGCTCCGTGCTGCTGGTGACAAAACCGAGCTTCGCCGCGGGGGCAGTCCCCTGGTGAGTACATCACCACGGTTATTCCAGGTGCAAATCGGCCAGGCTGTGTGCGGTGATGACTTGCCGGGTGAGCTCTTTCAGACGCTCGGGTGACAACGCCTTCACGGCGTCGGTCACCTGTGTTGGTAAAGGGCCAAATCGGCATTCCAGCAGATCCAGCAACGCTTCGGCGCGACCTTCTGCGCGGCCTTCGACGCGACCTTCCTCGCGACCCTCAATCTTGCCAAAATCATAATTCCCTTTTATCAAGCTCGCCTTCGAGCGTAAGGCTTCCTGGAAGCCCAGGTACTCTGCCTGCTCGGTTTTCGGCAGGCGCATGACGTCGAAGATCTGCCGGGCCTCTTTCAGTCCTTTGGCGGAGAAGGAATCCTTGATCTCTTCATGCTTGAGGAAGTAGATCCACTCGTCGAAGGTGCTCTTTGCCACATCATCGAACTGGTTGACCTTAATGATGTAGTACTCCGGGTAGAGCTGATGGATGCTGTCTCGCTGGTAAAAGAGCTTCTGGTGGTCGTTCAGCAGCAGCTCATTCCCGCTGTGCATGCCGTAGAAGGCGGTTTTACCATGATACAGGTAATCATCGCCATGTCCGATGTCGAAGTAGACGATATTGACCGAGATCGCCTTTTTCACTTTACTGTATTCGTCCCCTGATGCGATGTGCTCGGTGATAGCTTTTGACGTGGCATAGAACAAGCGCACCAAATAATCTGACTCGGTAGTGTTGTTCACCTCAATGATCATCTGGGTGCCGCAACTATTGCGAATGAGTAGATCAAACTGGTTGAATTTATAGACCACGTTTTCCTGGTTGCTCTCGTTCTCGCGGATCTCCAGAACGGTGATGTCCTCGCACAACAACTCGGACAGAAAACCTGCCAGCACGCTGAAATTCGCCTGGCTGCGCAGTAGTGTTTTCATCGCCCAATCGAAACGCACCAGGTTGCCCATGATTATCCTCGCCAGTGTTGGATCAGCATATTATAGCATAACTCGGTGGATCCGTTTGGGGACTGCCCCCGCGGCAGAGCCCGGTGGATGTGAGATAAAAAGGCTGTGATTGGCACCCCGGATTGCGCGAAAACGCCCGGTCAGGGCTGTCCCCGCGTTCTCTGACCGATTGCATACGCGGGGACAGCCCAGACCGGGCGCTGGTCATTGCACGGATACCATCCCGCTCCGTGCTGCTGGTGACAAAACCGAGCTTCGCCGCGGGGGCAGTCCCCAAACTTTACGGCACGATCGTCGAAATCGTAATCGTGTGCTTCACCGGCGCCAGGCCGGCGAGGACGTTATTCATCAGCGTCTCTTCGCGCTCCCAGAGCTTCGTTTTGATGGTATCGACGGCGGCTGTGACGGCGGGGTCATTGGCGAGCATGGCCGGCAGCCGGGTCTCGGTGGGCAGGACGCTTTTAATCAGGTAGGTCTCGTATTCCTGCTTGGCGGCGATGGCTTGCTGCAGCTTCTGGAAGGCGGGCACGAAGGGGTTGCGGCGGAAGTCGGCGGCCAGGTTGATGCCTTTTTCCAACTCGGCGCGGCTGTACACCTTGCTCTCCTCGCCCCAGGTGACTTTCGCCTGCTCGGGGCCCAGGTTGGTCACCACCAGCGTGAGGCGGTTCAGCTCCTGGTTGAAGGGCAGATAGGGCAGGATGCTGCTCGCCGTGTTCGGATCCTTCGGGTTCTCGTTGCCCGGGAAGCAGAAGGGGTAGCGGCTGCTTTCCACCTCCACCACGCCATCTTTGGCGGAGAGCACCTTGTGCCCGTTCACCGCGGTGGCGGCGCCGTGCAGATCCACGGTGATGGTGCCCAGGTCGCCGTCGAATCCCATGCCTTTCAGGAAGGCATACGCCATGCAAAGCTGGCCGTTCGCCGCGGGATGCACGCCGTCGCCGCCGCAGACGTGGTAGTCATCGCCGAGGGCGGCCTTGGCCTTCGCCATGGCGGCCACCATCGGGTCGTGCACGCTGACGTAAAGCATGCCGTTGTCCGCGGCAATTTTCTGATCGATCTCGCCGAATTTGGCCAGCGTGTCGTTGTAGACCTTGGCCAGCTCCGGGTTGTTGCGGAAGGTCTTGCTGTCCACCGCGCCGGGTGAGCCGACCAGCACCGTCGCCCCGGCGGCCTTCAGTTGCGTGACGATGCTGCGCATGCCCGTCTCGTAAAAGGCGCTATTGTTGGCATCGAAGGCGCGATAGCCGCCATCGTTCATGCCGTAGCAGGTGGTGACGAAGGTGGGCTTGAAGGGCAGCAGGTCGCTCGGGACACGCCCGGCCATCCCCTGCGCGGTGTCGCCGCTCCAGCCATACTGCATCATGCGCAGCCGCAATTGCGGCTGGCACGCCACCAGGTACAGCTCGAGATACTGGGTGTAGATGCGCTGCTCGGTGATCGAATCGCCCAGCACCGCCACCCGCGCGTCTTTCGGCACCACCGGCGCCGCTTGCGCCGGCATACACACCAGGCCCGCCAGCACCAGCCCGAGAAACAATGATATCAGTCGCATACGCACCCCTCCCGAGTTCGAGTTACCGGATATTATACAACAGGAATCGGTTGGGTGGCTGCCTTCGCGTGAAAAGGATCAGGTGTGGGGACTGCCCTCGCGGCAAAGCCCGGTGAATGCCATGCGAATAAGGCTGCGATGGGTACTCTGGATTGAGTGGAAAATGCCCGGTCTGGGCTGTCCCCGCGTTGATGCAACAGGTAGAAATACGCGGTGACAGCCTTGACCGGGCGTGCTCATTCAGACCGGCGTGCCCAACGCTGCCTGTTCATCTCGATTGCGGACAGGCTCTGCCGCGAAGGCAGCCACCGATACCCTACTGCACCTCCATCACCTGTTCCACGGCCGAGACCGCGATTCAACTCTTCTCCGCTAATTCAGCAGGGGAGAGGCAGAATGATGTGCCAGTGCCAGTACGGGAAGTGACAAAGGAACCATGACCATGATGCCGCTACTTGGGGCAAAATAGTCATACCCATCCTGAACCGGAGTACCGACAGGAACGATCATCGCGGGTTTCGCAGCGAAAGCGAGCAGGAGACAGAGCAGCAGCGCGATAATACAGACACCGCGTGAATAGCCTCGAATGCGCATCATAATGCGTCTCCTTACGGATGAAAATCTGCGTCATTATACCATAGTTTGCGTTGGATCAGATGACCATTCCTGCGTGAGCCAGGCCAACCATGCTTGCAGGGGAGAATCGGTGGGGCAGTTCCCGGTCGCACCGCGGTGAGTATGAATTTCGCCAACACCTGTCGATTTTACCTCGAATAGCACACACCTGTTTCGTGAATACTGATGTTACCTGATATCTATCACCATGGAGGTGTGTATGAAGAAACTGTTGGTATGCTGTGGGCTGGTGCTGGCGATGGGGGCGTCCATGCTGATGAGCGCGCTGCCGGCGAAGGCGGAGGTCGGCTTCCAGTTGTATTATTACAACGGGCAGCCCTACTATTACCGCGATGGGCAGTTCTATCGCTATCAGAACGGGCAATATTACGTATATCCGAATGCGGAGCGCCGCTATTATCAGCGCGGCAACCGCTTGTATTTCTACTATGGTGGCCGGTTGTACAATTACCGTGGCAATGGGCCGTATTATCATCAGGGACAGCGCTATTATTACAATAATGGCCGCATGTATCGCTATCATCGCTAATCCCGTTTGGCGCCGGGGATGCGCGTCCCCGGCGCCAGTCCTCCCGCATCTGTGCATGCACGGTTCGCGCGGGGACAGCCTTGACCAGGCAATCTCGGTCCAACCGGAAAGCAAACCGCGCGGCCTTTTTACGCATGTATGCGACCAGGCTCTACCGCGAAGGCAGCCCCCGACGTTCGTTCCGCCAGGCCGAAGTTTGCCATGGCATTGTCGCACAGTAGCATGATGCCGATTTCGCGCGCCTCCTCTCGGTGAAGCGGCCTTCCTCGACCTTCTCGCACAGCACGCGGTGATCTCGTGGCGGGCCATCTCCGCATGGCCGTAGGTGCCTTCCCCGAAGATGAAATCGCCGCCCAAGCCGTCAATATTGCTGGCCGGCACCATCTCCAATATGTCGGACAGCGCGCGGTGCGGCAGTCCGGGTGGTCGTTGAAGACCAGCAGACCGTTGAACGTGCCTCTCACTGTGGCGCGGCACATCCTCCCAGAGCAGCGTATGGTCATACGCACAGCCCACCTTGAACGCGCCGGCGGTGCGGGCATCGTGCACAAAGTCGAAGTCGATCACCTGCAGGTAATCATCGAGACTGGTGATGGTCAGGCCGGACTCTTCCTGCAGGCGCGCGATGGGAAACAGGGTGAATTCATCCACCATATCGACTACGTCCTCGCGCCGACATGCCGGCGCTGATCAGGTCGCAATGGGCATCATGCGCGAAAAGGCGTCCAATCTGGATCTGCTCGCCGGTTGGCAATTCGTTCTCCCGCTGCAGATGCTCGTGGCAATCAATACAGGGCACCCGGTTCAACTCCGCGCAGGTGTTGATAGAGGGGGGTCTCATGCATACAGCATGGCCCTGGCCTCCTCGTCTCGTCTCGCTTTAGAGGAATGCATCTTACCCGAAATGCGTTGCGTGTGATGCCATTCCCCCGGGCGTGAGGAAGGCCCACGCGATGCTCTCGCGTGGGCCTTCCATTGCATGACCGATTGATTACTCAGCAGTTATCAGTATGCAGGCATATTCCTTGTGTTTGGCGATGATGGCGGCGCCATCACGTTGTTGTTCGTCGGCGGCAGCGCCGCGGTGGTCGAGGTCGGCGGGACCGCCGCAGTGGCCGAAGCCGGCGTCAATGCGCTAAGCTGCATCGACGGGGGCAGCAGCGCATAGTCGATGCCCTGGTAGATGCTGTTGCCGGACAGATTGTTCAGCGCCACCACACGGGACGTGTTGTTGATCTTCACCGACTGGCCGATGCACATCGTGGTGAACGGCACGCCCAGGAAGTTATTGACCGGGCACGGGGACGCAAGCTGCGCGACCGCTAAGGTGCCGGGCACGATATTGTACAGCAGCGCTTGCCGCAACTGATCCGGGCAGCGCATCAATTGATCGAGTACGCCGCACGGCAACTTGCTCAGCGCCGCATTCGTCGGCGCAAAGAAGGTGATCGGGCCGGTCTGGGTGATCGTATCGGTCAACCCGGCGGCATCGATCAGTTTCGCCGTCGTCGTGTATTGCTGGTCACCGGCCAGCGATGAGACGATGCCGTTGGCACCGGCCGGCATGGCGACGGGCGGGGTCAGCACGGTGTCCACATAGTGGATGATCCCGTTGCACGCCACGACATCCGCGCCACAGACATGTCCGGCTCCATTGAGCACCATCCGGCTGCCGTTGATCCGGGAGACCAGCGTGAGGGGCGCACCTTCCAGCGTGCCCAGCGTATTCAGCTTCGCCAGGTCAAACGCGGTCAAACGACCATACGCAATATGATATTGCAACGCGCTCGTCAGCGTCTGTCCATCATCAGCCCACCCGTTCAGGGTACAGGGGCTCACTCGGCAGAACGCAGCATTGGTCGGCGCGAAGACGGTGAACGGCCCAGGGCCACTCAACGTATCGAATAATCCGGCTTTTTTCAAGGCGTTCACGAACGATGACGCTTGACAATTCGCGCTCAGAATCTGGGCGATGGTTTGCGTCGGCGGGCACGGTGGGGGTGGGCACACTGCCATCGGGCACACCGGTGCAACCTGGCATGTCGGGCAAGTCGGGAACGCTTGCGCCTGGCATGACGGGCAAGTCGGGAACGCTTGCGCCTGACACTGCGGGCAAATCGGCACGAGTTGCGCCTGGCATCGCGGGCAGACTGGCACGGCCTGGCACGACGGACAAGCCGGAGCGGCCTGGCATGACGGGCAGGTCGGAGCTGCGCAACCACAACCGTTAGCGGCAAAGCTCGGCGCAGTGAGCGCCAGGGCTAACACCCCGGCTACCAGCGTCGTTAAGATGTTGCGAGTGAACATCAAGACCTCCTCCATAGTACTATGATCCAGTGGCCAGCCGTTACCGACTGCCACTACATCTCTCTTTATCTCCACCCGGCAGAAATTTCAAAAATCGTTTTATGGCAGATGAAAACACAAGTTTTCACTTGATGACTGCAATCGACACGCAGAGTGACTCCGAGGCGTTCAACGCATTGACGACGCACGGGCTGCTCGCTACAATCCCTGTAATAGAAGAGTGGGGGAGTTTGGGGGTGTGGGTGTGTGGGAGTAGCAAGATTGTTCGGCGATTTCGATTTCCCCATGTCTACAAACACCCCTCCTTCGATACCGGCAGTTACTTGAAGTGGCCGCGTAATCCGGGCACTGATTGTGCCCCCATGAATTTGCATCAGTTGCGGTATAGATTAATAAAGGAATGATGTCCCATGAAAATGATATGGCTGCGGCTCGGGGTTTCCTGTGCGCTGGTGATGATGCTGGTGTTGCTGATGGTAGCGGGCGGAGTGGCCGCACCAAAGGCGGCGACGGCACCGGCAGGATTGCCAAATTTCCACCTGGTGACCCCGGGGATTTATCGCGGGGCGGCACCCACGAAACAGGGGCTGGCGACGCTGAAAAAGATGGGCATTCACACCATCATCGACCTGCGCATTTCGCCCAAGCTGGTGAAGGAAGAAAAAGCGCGCGCCGCCGCGATGGGATTCACCTGGTTGAACTTGCCGATGGGCAGCGAACCGCCGACGGAAAAGCAGGTGACCACGCTGCTGGCGGTGCTGGCCAAAGCGCCGAAGGAATCCGTCTTCGTCCACTGCCAGTACGGCGCGGATCGCACTGGCTGCATGATCGGCATCTACCGCGTCGCCGTGCAAGGCTGGACCTTCGAGGACGCCTACAAAGAGATGCGCCGCTACGGCTTCAAAAAACACCTGACGAAAATGGCCGATGCCGTGCACGCACGTGCGAAGAAGTAAAATCACCTGGGCGGTGGGGTAGGTGGCGTTTCCGGTGGAAAGACCGTATCCAGTACAGCCTGAAGGGTTGAAATTCGCTAGCGTCCGACCGAGATCATGCCGAGCCTTAGCCTGGAGCGCGAACCACCAGTGAGCGGAT
>Ga0272448_1007832_pt1 | contig 11224 bp, 7 predicted proteins | sample YNPCB0191_FD_202220 | JGI IMG/M metagenome (GOLD analysis project Ga0272448, IMG submission 202220) | Hot spring sediment microbial communities from Yellowstone National Park, WY, United States - YNP-CB-019-1 | ecosystem: Environmental > Aquatic > Thermal springs > Hot (42-90C) > Sediment... | reverse complement strand
GAAAGCACCGCTAAAAGAAACAAGAGCTATCCGATAGGGGTTCGACCTATCAAGCCCTACAGATCTAAGCGCGTGCTTGACGTGATCGCTGCTTCGATAGGTCTTATAGTATTCGCCCCGATTGCAGCGATTATTGCCGTCTTGATAAAGCTGTCCAGTCCAGGGCCGGTTCTATTTAAGCAGGTACGCATCGGAAAGGACGGCAAAGAGTTTGTATTCTATAAGTTCCGCAGCATGCGGGTAGGCAGCGACGATTCCAAGCACAGGCAATATATTAAGGCTTTCATCGAGGGTAACGAAGAAGAGCTCAGAAGGCTCCAAGGCAGCGAAAAGAAACTCTACAAACTGACTTGTGACGACCGAGTAACCTTCATCGGCAAGTTCCTGAGACGAACTAGTCTTGATGAGATTCCGCAGTTGATCAACGTTTTGCGAGGCGAGATGAGCATGGTCGGTCCGCGACCTCATTTGCCCTACGAGGTCGAGCTATACAAAGACTGGCATAAGCGAAGGCTTCAGGGACTGCCGGGAATTACTGGTTGGTGGCAGATACACGGTCGGAGTCGGGTGCCGTTCGATGAAGCAGTGAGAATGGACATTTGGTATCTCGAACATCAATCCCTCATCCTCGATCTTAGGATAATGTGTCGCACCATTACCAAGGCCACAGTAGGACGTGGCGCATGCTGATAAGATTTAAGGAGACACAATGAGAGTTCTCGTCACCGGAGGCGCAGGCTTTATCGGGTCGCATTTGGTGGAAGCCTTGCTCTCCGCAGGTTATAACGTCATCGTAATGGACAACTTCGCCTCGGGAAAGCGAGAGAATCTTGCTGGTGTAGCGAACGATATAGAGCTGCTCGAAGCGGATGTTAGGAATCTGGATATGTGCAGGGAGGCCTGTAGGGGCGCAGAAATCGTCTGGCACTTGGGGGCGCTTGGGTCGGTGCCTCGATCCGTGGCGGATCCGCTCACTACCCATGAGGTGAACCTTACCGGAACGCTTAACATGCTCATAGCGGCTCGTGATGCCGGAGTGAGGCGGTTTGTGTTTGCGTCTTCGAGCTCGGTATACGGAGCTAATCCTACTTTGCCACGTGAGGAATCACAACATCCGATGCCGATGTCGCCGTATGCCAACTCCAAGTTGGCGGCTGAGACTTATGTGCGACAGTTTGCCGCGTTATACGGGTTGGAAACGGTGTCGCTGCGTTACTTCAACGTCTACGGGCCGAGGCAAGATCCTACCAGCCAATACGCTGCGGTCGTGCCTAGATTCTTCTCGGCGCTTTTATCGGGTCGGCGGCCGATTATCTACGGCGACGGCGAACAGAGCAGAGAATTTACTTACGTGAGAGATTGTGTCGAGGGCAATATACTTGCCGGAACTAAGAGCGGCGAGGGCATTGTAGGAGAACATTTCAATATAGCCGCCGGCAATCCGGTCACCGTTAACAAGCTGCTGGAAACCGTTCAGCGTGTTCTGGGCACGAATGTAGAGCCGGACTATCAGCCGGAACGGCCGGGCGATGTGAGATATTCAGACGCAACGATTGCGAAGGCCGCTTCTCGTTTGGGTTTCCAACCGAAGTGGTCGCTTGACGCCGGTATAGCAGAGACTGCAAAGTGGTATAAGCAGTGGCATGCTGCAAGCGCGAGCAAGGATTAGCTATTTGTTGGGAGGCGCGTTATGTTTCCTAGGATCGGCGTAGTCGGAGCCGGTTATTGGGGGCCGAATATAATCAGAAACTTCTACCAGATTCCAACTTGCGAGATGGCAATCTGTTGTGATCTCGACGAGAAGCGTCTTGAGCACATGAGCAAGCTCTATCCGGGGATGGCTGTGACCAAGAACTACGATGATCTGGTTAACGATCCCACGATAGACGCGATTGCCGTATGCACTCATGTTAGCGCCCACTATCCGTTGGCGAAGAAAGCGCTTGAGGCAGGCAAGCATGTGCTGGTCGAGAAGCCGTTCACGGCAAAGGTGGAAGAAGCCGAGGAGCTTGTGGAGCTTGGCAAGAAAAACGGGAAGATCATAATGATCGACCACACTTTTGAGTATACTGCCGGCGTCAACAAGATGAAAGAGATTATCGAGAGCGGGTTGTTGGGCGATGTGCTCTACGTGCACTGTGCTAGGCTCAATCTCGGGATATTCCAACGCGATATAAACGTGGTGTGGGATCTGGCCCCTCATGATCTGTCCGTTATTCTATATGCGACTGGCCTCAAGCCGAAGTCAATACGCACGGTCGGCATGAAGTTGATGCATCCGAAGGTCGAGGATGTCGCCATAGTGAACCTCAATTGCGGGAACGCCAGCGCGGTGATACATGTTAGCTGGGTTGACCCGCTCAAGGTGCGAAAGGTTAGCGTAGTCGGCACGAAGCAGATGTTGGTGTATGACGACTTGGATCCGATGGCGAAGATACAAATCTACGACAAGGGCGTGGACAAACCACCGCACTACGACACATTTGGCGAGTTCCTTTGCTCCTATCACTACGGAGATATACACATGCCGCGCCTGCAAGAAGCTGAGCCGCTTTCGGTGATGTGCAAGCACTTCTTGGAATGCATTGAAACCGGAAAGAAGCCGCGCAGCGACGGAGAAAGCGGCTTGAGGATGGTTAAACTCCTCGCAGCCTCAGACGAGTCCATCAAGGCAAACGGTGCTGAGATCAAGTTGCCCGATTTGTGAACCGTTTTATGTCGATCTACGCAATTTCCGATCTCCACCTGAGCCTGAGCGGCAAGAAACCGATGGACATATTCGGCGACATCTGGAAAGATCACCACAAGCGTGTGGCTGCCAACTGGGATGCTATTGTCGGTGAGGACGACACCGTTTTGATATGTGGGGACACCTCCTGGGCGATGCGCTTTGAGGATGCGCTTCCAGACATAGAGTATATCGCGGAACGCCCGGGCCATAAAGTGTTGATCCGAGGGAATCACGATTATTGGTGGCGACGCGAGGCAACCAACAGAATACAAAAACAGCTCCCCAAAGATATCTACCTTATGCACGGACATGGGATAGTCGTTGAGGGCTGCGGGGTCACCGGCACGCGCGGCTGGCGTATAGAACTGGAAGAGGACGCCGACGCTGGCGATGAACGGGTAATGCGGCGCGAACTAATGTATCTCGAAAGGGGGCTTTCCGAGATACCGCCCGATGTCAACAAGAAGATTGTTATGCTGCACTACCCACCGTTCAACGCCGATTTAGAGCCGAACGAGTTTGCCGACGTTCTGCAAGCTCATCAAGTTGATATACTCGTTTACGGCCATGTGCATACAGGCTACTATCTCCAGGGCCGAGTCAACGACATCGAGTATTATCTTGTCTCCGTGGATCACACCGATTTTAAGCCCATACGTATTATCTGATACTCACGCCTGCAGTCGCCGGAGCCATTCGATTATAACGCTGCGCATCGCGTGTGTTTCCATGTGGCCACAAGGGTAACGCAGGAGCTTCCAGGCTTCAGGGGCGCCAGCTTGGCTGTAAACTTCTTTGAGCTCCGCGTCGAGCCGATCTAGCCCCTTTGCAGGCGTCAGTGAGTCGTAGTTCCCAGCCAGCGAGAGGTGCAGCCTTGGCGCTATAAGGGCGTTGATTTTGCCTGTAGTCCAGCCTTCTTTCAGCAGATTGGGCACGTAGTAATAAATGCCGTGTCCGTCCAGTCCACGCGCTTCTATCAACGCATCGAAATCGGTCAGGCAGCAGATGTCTATGCACAGAGCAATACGCTCATCGAGCGCCGCGGTCCACCATGCCATCGTGCTTCCCATAGATAGCCCTAGAGTGCCGATTCGGTCGGGATCTACATCAGGACGCGAGCACAAATAGTCAATCGCGCGGATGCTGTCGTAGACCATCATCCCCCACAGAACTTGGCCTTTCCATAGCATCTCTTTGAAAAGCGAGCTTTCCGTTCGCCCGCTGCGCTCTCCGAAGTTCCAAGTGTCTATGCATAAAGCGTTGAACCCCATCGACGTGAGCACTTCTGCGTATGGAGGCTTCTGAAAACCTGGACGCGGATTAATTAACTCGTTCTTGCCCCACTCATAGCCGCCTCCGTGTGCGTGGTTATACAGGATCGTGGGCTTCGCGGTTCCTCCCGCCTTGGGCTTTGCAAAGAATGCCGGCACTGGTTCGATGCCGTTTAGGTCCAGTGTAAGAACCTCCAAGACGTATCCTTCGCGTTCTTCCTCGGATACCAACTCCGCGGTTATCTTCCTATCGCGCGGCGGCAAGTCTCCCAAGAGAGCGTAGAGCTTCTCTCGCTGTGCTCGGATTTCAGAATTGGACTTCATTTGGAGTTCTCCTCGTCTACTTTAGCAACGTTTGTCGCCGAGTCGGTTATGGATTGCTTAACTCATTTCGCAACTTCGGATTGCATTGATCGGACGCCACATACCGCGCAAGGCTGGCGAGCAAGAACGCGGCCATGGGGTCTGTCTTGGAGGCCGACACAAGAGGAAGCGTTGTTATCAATGCCTTCCCCTCACCGCATCTGACCTGAGCAACCACAGCCGCATTCAACTGAACCCATCCGACGAATATGCCGCTCAAGACGTCCTCTTCCCAATAACGCGGCTCGATGCCTTCGATTACACAGTTGGGTATGATCTTCTCGAACGAGAAGTCCATCGTCTTTGGCACGGGCGCACCAGCGAAAGCCGGACTGTCTTTGAACCATATAACGCTGTTGCACCATGCCCCCCAGCGACCATCCTTTGATCTGCTGACTACTGCCAGACCATCGGATATCGTCGACACCTGTTCGGGCGACTCGATGCATATAACGGCGTTAGCGCCTTTTCTGATCCGCCCTAACGTAGCCTTGTCGAGTTTTGTCGTTACCAGGACATCTTTCGGCATTTCAGGTTTTGCGGCAGGAAACACCGTGAACTCCTCATAATTTTCGGTGATGGTTTTGAGCCCGGCGCTTAGAAGGGCCAGCCACACTCGCATGCGCTTCGGTGCGTCCACGCTCGGCGCCACAAAGCATATCTCATGGACTTTCTTGGCATCGCCTTGCGCAATGTCGTTCAGCTTGATGTCTCCCTTGATCTCCGTTCCAACCACGTGCCAAGCAATTGTCGATCCTGCGAGTTCGCGTGTGGAGAAATGAGATATCCAAGCATCCAGCCTAACCTGATTCCCCGATCGGTAGTTCCTCCTCTCAGGTTGCGCGAACACAATATCTTGATCCTGCACTGTGTGCATTCGGTCGTGGAAGGTCTTAGGATTCCGACACCAATCCAGCAGACCGTTGGATTCCCAGTGCAGATCGGTAAACTCGGTGATTACGTAGCCGACGATCGAGGGATACTTGCGCATCTCCTCTATTTGGAACTTGAGTGCAAGCCATTCCTGTTCCTGAGATGCATCCGCCAACCCGTCGAGCGTTCCAAACACTCGATCAAGGTGATATTCGGCGAAGCGATCTTGCACTCCAGCCGGACTCGTGGCTTCTTTCGAAGGTGAGCGCCTTTCTCCAAACCACCATGGATCACCTTTGTAGACTTTTTCCAGGTTGCTTATTCGCGGCAGTCCCCAGTTTCCAAACTCAGACAGCACCAACGGCTCGAATCCGCGACGCTGCTTGTCGGTTGTGGGCGTGAAGGTCCAGTCGGGATGTTTCGCAAAGTCGGCGATCCACTTGCGATAGTCATCGGCTTGATCCGGAATCTGGTAATAGGCGTGAAAATCCTCGATATCGGTCTTTATATGGAAGTTACCTCCGCAGGGAGAGTTGTCCACAACGAGCCTACCGGGCAAAATCGACTTCGCGTAGTCATACATTTCGGCTACCCACTTGCGGTGGTCCGCATCCTGGAGGTTCACTCCCCAAGACTCGTTGACAATGCTGACTATCACAAGCGAAGGATGATTATAGTCGCGACGGAGCATCGCATCCAGAGTCTCTCGCGCACGTCGCTTGGAGTTCTCATTAAGCTCGATCCAGTTTGGTATCTCATACCAGACCAACAAGCCGAGCCGATCCGCCCAATCCAGATAACGAGGGTCCGGGACTTTAATATGACACCTGAGCAGGTTGAGGCCGAGGTGTTTGGCCTTCAGAAATTGTTCCTTGAGAAACTCATCCGACGGGACGGTATACTCGGTGAGCGGATAGAAGTCCTGGTCGAGCGCGCCTGCAAGGAAAATCTGCTTGTTATTAAGATATATCTTGCCTCCTCTCGCTTCAATTTTGCGCATTCCGAACCGAGTCGTCAGCGCGTCGACGACTTCCCCGTCGATCAACAGCTCCGCTCTTATCGTGTAGAGCGAAGGAGAATCAGGACTCCAAAGTGCTGCATGAGGAACAATCGCTGTCCAGACTAGTTCCTCTTGACCATCGGCCACTTCCAGCAACGCTCCCTGCATCTGCGCGGCGCCTTTGGGCACTTGGACGGACAGTCTTATAGAACCCTTTTGGGCTCCTATCAGGCGAATGCGCACGCGAGCGGTAGACGTATCCACGTCCGGATCAACTACAATGCGCTCGATGTACGATGCGTTCCTCGCTTCCAAGCGCACGCTTTGCCATAGCCCGCTTGCGTTGCCGTACCAGCTTTGCTTTCCATGCGGGATTTCTTCGAAGCGATACCCTTCAACAGGCCTTTCTCTTGCTGGGTCTACTACTTCGACTCGTATATCGTTAATGGCGCCTGGCTTGATATAGTCCCGTATCTCGAACTCAAATGGCGTATAGCCGCCTTCATGATCGCCAACTTTCTTGCCGTTGACGTATACCTCGGCGAAATAGTCCACCGCGCCGAAGCGAATGAAGATCATTTTGTCCGACCACGACTCCGGCACCAAAACTTGACGCGAGTAGATCGCCCGGCCCGCATAATCTCGCAGCTCGGGAATCTGTGCTTGCCACGAACCAGGCACTTCGATTCGGTAAACTTCGCTTTTCTCCGGCAAGGTCAGCTTCCACTCACCGTCCAGACTAACGAACGGCCTGACCTGATCAGCAGCCGCCGGCGAGCAACACAGAAGTGGGACGAGAGTATGAATCAGTTCGAAAACCACGGGACCCTCCTTCGAAGAGAATTCGAACCGCAAGCTAGACTGCCACGCGGTTCGAGTCAGTATTAGCGCTTCACCTTCTCGTTTCCTGCCGCTTATGATACCCTGCTTAGACTTATTAAATATTAAAATTGAGTTTAGTCGAATGTGCGGATATGTTATATTAACGTTATATTAACGGACAGCGAGAGCGATGGAAGAACCCATATCAATAGACTATCGAAGAATCACTCCAGCCGAAGCGATCGAGCTGCAGAACCAGCTTCGAAACCGCATAATACTCACGGACGACTTCGGCCCTATCTCGACTGTAGCGGGTGTGGACGTTTGCATAGGGCGTGGATGGAAGGAAGGTAAGTGCGGAATCGTGGTGCTCTCGTTCCCCGAACTGCAGATTGTCGAAACCAAGACACACACCGCTCCAATAGACTTCCCATACGTGCCCGGGTTGCTGGCATTTCGCGAGGTGCCTGTGTTCTTGGAGACCTATGAGCTTTTGAAGGTGAAGCCTGATCTAATATTCTTCGACGGTCACGGCTATGCACATCCTCGACGGTTCGGACTGGCTTGCCACGCTGGATTGATTGTCAATAAGCCTACCATCGGATGTGCGAAGAGCCGTCTTACGGGAACCTTTGTGGAACCTGCGGCGGATGCCGGAAGCGTGACCGAATTGATAGCGGATGATGGCGAGGTGATCGGGAGCGTCGTTCGGACAAAGAAAGGGACGAAACCTGTGTTCATATCGCCGGGCCATCGCATATCCCTCGCAACCGCAACCAAACTAGCGTTGGAATGCACCCGCAGCCACCGCATACCCGAGCCGACAAGGCTCGCCCACGAGTTGGTTTCAGGTAAATCCGGTTCGAACTGTCCGAAATGAATTTGCTTCAGACTCAAGAAGACATGTGAACGAAATTTAATTAAAATAACATGCTTTGTTCTCTGCAAAACGGCCGAGTTGCTGCCTTATAATTATGGGAGTACTTTTTTCCACAGCTTGTTGTTAGTTAGTGGTTAACATTCCAAAGAGGTGAAGCAAAGAATGCACAAAAAAGAGAAGCCCGCACCGTGCGGCAACACGAGCGGACAAAACAAAGGCAGTGAGCTTGTTAATACTCCTCCGCCGAGTCCATATTACCCTGCCACCAGTGGTAAGTCAAGCCACGTTTTAGGCGATTCTTCGAACGAGAAAGGTGCGCCCGTGAAAGCGATTCCTCGCGAGGTCCTCGAACTGCAAAGTCGGGGAATGGTAGTCGTTCCGTGCCGTGCGGACAAGAAGCCCCTGATACGATGGGCCGAGTATCAAACCCGCAGACCGTCCGAAGAAGAGTTTGAACGCTGGGCGAGGATGAAGCCTGCGAGTTGGGCAGTCGTCACGGGGGAAATCTCCGGAGTGGCGGTGTTGGACTTCGACGGACCGATCGGGGTGCAGACTCTGCGCTCGCTGGGTCTGAAACCTCACATAAAGACGCCTTCGGGTGGGTATCACGTCTACGTTCAATTGTCTGATAATTTGACCGTCCGCACAACGAACGCGAAGAGCGACAGGTTGCTGGGAGAGCTATATAAGGGAACAGATGTTCGTGCCAACGGCGGCTATGCGATAGTTCACGGGCGGAACCTAAAAGGCGAATATCGACAGTTAAGACCTATCGAGCCTGAGCCATGGGAGTCGCTGCCGGTTGAGTTCAGGGAGTATCTGACAGGCAATCCGAGGCCTGCGAAGGCGAACAGGCTGCTGAGAGAAGCGCTTTCGAAGGCCTCGCCAGGCTGTAGAAATCAAGTGGGCTTCGAGCTGGCCTGCAAGCTTCGCGACTCCGACTTGCCGTATGAAATCGCGCAGGAGACAATGCGCAAATACGCCGAGGGCGTGCCGCAATCGGACGATTCTTATACGGTAGACGAAGCCGAGGCCTCGTTGAACCAGGCCTACAAGCGAGAACCGATGCGGCGGCGGGCTTTTGCGAAAGTGACAGAGTCGCAAGTCCCAGGGCTGAAGCTGGACGGATTCTCGTTGACCGACCTAGGAAATGCGGAACGTTTGATTGAAAGACACGGCGAGAACCTGCGATTCGACGTGGACGCTGGGAAGTGGCTTATATGGAACGGGGAGCGGTGGAAATACGACACTACCTCTGAGGTAGATCGGTTGGCGCACTCCGTCATTCGCGAACTAAATCAGCTTTTGCCGAGTTTAGACCGTTACGCTGCCGATGCGCTTCATGCCCACATTAAGAGGTCGGAGTCTGCCCAGAGGCTGGCTGCTATGATAGACTTAGCGACTAAGCTGCATGGCGTTTCGATTCGGGCTTTTGAGTTAGATGCAAACCCGTGGATTCTTAACTGTCTTAACGGGACACTTGACTTGCGCACCGGCGAGCTGAGAGAACAGAAACGCGAAGACCTGATAACCAAAATCTGTCCGGTTGAGTATGATCCTAATGCTGAGGCGCCTAGGTGGAACAAGTTCCTGCAAGAAGTGTTTAAGGACGACGAAGAGCTGATTGCGTTCGTTAAACGTGTTATCGGCTACGCTCTGACCGGTAACACGGATGAACAGTGCATTTTTCTGCTCGCTGGTAAGGGCGCAAACGGAAAGTCAACGTTTGTCGAAACCTTGCGGCGAGTTCTAGGAGATTACGCGGGAGATACGCCGTTTTCCACGTTTGTTGAGCGCAAGGACTCGAACACTTCGGACTTGGCTGGACTGGTCGGGAAGCGCTTTGTCACTGCTTCCGAAGGTGAGGTATCGCAGACGTTTAACGAGGGACTGTTGAAAAAAGTGACCGGTGGAGACTCGGTGACTTGCAGGTTCCTCTACAGAGAATACTTCACCTACGCTCCGACCTATAAGCTTCTATTCTGCACGAATGAGGTCCCGCATATACGCTCACAAAATTACGCAATGCGGCGCAGGGTAAAGGTTATTCCGTTTCGGCAGCGGTTCTACGAAGCCTTCGAAGGTAAAGAACCTGTGCGGGATAACAAGTTGCTCGAGAAGCTAATTGCCGAGAAGAGCGGCATATTGAAGTGGGCTGTAGAGGGGTGTTTGGATTGGCAAAAGCCAGAGGGACTCAATCCGCCACCTGTTGTATTGCAGGAAGTTAATAGGTTATTTGAATCGCAAGACGTGATGGGAGAGTTCATAGATTCCGAATGTTTGCTAGATCCTAAAGCAGAAGTCGAGGTTGATAAACTTTGGAAACATTATCTGCGTTGGTGCGAAGAGCACAATATCAGGCCTGCTTTTCACAATTCCAGTTGGTTTAGCAGAAACCTAATGCAGCGTGACGGGATAGATGGGCGCAAGGGGAGCAAAGGGAAAAGGCTGTTCCTCGGCATAACCATAAAGTCGTAAAAAAAACGATTGGAATACCGACGGCATTAGTGAGGGTGGCGACAGTGGCGCCAAAAGGCCTTTTTGCGAAACTTTTCCATGTATGGAGAAATTAAATATTTTTCCGAAAACGCGGTTTTGTCGCCACTGTCGCCACCTGCCAGGCTGACAATGCAGGCTACACTAACCTGCTCGAAGGGGAAGAGGGCTGCAATATAGTCCTTGCCTGAAAAGAAAATGTGTAATCGGCCTATATGCGTGATATAATCTCATCGTAACTCAAGTATTTTTGACGGAAGGATAGCGAGCTCATGCAACGGATTTTCCGTAATCGCTGAGAACCGACTGGTAGACTGCAGGTCTTGCAGTGCCAATCGGACGTTTTATTAAAGCGAGCACTTAGCTAGCCTGTCTCCGTTCGTTGTTCGTGTTCCTCTTCAACGGTCGAGCGACGCGCGGAGCGGCGAAGGCTCCGTGCTCGAATAAATCCGAAAAGGAGGAACACAATGTCGTTGTTCAAACGTATTTTTCTCGCGACTGTATTGGTCTTCGTCGCTGGAGCAGTTTGTGCACTTAATGCTTCCCCCAAGATTGAATTCGAAAGCGAACGCATCGATCTCGGCAAGATTGTAAGCGGCGATCCCATTACTGCGGCTTTCAAGTTCACCAACAAGGGAGACTCGGAGCTGGAAATCACCGCGATCAGGGCCGGATGCGGCTGCACAAAGTCTGAGGCCGAGAAGACAAAGCTGGCGCCTGGGGAATCGTCAAAAATCACGTTCGTGTTCAACAGCACCGGCTTTAGTGGTCCGGTCAACAAGCATATA
>Ga0272448_1007831_pt1 | contig 11226 bp, 8 predicted proteins | sample YNPCB0191_FD_202220 | JGI IMG/M metagenome (GOLD analysis project Ga0272448, IMG submission 202220) | Hot spring sediment microbial communities from Yellowstone National Park, WY, United States - YNP-CB-019-1 | ecosystem: Environmental > Aquatic > Thermal springs > Hot (42-90C) > Sediment... | reverse complement strand
TGCCGGGCGCGACAAACTGGATGCCGGCCACATTGATCGTGCCGCTCAGGGTAATCGTGCCCGCCGCACCCGAAGCTGCGCCAATCACCGCGCTATCCGGGGTGCTGTTGTTCCAGGAAACGTTCATTCCCAGCGTGGGATCCCACCAGTTGGTGTTCGTGGTGTCCCATGTGCCGGCGCCGTCCTGGGCGCCGGAAGTGATTGTATCGGCGTCCCAGGTGAGCACCGCGGCCTGAGCCGAAGCAGGTGGCCCGTCGGAAGAGACTTGCCAGAAAAGCGAGCTTATCGGCCAAACGGTCTGGCCCCAGACCAGGCTGGCCAACGTGAGATAGACCAACCCCCGATACCACCACGTCCGACGTCGCATCGCTTGAGCCATCTTGAAACTCCTTGGATCAGGGAGTACCCGAAACTTGGGATGTTAAGTTGGAATTTCCTTCCGGATAGGGAAAATATACTGATTTACATGTCTCTCATGAAGTTTGATTCGGCCAAGCTGGCCAAGCCTTACTCCTTCAACTTTTCGAATGGAAAGGAAAATGGAGCAGAAGACTTCCTGCGAACGCTTTCCCCGTTTTATTCGCACTTATCTGCCTCATTGGCGTAGTTTCTCAGTTAGCCTTTATCATAATTAGAGAAAATAGGGGGTGCAAGCATTTGGCATAAAATTTTTGGAGCGAATTTTAAAGGGCTTTCAGAGGGTCCTGTGGAGGCATATTGCCCCCCCAAAAAAAGGAAAAGGCCCCCCTCGGCTTTGCCTACGTCTTGCGAAAAGTGGGGGGGCCAGTATCCATAAAAAGTGGGGATTGCGCCCCACAAGGTTCTGGGGGTGTTTCCTCGGCTTGAGTTGCCGGGCGGATAGGAGACGCTTGCCCTCGGCGATTCCGGGGGGACCATTTTCGCCGAATGAAGAGACGAGTGGAGGGACCTGCTTGTCAGGTCCGAGGCCGGCCTCTCCCGCCCTTGTATGTTATTCCCGCGAAAGTGGGAATCCAGTTGTTTCTTTCCTGGACTGCTGCTTGCGCAGGAATGACACCCCGGGCCAGCCTCTCGACGGCCAGAGGAGAGGCGGAAATGCTGGGTTCCTGCTTACGCAGGAATGACACCCAGAGGCGGTCTCTCGACGGCCAGAGGAGAGGCGAGTTGCTCCCTTCGGCTAAAATGTTACCGGGGGGAATCAACGAGAGCTGGCCGACGTGCATCGCAGCAGGCTCATGAGGGCAAAACCGGTCCCGTAGGCCTGGTGATAGTCATACAGTGGATAGTCCCACCAGGAACCGTCCGCCTCCTGCAGGCCCAGCAATACGGCAGCCAGATGGTCCTGATACGGAGAGCGATTTTCCGGCGGCAATAGCTCGATGCAGCGGGCGGCATAGTAATGCCCGTAGTAGAAGAAATATCCGGCGATGGCAAAGAAGGATTCGTGTGGGACGGGGCGTTTTCGGCCCAAGTCCAGCCAGCCGTCCCGGGCAAAGAGCCGATCCAGCCAGGTCTGAAGAACCTGGTCGGTGACCAGCGGGTCGCCCCAGAGCCGCAGGGCCAGATTGCAGGCCTGAGAACGGCCCAGGCTGCCGGCAGGCCGATTAACCGGATGCATGGGCCGCCAGCGGAGATATTCGCCGTAAAGATAGCTGAAATCGGGTTTGCGCTGGCGACGGAGGCTGGCGACGGCCCGATCGACCAGATTCGGGGGAACCTCGACGCCCAATTGTCCCACATCGTGAAAAGCCGTCAGCACCGTGGCCGAGACAAAACTGATACTAGAACCGGCCGGTTTCTGCGTGCCGAGCTCGAAATCGTAATAGCACCAACCGCCGTCCACGGTCTCATACCGCTGGAGCAGCTCGATCTGTTGGCGGATGAGGCGGAGGATTTCCTGTTGGCGGGCCTGGTCGGTAGGTTTGCGGATGTACATGTGAGCCAGGGCTTGCAGACCGTAGGCGTGGCCCCAGACGTTGTAGATGGCATCGGGGGTAGCACGGCGGAGGGTGGGCAGATGGACAAAAATCCAATCTTCCCCCCGTTCCACAGCCCGCCGCACCTCCGGGGTGGCTAAAGCCGGCTTCCGGGCCGCTACTTCCAACAGCGCCGACAGGGCCAGGGCCGTTGTTCCGGTTTGAAAAGCATGATGGGCGCCTGGCGGCGGGGCGTAGATATTCAGGTCCTTGGTCCGGCGCGGAGATCCCCAGGAACCGTCCGGATTCTGATGGGCCAGCAGGTAGTTTATGCCCCGCTGGATGGCCCGGTCGATGTCGGCAGGGTCTGCCTTGGGCGCCGGCGGGGGCTTTGGCCCCTGAAGGGCCAACGGCGGCGGCTTCTGCTCCTGGAGAGCCAATGCCGGACCCCGGCCCCCCAGGGAGGCCGGTTGGGAAGCACCGTTGGGCGGACGCACCGGCTCCGCCCAACACATTCCAGCACCTGCCAGGCATCCCAGGAAAAGCCCCACCAAGCCTACTTCGCCTACCCAGCTCCCCAGAAAGCCTGCTGGCCATCTCCTTGGGTTCATAACATCCTCCTCAGGGATTGGGGGATCAAGAGGCGGCGTCTTTCTTTTTGGGCGGTTCGGCCAGGATTTTATCGCCCGGTTTCAGGCCGCTAAGGATTTCGCAGTCGTTGTCCTTTTGTTGGCCTCGAACCACAGGCTGCCGTTGCGGCTCTTTGCCTTCGACGACCAAATAGACATAGGCCTTTTCGTCGTCCAAGGGGTCCTGTTCGATGGCCGACTTGGGAACTACGATGGCATCCGTTTTCACATAGGGGACCAATTTTACTTTGCAGGCCATACCGGGCATGAGGGCATCGGCCTGTTTGTCCAGGGCCGGAGTAAATCGGGCTCGGAACTTGCCGTCGGCCACCGGCGCCCGGTCCACCTCGGCTGCGACGGCGGAGAACTTCAGATCGGGCAGTCCCTTCGGCTCCACCTTGGCCTGCAGTCCGGGACGAACGGCATAGAACTTATCCTCTGGCACATCGACGACCAGCGTCAGAGGCCGAACCTTGAGCACGGTCATCACCGGTCGGCCGGGCTGCACTTTGTCGCCCTTGCGAAGCGGTTCGCCGTCGGTCCCGGTCAGCCGACCTGCGGTGAGCCGACCGTAATAAACGATCCCTTCGGCCGGGGCTTTGAGGGTCATCAGAGCCAGGTCGGCCTGGAGTTGCTCGAGCTTTTCCTGGGCCTTGGCGCGGGCCAGTTGGGCTTTTTCCAATTCCGCTTTGGCTTTTTGCACCTGCAGAGGCAGACTGGCTTTGGTCCGGTCGGCCCGAAGCCGCTGGATTTGTTCCTCTGTCTTCAGGTCTTCCTCCCGGCGCGGGAAGCTCAACTGGGTGAGTTCCTCATGTTCTTTTTGCATTTCTTCATAGAAGAACTTGGCCAGTTCCACAAAGAACCGCTGCCGTTTGAGGATGAACTCTTCGGTTTCTTCGGTGAGGTCGTCGGCCTTGTACATTTTTTCCAATTGCCGAAGCTCTTCCTCTTCGCTTTCCAGCATGTATTGCCCCCGACGGAGCATTAGATCCGCCTCTTTGCGGGCCAAGGGCTGCTTGACTTTGAAGAAGCGGTCGAAATCCTCGGCAAACCGTTTCTGGGTGCGTTCCAACAGGGCCAGATCAATCGGGCTGACGCTTTCGGCCCATTGGACATCCAATTGAGCCAGTTGCATTGCGATTTCGATGGCCCGAAGGTCTGCCTTGGCCTCGGTAATGGCCTCGTTGAGTTTTTTGGGATCGAATTGGATCAAGACATCACCTTGGCGAACCTGCGAACCATGTTTGACCGCAGAAACCACTTCCCAATCACCCCATAGCTGGGGTTTAAGTACTACTTCCTGGGCATCCCTAGGCTCAAAATAACCGTCCAGCGTGATTTCGATTTTGAAAGGTTTCGGAGTGAGGGTGAGGGTAACAGGCTTTTCCGCTGGCTTTTCTGCTTCGGCCTTCGGTTTGGCTGCCGGGGATCCGGAAGGAGCGGGTTTCGAGGATTCTGGGGGAGCAGGTTTTTGAACGGGGGGTTCTTTGGCAGTCGTAGGTTGGGATTCCGGCTTGGGCTTTTCCTCAGGTTTGGATTCCGGGGCAGGCTGGGAGGGTTTTTCCTGTTGTGCTTGCCCCTGCGGGGGGGGATTCTCCTCCCCATATAGACCGCTCCGCCCACCAAGCAAAAGCCCAACTGCCATCCCTAAGACCATCATCCCGCGGAAAACGGTTCTCATCTCCAGACTCCCCTCATGTGGAAAGAGTTAAAAAAACCACGGAAAACCATCCACCTCTAGCAGAATATACTTCAGCCGTTGAAAGCAAAAGCCTCCTGGCGGATACCTGGTAGGCCAAAAAAGTTTTATCTGCTCCGGGCTGTCCCAACGGAGAGGCTCCGAAAAACCGGCCGTCTAGACCAGGAAAAACCGCGAAAAAACCGAGTTTTCCAGCAGTGGCTGCCCATGGGTCCCGGTAACGTTTTTCCTCCCAATTCTCCCGGCACATCTTGGCCTTCCGCATCTCCCCTTGGGAATAGATTTCCTCCGTTTCCTAGCCTACGGTTTTAGATGTCCAACCCCCCCGTTTAGGCAATAGAGTTCGGTAATTCTTTTCCATTTTCTCTAATTTCGTGTCTTCCATTGTGATTCCAGGTCCCTTCCGTTGCAAGGCCCGACTCCGAAAAGTTCTGCCCAACCCCTTTTTCTAGTTTGACTGTATCTACCCGGCCAGGCCCCCACAACTTGTAGGGGGTAAGAATCGGCTCCAACCCAACAGATTGTAGTAATTACTTCCGGTAGATACAGTCAAGCTAGGCAAACGAAAGTTTCCTAAGTCGTTGCCGAGCAGGGAGTTTTTGCTGGCACGGGTAGGCAAAATATTGCATACTTCTTTAGCCCGTCTTTGCTCGCCGAAGGGTTTGGAAAAAATTCACCGATCCCTTGGGGGAGGGTGTTTTGTCCTCATGAAAAGGCGCCTTCGTATAGCCCTTTCCTCAAGGAGCCAGGCAGGACCTGGCCGGTGCTGCTAGAAAAAAGGTGCTGCTAGAAAAAAGATGTCTATTTTTGCCATGGTTTTCTCCCGGAAGTAGAACACCCCTCCCATGCCCCCGCCGTCCCAACAGATATGTTCTTTCCGCTGGTGCTGGGTGAGAAGGCCTGGTGTAGGAAGAGGCGGCTTGCATGCGGAAGAAGACCAAACAGATGGAAGGTCTCCGGGGCTTTCTCGGCGGGGTTTCTCTCTGCTGGAGATGCTGATTGTCCTGACGACCATGGCCATCTTGGCTGGAGTGGCATTGACCCATTTCCAGGAAAGCACCCTGGATGCCAAACGGAGCGTGCTGATCCACAACTGGCATGTGTATCAGGCCCAAATTCAGCTTTATCAGATCACCCATCTTGGGCAATATCCAGAGTTGCGCAACGGCCAATTACCCCAACTGTATCAAGCCACCAATAAATACGGCCAGATTGGACCGCCAGGGGCGGCTTATCCGTATGGACCTTATTTCGACATCGCGCCGGTCAACCCGTATACGATGACGGATACTGTGGTTTCTGTCGAAAAACTAGGGCAGAAGCCCACCAAGCCTGTGGGGACCGCCGCCTGGCAATATGATCCCCTGACCGGCAACATCTGGCCTAACCATCCCGAGTTCTTCCAAGACGACAACCTATCCAAGGTTTCCCAGGCGTCTTTATCTCTCGCTTCTCCGTCTTCTGCTTTGCAACGGTTGCAATCGCAGCAGTAACGAAGCCGCGGAACAGTTTAGCCGAATGGAGCAAAATGCAATCGGAGGCCCGTATTCCAGAGGCTCGGGACCGGGCTGGTATCGGCCCCTTGACGCCCAGAAAGACCGAGGCTTTTTCCCGAAGGTCAAGCAAGGCGTTTGACGCATTCCGGCCGAACCGAGTGCTTACCAATTCAGGCCGAATTGACTGCTGCGTGGCGAACGGCCCAGGCCGCCTTTGAGTTGTTGCGGTTTCTTTTGGCGGAGTTTTTTGGGCAATGGCGCTGGTTCAGCAGGGGCAGGGCCCTCGGAAGCCGATTCCGAAGCCGTCGGTTCTCCGGATGCTTGCGGCGGGGCCTTTTCTGCCGGCGGCGGTTCGGGCGGCAAGGCCTGTCGAATCGAAAGGCTAATCCGCCGTGCTGCGGGATCGACGGATAGGAGCAGCACCTCCACTTCCTGGCCTTCCTGCACCACATCCCGAGCCCGCCACACCCGCTTGTGGGATAACTCAGAAATGTGCACCAGACCTTCCAGCCCCGGTTCCAATTCCACAAAGGCGCCGTAGTCCATCACGCGGCGTACAATGCCACGCAGCAGGCTATTGGGCGGGTATTTTTCCGCCGCATGGGTCCAGGGATTTTCCTGGAGTTCCCGGAGGCTGAGGCTGATCCGCCCGGAAGCAGGGTCCACTTTCTCCACCACTACCTGCACGGGTTGCCCTTCTTGGAGGACTTCGCTGGGATGGCCGATCCTGCGCCAACTCATCTGGCTGATCGGAATCAGTCCATCGACCCCCTGGCCCAAATCCACAAACGCTCCGAAGTTCATCAGTTTTCGGACCACGCCTTCTCGGATTTGGCCGGGGGCCAGGCTGCTGAGCAATTGCTGGCGGGCCTCCTGGCGCTGTTGTTCCAAGACGGCCCGTCGGCTCAGGACCAGATTGCCCCGCTGTGGGTTACATTCGATCACCTTGCATAGAAATTTTTGTCCAACATAGTCGGTCAGATCAGCTACCCGGTACAGATCGACCATGCTGATCGGAATGAAGCCGCGGATGTGGCCCAGTTCGCATTCCAGGCCGCCGGTATTCTGGCCGGTTACCCGGGCTTCGACCAGCATTCCCTCGGCCAATTGGGCCCACTCAGCCACGACCGCCGCGGAGGCCGGCAAGGTCAGTTCATACAGTCCCTCTTCCGGCACAAACCGATTCACGATCACTTCGATCTGTTGGCCCACTTCCGGAGGCTGTAAAAATTGTTTCAGCGGCACCACGCCTTGTTCCCGGCCGCCCAATTCCACAAACACCTCGTCCCGGTGGATTCGGACAATTCGGCCTGGATGCTGGGATTCAGGTTCCAATAGGGTTGGCTGGGTGGGTAGGGCCGACTCGACCAGCAATTGTTCCACCGGCGTATCGGCCAGAGCCTCTTCCAATTCGGCGGCTAAATCTTCCGGCAACCCGGCCCGAAGGTTCGGCGTCGGGTATTTTGGCCCGGCCAAAACTGCTTCGCCCATTGCCTGGCCAGGCAGGTTCGGCCCTGGCTCTACCAGAAACTGGGCAGGCTGTTCGGGTTCTTCTTGCCGATGGGTCGGTTCGGCCGTCTCCGTGGCCGGAGTGGGCCAGGCCGACACTTCCATCCCCACCTTCGCCGCCAACTCCGACGATCGGCCTATTTCAGGAAGCGATCCTTCTGGCCTGGCCGGGGAGGTTTCCTTAGGTGGAAGAACAGGAGCCGGTGGTTTCTCTGCCTGGTCCGACCGGTCCGCACTACCCTCGGCCTGTTTCTGTCCGGCTGATCCTGAATGCTCTAGGCCAGACAGAGACTTCGCTAAGGGAACGGCCCCGGCATCTGTGCTCGATAGCCCTGCCGCCTCTGCTACCGACCCGCCCGGTATCAGGGGAGAAGTGCTTTCTGCCGCCGTAGTCGGTGCGGGCATGGCGGGCGCCATCATGCCTTCTGTCGGAGCAGCAACCAGAGACGCGTTTGCAGGTTCAGAAACTTCGGGTGTGCCGGGCCCGAGATCAGGCGGGGCAACGGCCGGAGGTTCCTTTGGCGGGGCAGGAAGCTCGGACGGATGGGGGAGAGGTTCAGCCGGGGCAACCGTCAAGGCATCCTTTGCCCCTTCCGGGCTAGCAGCGGTCGGTTGTTTCGGAGGCCGAGGCCGTTTGGATTTAGGCCGCCGAGGCTTCTGATGCCGAGCAATCCTGGCTTCAGGAAACGTTAGATTGGGCTTCGGCTTGTACTGAGTAAACAAGGTGGGGTCCCGCTGAGAGCCGATCAAAATCCGCTGTTTTTTCCCGGCGGAGTCCGGTGCGGTTTCCCCTGGAAGCTGATTTTCGGCGGCCACGGACTTCTCTTCCATCTTTTCCATCTTTGCGGACTCACTGGAAGGAGTTTGGGCTTGGCTCGGTTCGGTCAATGCAGCTCCTTCCGATCCGGGTAGAGAAGGCAAGGAGGTGGACTCAGGACCTCCGGTTCCTGGGGAAACAGGCGTCGATTCTCTTGTTGGCTGTTGAGAAGAATGGCTACTCATCGGATTGAATCCTAGGCAGTCGTTTCATTTTCATTTCAAAATAGAACGCTTCTCTTCTTTTTCGGCTAAAACGGATTCCCATCTCAGGGCCGAAACCTGAAAACAAAATCCAGGATTGGTAACATTTCAGCCGAATGTGGCAGTTCCTTCCCTCTCCGCTTGCGGGAGAGGGCCAGGGGGCGGACGTGTCCGTGCCTGCACCCCCTGTGTCATTCTTGCGTAAACAGGAATCCAGGAAAAAACACTGGATTCCCACTTTCGTGGGAATGACAAAGAATATCCACTCACCCGGCCAGATTAAACGGCTGGCCGGCCTCTCGACGGCCGGGGGAAAGGCGAGTTGCTCCATCCGGCTGAAATGGTACAGAATTTTTATTGTAGTCCAAGGGAAAGCGGTTCTCTACGGGGGGATTTTATTTTATCTATCTTGTCTGGTCGCACACCCAAGGATTTTTCCCCAGGGCAGGCATTCCTATTTTATTCGGATTCTTGCCGCAGCTTGTCAAGCTCCAAAAACACGTTTACCTTATAAGGGAGTTTTATTTTAACAGAATCGGACGGGGTGGTTCCCAAAACAGACCTCACAAACAGTCTCCGTTCAAACTTTCTGCAAGAAAGACTTGCCTGGTAGGAACACTCTTGGGAATTCCAATTCCCACAGGTCTTTGCCGTCGTCGAACCCTTTGCAAGGAGAACGGTCCATGAAACCTCCGACGGATTCTTTTCCATGGACAGGTGATGGCCGGGGTGGATCATGCCGCCGCTTCTGTCTTGGGGTTCTGGGAGTAGGCGTGCTGAGGCTGGTTATGGGAACCATGCTCTTAGGTGGGGCACAGTGTTTTTGGGGGGTGGTATGGTCCGAAGGAGAAGCAGGAGGTTTTTTGCAAGCCGCCGAGCCTGCCCCAGCAGCCCCATCCGATCGGCCCAATATCCTCTGGATCACCTGCGAAGATATGGGGCCGCATTTAGGTTGTTATGGCGACACCTATGCCCAGACGCCCCACCTGGACCGTCTGGCGGCTCGGGGACTGCGTTACCGGGTTTGTTGGTCCAATGCACCGGTCTGCGCCCCGGCGCGAACCACCATTATCACCGGCGTCTATTCGACCAGTTTGGGCGCCGAGCACATGCGGAGCCAGGTCCGCATGCCCGACTGGATGAAGATGTATCCCCAGTTTCTCCGGCAGCAGGGCTACTACTGCACCAACAACAGCAAAGAAGACTACAATCTGACCAAACCGCCCGGCGTTTGGGACGAGTCTTCGCCCCAGGCCCATTGGAAGCATCGTCGGCCAGGGCAGCCGTTCTTCGCTATTTTCAATCTCACCATCACGCATGAAAGCCAGATTCGCAATCGGCCGCACACCCTCCAGCACGACCCGGCCAAAGCCCCTGTGCCGCCGTACCATCCCGACACCCCCGAAGTGCGTCATGACTGGGCGCAGTACTACGACCGGATCAGCCAGATGGATGCTCAGGCCGGCCAAATCCTGGAGGAACTCCAACAGGCCGGTTTGGCCGACCAGACGATTGTCTTTTTCTACAGCGATCATGGTTCCGGGATGCCTCGGCATAAGCGGTGGCTTTATGACGACGGACTGCATGTGCCGATGATCGTCTATTTCCCGGAAAAGTATCGGCATCTGGCGCCGAAGGATTACACCGGCGGCGGCGTGTCGGATCGGCTGGTCAGTTTTGTGGATCTAGCGCCGACGCTTCTTAGCCTGGTAGGCGTCAAACCGCCCGATTGGATGCAGGGCCAGGCGTTTTTAGGCCCCTTTGCCGGGCCGGAACGAAAATACCTGTTCGGCTTCCGGGGCCGGATGGACGAACGCTACGATATGTCCCGGGCCGTGCGAAATCAGCGATATCTCTACATCCGAAACTACATGCCGCATCGTCTCCAGGGGGAATACGTTGGCTACATGTTCCAAACGCCCACCACGGTGGTCTGGCGCAAGTTGTTCGACGAAGGCAAACTCACCCCCGTCCAGGCCGCCTTCTGGCAACCCAAATCGCCCGAAGAACTTTACGACCTGCAAACCGATCCCCATTGCATCCGCAACTTGGCCGATGACCCAAACCATGCGGCTGTTTTCCAGGAACTTCGGCAGGCCCTTCGGCAACATATCTTGGAAGTTCGGGACCTGGGTTTTTTGAGCGAAGCGGAAATGCACCGCCGGGCCGGAGACCGGGCCCCCTACGAGTTCGGCCATGATCCGAAGGCCTATCCATTGGAACGGATTTTGGCGATGGCGGAATTGGCGGCTCAGAGGACGCCGGAGGTGGTCCCCCAGCTTCGAACAGGTTTGCAAGATGCGGATAGCGGTGTGCGATACTGGGCGGCTATGGGACTTCTGATCCGAGGCCAAGAGGCGGTCCAGGCTGCCAGAACTGATCTGCTTCAGGCCCTGCAGGATGAGTCGCCCAGTGTGCGGGTCACGGCTGCCTGGGCCTTAGGACTGCATGGCCAGCCGGAAGATAGGGACAAGGTGCTCCAGACTCTCCAGGCGCATGCCTCACCTCAGACCAACGGAACATATCTGGCCACCTACACGCTGAATGTGATCGACGCCCTGGGCAAAAAAGCCGAGCCGATTTACCCCGCCCTGCGCCAGCTTCCGCTCAAAGACCCGCACGCCCCGGCCCGCGCCAACGATTATGTAGAACGGCTTTTGCCGGTGATCCTGGGGCCGGATTGGCAACTACCCCCGCCGAAACCGAAAGCCAAATCTTCTCGGCCGAAACCCAAACTCTCCGAAGCCACGGGGCCTTAGCCTAGCTGGAGCCTGGCTTGCCTGGGCGTTGACCGTCGTGTCTGGTAAAATAAAAAGGTAGGTAACATTTTAGCCGAATGAAGCCGCTCGCTTCTCCCCTGGCCGTCGAGAGGCCGGCCGAGCCGGAGGCAACGCCGAAGGCCTGGCCGGGTGAGGGGTGTTACTGCAGCGAAATCGGCAGTCCAGAAAGTGCCATTCCTGCGCAAGCGGGAATCCAGA
>Ga0272448_1007830_pt1 | contig 11226 bp, 11 predicted proteins | sample YNPCB0191_FD_202220 | JGI IMG/M metagenome (GOLD analysis project Ga0272448, IMG submission 202220) | Hot spring sediment microbial communities from Yellowstone National Park, WY, United States - YNP-CB-019-1 | ecosystem: Environmental > Aquatic > Thermal springs > Hot (42-90C) > Sediment... | reverse complement strand
AAACCCTCGAGGTATCGAGGTAAAAAAAGAGGCAAGCTCAAATTGCCTGCCCCGTTCTTTTCGGAAGTGCCGGGTCGCGGAATCGAACCACGGACACGAGGATTTTCAGTCCTAACCTAGGAAAATGTACATTTTTGTTCATATCGCTAAATACTTAATGATTACTGTAAGTTACTGCATGTTAATAATTGCCTCACTTGGCATTGATTGTCAATAATTGGCATAACTTTTTGCGCCGTGGGCACAAAAAGGGCACAATTTCAGCACCTAACGTAAACTGGCAAACATGCGCAGATCTTCCGGCGATTTCCCCGTCTCTTCATCAGCGGCCCTCCTTCCTGTTCACCCCCTCCCCGTACCCTGTTTGAATGCTTCTCCCTTTGTGGTTCGTACAGTTTACATAATTTAAATTTAAAACAGAAATTCTCTTGACAAAACTGAAATATGTTTTATATAGAGACAGAAATTACATTTTTATGGTGAAAACAATGGACGAAACCTTTGCTATATTCGAAAGCATCAAGAAGATCCGTAAGTCGAAAGGAATTACCTTACAAGAGATGTCAAGCCGAACCGGAATTTCTGTAAATCATCTCAGCCAGATCGAATTGGGAAAGACGAATCCCTCCATCGGTACTCTTAAAAAGATCACCAATGCACTCGGCGTTCCTTTCATGTCGCTCGGGAACGAAACGATCGCCTCGTCTTCACCCCACAACAACGAAAAAAAGGCCGAAGTTGTTCGAAAAGACATGCGCAAGATGCTCGTATACCCGAAGTCAAAGACTAAGGTCTATTTGCTAACGCCGGATCTTCAGCGCCAGCTTGAGGTTATTCTGAGCGAAAGTGAACCTGACGAACAGGGTCCCGAGGAGTGGTATAGCCATGAAGGAGAAGAGTTTGGATTTGTGCTCGAAGGAGAGCTTGAAGTGACCGTGGACAACGAGGTGTACGTTTTGAAGGAAGGGGACAGTATCTCGTATCGAAGCCATCTGCCCCATCGAATGAGGCGAATTGGCGATGCGCCCTGCCGAAGCATTTGGGTGGTTACGCCGCCGTCGTTCTAAACAGATAAAGCAACAAAGGAGGGAGTGGAAGGGATGGAGTAGAAGGTGCGGCGCGGGAGCGGAGAGGCCTATGGGATGTGATCTTTATTCCAGGAGGTTCGGAAAGGACTTAGGCCTGCATGGTGAGCGGAGAGATGCTGGTTCGGCCCTTGAACGAACAAGGTGTCGGGACGATCTTAGGGATTCTATGGTGCTCCGGTGCTTCCATCTGTACTCCCCTTTGCCGGGACAGGGACATCCACAAGATCGGTATTACTCACCAAGGAGGAGCAGCCTTCATGGTGGGAGGCTACGGAGAGCCAGCGGGCATGGTCAGCCTGTTTATCATCACGGCAAGGCCTGATGTGGCCAAGGCGGTCACAGGCTGGGGTGAGAAAGTGCACGGAGCCTTCGAGCGGGTTCTTCTCTCGCACATGGCCCCAAGGTGTAAAATGGTCGGTAGTGAGACCGGAGCGTACGACATGGATGTGGCTACCGACTGCCCCCTTCAAGAAGCAACCCACTATGGCTTTTTGGGCGGAGGATATCTCCAGTCTTATCGGGAAGGCTTCGCACAACTCAAGACCAGCAGGCCAAAGTCTTTTCATCACAGTTCTCTTGTCGAGGTACTGAAAGGAAGTGGGGTGATTTTGCCGCCCAATCTTCGGGGGAAGAAGCTTGATCCGGGATGAGCATACGGAGAGCGCTGCTGAGGAGTGAGGATACCGAAAGAAAGATTTCCCTATTTTAGTTAGCATGAGCCCGGTGGTAAAGTTCTGCGGGATCAGACGTGGCCGTTAGTTTGGGAAGAATTTTCCGAGGTTGCGTCCTCTGGGTTCATATTGCGGGGAAAGGAGAGAAGAACCATGCAGGGATATGCAGGCAAGATTCTCAGGGTGGATCTGACGACGGGAAAGGTAGAAAAAGAGCCCTTGCGTGTCGATTTTGCCAAAACCTTTTTAGGTGGGAAGGGGTTCGGTGGAAAAATTCTTTATGACGAGGTTCCCCCCAAAATCGATCCTTTCGATCCGCAGAATCGGGTCATCATTTCGAACGGACCGCTCACGGGGACCGGTGCCTTTGCCCCAAAGTGTAGCTTCGTAACGAAGTCGCCTCTGACAGGTGGATGGCTTGATTGTATGCTCGGGGGTTTTGTGGGGCCCGAATTGAAATTTGCCGGGTACGACGTGCTCGTAGTCTCGGGAAAAGCCCCGGAACCGGTTTATCTCTACATCCAAGATAAAAAGGTGGAGCTGAAAAAGGCGGGTCATCTCTGGGGCAAATCGACCCATGAAACGGAGACCGAGATTAAAGAAGAGGTTGGGGATGCGAAGACCAGGGTGGCCTCCATCGGTCCCGCAGGCGAGAACTTGGTTCGATTTGCCTGCATCACGGGGGATCTCTACCGACAAGCCGGGCGAGGCGGCATCGGAGCTGTGTTCGGTTCGAAGAACCTGAAGGCCATCGCTGTGAGAGGAACGGGAAAGGTGACGCTCGCCCACAGAGACGATTTCATCAAACATACGAGGGAGTTGAACAAGGCTTTGAAAGAGAGCGGCGAGACCATGACCACCTATGGAACGATGTGGCTTGTGGATCCTATGAACGACTACGGAATGCTTCCCACTCGAAATTTTCAGCGGGCGGTCTTCGAACAAGCGAAAAAGATCAACGGAGATAGACTCGTCAAAACACTTAAGACCAAGGACGTGGGTTGTCACGCCTGTACACTTCGTTGTTCTAACTTCGTCGAGGTGAAACGGAGCGAATTTGGGGCATTTCAACTCGAAGGCCCTGAATACGAGACAACTTGTCTTTTGGGGTCGAATTGTGGTCTCGACAATCTGAAAGCGATCGCATACTTGAACCTTCTTTGCGATCAACTTGGGATGGATACGATGTCCACAGGAAATATCCTCGCCTATGTGATGGAGTGTGTCCAAAGGAGGATTTTGACGAAGAACGATTTGGATGGAATCGCTCTGAGATGGGGCGACCATAAAGGGATGATTGCACTTATTCGAAAGATTGCGTGTCGCGAAGGGATCGGCGATCTTCTCGCCGAAGGGGTGGCAAGAACAGCCAAAAAAATTGGCAAGGGAACTTCTACGTTTGCAATGCACGTCAAGGGCATGGAGATGCCAGGGTATGACCCGAGGGGGGCCTTAGGGATGGGACTTGCTTATGCGACGGCCGACCGGGGGGCGTGTCACCTTCGGGCTTGGACCATCTATGAAGAGGTTATGGGCAGTTTGGACCGGTTTTCTCCGGAAGGGAAGGCGATGCTCGTCTTTGCTCGTATGCATCGGAAAATCGTCATGGATGCCTTAGGTATCTGCGAGATGATGGGTCTTATGCCCCTTTTTGCTTCCTTGCTCTCTGAGGCCACAGGCTGGGAAGTGAAACCCCTCTACAACCGTGTGTACGAGAAGTTGCTCGAAGATTTTGCGATCGAGGGCGATAGGGTTGGGATTGGTGAGCGGATCTATAACTTGGCGAGGGCTTTCAACGTTCGGGAGGGTTTCGGGCGGAAGGATGACATGCTTCCCGCCCGTTTTTTCAAAGAATCGGTTCCTAAAGGCCCCTTGAAGGGTCGTCCGATCAAAATTCGAGATTTCAACAAAATGTTAAGTGAGTTTTACGACCTGAACGGATGGGACCGCAACGGGATTCCTCGCAAGGAAAAGCTCATGGAATTGGGGCTTGAGGAGGTGGCCAGGGATCTGTGGAGATAAAAGGGGTTAAGGCCGTTGATCGTAGAAGTGAAGTTCTATACGACCCTTCGAGAAGTCACTGGAAGAGAGACCTTGAAGTTGAGGTTGAAGCATGGAGCCACCGTGGAGCAGGCCTTGGAAAGACTTGTTCGTAGATACGGACAAAATTTGGCGAGAAAACTCTCGCATAGAGAAAACTGGGTGGTGATGCTCAACGACAAGAATGTCGCCTTTCTCAATGGTTTCGAGACTATTTTGAAGGATGGAGATCGCTTAGCCATTCTGTCACCCCTGTCGGGAGGGTAGAGGGCCTGATCTTGTTTTTGAAGTGTGGGTGTCACCACCGGGAGCTGACGAACATGGATCGTTACAAAGCGGCTGCCATTCAGATGGCGATCGAGCAAGGGGACAAAGCAAAGAATATTGAGAATGCCTTGAGGTGGATCGATTTGGCCTGCGCGGAAGGGGCGAAGATCGTTTGCTTGCCCGAGTACTTCTCGACGGGTTATCCCGGGAAGGGCATAGGCCAAGTGGCCGAACCCATCCCAGGTCCAACGGTTGAGAGTTTGGCGAAAGAGGCCGCACAAAAGGAAATCTTCGTCATAGCGGGTTCGATCGTAGAGAAGGATGGGGAAAGATTTCACAATACCAGTGTCCTTATTGATTCGTCGGGAAAGATCATCGGGAAATACCGTAAAACCCATCCATGGCGAGGGAACCCCAAAGACGAATATGGCGATGGGATCGTACCTGGGGAGACGTACCCTGTCTTCGACACCGAGTTGGGAAGGCTCGCGGTGCTTCTGGACTCGGATATGGACTTCCCAGAGCCTGCTCGCATCATGGCTTTGGATGGGGCGGAAGTTCTCTTTTGGCCTTGCCACTGCAGCGGAAAATGGATTGACTCCCATCGGTTTGATATGCAGCAACGGGCTTTTGAAAACATGTGTTACGTGGTGGCGCCCAATCGGGTGGGGATGTGGCGGGGGACCGCCGTGGGCGATGTGCTTTTTCTCGGGTCGAGCCGCGTCATCTCTCCTTTTGGAGAAATTATGGCCTCGGCGGGGGAGTTTTCGCCGGGGATCGCGATCGGGACGATCGATCTTTCAATGCTCAGAGAGATGAAGAGCCAATTCAATCTGTTTGCTTGGAGAATGCCGCACACCTACAGAAGATTGGTGGAGCCCTGATGAGGAAGGGGCGAGGCAAAAGGAAGGCAGGCCAGACCTAAAGAGGAAGCAGAGGAGGAAGGAGGTGAAGAGAAAGGCAGTCCGGAAAGAAGAAAATAGCTTTGGAAGAGACCTGTCGGATTGGAGCGTCTTAACTCGAACTGAAGGAGGGGACTTGATCTAAGAAAGGATTTTTGTAACTCTTGAAAATATTGGATCTCCCAAAAGAAAGGAGGAAGCCTATGTTCAGAAAAAGTTACTTCATCCTAGTCTCTTTGGCCATCTTTTTCGGATCGACTTTGGAAGGGTTTGCAGCAAGGCCTTTTGAGGGACAGACCCTTTCTGTGTCGACATGGAGCGGACCCTTCGCCAAGCATTACACGGATGCTATCGTGAAACCTTTTGAAGAATGGTCTGGGGCTAAAGTGACGGTTGTTCCTGGATGGGCCGAGTTGGTGACAAAGATCATTGCTTCTCCGCCGGACCAACCGCCATACGATGTTCTCTTAGGAGAGGGAAGGATCTACACGCAAGCAAGAGGGAATAACCTTATCCTTCCCTTAAACCTGAACAATATCCCAAACCACAAGGATATTTGGCCTTCCCTGATGAAACTTGAGGGGTACAAAGACGGATACGGTGTCCCTTATCAGGGGGCCCCGGTGGCTTTAGTCTATATGACGAAAAAGGTTCCTTTTACTCCGACCTCTTGGCAGGATTTTACACGGCCTGAAGTGAAAGGGAAGGTGGCCCTTGATAGGGCCTGGTGGCTTGAGAATTTCTACTTGGCCGCCTATGTCATGGGTCAGAGAAAAATCACCGGAAAATGGATCGTCGACAACTTGGATAAGATTTTCGAGGTCATCAAGACGAAAATCGCCCCCAATGTAAAGATATGGTTTAAAGGGGGGGCAGACTTGTATGCTTTTATGGAACAGGGAGAGGTCTGGATGGCTCCCTTTTACACTGGAACGGCCTATCAAAAGAAAACCGCTGGCATGGAGCTGAATTTTATTTTTCCGAAGGAAGGATTCAACGGATACTATGATTATCTGATGGTCGTCCGGGGCACCAAGAAAAAGGAGATGGCAGAGGCTTTCATCAACTTCGCTTTAAAGCCAGAGATTCAATCCGATTTTGTGAAAAGGCAGTTCAACAGCGTTTCCAATCGGTATGCAAAGATTCCTGACGAGGTGAGGTGGTTTATTATGGACACGAACGAGAAGTATGAGAGCTTCTCTGTCTTCGATTGGGGGCCAATCGAACCGCTTTACAAGCAGATCGACGAGCGGTGGAACAAGGAAATCTTACCCCTTGCAGGAAAATAGTTCAATCCTTGATCGCCAGGTTTAGAGAGGCTGAGAAAAACCGCTCACTATGTTGGCACATCTCAGGTTAAAGTAGGGGAGAGGAGGATAAGATGAAGGTGAAAATCTTAGGTATTTCGGGAAGTCCGAGGCATGGGAATACGGATATTCTGGTCAAGCAAGCCCTCAAGGGAGCAGAAATGCTTGATGGCGTTGAAACAGAATTTGTGGCGATTTGCGATTACAAGATCAAGAGTGGTTGCATTTCCTGTTATCGTTGTAAGTCGACCGATTTTGAGCGGTTATGCTTGGGGGTAAAGGGCGATGATGGTAATCTTCTTATGAAGAAGATGCTCGAAGCCGAGGGCTGGATCGTGGGGGTCCCGGTCTACTGGGGAGGGATCACGGCTCAGCTGAAGGCACTGATCGACCGAACCATGGCTGTGGAGTTTGCGGGGATGGGATTTCGCAATAAGATCGGTGGGGCTGTCACCGTGGCCTATGATCGCCAAGGCGGTTTGGAGGGAACGATCGCAGATCTTCAGCGTTGGTTTCTCACCCATGACATGATCGTGGTCAGCGTGGGACCGGAACGGCCGAAACAGGGGATTGGCTGCTACTACGGGGTGGCGGCTCTCCAGGGGTATCCATACCCCCTCTCTTACAGCACGGATGCGAAGGGATCCCTGAAGGCGGTCACACAGGATACGATCGGCATGGATGCGTGTATCCATCTTGGGAAACGGGTAGCCGAAATGGCACTCGTCGTGAAGGCAGGTTTTCAACACGTCAAGAAAACAGCGTGGCCTTATCAGGGGTTGAGTTCAGGGGGGACGTCATGAAGATAAAAGTCGCAGCAGTTCAGATGGAAACGACTCCGGATCGGGAGAAGAATATCGAAAAGGTGCTCCATTTCATCGACCAGGCAGGTCAGATGGGGGTAAAACTGATCTGTTTTCACGAGTATGCCATCATGGAATGTCCGGAGGACAAAGATACGGCTGCAGAAATACGAAAACAGGCCGAAACCATTCCAGGTGCTTTTACGGAGCAGGTGTCAGAAAGGGCCAGGAAGAACAACATGTTTGTTGTTCCTGGAAGCTTCTTTGAACTTGAAGACGGTGCGCTTCGTAATACGGCCCCCCTCGTCGGACCGGATGGTCGTGTCCTTGGGAAATTCAGTAAAGTTCATCCCGAAAACGCTTGGGCAAAATACGAGATTGGATGTGGGATTCAGCCGGGTAACCAATACCCTCTGTTCGACACAGAGGTCGGAAAGATTGGAATCATGATCGACATGGACGGCACCGTGCCCATGGTTCCCGAGATTTATAGCCTTCAGGCTGCAGAAATCCTGTGTTGGCCCGTAAACTGGAGCGCAAGATGGTATCGCACGATTCGTGTAATGGCGCAAGCCCATGGGATTACCTCCAAGTGCTATATTGTCTGTGCGAATCGAGTGGGTTTGAGAAGGCACGAAAAAGGGGATCTTGTCTATTCGGGGGGCGCTGGAATTACTGACCCCGAGGGGAATGCCATTGCAGCAGCAAGTGACTTTTATGAAGGCCTGGCGGTTGCGGAGATTGACCTCGATTTCACCCGAAGGTGGCGCAGGGAGGTCATCCCGAGGGATTACCCTGTTCGGAGAAGGCCTGAAACCTATGGGCTGATCACCAGAGGCTGAAAAGCAGGGGCGGGACAGAGCCCGCCCCTGTTTAAAGCACTCCACTTGCCGCGAAAAGGCTGAGCAAGAAGAGAAATCACGTCCCAGGGAGGCCCCGTGTGAAGGATATCGAGGTCGAGCTTCAAGGGATTAGCAAGTGGTTTGGCAAGGTCCAGGCCGTCAGAAACATCTCTCTTCAAATTCGAAAAGGAGAGTTTTTCTTCCTCTTGGGACCTAGCGGTTGTGGAAAGACAACAACCCTAAGAATGGTCGCTGGCTTTGAGCAACCCGATCAAGGGGAGATAAGAATTCGAGATCAGGTTGTCAATAATATTCCGCCAGAAAAACGTAATACCGGCATGGTCTTTCAGAACTGGGCCCTCTTTCCCCATCGAACCGTTTTTGACAATATCGCTTTTGGCTTGCGGATGAGAAAACTCTCTAAATCGGTTATCCGCGAGAAAGTTTCAAAAGTCTTGGATCTCATTCATTTGCCGGGTTTCGAGAACCGTTATCCCGATCAACTCAGCGGCGGCCAAAAACAAAGGGTGGCTTTGGCACGTGCCTTGGTGATCGAACCGAGCGTCCTTCTGCTCGACGAACCGCTGTCCAATTTGGACGCAAAGATCCGGGAAAGAATGCGTCTCGAAATCAGTTTTCTCCTTAAGCGCCTCGGGATTACAGCCATTTACGTTACCCATGATCAGGCTGAGGCCTTGGCCATGGCTGATCGAATCGCCATTATGCAAGACGGCCTGATCAAGCAGGTGGGGACACCGATCGAAATTTATGAGAATCCTGCGGAAGAATTCATTGCAGACTTCATCGGCGATAGCAACTGCCTTCAGGGTGAGGTCAAATCGACCAGTCCTCCCTTCGCGACATTTGTTTCGAATCTAGGACTGAAGATTGAGGTTGCGTTTAGAGGAGACGTCAAGCGAGCCATCCCCCACAAAATCTTCGTTAGGCCGGAGAAGATTGTTCTCTCGGCGTCTCCCCGGGAAGAGCCGAATTGCTACCAAGGGCGTGTCAAACACATCACCTATATGGGTTCAACGATCCGCTATCTGATCGAGGTGGAAGGATCATGCGAGATGAGGGTGGATGAGCAGAACCTGACACAGCAGCCTGCCTATAAGAAGGGTGATGCGGTGTACCTGTCTTTCAGCCCTGAAAATTGTTTCTGTTTCTGCTGTTCCGGTCAGAGCACACCGGAAGGGGATTGAGATGAGGGGAAAGCCCGAAGGAGCGGTCGATAATTTCTGAACGGGACAAAGGGACGAATGGGCGAGGAATTTAAAACGGGATGCCTGACCGTTCTTTGGACAAAACTGGCGAGGTATCGCATGTGGATCCTTATCTCGCCTGCGTTTCTGCAAGTGCTCCTCTTTTTTGTCCTCCCGATCCTTTTTCTGTTAAGAATCAGTTTTAGCCCAGTCGCTCCAGTGACCCGATACTCTCCCGGTTTCACGCTGGCAAACTACTTTCGCTTCTACACCGATCTCTTCTATCTCAATACCTTCTTCTTCACATTTAAGCTGACCGCGGTGGTCACGATCGTAACACTTCTGATCGCTTACCCGGTTGCTTACCTGATCGCCAAGTCAAGACCCACAGCAAAGGCAACTTATCTTACTCTGCTCCTGATATGCATGTGGACTCAGTACATCGTGAAAATCTATGGCCTCGTCGCCCTCTTCTCGAGAGACGGGCTGGCTAATGCCCTTCTGCTTAAGATGGGAATCGTTCAAGAGCCGATCCAAATGCTCTATAATTTTTTTGCTGTGACCGTAGGTCTGGTTCAGGTGAGCTTTCCCTATATGGTTCTCTCGCTTCTTGGCGTCCTTGAAAAGATTGACAAGTCCCTAAAAGAAGCAGCCCGTAACTTAGGAGCAGGACGTATCCGAACCTTCCTTCAGGTGACCCTTCCCTTGTCTGTTCCGGGAATTGCGGCCGGCTGTATTTTTGCTGCCTTATGGACTCTTGGCTCCTACGCCACTCCTTCCCTTCTCGGGTCGGAGGCCCAGACGACCATTGCCATGAGGGTGGAACATGAACTGCTAACGACCTTCAACTGGCCCTTTGGAGCAGTTATGGCCTTTAACATGCTTTTCTCGATCGTGGCCGTTTACCTTTTTCTCAATCAGTTCACGAAAGGGAGAAAACGATGAGGAACACGTCCGCGAGAGGCAAAGCCGAATGGCTCCAGAAATTGGATTTTTACGATATTGCCTTGAAGCTATTCTCGTGGGCGGCCTTTCTTTTCGTCCTGGCGCCGATCATCATTGTCGTCGTGGTCTCCTTCACCTCAAAAGAGATGATTAGCTTTCCACCAAAGGGCTTTTCACTTCGTTGGTATTATGCTTTTTTCACCGAGCCTCCGTGGATGGAGAATTTCAAAAATTCCATTTTGATCGCCACCTATTCCACTCTGCTTTCCACCTCGATTGGAACTTTGGCAGCCCTCAGTCTCAAGGGAAAAACGAGGGATTATCCAAAGATCAACACCGTGATTCTCCTTCCCATGATGATCCCCGGTGTCATTCTTGGTATCAGCTTATTGATGTTTTCCGGTAAAATCGGCCTTTACGGTACGGTTTGGCCTGTGGTGCTTGCCCATTCCCTATGGGGAACCCCGTATGTTTATATGATCGTGTCATCTGTACTTCAAGGGATTGATCCTGCCCTCGAAGACGCGGCAAGAAATTTGGGAGCGGGTCCAGCCAAAACATTTCTCCTGGTCACTGCCCCGCTCATCAAGACGGGAATTTTTGTAGGGGCTCTTTTTGCATTTATCAGCTCATTTGGTGAATTTATCATGGCCCTCTTTCTGACGACAGGCAAGACAACGACCCTCCCCGTTCAAATCTTTACTTCGCTGAAATATGACATCAGCCCGGTGGTGGCTGCTGTCTCCACCTTCTTTATCGTCCTCACCGTTTTATTCGTTGGCACCTCCGTAGCCCTCACAGGGATAAAAACCCTGCGGAGCCATTAGCGACACGGTTGGAATCCCGGTTAAATGGTTTTGAACGAATGTTCACCCCGAACGTAACAGAGACGGCGTGACCTTAGTCGTTGAATTTTAAGGCATTCTTCGTTGTTCAGGTAATTTTCCCTGGTGACTACACGTACCTCCCGATGAGGCAGCGCAGCGGGCATTTGAATCCCCAACGTCCTGAGCAATTCCTGTGACTTCCCTCGCGGGCTTGGTATCTGAATGTGAGAACTCCGCCCCTTGATTCTCACTTCCATCGAGCAAAGCGTCGAAAGCTGATGAATCCCTTCTTCCACCGTCATGTCCAGCGCTGCCCAAGCCTTCCGCAA
>Ga0272448_1007826_pt1 | contig 11231 bp, 8 predicted proteins | sample YNPCB0191_FD_202220 | JGI IMG/M metagenome (GOLD analysis project Ga0272448, IMG submission 202220) | Hot spring sediment microbial communities from Yellowstone National Park, WY, United States - YNP-CB-019-1 | ecosystem: Environmental > Aquatic > Thermal springs > Hot (42-90C) > Sediment... | reverse complement strand
TGCCCCTTTCCCTTCAAGTGTTTGATCCTCCACCGCCTCCGTTACGGCTTATTTCGCCAGAGCTTCTCCCGGCCCGACTGGGCGAACCTTACCGAGCCGACTGGAAAGCCGAAGGAGGATACCCCCCTTACGTCTGGCAAATCGAAGGGTCTTTGCCCTCTTGGCTCCGTTTCCAAGACGGAGTGCTTTGGGGGACCCCGCCGGATCAGTCCGCATTGGGAGAATATACGTTTACGCTTCGTCTTCAAGACGCCCACGGCGCACAGGTCAGCCCGTTGCCTGTCAAACTGCTCGTCCAGCGTCATCCTTCGTTCCCCCCTCCGAAACTCCTTCCCCAGCCTCTTCCGTTGGCCATTGTCGATGAACCGTATCAGACTCTCTTGATGATCCAAGGGGGTCGGCCTCCCTATCAGATGCAAATCGTTCAAGGGACTCTTCCTCCCGACCTTCGATTACTTCCCTCGGGCCATCTGACCGGCGCCGTCCGAAAGGAAGGAGATTGGGAGTTTGGAATTCGGGTTTCCGACGCTCTGGGCCAACCATCCGAAGGTCAAGTTTTTCGACTGACTGCCCGTCGATCAGGTAAAGCAGGCCTTCGATTAAGCGCCGCGCCGCTCCTTTCCGGAGTGGTGGGGAAAGAGCTTCGGGTTCAGTTTGACGCTTCGGGCGGCCTTTTGCCTTATCGTTTCTCCGTCTCCGGCGATCTTCCTCCCGGTCTAGAATTGGACCCCGCCGACGGCATTTTGCACGGCACGCCCACTTTGCCTGGCGCCTGGCAGATCCAATTAAAACTCCAAGATGGCAGCCCTCAACCGAAGGAACTCGCTTCGACCATCCTTCTGGAGATTGTCCCAGCGCCTCCCTGGGGACTGGCTGGTGGAATGTTGGTCGGAGGCCTTTTTTCTCTTGCGGTTTCGCTAGGGCTGTGGGGAATGCTCCTCTTTCACCTCAAGAAAAAAACCGGAAAGGTCCCCGACGTCGAATCCCCTCCATCCGCTATACCCCCTCAAGGCGAATGAGTTATCCTCAGGCGGCTCTCCAAGAGGTTTCCCCCAGCCTCTTTGGAGAGTTCCGAGATACTTACCGGGGCCTGCATAGCCTCCCACAAGGATCAAGAGGAAATTGGTCGCAACGAAAGAGCCGGTTGCGTTGCCATGTCTGGGCAACAATAGGTAGCGGGCCGACACAGATGCATCGCAAGCAGTAGGGGTTCGCAGGCTACAACGCAACCGGCTCCCTAAAACGGCATTTGGGAGACTCAGAACGGTTGGAAAAACCATCGGGGCCGCCCCTGGGTACCAATTTCGGGACAGCCTCTGAGAAATTGCCCGCCCCTTGCCCTGCGGCCGGATTGCTAAGATAATAGGCGGCATCTGAAGAAGATGGAGTCTCGGCCAGTGGGATGTTCTTCGAGAGGGGCGTGCATGTTGGCAGGGGCAGAAAACCCCGCTGAAGCAGGTCTCTCCTCGATGGGAAAAGTCGTCAAGTAGGAGAAGGGTCTATGCCGTTAGTGGTGGTGGGATCGGTGGCGTTGGACACGATCCAAACGCCCACGAGCAAACGGGAGAACGTATTAGGCGGATCGGCGGTGTATTTTTCGTATGCGGCCAGTTATTTTACGCCGGTTCGTCTTGTCGGAGCGGTAGGCGAGGATTGGCCTGCCGAATATACCCAACTGCTTCAGCAGCGGGGTATCGACACCCAAGGGTTGCAGGTAGTCCGGGGCGGCAAAACCTTCCGCTGGCACGGCCGATACCTGCCCGATATGAACCAACGGGAAACCATCCAGGTCCATCTGAACGTCTTTCACACGTTCGATCCGGTCTTGCCCGACGAGTGCCGACGGGCGCGGTTTGTCTTCCTGGCCAACGGCCCGGTTACCATGCAACTGAAAGTCCTGGACCAATGCACCGGCGCCGAATTGGTTGTGGCCGACACGATGGACCTGTGGATCAATACGCAACGCAAAGAACTGGAAAATCTCCTGAGCCGGATCGACGGCCTGGTGATGAACGATAGCGAAGCCCGGCTGTTGGCGGGCGAAGACAATCTGGTCCGGGCCGGACACAAACTGCGCGACATGGGACCCCGATTCGTCGTCATCAAAAAAGGCGAACATGGCGCTATGTTCTTCTCGAAGTACGAAACCTATGTCCTGCCCGCCTATCCCACGGCAGATGTAGTCGATCCGACCGGCGCCGGCGATAGCTTTGCCGGCGGCATGATGGGCTATTTGGCCATGCGCGGCGCGTTCGACCCCCGCACCCTCAAAGAAGCCATGGCCTACGGCATCCTGGTGGCCAGCTTCACCGTGGAAGATTTTAGCCTAGATCGCCTTCAGAAAATCCGTCGGGAAGACCTCGAACAACGCATGGACGAGTATAAGAAAATGCTGAGCTTTTGAGTTTCCCAGCTCCCCGCGGTCGGAGGTGATCAACCCGGTGGGATGGGGCTGGTTGGGAGGGAGGAGACGCCCGTGAGCAAAATTCGCAGTTTTATCGCCGTGGAGTCCAGCCTGGAGGTTCAACAGGCGGCTAGCCGATTGGTCCAGCAGTTGCGTCCGCTCAGCCGAGATGTCAAATGGGTCGAACCGGAAAACATGCATCTGACGCTCAAGTTCCTGGGCGATGTGGATTCGGAGCAAATCCCGGTCGTTAGCGAGGCGGTGCGGAAGGCGGCGGCTGAGTGCAGACGGTTTGAGTTGGAAATCCGCGGGGCAGGCGTTTTTCCCAATTTACGCCGGCCGAACGTGTTCTGGTTGGGCGTCGGCCAAGGCGCTGAACTTTTGAGTCTATTGGCCCAAAAGGTAGAACAGGCGTTAGAACCGCTCGGTTTTCGGCCCGAAGACCGGCCGTTTCACGGCCATCTGACGCTAGGCCGAGTTCGGCGGGGTGGCGGGCAGTTGGCTGCCCTCCTTGAACGACTCCGCAAAGAACAAGACGTTCAGGCCGGCTGGGTTTCTGTCCGGCAACTGACCCTCTTCAGCAGCCAACTGACGCCTCAAGGCCCCATCTACACTCCGCTGGACCACGCCCCACTGACCGGCGGCTCATAACAGCGTCGTCCGGCGGCTTGGACCGTCCAGCCGGAGCCGCGTCCGATTCCAGAAACCCCTTATTCTTCGGTTTCTGGAAGCTGCTTCACTGCCGCCGGAGTCGGGGATAGGTGCTCAGCAGGAAGTACAACAGCGGCAGGGCGCCTACCGCAATGATGATCGTATCCGGCACGATCCGCCAATTGCCCAGGGTTTGGACCACCGGCAGTTCATAGAAGGCGGCGCTACGCGCCCACCACAGCCCATATTCATAGCTATACCAAAGTTGCACGACGCCGATCGGCAGCAGGCCGGTCAGAAACATCAGAAACAGCCCGCCGTTGAGCCCCCAGAAACTGACGGCCAAAAGCCGATCGTTCCAGTACCGGTTCTCCACCAGGCCCCGCCAGCAGAACAAAATCAGGGCGATGGCCAACATGCCATACACGCCAAACAGGGCCGTATGGCCGTGGTTGCTCGTTAGATAGGTGCCGTGCTCGTAGTAGTTGATGATCGGCAGGTTGATGAGAAATCCGAACAGCCCGGCGCCGACAAAGTTCCACACGCTCGAAGCCGTCAGGAAATAGAGCGGCCAGCGATACGGGAACTCCTGCCCAGCAGCCCGGATCGACCGATACTCCATCCAGGCCCGCACCACCAAGAGAATCAGCGGTATCGGCTCCAAGGAACTAAACACCCCGCCCAGAGCTAACCAAAAACTCGGTCCGCCATACCAAAAATAATGGTGGGCTGTGCCCGGAATGCCGCTCAAGAAGACCAGGATCGCCGTTAGATACGCCACCCGAAGGGCCGAACCGGCACTGACCAGCCCCAGGGTAACCAAAAAGAGCGAAATCACCGCTACACCAAAGAACTCAAAAATGCTTTCCACCCAAATATGTACGACAAACCACCGCCAATAGTCGGCAATGCTCAGATGCGTGCCCCGATGGTAAAACAGGCCGAAACCAAAAAACGCCACGACAAAAACGGCGCTCAACACGTAGAAGATCGTCAGCGCCCGACGGTCCTGGGCTTCTTGTTCGGGCGTTTCCGGTCGGCGCAGCACAGGCAGCATGGCCCGATACACAATCACCAGCCAAAAGATCAATCCGCCAAAGAGCAAGATTTGCCACAGTCGGCCCAGTTCCAGGTATTCCCAGCCCTGATGGCCCAGCCAATACCAAGCGTTGCCCAGATAGCCTTTGATGCCCAGAGCCTCGCCCAACAGACTGCCGACGGCCACCAGCACCGCAGCGGCGAAAAGGATGTTGACCAGCAGGTGTTGCCCGGCGGGTTCCCGGCCTGTCATCAGCGGCGCTAGATACACGGCCGTGCCGATCCACGAGACGGCTATCCACAGGATCGCCAGTTGCAGATGCCACGTCTTGGCCCAGCTATACGGGATCAGCTCGGCAATGGCTTGCAGGTAGAAACTGCCGGGATGGACCGTATAATGGGCCAATAGTCCGCCCATGAAAATCTGAGCGACAAACAGCAGCCCCGCCACGAGGAAAAACTTGGCCGCCGCACGCTGACTGGCCGTTACCGGCGCCTGCAATAGAGCCAAACCGGCCCGAACGCCTTTGGCCTCGCCATAGAAAAATTTGTATCGGTGAACAATATACACCACCAGCCCCAACACGGCAAATAGCGCCAAAATCGACAACACGCTCCAAATCAGTGTTTCGTTTGAGGGGCGGTTGCCCACGCTCAAGTCCGCCGGCCAATTATTCGTGTAGCTGTAGTTCTGGTCTGGCCGCTGGGTTCCTGCCGCCCAGGCCGTCCAGAAGAAAAAGTCGGCTAAGTCCCGCCGCTCCTCGGGCGTGGGAATCGCGCCGGGTAAAAATCCATACCGGGGGTCTCCCTGCACAAAGGTCTGCTCCCAATACCGCCGCATCTGCGCGGCAGCAAAGGTCTGGGCCGGTGTGAGCCGAAGCGCCCCTGTGGCCTGCTCGTATCGGTTGGCGCGGAATTCCCGAATCACTTTCAGGTCCAGTTCATCCAGTTCTCGGCTCGGCTGGGGCGGAAGTTTTGTATAGGCATCCGGGCTCGGCTGGCCGCCCGCCGCATAGTAGGCCTTCATCAACTCGGCCAGCCCATGCAGCGTATAGGCCGAAAAATCCATCCCTCGCAAACTTCCATGCCCCCACACGCTCCCATGATTCATCAGTCCATAGCGCTGATAGACCTGTTGCCCCCGCCGGATCGACTCGCCGCTCAGCGGTGGGGCCAACACGCCAGCCGGCGCCCTGTCGGCAGCAGCCGATGTTTCGACGCCCTGGCCGGCGGTTGCCGATTCTGCCCCCTCCCTTTCGACGATCACCTTGTCCGGTATCGGCGGGACTTTGTCAAAGGCCAAAAACCCGCCGCCCAAAAGTAACCCCATACTGATTACAAACGCCCCGATGGCAAAATTCCGCAACCCTTTCGTGCTCATACATCCGTCTCCTGAAAGAAGCCCAAAACACCAAAACCTTGCTACGGAAAACGAGAGGTGTTTGTTTACCTACTCTGCGAACTACAACAAGACGGCGGTGGTACTGCCGTCTGCGGCACGCCGTACTTGTCGGCCAGTTGATTGGCCGTCTGTACCCGCCGTTCATGCTCCCCCGCCTCTACGGCCGTTTGCTCCGTTTGCTGAAACTCTTCGAGAAGATGGTGTTGATCCTGCGGAGAAAAGGCTTGTTCGGCCATTGTAAACAAAATGTTATCCTCTTTGTAGATATGCTCCCGCAAAAGATCGATGTACGCTTGGGCATGTTGGCCGAAGGCAGCCCGGGCCTGCCCATCACCAGACTGGATTCGCTGGAGGGCCTCCGCCATGCTCCGAACATGGCTCCGCCCCACGTCATGCTCATAAAGCATCACACCGATCGGCCCCATTTCACGTGGGAATCCTTTCCGTTCCATGGCCGGGAACAAGAGGCCTTCCTCTTTGCCATGGTGGCATCGGTCGGCAAATCGGCGGAAGAACGCAATCGTTTGCTCGGCGTCGGCCTGCGGGAGCGGTTGGTCCTCCGACAAGGAACAAAGTTTTTCCAACACGGAGAGCATCTGCTCAATGACCCGGTGCTCTGCACGAAGCAGATCGGTCGGTTTCATGGTATCTGCCCTTTCTGGAAAGAAGGAAAATAAATGGTATCGGATTTAGGGGGTCGGAATGTCCTTTGTGGGGCATGGTTGGGGATGGTTTCCAGTAAGGTTTTTGGGAACCGAGAGGGGGGAACCCGCAAAATAGTTGAATCACATGCAATTCGCCGATTTTTGCAATAAAAGAAAACGCTTTTCGAAAACATCAATGCGATTTAAGGAAATCCATCTATGGAGGGGATTCTTCAACTCCAGAAGGGCTATGCTCCTGCGCTGGTGGTTCTTGAATACCAGAAGGCGGCATCTCCTGGGGCATGATCCGGGTTGCTGCCAGGAGTTCGGCGATGGTGGTTTCCTTTAAAAACTCTAGGTAGGCATCCCGGACCTTTTTCCATCGGGGATGAACCGGGCAGCCGGTCGAATCCGAACAAAGGGGATGGCCCAGGAAGCAGCCTTCCCATCGGCTCACCTTTTCGAAGGGTTCCATAGCCTCCCAGAGGCTGATCTGCGGTGCCGGCCGAGCCAGCCGAACCCCCCCGCCTTTGCCCTTCTGAGATTGCAAAAGTCCTTGATCCGTAAGGACTTTAAGCAATTTGCCCAGGTAGTTTTTTGGGGCGCCGATTTTTTGGGCGATCTCGGCAGCGCCCAGGTATTGGCCTTCGGGTAGGGAGGCCAGTACGACCAACGCCCGGCAGGTATAAATCCCGGTTCGACTTAGCATAATACGCCAGGGTCTCCATAATTCTTGAATCGCATGTCATTATATGATTATTTTACCTTTCGTCAAGCCTCCGTGCAAAAATCCTCAAATTTTTCCGAACTTTGCTCTTAGGATCGGCTTAAATACCCCCCAAAAGAATGGATATCATGGCCGCTTGTTCAAATCCGGGTACCACTTTAGCCGAATGTAGGGGACGCACTGGCCGTTTTCCACTTAAAAAAGGGGGACAAATACCACCCAAAGGGATCAGATCTGACAAGCAGGTCCCTCCAAGGGTATCTTCATTCGGCTAAAGTGTTCCCAATCCGGAAATCCTCTTTTGGCCCACAATGCATACTTGGAATAGAAGTTCTCTGTCTGCTTTCCTTGCGGACTGGGAGAAAAACCTATCTTCTGTGTTTTTTGCATTTTTTCCAAACTGCCCTAATCCACCAAACCCCTTCGGCAATCTCACCCGAACCTTTGCACAACCTCTTGCAGAAACGTACCGTGAACATGAAGGTCCCATCCCTTGAGAAAGAAGATGCTCTGAGCAATCCCTGGGTGGGTGAATCGTCAGGGGACCGGACTGCCCTCTTTATGCCCAGCGAGGAGGTGGAGGTTTTGGGGCTTCGGATCGCCCGGCTCAGTTATGAACAGACGTTACAGCGGGTAGAGCAGTTGATCCAACAGGGGCGGCCGAGCTTTTTCATCACGGCCAATTTACATTATGCGCATCTTTCGGCCAGGGATGCCCGGCTTAGGAAGGTCAACCAGAAGGCGGCCTTTTTGACGGCCGATGGGATGCCGTTGGTCTGGCTGAGTCGGTTTTTGGGCCGGCCGCTGCCGGAGCGGGTTACTGGAGCGGATTTAGTTTGGAGTCTTTGCCAACGGGCGGCCGAGCGTGGTTATCGCGTCTTTCTGCTGGGCGGTGGGCCTGGGGTGGCAGAAGAAGCGGCGGCGATTCTTCAGGCCCGGTTTCCCGGGTTGCAAATGGCCGGGATCGAAGCCCCAGTACTAGAGAGCCTCAGTCCGGCCGAACATGCGGCCCTTTTGGAGCGGATGAGGCAATCGAAGGCCCAGCTCCTTTTGGCTGCCCTGGGACAACCCAAGGGCGAACTCTGGCTAGCCGAGCATATAGAACAAATCGGCATCCCCGTAGCGGTGCAGATTGGGGCCTCGTTGGATTTTGTGGCCGCGCGGCGCCGCCGGGCGCCCGGCTGGATGCAACGGACGGGCCTGGAATGGTTTTGGCGACTGGTGTGTGAACCGGTCCGCCTCGGTCGCCGGTATGGGACCGACGCTCTGTTTCTGCTTGGCCGAGTGCTGGGGGCCATCTTTCAAGGAAGGAAGGCTTTGCAATAGCACCCCCCGGCCCCGGAAAAAAATCTCGTAACATGTTAGCCCAATGGAGGGGCACGCAGGTCGTGCCCCTCGAGTCACTCCAAGGCAGGTCCCTCCAGGGGCGTTTTCATTCGGCTAAAATGTTACAAAATCTCTTTTGTGTCTTTCTTGCAGAATTTCAGAGAAGGAATGGGAGGCCCTATGCTTCTTTAGGAGATTTCGGGGTTCGCAGCGGTGGGGGGAGGGGGAAATGGACGTGTTCTTGTCGGAGAATTCGTTCTTGGAGCGTGGCCTGAAAATGCTTTTGAAGCCAGTGGATGCACTCGGTAACGAGGTGTTCCGGAGCGCTGGCCCCGGCCGTCAGCAGCACCGTTTCATCTCCTCGGAACCACTCTGGTCGGAGGTCCTCTGGGCCGTCAATCAGGTAGGCGGGTACACCTTGAAATTGGGCGATTTCCACCAGACGACGGCTATTGGAGCTATTGGGACTCCCCACGACAAGGGCCATCTGGACTTCGGAGGCCAATTGCTGGACCGCTTCCTGCCGGTTTTGGGTGGCATAACAGACATCGTCTCGGGAGGGACCCACAATCTGAGGGAACCGCTCTTGTAACCGGGCCACCACTTTGGCCACTTCGTCTTTGGAAAGCGTCGTTTGGGTTAAATAGGCCACTTTGGCCTCCGGCGGCAAGTCCAACCGATCCACCTCTTCGACCGACTGGATCAACCGAATGGCCTCCGGCGATTCGCCCATCACGCCGACGATTTCATCATGACCGGCATGGCCGATCAGAAGAATCTGATATCCTTGTTGGGCGAACTGGACCGCTTCATGATGGACTTTCATGACCAGGGGACAAGTAGCATCCAGCACCTTCAGCCTTCGAACGGCAGCCTCTGCCCGCACCGCCGGCGAAACCCCATGAGCCGACCAAAGCACATACGCACCCGGCGGTACAAGACTGAGATCATCCACAAACACCGCCCCCTGGCTGCGAAAATGCTCCACCACCCATCGGTTGTGCACAATCTCATGATACACATAAATCGGTTTGCCAAACCGTTCTAAGGCACGTTGCAGGCACTCCAGGGCCATCCGTACACCCGCACAAAACCCCCTGGGCTGCGGCAACAATATCTGCATATCTTTTCCTTTCCCGTAACATTTTAGCCGAATGAAAAAACCCTTAAAGGGACCGCTGGTCTCATCCCCGCGCAAGCGGGGATCCAGAATTTTCTTCATGGATATTTGAGGCTGTCCCGAAAATCTAGCACGACCAACGGGCGGCCCTAAGCCTCCCCAAACCCTAAGAAAACGGCATTTTGGTCTGTCAGAACGGTTGGGAAAGGGATCGGGGCCGCCTCTGGGCTACCCATTTCGGGACAGCCTCAGATATTTAACTGGATTCCCGCTTGCGCGGGAATGACACTGGATGGGGGTTCTAGCAAAAATTGCCGCGGCTTCATTCGGCTAATTTGACTGTATCCACCCGGGCAGGCCCCTATAACTGGTAGTAGCTAAAAATCACTCGGACTCCGCCCATGGGGGCAATTGGTCCGGGGGGATACAGTCATCCTAAAATGTTACGATTCTCCGAAACAAGTCAGACCACCGAAAGGACAAAATGATTCACGTCGAGTTCAGAGGAAGAGTAGAAACACAAGCAATCCAGCGGCATTGAATGCCATATGAAGCACTACACAAGGTATCATGCGATGGGTCCGAAAATACAGCAGTCCTAAAACTATCGAAAGCACAAACAGCGGCGCCGGATCCGGGGCCAGCCAGTCCAAACCCAAAAGGATCAAAAAAATCTTCGTCAGGATCATCACCACATAGACTGGGCCTATAACGAGTAGATAGGCCGCCAGGCCGCGCAAAATATCTTTAGGCATATCTTGCCACGAGAGGCCGAAATCCACTGCTTGGGCCCGGCAGGTGATCTTCAAAAATGCCCCGCTCCCGGCCAGGGTAAGGAGGTTTCCGAGGCCCTGGCAGAGAAGTATGTTCAAAAGTTCTCTTGGCGGGGAGGGCGGCCCGGCTTTTCGAAAATGCAACCCGGCAAACAAAAGGGAGCTGACCAGTATGGACCCCACGCCAAGGAATGGAGCAGTCCACGGAAGCCGCCGCAGGCTGAAATACTGGCCAATAGGAACCCCCGCCGAACTGGCCCGCATCCGCTGGAATCTCCGGACCCAATAAAAAAGACTCCTTTCGACTTTTTCCAACCACCCCTGCAACACGACGCGGAACATCCACTCTTCGGCTACTGGGGCGGCTAGCAAAGCCATCGCCGCCACCAATATCCATATCCCTATGCCCCTTTTTTGCCGAAGCAATTGTTCAATCTGATGGCCCGACTCTTGCTCGCTCTGGGGGTGGGGGAGTGGACCGGGCAGAGTTTCGCAGCAATCCAACGATGGGAAACCGCCCTCAGGTTCGGCCTTCAAGGAAACAGGATCTGGGGGGGATGTCTGGGAGATTGCGGCCCCAGGAGGCTCAAAACGCTCCTGGGCAGAGGAAAAGGTGCTCATTTTCGGTGCGGTTTTTTTCTCCTGGTGAGCAGAAGAAATGACCACGGAGTTCCAAATCCGATCTCCCCATCCCGTGGCCTCCAACACCGCATGGACCAAAGTCGGCGTGATGATAAAAAGAAGCACCACCACCAGGACATGGAAACCACTCCACGGCACAGGCCGACGTGGTTGATAGGGTAGAACATCCCGCCCCCGCCGATATTGCTCCCTCATCCAGGCCGCCAGGATCACACTGAGGGCCAAAGCCCCTAAGAGAGCCAGAAAAAATAGGGCGATCTGTTCCGGCTGCGGTTCTGGTTGCGACGATTGCATAAAGACCGAACTGGAGCTTTCTCCAACAAAGGGAACATTTTAGCCGAATGGAGGAGGTGTCACTGCCTGCGCAAGCAGCAGTCCAGCCCCCTTATGCCGCCGAAATCCCCCTTGTATGTTGGAAAAGGAGAGTTTTTGGTAAGGTAATTACCCGTGAGTTGTGTGCGGGAGCGAGCTCCCCCACACAACACACATCGGCCGCCCCGAGAA
>Ga0272448_1007825_pt1 | contig 11232 bp, 12 predicted proteins | sample YNPCB0191_FD_202220 | JGI IMG/M metagenome (GOLD analysis project Ga0272448, IMG submission 202220) | Hot spring sediment microbial communities from Yellowstone National Park, WY, United States - YNP-CB-019-1 | ecosystem: Environmental > Aquatic > Thermal springs > Hot (42-90C) > Sediment... | reverse complement strand
GATCTTCAGGAGCGAGCGCATGTTTGATGACAAAGCACAGGGAGGGTAAAAACTAATGGCACAGGTGCGGTTAAATCTCGAAGCCGTGACCCCGATGTTTCTCGGCGGCGCGGACCAACAGCCCGAACTCCGCCCCGCCAGTGTGCGCGCGAACTAGCCTCTCTGTGTAAGGAGGACATGAGACTATGGGCGAAATGCACCTCGTCATTTTTCACGTTGGTCCAGTCCAGGACTTCATTGCCACTGCGCGTCGCAGCCGTGACTTGTGGTTTGGTTCGTGGCTGTTGAGCGAGTTGTCGAAAGCCGCTGCGCTGGAAGTCGTGAGGCGAAACGGAAACGACATTGCTTGTCTCATCTTTCCAGCGCCGAACGATTTGGCAGAGTTGCAGTCAGAGGACTTCAACGCTCCTAACAAAGTCGTGGCGCTGGTCAAGCAGTCGCCAGCAGAATTGGGCAAAGCTGTTAAGGAGGTAATCCTGAAGCGGCTGCGCGAGATTCGTGACGAAGCCTATAGTAAGGTTAAAGGTAGTTTTGGCCGCACGACCGCAGAACGTCAGGTGGACGACATGCTCGAGTTCTTCTGGGCTGCGTGTCCTGTCAGTGGGAATTACCCTCAAGCCCGTGAGCAAGCTGAGGCTCTGATGGCTGCGCGGAAGGTAACGCGGAACTTTGAGGCGGTTAAATGGGGAAGTTCGGATCCTAAATCCTCGCTGGATGGGCAGCGTGAGTCGGTCATACCCGAGACTGCCTATGACCAGATGACCGAAGAAGAACTCCGCCGCAATTACGGCGTGCGTGTCGGCGAACGCTTATGCGGCGTAGGGTTGATGAAACGTCACGGCAAGCGTGGCAGTGGCGCTGACCGCTTCTTCAGCACTTCACATGTCGCCGCATTGCCTTTACTGGAACGACTGACTAACCAGAGTGCCACTGAGGAATACATCCGAAGACTGCGAGACCTTGGAATCTCATCAGACGAATTAGGCAACGTGCCGACGACTCATCCTGTGTTCGGTGACTATGACGGTCACCTGCTCTTTGAAGAGCGACTGAGCGAATTCTTCGAGGACAGGGGCAAACTAGAGGAAGCAAAGGATGCGCTCCGCACGTTTCGCAAAGTGGCACTCGACGACCAAAGCCCAATCCCTTATTACGCACTCCTGCTGGCAGACGGCGACCGCATGGGTAAGGCAATCAACGAGCAGAAAACTCCAGAAGGGCATCGCGCATTGTCGCAGCATTTGAGTCGCTTCGCGGGCAAGGTTGCTGGCGTTGTGAAAGACCATAAGGGTTCGCTGGTTTATTCGGGTGGGGATGATGTGCTGGCGTTTGTGCCGCTGCATACGGCGCTGGCGTGTGCGCGCTGTCTGGCGCAGACGTTCCAGCAGGAATTGGCATCGTTCAAGGTGCTGGAGGACGGAAAAGAAACTTCGCCCACGCTGTCCGTTGGAATTGTGGTTGCCCACCACCTCGAGCCATTGTCTGATGCACTCGCGCTGGCGCGCGACGCGGAAAAGGCAGCGAAATCGGTCCCAGGCAAGAACGCGCTGGCGGTGACGGTCAGCAAGCGGAGCGGAGCTGACCGCACAGTCGCCGGTACATGGGGAACACTTGGTCGGCGTTTGGAGCGGTTCATTGTGCTACATCGAACGGACGCCATACCAGATGGCGCTGCCTATGAACTGCGTGACCTGGCTCTGCGGCTTGGTTTCCTGGAGGGAGCAATGCGGAAAGAAGCGATGCGCATCCTTCGCCGCAAGGAAGCACAGCGAGGTCTGCAACCCATTGCCAAAGAAGTGCTCAAGGATTTGAACAAATTCTTGGATGATATAACGAGGCAGCACGAACTTGAGAAGCGTAAGACCCCGGCTATTGCAGAACTCGCTGACGAACTGATTATCGCGCGGGAATTCGCCGCCGCACAGGATCAAGCAAAGACACCCCTGATGATGGAAGGAGGCGAAGCAGTATGAACATCTGGATCATCGAACCTCGTGACCCTTTGATTGTCCGGGATGGGCGACCTTTCGGGCCGATGCCAGGCGCGCGGGCGACATCGCTATCGTTCCCGTTTCCTTCAACTACGACGGGAGGCATCAGGACGAGGGATGGACTGGATGCTGATGGGCGCTTTCAACTCAGCGAGATTCAGCGTGTCAAGGGAATCGAGGTGCGTGGTCCGCTGCTGGTGGAACTGGACTCGACGACAGGCGACATTGCGCTGTTGCTTGCCCCTGCGCCTGCCGATGCGCTGTTGCTGGACATAGAGCCGCGTGACCCTGCGAAGGCGATGCTCAAACGGTTAATGCCACTGCAACTGCCGCCCCAAGCCAGCACGAACCTTCCGGGCGGTTTGTCGCTCGTGGGTATGCCCAAGCCAGACCCTCGCAAGCCCTGCGGCAAGGCGCCGCGTTATTGGAAGTGGGATAGATTCGAGCAGTGGCTGTTGAACCCGCAGGATGAAGAAGTGACGCTTGCAGACTTGGGACACAATGGGCCGGTTCCAGAGGAAAGGATGCACGTGAGCATACAGCCAGAGATGCAAACGGCAGCAGAAGGAATGCTGTTTCAGACACGAGGGCTGGAGTTCACACGGACGAAAGACAAGAAGTTGACAGACGCGACTCGGCTGGCGCTGGCGGTGGCGACCGACGCTGCCAATCTGAAACCTGGAATTGCCCCGTTGGGCGGCGAACGGCGGTTGGTCAGTTGGCGGCACAGCAGCCAATCACTGCCGTCCTGTCCAGACGCTTTGTGGACAAACATCATTGAGCACCGCCACTGTCGTGTGGTGCTGCTCACACCCGCGCATTTTCAATCTGGCTCACAGCCGTCTTGGTTAGTTAGCCAGCGCGAACGCGTCACGCCGTCTTTGCAAGCGATAGCGATTAGCAGACCGCAAGTCGTGTCCGGCTGGGACTTTGAGAACAACAGAGCCAAACCCACGCGCCGCCTTGCTCCAGCAGGCACGACGCTGTTCCTTAAGCTGGACGGCGACGAGGACGGAATCAAGAGATGGATTGAAGCAACGTGGATGTGTTGCGTGAGCGACGAAGAGCAAGACCGTCGTGATGGCTTCGGTCTTGCTGTGCTGGGCGTGTGGGACGGCAAGTTGCAACCGATGGAGGTAACACCATGAGAAAACTACCGACAGATGAAAACGGCGTAGAACTCATGCCATCAGAAGTCACGCCCGATTTGAGCCAGCGACGGGCGGGTGGCAAAACCATCCCGCTGGTCACCCTAGTCCGCCGATACGAGTTGATTACGCCTCTATTCGGCGGGGGTGTTGAGCCGGGAGTTGCCGACCCTGTGACGCTCGTCCGCGGATCTGAGATACGGGGACATCTGCGCTTCTGGTGGCGCGCCTGCCGGGGTGGACGATTTAACGGTGACCTGCGCGCGATGAAGGAAGTGGAAGACCTGCTTTGGGGTGCAGCCAGCACAGCGAAGAAACCAAGGCCTTCGCAGGTGCAGATTGAAGTAGAGGTTAATAATCGAGGACAGGAGGAACAGCCATTTCAAACAAGGACACGCGCCTCCCAAAACTGGCGGGATTTAGCGTATGCAGCGTTTCCTCTTCAGGAAGCCCTTGGCAAAGTTCGGACGGGAGTGAAGTTCACGGTCACAATCAACTATCCCCTGCACCCCACTCTTTTGAGAGGAACACAGTGGGACATCGAGAGCGACAGCGGGAACATCGAGAAGATCAAGAAAGAAGTCGAAGCCGCACTCTGGGCATGGGAGACGTTCGGCGGCATAGGAGCACGTACGCGGCGCGGTTTTGGGGCACTACGCAATATGGACGCACCATCGCCGCAAGTCAATCAAGTTCAGCAGTTCATTCAAGCTGGGCTTCAACAGCACGTCACCGCTGGGACATGGCCGAGTGGTGTTCCGCACCTTGCCCACAATGTTCGTATGAAAATCTCGGCTGCATATCCCAACAGCAGAGCCGCATGGGTGTATTTGATTCGACGCCTCAAAGACTTCCGCCAGAGCCGTAACCCTGGCACGGCTCCGAACCGACCAGGGCGCAGCAAATGGCCAGAGCCTGACGCGATTCGCCGGCTCTTTACCGGCCGAGTTCCCGCGCACACACCGTCACTTACGATGCCCGACAAATTTCCACGAGCTGCCTTGGGTCTTCCCATCGTCTTCAAGTTCAAGTCGGACGATGAGGCAGCGGGCGATCCCACAAAGACAACGCTAGAGGGGCAGTTGCAAAATCGGACACGCTTCGCCAGTCCCCTAATTCTCCGCCCTCTCGCGTGCTCCGGTGGACAGGCGGTCGGAATTGCCATCATCTTGCAAGGCTCCAACGTCCCACCACTAGTGCTGAAAGACGCGCCTGGCAATCCACCAGTTCAAGCTACGCTCACGCAAGCAGAAGCCAATGCCATCCCGCCGCTCAGCGGCAACACAGATGTTTTGCAGGCTTTCTTGAACACACTCTGAACGAGGAGGTTTCGACCATGAACACACGTTTTCTGTTTGTCCACGCGCTCTCCCCACTCCACGCGGGCACGGGGCAGGGAGTAGGTGTGATTGACTTGCCCATCGCACGTGAGAAGGCGACGGGCTTGCCCTATCTACCCGGCTCATCCCTCAAAGGCACGCTGCGCGATGCTTGCGCGGATGATGTGATGAAAAAGAAGGTGTTCGGTCCTGACACAGGCAATGCTTCCGACTATGCAAGCTCCGTCCAGTTCTCGGACCTGCGGCTGCTACTCCTGCCTATTCGGAGTCTGGCTGGGACGTTTGCATGGATCACATCGCCTTACGTTTTGCGACGCCTCCTTCGCGATGCAGAAAGCGTCGCTGGTTGCCGTGTGCCGTCCGTAGTTCCAGGTCCCGCTGGAAATGCTTGCATCGTGTCCGATCAGAACTGCCAGATCGCCATGAACAATCAGGTGATTTTGGAGGACCTGGACCTGGCTGCTGATCCAAAAAGTGATGCGCGCGAATGGGCGCAGTGGATTGGCAGCAAGGTCTTTCCGAATGATGTGGTTTGGCAGCAGATGGTAACTGCGCGCTTCGGCGTCGTGCATGACGACGTGTTGAGTTTTCTGCTCGACACCGCCACCGAAATCACCGCGCGCATCAAGTTGCTTGAAGATGCCAAGACAGTTAGGAAAGGCGGTCTCTGGTATGAGGAAGCCTTGCCGACGGAGACGATTCTCTCTGGATTAGTAGTGGCTACTCCCGTCAAGGCAACGCGAGAAGAGGTGTTCACCACACTCAGGACCTTGATGGGCAAGCCTCTGCAATTCGGCGGCAAGGCGACCGTGGGACGCGGCTTGTGCCGCCTGCAAATGACGGGAGGGAGTTAAAGATGCTTACACGTGACCAACGATATGCGGAGCAAATCTACCAGCAGGTCAGTCAGGTGCCAGAAGCCGAACGCCAGAAATACGGATCCATGGCGCACAAGTTGCCCATTCTAATTCGCACCGCGGGGCTGGCGCAGGCATTGGCGTTTGTTGACTCACGCGGCAGCGACGAGCAGAAGAAACTGCTTGACCACATAGCTGCTGTCGTCAATGAACCAGATCTGGTTGCGCGCAGCCGCACGGCAGAGCTTGCTGACTATATGCGGTTGACCCGCAACGTGCTGGCGGCGCTTCTTTGGTATAAGCGGTTTGCCCAGTCTGTGTTAGGCGTTGAGGCGGGCGAGGAAGCGGAAGGAGGTGGCGGCGAATGAGCACGCGACGACAACGTCTTGAGAACCTGGGAAAGACAAGGACGACGAATGCAGGACTTTGGCTGGACAAATTCATCCGCGAACAAGACCCTGAACACAAGGAAAGTCGGCGGGCACTGGTCCAGGAAGTGGCGGCTATCCGCGCACCGGAGGACTACTCACGATGTTTCGAGCGATGGCGGCGGGCGTTGCAAGATTACGGGGCTGAGTGTCGGGAGGCTGAAGTGCTGGAACGCATGGCGATTGGCTTGGGCGAAGAGAGCGTTTTGGAAACCTCGGTCACTTTGCACCACACGTACGGCGTTCCCTACATCCCGGGCAGTGCGCTCAAAGGCTTAGCTGCCAGTTTCGCCCGTGAGCACCTGGGCAACGATTGGCAAGAAAACAGCCCGGCCTATAAGGCGGTGTTCGGCGATACCCAGACCGCTGGCTATGTTACCTTTTTCGATGGGCTGCCGCTGCCCAACAGCGCCGCCCTGCATGCCGATATTATCACTGTCCACCACGAGAAATACTACCAGAATGACCACTCCGCACCACCCGCAGATTGGGATGACCCGAACCCAGTGCCGTTTCTCTCGGCAACTGGCAAGTACCTGATCGCATTGTCAGGGCCATCTGAGTGGGTGAAGGCAACCTTCGACATCTTGGACCACGCCCTGGCTCACACTGGAATTGGCGCGAAGACGTCCAGCGGATACGGGCGACTGAAACTTGAATCCTCCTTGCGCCCGACGACAGCAGCGGTTTTCCGCTCATCTACAAGAACGTAACAGAGCTCTGAAGAAACCTATGTCAGGACACGCAAACAAAATGAACGAAGCAGAAGTGACCCTAACTTTGGTTGCTGATCCTCGTGATTTTCAAATCCTCGATATTTTCATGAGTAGAGCACGCATTCGGCCGAGTGTCATCCGCTCTCTTGCCATCCCCCAACAGATCGACTTTAATAAAGGGATAGTTATTAGTGGTAGGGCACCAATTTGGCTCTACGCACACTTACTTCGATTGTGCCAGAACGCGCCGTGGGTGGCCACGTTTAGCCCGATGGATGGAGCGATCGTCGTGGCCTCCAACTCGGCTAACGGACCACAGGTAGGTGAGGTCATACGGACGGAAACAATTCTACCTTACCTACCGAAGCATCCAGAAGAACCGAAACAGGAAGGGCCTAAACCCGGCATCAATTCGAAGGCAATCGCTTTCCTTGGACCGCCGCGCAGTGGAAAGTCGGTGTTAATGAACGCGGTACGGATCAGATTGGGAAACGTCCTTTCACCGGAGATATTTCAGCGTCAGTTCTATGTTCTCCGCGCCTGTCCAGATGGAGAAGGGGACTGGTTTAGCGAAATCCCCAAAGAGCAGGCGCTCACTCTGCGCTATAAGAACCGGTTTGATGACACATTTGTTAGCCAGATCTGCCAGGCGCTGGAGCAACTCCTAATGCAGAAGCAGTTGCTCCTTGTCGACTGCGGTGGCAAAATCGATAAAAAGAACGAGCGCATTCTCAACTTGTGTACGCATGCCATCATAGTGTCTCGCGACCCTGAACAAATACCGGTATGGCGGGGAGCTGCCGAGTTATGTGAGTTGGAAATTCTGGCGGAAATAGAATCCGTTTCAAAACAGTGTGCAGAAGTCATTTCCGATTCTCCTATCCTTCGTATGCGGCTGGGTGAATTGAAACGCGGAAATGAACGGAACATCAAGCTCCCGGAGGAGCTTTTAAATGTTCTACAGTTTAATGCATAGCATTACAAGCACTAATAGGAGTTGAGCCATGAAACCTTCTATGCGCTATATAACCTTATGGACGGCAAGGAAGGAGGGTAGAAGGGATGGGCGGCAGGGTTACCCGCCGCAAGATTATGATGGGAAAGAGGGAAGACTCTCCGGATTCGAAAAACGAGTGTCAAGTACCGTGTCTGCGGAAATAAATGCGGCCGTCGAAGAATGGCGGAGAAAGGAGAACGAAATCTTGAAGGAACTCAGGACGATGGTTTCGGAATTCAAAGCTTCCATTCGCCGCTTTAATGACGCACTTGAGGCACACAGAAAACGTTTCGGCAAAGATGTTGCACCCGAGCCGCGCCGCCGCTTTGGCAAAGGGGCCATTGTACTACTTGTTCTCCTGCTGATTTTTGAAGCAGGTGTGAATATTTTTACCTTCCGCTTCCTGCGGGAGCCAGGCGGTACAACAGTATTCCTCGGCACAGCCCTCGCGATTCTGATCCCATGGTCCGGGTTTTATGCCGGCATGATTATCAAAAAGAGGGGCAGGAGCCTACCTGAATTCGCTTTTGCGTCCTTATTTGTCGCGGCTGCAGTAGCATTGATCTTTGTCGTTGCTCAGGGGAGAAAGATCGGAATCGAAGTGCGCAATCTAAATCCGAGAATTGTGGAAGAGACCTTTTTAATATTCCTCTTTATGAACATCATATTTTTTCTTATCGCGCTCTGGGATGGATATACTTGGGGATATTCTTATCCTGATCTCCAGAAGGCTTACGAAGAGTTGAGAAGACGAAAGCGGCAATACATGAACAGGTGGGCCCGATTGAGGGAGGCTTTCAACCACGTCCTTGGGTATGTAAGGGGTAAACTTGAGGCAGCAAATAACCTAAGCCTCGCCTATCGCGAGGCTAACAGGAGAGCGCGTGGCAATGTTTCTGAAGACCAGCTGCCTAAATATTTTAATACGGATTTCATGCTGCCCGCGAAGGTCCCTCAAGAGATTCAGGAGTATCTGACAAAGGACGAGCCCTTATGAGTACGAACAGGAATTGGGCAAAAAGGAACAGGCGATAAAGGAAGAGACGGAGTTGATCGCTAATATTGACAGAATCTTCGAGGAGACTTAACTATGAGAGTGCTTATTTTCTTTTCAGTTGTATTGTTCCTGGCGGGTTGCCAGACCAGCCAGCCTGAGGCCCCGCAAGTACTGGTGATGACCGACTTTTCCCTTAGCGTGCGTCAGGACCTGCCTGAGTATCAAAAAGACCTTTACGTCATCCTGAACGAGATGAGCCCAAACAGCAGACTTGTTGTAGGCAAGATTGTAGCGACGACTGAGGCAACGTTCAGTCCGTTCATCGACTTCACATTCCCGGATGAGAATTTTTGGTTAACGAATCAGGACGACGTTCAAGATGAGAAAGACTCTATCAGGGCGAGATTTGACACTCTCTGCCAAGAAGCTTTCCGGAGTCCGAGGCTCAGCCAACAGACTAACATAGTATCAGCCCTGTCCCTGGTGAAGCAGGTATTCCCGACGTCCAAGCGCCGTGTGTTGGTATTATTGTCAGATATGTTGCACAGCTCAACGGACTTCGACCTTGAGAAAGCAAGTATTACAGATACGTACATTGAAGCTACGGTCGGCATGCTGAAAAAGCAGAACAGGCTTCCGGATCTCCGTGGTGTGGATGTATATGTCGCAGGTGCCAGGGCACCGACCGAAGAACGCTATCGGGCTGTTAAAAAATTCTGGTTTCGCGTGTTTGAGGAAACAGGCGCTCAGCTTAAATATTATGGGCACCCACTACTGTCCTTCAAGCTTTAACGGGAACAGGAACAGACCAGCAAGATAAGCCTACGCAGGTGCAAAGCGAAGAGAAAAAGCGTGCAACATTGGTAACCACCCTCGGTACGACGGCTCCTGCTGTCTCTGAGGCACTGGACGCGTTACACCATAGCGGGAGGAAAGTTGATAAGCTTGTTATAGTTCATACGCATTTTGCGGGTGTCTTCGAAAAGAAAACGCCCAGCGGAAAAGAAGTCGGGCTTAACGCCTTCCTGGTATACTTGAGAAGCCACTCTACCTACAGTCGAATTGAGCTGGAACTGGTCGACCTTGGAATTGAGGATATACTCACTCAGCAGGACAACGAGCTTGTTCTTCGCAAGATGCTTGAGGTTTTTGCAAGAGAACGGCGGCAAGGGAACACAATCTATCTTAGCATCGCCGGTGGACGGAAAACTATGTCGGCCATTGCATTCTTTGCAGCTTATCTCATCGGGTGCGACGGCATCTTCCACATCCTTGTCAAAGGGGATGAATCCAAAGTGACTGACGAATATGGCTTCCAAATACCGCTGGAGTGCCTTTCCTTGGTTGAAATCCCCGTCATTAATCTCTCGCCGGTTCTCAGCACGGTCTTGTCCGCGATTGATCGTCAGAACCAGTTTGGCGGTGACTTCTATAATTACCTGTCAGCCGGCCAAGATATCAGCACCGTGTTTGAACGCTGCAATAAGGAATTGCTCAAGACGGTGGACCAACAAAAGCTAAAGGAAGAGTACGAACTACGTCGTGAGCGATATGAAAAGATGTGTTTCGTGGTCGATTCAATCCTTCGGGCACGTGCTAGGGAAGCGGGGATAATGAGGCCTCAGCAAGAATGGAGGGTTAAGACGTTCGAGCGCTTTATTGAGAAGATAGCACGAAAGCAAGCTGAAGGCAAAAACATAGACGATCCCTTCGAGGACATAGAGGATATTGCTGGGGCTCGCGTTATCTGCTATTTCGCAGAGGATGTGCAGAAAATTCGAGAAATAATCGAGTCCGGTGAGGACTTTTCCGTGAGAGAGATCGTCGAAATTGAATCAACCAGCGTAAAGAAAACCACGATCGTTAGAGACACCTCTGGGAAGGAGGTCGAAAGGAAAACCGAGGACCGTCCGGCGCTTATAGGATACTCAGCCACCCATTACATTGTCACGCTTGGAGAGGGTCGCACCAAGCTCGTCGAATACAAAGACCTCAGCAATGTTAAGTGCGAGATTCAGGTCAAGACAATTTTTGACCATGCCTGGTCCCAGGTGGAACATCGGCTTCGTTATAAATCAGATGAGTATCAACAAATGGGCGAGGAGGTCAAGGACATTGTGAATGACGTCTTCTCGAAGGCTAAGACATACCTTACCCAAACCAAGGATGAGTTTACCCGGCTTCGTGAGATATATAAGTCAATCTCCGGTGCGTCAAAACAGCCATGATTTTGTAGTAAATCGTATGCTTCTTAATCTCTCGAATCATCCCATCTCAAAATGGTCGCCGAGGCAGCGAAGCGCTGCAGAGGACTTATTCGGCACTATCGTGGATATCCCGTTTCCAGAGATTCAACCGATGGCATCAATTGAGGAAATTGAGAAGACCGTTCAAGACTATGTCCAGCTCTGCGTGAGTCATTTGGAACAACACAATGGCTATGCGGAGGAAAATGCCATCCACATCATGGGTGAATATACCTTCACATATCTTTTTGTCCGTGAGATGGAGAAGAGGGGGATACTCTGTGTAGCCTCGACGACTGAGCGGATTGTTACTGACAACCCGGATGGGTCAAAGACAACGTTTTTTGAGTTTGTTCAATTCCGTCCGTATTTTATAATAGATAATGCATAAGGAATTCCAAAATGGATTCAGAACCCTGGTTAAAAATTGGCAAAAAGTCTCCACAGTGGATGGGGTTCTGAATTTTTGCCCTGTAAGTTCTTTGAAATATAGCACTTATCAAGTGCAGGTC
>Ga0272448_1007824_pt1 | contig 11232 bp, 6 predicted proteins | sample YNPCB0191_FD_202220 | JGI IMG/M metagenome (GOLD analysis project Ga0272448, IMG submission 202220) | Hot spring sediment microbial communities from Yellowstone National Park, WY, United States - YNP-CB-019-1 | ecosystem: Environmental > Aquatic > Thermal springs > Hot (42-90C) > Sediment... | reverse complement strand
GGAGGAGGAGATGGCGCATCTGCGGCTCTTATGCGATACCTTTCATGGCGAGTGGAACTACACCATTTTGCCGCGGACACGGGGTTCGATGAAGCCCCTGTCGGAGTTATAAATTGGTGCCCCCTAACGTATCAGGTACCCTCGGTGAGTCTGACATGTAATGATAATTATTCAGAACATTCAAAATAACTGCCCGGTCAACGGATAACTCTTTACCATGCTCGTATCGCCCCAGGACGACCGGATAACTCATAGGTCGCTTCCTCCGCTTTACATATTATCACTGGCCACGTATGTCTATTCTATCAGTGATCTGTCCGTCAGCACAGCGTCTGGCATTATTTCTCTTCTGTCCGTCCCACCACATTCACCAGGCAATGCAGCGAGCCGCCGAGGGGCCAGATCGCTGCACAATCAATCGGGATAACCTCACAATGAAGTTGTGCCTTGAACGAGGAGGCGGCGGCGGTGTCGAGGGTTGGGGAGCCGAAGGTGGGCATGTAGAAGATGGTTTTCCCGTTGCGGGTGTCAACGATGCCGTTGTTGTAACTCATCCAGGCGCGCGGGGTGGCGGAGGGGAAGAGGGGGACGCGGACGACGGTGTAGCCGAGGGAGCGCAGTTGGCGCGCGACGTGGTCGAGGCGGGTCTGCAGGTCGGCGCGGAAGGCCGGGGTGGCGGGGCCGTCTGCCGCCTGCAGGGCATGCCGGATATCGGGATGGGTAGCGGCCAGCGCTTCCGCCTGGCGTACATCACCGACGGCAGCGGTATGCCCGATCACCGTGAGGAACATGCCGAGGTGGTGCGGGGGCGTGGTGCCGGGGTCGCCCAGCCAGGTGACGGGATGGGAGAGGATATCAGCGAGGTGCTGCGTGATGGCGGAGGGGGATTGCGTCGCATTCTTCGCATAGATCCCCGGACCGGCGAAGAGGTGATCGGCAGTGGCGAGGAAGTCACCGCCATCGAAGTCGACCGTCGCCCCACGCACTCCGAAGAGCTTCGCAAAAGTGCGTGCCAGGTGATACGGCACTTCCTGATCGTTCCGGCGCAAGGGGTTCGGCGACCGCGTGCGCACCGGCGCGCAGGAAACGGCCAGCTCCCGCCCATCCAGCGCGCGCATCGCCACGAAGCGGTCCTTCGCCCAGGTGGTGATCGATTTCCCGACCACCACCTCGCGATGCTTTACCGGCCAGGCCGTGCCAAGCCGGGTATGCAAATCCGCCAGATCGTCGGCCTGCCCAACCACCCACACCACCTCGGCGTCCTTCCCCAGCGCAGTGAGGAATTGCCGGTAGATGGGGGCAACCAGCGGGCCGGCCTCCGGCTGGTATTGCATCACCACCCGCGTGATCTGTCCGCCGTCCTCCTGCAACGGTGCCGCCGGCACGCGCCAGAGATGGCGCGTGCCCAGCAGAGCCACAATCAACCCGCCAATGAGCACCCCGATGACAGTGCCCACCGCGATCGCGCGCATCCGCATGATTACAGCTTCACCCCCGCTTTCTTCGGTGTCGCCAGCTTCCCGATGGAATTTGTGAAATGCGGGTAGGTAAATGACTGCGGTTTAATCGTTGGGAAGTTATTCGCCGGAGCGGTCTGCTGCATGGCGATGACTGTGTGCAGATCCGCCGGCGCCGCCGCACCGCCCATGGGTGAACTCAACGCCATCTGGTAGGTAGTGACAGGCTTCATGAAGTCGACCGGTTTCCCCTCCTGCTTGGCAAGCGCCTCCGGATCTTTTTTCGCAGCAGTCAATGCATCCCATTGCAGCGGCAACTCAACCTGCGCCGTTCCTTTCCCATCATAATTGACCGGCACCATGACTTGCAATTGCGCGATCTGCTTTGGTGAGGGGATGCTGCGCATCATGGGACTCATAGTAGTGCTGTTCACCAGCAACTCCACCGGCACTTCCTTCAGGTTCGTCCATGCCGGGGCATTGACGGAGAGCTGCACTTCCACCTCTTTCCCCGGCTCCGGTGTCGTAGTCGTTGCCGTCACCGTGGCGTTGATCTTCGGAATGGTGAGCGCCGTCGGCGGCAAGGCCGGCACCCTGGCGATCTGTTGCTCATCCGCCCAGCACACCGGCGGCGCCAGCACCGCCACCGTCATCATCGCCACCAGCATCGCCACCCACCCGGCGGCCACCCAATCTCGTCTGCTCATGGTATCCTCCCTTTGCGTTTGATGCGATCTATACGTTATACGATGGGGAGAGGGGAAGTGTTACAGGGAAAGTGAAATAATTATAGCTACAGTGCGGAGGCCGGTGCTGCCTTCATGGTCAGCACCGGCCTCCCGACGTTTATACAGAATTATCCTTCGGAATCCCGTTTACTTCTTCCCGGCGCGGTCCCAGGTGGCTTTGCCGCCATAGAGGACGTACGCCATGCCGTTGAGCGTCTTGCCGGCCAGGCCCAGGGTGTTGACCGGCACTTCCAGGCGCACCCAGCGGCCCGTGGGCGGCAGCCCGCCGATCTGGGTGGCCGTCCAGCCGATGGGGTTGCTTGCGCCCCAGTAGGCACGCGTCCAGGTGCCCGTGTTGTCATAGAACTGCAACATCACTTCGCTGGGCGGGTTCGTGGCGTCCAGGTAGACATAGCAGAACAGCGTATTGCCGCTGGCCAGCGACAATGTCGAGGTGGCGCCGCAGAAGTAATGCTGGTGCTCCCCACTGGTGTAGAGCGCGGATTGGTGCGCCTTGCTGCCGGTGTAGGGGGATGGAGAACTGGTGATCCAGTTCCAGTTTTCCGCGGGCGTCGCATCATAGTAGCCGGTGGCGCCGGTGGGCAGTGCGTCTTCCACCCAGACGGTCTCGCCGGTGGTATCGCTGATGGTGATCGTCACCGTGGCGGTGCCGGAATCTGCACCGGACTCATGCGCTTTATAGGTGAAGCTATCCGTGCCGGTGTAGTTGTTGGCCGGCGTGTAGTTGAAGGTGCCGTTGCTGTTCAGCGTGAAACTCGCCGCATGACTCGGGCCACTGACCAGCACCGCGGTGAGCGCGTCGGCTTCCGCATCCGTGTCGTTGGCCAGCACACCGCCGGCTGGGTCGCTGATGGACAACGCCGTGTTTTTATTCGTCCAGTAGCTATCGTCGTTGGCGACTGGCGGCTGGTTGGAGCCTGCACTCAGTTTCCCGGCGCGGTCCCAGGTGGCTTTGCCGCCATAGAGCACAAAGGCCATACCGTTGAAGGTCTTTCCACCCAGCCCCAGCGTATCCACCGAGGCTTCCAGGCGCACCCATTGCCCGGTGGCAGGCAGGTTACCGATCTTGGTGGCTGTCCAGCCGATCTGGTTGGTTGCCCCCCAGTAGGCCCGTGTCCAGGTGCCATTGCTCGCATCGCACCACTGCAGCATTACTTCGCTGGGCGGGTTGGTGGCATCCAGGTAGACATAGCAGATCAGCGTTTCGCCGGAAACCACGGACAAGGTGGAAGTGGCGTTGCAGAAATAGTGTTGATGCTCGCCGCTGGTATACAGCGCGGATTGATGGGCCAGTGTGCCGGAATACGGAGTCGGGTTGCTACTGACCCAGTTCCAGTTCTCATCCGGCGTCGCGTCATAGTAGCCGGTGGCGCCGGCGGGTAACGCGTCTTCCACCCAGACCGTCTCCACCCCCTGGTTGCCGATGGAAACGACCACCGGCGATGAATCCCCGGTCAAGCCCCACTTGTCAATGGCACGCGCCTTGATCTGGTGGTTCTGGCTGTCCGGCAGCGTCCAGTTGATGGTCGCGACGGCGGGGGAGGGCAAACCGCAGGTGAACACCCGGTCGAACGGCACGGTGGCGTTGTCCAGGAAAAAGTCGATCCGCTCCACCCCGTCGCCATCGGTATCAGTGGCTGTCGCGGTAAAAGTGAGCAGATCGCCGACCGCATAGTTGGTTTCCGTCAGCGCCAATGTCACTGAGGGCGCCGCCTTGCCGGTCACTTGTCCTTTGATCCCGAAGAAGGTGGACGGCGATGCCGTGCAGCGGGCCTCCGTCGGGTTATTGATCACCTGCTCGTTGAAGATGCTCACGATGGCTTTATCTTTCGTCCAGGCGGCGAGGGGCGCCGGGGTCTGCCCACTGTTGACATCCTGGTAGACCATCGTCGCATAGGCACAGCGCTGCCACCAGGCATCCTGTTGCGCTGGCGGCGTATGTCCGATGTTATAGGGGGCGCCCCAGCCATTGGGATTCCCTTGTAGCGAGATGTACAGCGCGCCATTGTAAGTGCAGAACGGCACGTATTGAGAGCAATAATAGGTGTTGGCATCCCAGGCGGCGATGGGACTCATGGTTGACGGCAGCGACGGCGGTTGGACATCCACCCACTTGCTGATGTGCGTGTTCGTCTTATCGCAGTCGTAGATATTGGTCGGCACGTTCCAGCGCTCCGTCCGCACGAAGGTGATGTTGTTGTTGCCGGTATAGGCGACCCCCTTCACGTTCATCGCACCATAATGTAACGAGACGTTCTCCGGCAGATCCGGGTTCCCCACGCGCAGCAGATTGGCGCCGGAGGCCAGACTGCCGATTTCGCAATTGCGGATATCGACATAGCAGGCCTGGGTGCCGGCATACTCGAAGGTGAAGGCTGATTTCGACGGATAATTGCTGGCATGGTTCCCCCCGCTGCCGGCGTTCATCTTCAACCCGGCGAGATCATAGTAATCCTCGCCAAAGGCATCCTGCACGTTGATCAACGACTCGGTCTGATAGGGATCCGGGTTGCCGAAGGTCACATCCTTCACCTGCATCCAGTTGCCTTTGGAGAAGATGCCGTAGCGACCAGGATTCAATGTGCAATTGCGGATGCCTGCCTGGCTGCATAATGTCTGATGCACCGCAGCCTGTGAGCCGGCGAAGGTGCAGTTGGTGAACTGCTGCCCCCAGGAATTCACGATTTGCCAATCGTAGATGCCATAGGCGCCCCCGCTCACTTCGGCGTCGGCGATATACTCATCCCACCCATTACAGAAATTGACGCCCGACCCCCAATAATAGGGTTTGGTATTCCCGTCGCAGGCATTCGGTCCATGATCGATGGTGATGTTACGGATGACATCGGTATCTTGCGGACCGCCGGCGATCCCATTGAAGAGGCCGAAGCCCATTTGCGGCGTATCGCCGCTTTTCACCGCGGCGGCGCCATGCTGCTCCGGGATGAAGATCCCCGTCTGTTTAATTTCGCTCGCCGAGGGGTTCGTCGTCAACGGCAGGTAGGCGATGGTGCTGCTGTCATTGGTAAAGTAACTATAGTTGTCATCCGGGTTGATCTGCGTGCCTTTCTTCTTCGGTTGGTTGCTGACATTGTCATAGCGCAGATCGTTCGCCAGATGCAGCCCACACAGGGTTAGATCAGCGACGCTTTCGTCTGTCGTGGGGATCTGGGTTCCTCCGGTTTTCCCAAAAACAAAAAAGCCATCCGCCATGTCGGTGGGCTTGCTGCCGGCAGGCCAGACCAGCGGGCCGCCGTCGTTCATGGTGTAGGTATTCGCGCCGGGTTTCTTGATCCAGGCGGTCGTGGTCGGGTTTGTCGTGCTGAAATCACCTTGCAAGATGAAGCGATACAGGCCCGGCGTGACACCGATATTGGTGAAGTAGAGATCGCGTGCATCCCCGTTGCAATTGACGCGGCAGCGCAAGGTACTGGACGACAGGCAGGTGAGATGCAAGGCGCCGAACTGATCGTTGCGGCTGCCCCAGAGCTTGAAGATATAGTCACTGTCGCTGAACTGCGTGGCGGGAGTGACCCCGTTGGTGCCTTCCGCGGCGTTGATCACAAACGCGATATCCAGCGTATACTTCTGCAGGTCTTTCCAGTTGGTGGCCCGCCCGGTTGCCGCATTGATGCCGCCCAGCGTGATGGGATCTGCAAAGACGCTGGGGGTGAAGAAATTCTTCTGGATCCAGTAGGTACGCCAGTTATTGGTGGCGTTGGCGTCCTGAAAATTCGGACACGGCTCATTGGTGGAATCGGCGATATGAGCTACCTGACAGACAAAATAGCTCCACACCCCGGGATCGCCATTTTCGTTGAGGGCATGGTCCGCACTCACTTCATCTCCGACATTGTAATGCGTGCCGGAGGCCCAGGTACCCGCCTTGCGTGTGGCCCAGTGGGAAGTCGCGGGGAAATTGGCGCTGTTCACCTCGTTGTAGGTGCGCAGCCCATACTTGCCGCTGACGGTGCCATCGAGCACGCCGTTCAGGTTCACAAAATTGTTCGAAGCCAGCGGGGAGTGCATGAAATAGGTGTCATGTCCCAGCATAATCATCGCCATGCCGCGGTTGCCGGAGCAGGGACGCAGGATGGTCGTGCCTTTGCCGGCGCCTTCGAAGAGAATCTTCGCGGTGCCGGGGAACATCAATGGCCGGTCGATGTAGTAAGTACCGGCGGGAAGGTACAGGCGACCTTTCCGATTTGTTGACCAGTTGGAGATGCGGTATTCATACAGGTAGTTCAGGCGCGCCTGAATCGCTTTCCGTGTCGCGCGGGCGTTGGCGGCCGTGTCCGCCAGGTTGCCGGCGATCCCGTTATCAGTGTAATAGGTGCCGGTATCCGGGTCGATGTTCATGTACTGCCCGTAGATATCCACGTCCTGGTCGCTGAACGGCTGGCTGAGGTCCAGGTTCGTGTTGGACGTGCTGTTGTTCACTGCCTGGCCGGGCCGGCTCACGCCAACGATCAGCAGCGCGAGCAACACCAGCAGGATATATGTCGAGATGGTTTTCATCTGAGAGCTCCTTTCATCGAGGGATTCGCTGATCAATTGGCTATTGCACCGGGTTGTAGTACGCCCAGGCGCCGTTTTCATACCGATATTCGCTGTACCCGCCGACGACCGAGGTGGCGTCGGGCACCAGGATGGAGTGGCAGCCATTGACCCAGTTGCCGAACGCCGGCGGAGTATTGGTGGAGAGATCCACGGTCTTCACATGGCAGGTCACCCCGGTATCAACTTTGATGGGCCCGTAGCGGTAGTAGATGCCTGTCCCCCCAATCTGCGCCTGTGCCGCACGGAAGCCGTCGATACGACCGTACCAGTTATTGCTGTGACAACGCACGATCGATTCGGCCTGGTTGCCCGAGTTGGAGCCCATGGAAGAGAGGTTGAGCACACCGGGACCGGTGGCGCCGCCCGGGGGATCACAGAGCTCGACATAAGTGGCGAAATCAGCCATGCCGTAGACGTTCGGGCAGTTGGCGGTGATGGTCAGTACCAGCCCGGAGGCCGCTTCGACGTAAAAGAAGCCGCGCGCCGGATATTCCCACCAATTGCTCTCATTATCCCCCTGGAAGACCGAGAAGCGCATGGGGCCGCCGGGCAGGCTGGGATCGGCATATAATTTGATGTTGTACTCGCGCTGAACGGCGCCGGTGCAGACGTTGTCGACAAAGCCCGTGCAGCCCACCAGGCGCATGCCGGTCATAATGCCGGCATGGCCGCAGCCCTGTGCCAGCACCTTACAGCCGCGGGCATAGACGCCGGTATCATATGCGGCCCAGCCGGTGGCGACCGCTTCCAGATCGAGCACGGCATTCGTCGGGTTGCAGTTGAGACTGCTGATGCCCTGCACGACGCAATAACTGATATTGACATTGCGCATGTTCACCCGACCCGCTTCCCCAACGATGATCGGGGTTGTGTTGCCTGAAGGGGATTGGAAAAACAGGTCTTTGAGCGTGATCGGCGCGGTGGCGCTGAGCGGCGTCAGACTGCGGGACGGCAGCCAGAACCCACCCACTGAAGATTGCGCGCCATCCACAAGCTCCTGCACCGCGTGCAAACTGCTGTATGATGACGTCGACGGCGGTTGGTTCAATTTCAGCGCGGTGTAGGTGCCGGGACGCCCTGAGGCGGTGGTGAAGTACCGGTAGGCATCATTGGCCACCGTGCCGTCGCTCAATTTCTTCTGCGCGGCATTAAGCGCATCATCGCCGCCGGCGGTGGACCAGATGGCGCCAGCGGCCATGCTCAGACCGCAATAGACCCAGTCCTGCCCGGCGGCCGGTGTGCCGGAGAAGGGCTGCTGGGTGACTGCCCCGAGGCGGAAGGCGCCGTATTCGAATTTCTTGAAGCGCAGGTTGCCGGAGAAATCCTGCTTATCCGACATGGTGGGGTTGGTGACCGTGGTGTTCCCCTGCGGGGTGAAGCTGTACCAGGCGCGGCATTTGGCGGTACTGGCGGTGGTCTGGTCGGGGTTCTGGAAATCGATCTGCACGGAGATGCGCAACACCCCCTGGCCGGTCACCGCGCCGCTGGTCAACAGCAGCGTGCGCGTGGTTTCCGCCGGGTTATTGGTGTTGCCGGCGTCATAGGCGCCTTTGGTCACGGTTTTGAATTTAAAGCATAATCGATTGCTGGCATCGGTTTCAAAAGTCCAGATGGTGCGTGGATCGGTAATATTGCCGTTCGGGCCGCCGCCGGCCCCGCAGATGACGCCGGACAGGGTGCCGGTATCGCGCTTCCACAGGCAGAGATCGATGGTCGTGACCGGCTGGTAATACCAGTAGGTGTGGATGTCTGTTGTTTGCACCGGCGCATTGCCGTTCTTCGTATCATAGGTGAGCTCGGTGATGGTGCTGCCCCATTTACCCAGCGCCAGATTGCCGGGCGGGAAATAACCGGCGGCGCGCGTGGTGCCGTCGTAGGTCGCCAGCCCGTACTTGCCGGTGACGCTGGCATCCAGCACCATCGGCGTTACGCCGGAAATCTGCGGGAAGTGACTGGGGGTGATCGTCTGCCCGGTGCCGTAGGTATCGGTACGGCCGGCATAGTTAATGCCGGATTTTACCCCCAGGCAGAGCGGCGCGGTGCAGTCATTCGTAATGCCCAGTTTTGTCCCCTGGCCCTGGCCCATGATGGTGACGTTCCCCTGGCCGATGAAGATGGGGTGGTTGTAGTACCAGGCATCCGGATACGCCGGAATGACGACCGTCCCACCATCGGTGTTGGCCTCGACATCCAGCACAGCGTGCTGCAAGGCATCGGCGATGGCGCTGGCGGAGCTCGCCGGGGTGACCCCGTAGTCGGTCGCCAGGTTCTTGGTGATGGGGGTCGCCCATGCGCGGGAGACGACAAGCGCCATCAGGACACTCCATAGCGCCCATGGCACGCATTTACGCTTTGTTCCGGTACCCATTGCGGATTCTCCTTTCGTGGCGGCGGAGGCTACCAGGCAGAATAAAGGTAAACACCGCCCATATATTTTCGATTATCTCGCAACCGATCTTGCTGTCAATCGCTTTTCCCGCTAAACTCTATGAGACAAGTCACAGAGAGGCGCGATCACCAGATGACATCCATCCGCAAGTTGGCCGAGTTGGCCGGTGTCTCCCGTGCCACGGTGTCGCGGGCGCTGCTGGGGCAGCCATATGTGGCCCCGGAGAAGAAGGCACGCATTTTGGAACTGGCTGAGCAGTGCCACTATCGCCCCAATCGTCTGGCGCAAGGAGTGCTGGCGGGGAGGAGCCGGCTGCTCGGTATCCTGTGGTTCTCCCTTAGCGATTCCTTCTTCAGCCGGGTGTTGAGCAGCGTGATGCGGCACGCCTTCAGCGTGCCCTACCATGCGGTGATGATGGAGACCGGCGGGGATCCCCGCCACACGCGCGACGCCCTGCACGCGCTCATTGAGCAACGCGTGGAGGGGGCGATCATCAACAGCGGGCACGATGCCCCGCTGCCTCGCCAATCGCTGTTGGAACTGCGCAGCCATAACGTCGTCCCTATCGCCGTTGATGTGACGCATGCGGATCTGCCCCTCGATATTGTGCGTTCCGATGAGACGCAGATGGCTGAGCTGGCGGTGGAGTATCTGCGCAGCCTGGGGCATCGGGATATCGGTTACATGGAATGGTTGGGGATGGCGGATAAGATCTCACCCCGCCGGGAAGCTGTATTGGCCGCGCTTTACCAGAAAAATTCCACGCGGCCTACCGCCAGGGCGCGCATTGCCGAGCGTCTCTGGCCTACCAGGCAGATGCGCTTATACCACAGCACCGGCCATCTGCCGACCGCCATTATCGCGTTCAATGATGCGGTGGCACTGCGAGTGATCCGCATGCTGGCACAGAATACGATCGCCGTGCCGGGCGAGGTGAGCGTGCTGGGCTATGGCACCTTCTCGTTCTCCGGAGACACCGTTCCCGCCATCACCTCCATCGAGCAACACCCCGATGAGATCGGACGGCTCACGTTCGAACTCTTCCATCAGCGCATCCAGCAACAGACGGAAGGGCTCACCATGGCGCCGGAGATCCGCTGCGTGCCGGCGGAACTGGCGGTGCAGGAATCCTGTGCCCCCGTTCATCCCTTCCAGCAACGGATCCCCATGCAACGGCTGGCCTGATTCAAGGGAATAGGCGTTCACCGAAACCGCGGCTTGATAAACCAGGTGTCATCGGTGACTTTGCCATCCCGGGGGAAGCGGGATGGGATATCCCGCTGTAAGAGAAGGCCGTCATAGCCGTTGATAAATGCGATGTTGGCTCGAACGCTAAAGTCTATGTTAAAGTCTATGTCCTGCAGACCATAAAACAACTTTTTCCCGTTGCCCCGGCCTATCGCGACAATGACTGTCTTGTCAGGATCGGCGATCCGGTTAATATTCACACCGGCGAGATAGCCATTGAGCAGATATGGCCTCTTGGTATGCAGGAATAGGAACGTATATTTCCGACAGTAGCGATCCCCCGGTGGAAGATCCAATGCATCTAGTGATGTCGGATAATATCCATTATGGTCATGGGCGTACATGTTCAGGCGTTCGCCAATACCACGCATCGTTCTACGGCTACACAGCGATTGCATGGAATTCGCGAGCCCGGCATAAAAATACCCGCTCACGCCAAAGGCGATGGGACAGAGCAGGAGCCCAAGCCAGGCTTGCCTTGCCCCTGTAAACCGTGACCCGGAGCGATAGATCTGTATCAGCGCGGTAATTCCCGCGAGAAAACCGAGGAAGCTACCGACCGGGATTATGACCACGAGTGGGCTATACAGTAACGGCAGACAACAGACGCCGATGATGCCACAGTAGAACGCCAGGGCCGCAAGGCGGTTGTGGCGGTCACGCTCTGGCAGTAGCTGGTCAGGCTGATTTTCACTCACTGCAATAGTGGACTTTCGCTCTTTGCCATCTCGTTTCCTGCTGAGAAAGGGGTTCATCGGCCCTCCCGCGTTCACGCAACCCGGGACACCTGGTCGATCAGCAAGTCGACGTCCTCGGCATTTTTCGCAAG
>Ga0272448_1007822_pt1 | contig 11234 bp, 9 predicted proteins | sample YNPCB0191_FD_202220 | JGI IMG/M metagenome (GOLD analysis project Ga0272448, IMG submission 202220) | Hot spring sediment microbial communities from Yellowstone National Park, WY, United States - YNP-CB-019-1 | ecosystem: Environmental > Aquatic > Thermal springs > Hot (42-90C) > Sediment... | reverse complement strand
ACGCACAGGCGTCGAAGGAGTGGGTCTTCATCCTCCCGGCGGACGGTCAGATCAGCGCCGCCGAGTTGTCAAAGTTCATTGCGGTCGCACCAGAGGCCGACCTCGTCATGGGCACGCGTACCATGAGGCTCGAGAGGTTCTCCAAGGTCGCCCTCTCGAGACTCTACTACTGCCTTGTCGGCCTCATGTTCGGGACGAGCTACTCGGACTACGGCGCCTGCTGGATGGTGAGGAAGCGGCTCTGCGATGCCGTCGAGATCGCCTCCCGGACGCCGGTCGCCATCACAGAGATCCTCGTACACGCGCTGATGGGGGGTGCGCGGGTCGCGGTGGTGGAGGTCTTCGAATACCCAAGATCCGGAGGAAAAACCAAATGGGCAAGACCCTATCTCCAGATACCGCACGTCCTTTTGGAACTTCTCCGCCTGTATCAAAGGACCCATGCGGCCGAACACCCTTACTACAAGGACCCCAAAGGCTACCAAGAGGCGTTCAGGGAAAAACTCGCGGGGCCCGAAACCGGTGCGCCCAAGTGACAACCGCCCTATGTCCCACGTGAGCCGGCCGTTCACTCCTGGAGGCCCGCCGCTGCTGACCCACGTCCTGGTGAGGCTCGAGATCCACCCTGATCTCCTCCCGCCCTGGCTCCACCCCGGCGAATCCGTGTCTCTGCCCGTCCCTGCGATCTACCCGTGCGAGGCCCAGGGGGAGCCCTTGCTCTCGTTTCTTGCGGCCGGCGCGGTCTATCCTGCCATTGTGAGGCGCGAGGCAGAGATCTTCTTCTGCTTCGACTACCTCGAAACGCTCGAGTTTGTCCGCCTGGAACGGTATTGCCGGGTGCGACGCCCCTGGGCGAGCTATGTGCCCTTCGGTTACCGGCACGTCCCCATAGCGGCGAGGCGTCTCGTTGCGACGCTCCTGACCATGGCGAAGAGGCTTTCTCGTGGGTCGGGATTCCCTGCATTTCCCCTGGAGAAGGCCTTGCACACCTTGACGTACGTGGTGGGCCGCTGCGCGGCCCCCTCGGGAGAAGCGGCCAGCAGGGGGCAGCCCGTTCCTGGCTGGCCTGGGGGCAAGCGCTACTGTGTGGTACTGACCCACGATGTGGACACACCGCACGGCATCCGTGCCATGGAACGCGTCTGGAATATCGAGTCCTCCTACGGGCTCGCCTCGAGCTGGAACATCGTGGGACGCCTCTTCGAAGGCAATGAGCGGGCGATCGACAGGCTCGCCAAAGACGGGTGCGAGATCGGCCTCCACGGCGACGACCACCGTTTGCGCATGCCGTACCTGCCTGCCGGGGCAATCATCGGACGCATCGCGAAGTACAAGAAGTTCCTCGAAACCTACCGGATACAGGGGTTCCGTTCGCCGTACTATTTGAGAAGTCCCGCTCTGCTGTCCGCAGTCTCCAGGTTGTTCGTCTACGATTCGAGCATACCGGACGTGGACACGTTTTCGCTGTGCGTGGACAGGGGCGGCTGCTGCAGTGTCCTGCCCTTTCGGATCGGGACACTCGTCGAACTCCCTGTGACCCTCCCCTACGAGATCGTGCTCCATATGGGGGTAAGACCAAGGGGTCTCAACGCCTTCTGGAGGGAGAAGATCGAATGGATAAAGAGCGCGGGCGGCATGATCCTGGTCAACACGCACCCTGAGCCTTCCTACCTGCTTGAGCCCGACGTCTCCAGGGCCTATGGGGAGCTTCTCGCAGCGCTCGCGGGCGACGGCAGCGCCTGGTACGCCCTGCCAGGGGAGGTGGCTGGGTGGTGGGCAGGTGCAGGGGTCAAAGGGAAAGGGAAAGGGGCCTCATGAATCGTACCAGGCAGGCTTTTGCAGGTTGGAATAGTAGTGCGGGTTGAAAGGGTTCATCCACCCCTTGAGGACAGCCCACCACACTCGCAGTGTCACCATGAGCCACCACAGGTACATGTTGCGGCGATAGGTGTGGCGGGTGAGCAGGCCCCCTAAGAGCCACCGCAGCCTCAGGAAGCGCTTCTGCATCGCCACGATCGAATCCTCGATCTCGCGCCGGCTCAGGTGAGCCGAACTCATCACCGGGGTCATCCAGTCGAACTTGCCGAAATCCTTGACCTCGAGCCACCCCTTCTCCAGGGCCTCGTTCCACAGGGGGGTTCCGGGTACGGGGGTTATAGGGTGAAAGCCGGGATAGTCTGCGTTGATCTCTATGGCGAACTTCACCATCTCCTCCAGCGACTCCCTCGTCTCGTCCCGGATGCCCACAATGAAGGTCGCCTGCCGGAACACGGAAGGGTATTTCTTGTTGAGGATCTTGAAGCACCTCCTGGTATCCTCCTCTGAATAGAACCCCTTGCCGAACCCCTTGAGCTCGTCGTCATATATCCTTTCCACACCGACACAGATGTGGGAGAGGCCGGACCGGACGAGCTTCTCGAAGACCCCGGCCTCCTCGTCCCTGAGAATAGCGTCGAGTCGCATGAAGGCGAACCAGTTGAGCTTGATATCCTCTCTGGCGAGCAGTGCCTCTGCGAATTCGTCGTTCCAGCGCTGGCTGATGTTCCAGGACTCGTCGACGAACACGAGGCATCTCTTGCCGTACTTGTGGTGGAGGATCTCGATCTCCTCCATGATCCTGCCGACGCTCTTCGTGCGCCAGCGAGGCAGATAGTGGGTTCTGCCATCGACCTTTTTCACGTCGGCCATCTGGATCCACCAGGCGCAGAACCTGCACCCGCCGGTGCACCCCCGCGAGTGATGGATCGTGGTCCCCCCGGGCGAGAAGATGTACCTCGCCCTCCCGTAGTTTTCCATGGGGACGAGGTCATAGGCAGGCAGAGGCAGGGAATCGAGATCAGGGACGAGCGGCTGCGGAGGGGTCTCCACCACGCGGCCGTCCTCGAGATAGGCGATCCCGCGCACCCTGTCGACCCTGGGGTGGGCCTTGCCCAGTTCCTGGAGAAGATCGACAAAGGTAACCTCCCCTTCCCCCTTTACCACATAGTCCAACGGGTAGCTTCGAAGGCTCTCCTCGAGCAGGTTCGTGAAGTGAGCGCCTCCGCCGATCCTTACGATCCCGGGGTTCAGTGTCTTGGCAAGCTCGAGAACCCGTACCGCCTCTTGGACGTACAGGGCGTGGTTCTCCCCCACGCCGATCGCGTCCGGTCTTTCCTCCCTGATCAGTCGCTCCAGGCTCTTCCAGCCTATCTTCGAGGCCATGCAATCGACTATCTTGACCTCTATGCCGGCTTGCCGGGCTGCTGCCGCGAGGCAGACCAGCGACTGGGGCAGGAGGAAATTATCGTCCTCGTTCATGTACGGCCAGTAGTACCTGGGGGAGGATACGAGCAGTACCTTCATGGAGCAGTGTCCCCCTCCCCGGCCAGCCGGGTCATCGTTTTACACATACGGCCAGCCACGCGCGTGCCAGCGGCTTGAGAACCGGGTCCAGGCTGCAGCGCTTCTCGATTGCGAGCAGCGCCTCTTCGGCCTCGGCGCTCTCCAGGCCCTTTTCCTGGACGAATCGGTGGAAGATCCCGTCCGGGACGTAGTGGGTCCCTTCCAGCCGGACTACCTCGAGTCCGTGCCGCTCCAAGGCAGCTCTGAACTCCTCGTCCGTGAAATACCGGACAAAGACATCCTGCCTCCTCAGAAGCGTCCCTTTGTCCATGATCGTCTCGAAATGATCGGCCTGCACCTTCGGGTCGGCGAGCATGCTCCCGTATCTGCCCTCGACAGAAAGAAACAGCAGACCGCCGGGTGCTGTCACGCGCACAAGCTCTCCGACGGCGCGCTCGGGCTCAGTGCAGTAACAGACAAGCTCGATCGCAAAGGTCGCCTGGAAAAACCCATCCGGGATGTTCGCCAGGTGCGCTGCATCGGCCAGCAGCAGGTGATAGCTCGTCCAGCCGATATGCTCCAGGTGCCTCATGGCACATTTCAGGGCCCGTTCCGAAGAGTCGACCAGATAGATATCGTAGCCTCTTTGGGCCAACTCCTCCGAGAACCGGCCGACCCCGCCCCCGGCGTCGAGGACGCGCGCCCCGCGGCGGACCCGCCCGTCGAGGAACTCCTGTATGTGCTCCATGTAGAGCCTGCGCTGGAATCGCTTCAGTGAGTAGTTGGGCGAGCCTGGCTCGAGAAAGTCGAAATACTCGCCGTACTGGCCCCACTCCCTCTCGTAGGCAACCACGTTCCACAGGCCCGGTCTCTCCAGACACAGTCCCTCCAGTGCGTGAATCGCCCGGTAGACCGTCTCCAAGACCTCGTCCCCGCAGGGGAGCCGTATCTCGATCGCCTCCTCCTGCTCGAGTGCGTAGAGTTCTCTCACGATGTCGGCGCGTTGTGAGGGGGCTGCGCCAGGCCTGGCCTCCGCCTGGAGGCGATGGATGAGTTCCTCGAGATCCGAGAGGCCCTCAGCGGCCAGGGAGAGGATGCGCCGTCTTATCTCTGTGGACTGCCTCGGCCCTTCCTCTGCATCGGTGAAGCCGCGGGAACCGGTGACCAGATGGTGTGTACGGACGGATATGGAGGGGCTTGGCGTTTTCATTGACGGTGCAGGCCGGGCTGGTGCCTGGAAATGGCTGCGGGTTCTCCATGCCGGCGCTCGATGCGCCGGGGCTGTACATGGCTAGATTACCCAAAAGCGGGAACCCAAGTCAAAGGAGCCGAGGGCCTCGGTGCAACCGTTTCTTTTGACTTAAACCTGTTCGTATCCTATAGTAATGCAATTTAAAATCGCAGAGGCGGCCCGACACTGTGCGGATGAAGCAGGGAAGTGCCGGTGCGCCGATCCTCCCGAAAACACTGCGACAAGGAGGCCGACCGTTGAACCTCAACAGGAATCTCCTCATCGAGACCTTTGCCAATGCCGGTCTCACCGTAAAATTCGTCCTTTTGGTGCTCATCGGCATGTCAGTGGTCTGCTGGGGGATCATACTGTTCAAGCTTTTCCTTTTCAGGAGGTGCGAGAAGGGCTCCAAACAGTTCTCCATCCTTTTTTCCCAGGGACAGAGCCTCGTGGATATCTATCAGGCCTCGCGCCACCTTTCCAAGAGCCCTCTCAAAGAGGTCTTCGAGGCAGGCTACCGGGAACTGGCAAAGCTTCTGAAGGCAGCGGGCGGGGCGCCGAGGGCGAGCCAGGAAGCCTCCTCGGCCGACATCAGCATAGAGAATATAGGCCGGGCCCTCAAGAAGGCCCAAACCCAGGTTGTCACCGATCTCGAGAGTGCGCTCACGTTCTTGGCGACCACAGGCTCTACCGCACCGTTCATCGGGTTGTTCGGCACGGTCTGGGGGATAATGACCGCATTTCGGACCATCGGGGCCACGGGGAGCGCCAATCTCGCCACAGTGGCCCCGGGGATCGCCGAGGCATTGATCGCCACTGCGGTGGGCCTGTTCGCCGCAATCCCTGCGGTCGTTGCGTATAATTACTTCCTGAATTGGGTGAAGGTCATCGCCTCCGAGATGGAGAACTTTTCGTCCGACTTTCTCAATATCATCGAACGCCACCTGAGAACCCTCTGACAGAGGGCGGAAGAGGGCGCTGATGGAACTGGGTAACTCGCACAATCAGCCTGTCAGTCAGATAAACGTTACACCCTTCGTGGACGTGATGCTCGTTCTGCTCGTCATCTTCATGGTCACAGCCCCGTTGCTCCAGTACGGGGTGGAGGTGAATCTGCCCGAGTCGAGCAAGCAGACGCTGGAAATCCCCAAGGAGCAGGTCGTCCTTTCCATTCACAAGGACACCTCGATCTACGTGAACACCTATCGCGTCTCTTTGGAGGAACTTCCAGTCAAGCTCAAGGGCATATACCGCAACCGGACGGATAAAGAGATATTCCTCCAGGCGGACCGGGACGTCCCCTATGGGTTTGTCGTAAAGACCATGGCGGCAATAAAAGAAGCGGGTATCGACCAGATGGGTCTCATTACCGAATCCCCGAAGAAGTAGGGGGATGCGAGAGGACGCTCATCAAAAGAGGTGGTCGACACATGCCGCTCGATTCTGGGACGGGCTGCCTCGGGTGCTGCCTGACCACACACTGCCTCACATCCGGGGGGACCACTCCTGGAGCCTCGAATACGACGCAGACCCGGGGCGCACCACCCCCTCGGGGACCGGGGGACCCGGGTCGCCTCTGGATCTCTCCAGTCCTTTCGACCGGCCGAAGAGTCGTCACCCGCCGGAGTCGTGCGAGGGAACCCTGAGAGAGGGATAATGTTCTAATTTTTGTGACAGTGTCTTCGTCCCCTGTCAGATGTCAGAAACCGAGGCTGAGGCCCCATGCGATCGAGACACGCTTTCCCAATAACCTTGCCCAGGATGATCCTGGTTTCAGGGCTGCTGCACCTTGCGCTCGCACTGGGGGCGACATTCCTTAGTTTTCCCGGCAAGGCGATGAGTATCTACAGGCCCCAGTACCATGTGCGGCTCGTCGGGCCTGAGGCCTTGCCCCCTGGAGGCCCAAAATCGGCTGAGGAGGCAGGGGCGAGGCCTGCGCCTTCGCCGCCACCACCGCCGCAGCAAAAAACCGTGGCGCAGCCGCCCAAAGAGGAAAAGAAGACTGCCCCACCTGTTGTCCAGGAAAAGAAAGAGGAAAAAGCGAAGCCTGTCCCGGTCCCCACCCCGAAGCCCCAGGAAAAGCCTGTCGCCACCACGCCCACAAAGCCCACACCAACTACGACACAGAGGGCTGAAAGGTCACCGGCTGACAGCAAAAAGGTCGATTCGCTCGAGGAGGCGGTACGGCGCATCCAGCAGGATGTCGCCCAACGGAAACTGATGGCCTCTGCAGGTGGGGCCGGCGGCGCCGGCGGTTCGTCCAGGGGCGGTGGGGGAGGATTGACAGGCGGGATGGGGTCCCTAGAATATAACGCGTACTACGATCAGATAAGCCGGAAGATATGGGAAAATTGGATCCCGCCTCAGACATACGACCCAAAGAGCGAACGTTACAAGACCATCGTGAGGATAAAGATCCTGCCCGACGGCACGATAGAGCAAAACTTCATAGAAAAATCCTCGGGGAATCGCCTCTTCGACGAGTCGGTCATGCGCGCGATCCTCAAATCCAACCCCTTGCCGGCGCCTCCTTCAGGCTTTGCCTCATCGGGCCTGGAAATCGGCTTCATATTCGATTCTTCCCAACGTGATGCGGCCACTCATTATTAGCTCTGTGCGCACCTTCCTGGTGTCGCTCGCCCTGTTTCACCTGGCGGTCTGCCAGGCTCGGGCGATCGTCTATATCGATATCTACTCGCCTGGGTTCAGGCCGCTCCCTCTGGCCATCGCGAACGTGCTGGCAGAGCCGGGAAGTGCCTGCAGCGACACCGGCGTCACCAGAGGGGTGGCCGAGGTACTCGCACAAGACCTCGAGATATCGGGCATTGCCCAGATACTGAAGTCTGAGACCTTCGTGGTTCAGGAAAAGGACTTGAAGCTCCACCCCGAGCCGGTCGACTACAAGGCCTGGTCGCTTATCGGCGCACAAGCACTCATCTTGGTTCGGGTCTCCTGCAGCGGCAGCGACGAGGTGTCCATAGACGGCCAGCTCTTCGATGTGCTCCAAGGGAAACTCATCGTGTGGAAAAAGTACCGTGCACAGCGAAGCCTGTGGCGCAGGCTCACCCACAGATTCGCCGACGAGATACTCGAGTACTTGACCGGACGAAAAGGAGGGTTCCAGTCCCAGATTGCCTATATTTCGGACGCATCCGGGTCCAAAGAGCTCTACGTGATGGACTGCGACGGGTACGGCCCGAGACGGCTGACCAACCTGCACTCCATATGCCTGGTCCCGGCCTGGTCCCCGAAAGGCACCCAGATAGCCTTTACCTCCTACGTACGAAGGTTCCCCGGCATCTACATTTTCGACATCCAACAATCCAAGGTCTACCAGCTCCTGGCTGGATTCTCCAACCTCATGACCGGGCCTGCCTGGTCGCCCCAGGCCGACGAGATCGCCTTTGCAGCGAATGTAAAAGGGAACACAGAACTCTTTACTGTCGGGTTGTCACAAAGCAAACCGGTCCGACTCACCGACAACTGGAGTATCGACGTATCCCCCTCATGGTCCCCCGACGGCAAGAGTATCGTGTTCGTCTCGGACCGTGGGGGGCACCCGGATCTCTATATTCTCAAGGTCGGTGAGGGCAACGCGAGGCGACTGACCTTCGAGGGCAATTATAACGCCGAGCCGTCCTGGTCACCCACAGGTGACTGGATTGCCTACGCCTCGCAGGTCGGCGGCGTTTTCCAGATCTTCAGGATCAGGCCTGACGGCAGCGGCCGGACCCAGCTGACCTCGGGCCCCACAGACAGCAACCATCCCACGTGGTCCCCGGACGGCCGCCTCATCGCGTTCTCCACGCGCAGGCTGGGCAATTACAATATCCATCTCGTCAGATTCGACGGGACAGGCGAGCGCAGGCTCACGAAGGAGTCGCACAACGCTTCGGACCCCACCTGGTCGCCGAGTATGGAGTGATACGCGGCTCCTTTTCGGGCACTGCGGGGGCCGAGAAGCGCTCGACGAGTGTGCCGATCGTGCGTGTTGCACGCTCAGGCAAAATCTGGTAAAAGAAATAAACTTTTTGTTGCCGGTGCAGCCTGCCCTGCCGGCAGCCACAAGGGGTCGAAGACGAAGAAGGCTCTCGGACGGGCATTGGCCAGTTCGTTCATCAGCGAGAACGATCCCCTGCGCAAACCGTACCCAAGAATTACATGATGGAGGAAAAAGACCATGGAAAAAACACTCAGGGCCTCATTGGTCACGCTGCTCGCACTCATGCTCATTTCCGCGTTCTTGCTGGTTGCAGGGTGCGCGAAGAAATCGCAGGTCCCTGCAGAACAGGCGGTGTCTGAATCCGGGCCGTCCATCTCCTCCGAAGAAGTAACCCCCGGTGCCGAGGAAGCGACCGAGCTTTCGCAGCTCAAGGATATCTACTTCGATTATGATAAATACACCATTCGCTCCGACGCCCGTGCGACCTTGAGGGCCAATTACGAGGTGCTCAAGGATATGCCGAGGGCCAAGGTGCTTATCGAGGGGCATTGCGACGAGAGAGGGAGCAAAGAGTACAACTTGGCCTTGGGACAGAGAAGAGCCGACGCAGCCAAGGAGTATCTGGTCGGCTTGGGGATCGAGCCCACCCAGCTCAGCACCATAAGCTACGGCAAGGAAAAGCCGATGTGCACCGAGCACACTGAGGACTGCTGGGCGATGAACCGCCGCGCCCACTTCGTCCTCATTAAGTAGCCGCGGGCTCGCCCCTGTTCGGAATGAATCGCCACGAGAACATTTCAGGCTGCACACGAGCGAGGTATCAGAGGCCTTCTCCTTCTAGATTTCGAAGCGCTATTCCCGTTGCCTCGGGTCCGGGGCGAGGCGGGTGAGACTCTTTTCCCTGGTGGCCTAACGAAACACAGCGGGTCATACGAAACCGATGAAGCGACAGGCACTATTTCTGACGGCGTGCACAGCCCTCTTCCTCGGGTGTGCGACCAAGTCCCAGATGAACGAGATGAGTCAGAGGGTCGGACTCCTCGAGGTCAAAACCAATCGCGCCCTGGAGAAGATCAGAAAGGAGCAGGCCGAGATCAAGGCAGACCTCATCGACATCCGAACGAATACGCAGAGCATCACTGGCCAGTTGAGCTCCCAGGCTCGCGAGCAAGAGCAAAAGTCTTCGCTCGAAAGCTCGCTCACCATGCAGCTCCAACGCCTCCAACAACAAGCCCAACAGGTAGACCAGCGGTTGCAGACCATCGAGGCGGTCTTGGGTATACCCCCGCCTCTCCCTCCGTCGCCGCCGGCAGGACCTCCGGGGGCCGAGGCGCCCGAGGGCACCCCCGGGGGCGAGCCGCGGGCCGCGGCACCCGAACAGAGGACCCAACAGCCGCTCAACATGAAGCAGGCCTACGATGCGGCATTCAACCTCTATCGGGAAGGCAACCTCGAGGCGGCCCGTGCAGCCTTCGAGGAGTTTCTCGCCACATACCCCGCGACAGAGCTTACCGACAATGCCCTCTTCTGGATCGGGGAGACCTACTACAAGAACGGGAACTACAAGGAGGCCATTGTCAAGTACCACGAGATAGTCGAAAAATACCCCAGGGGCTCGAAGGTCCCTGACGCCTTGTACAAGTTGGGCCTTGCCTTCTCCATGATCGGCGAAAACGACGCGGCCATCTCTTCTCTCCAAAGGGTCATTGCGAAATACCCGAATACGCCTCTCGCAAAGGCCGCACAAAAGAAGCTCGAGACGCTCAAGCCGCAGCAGCAATCGAGTTCACCCGCAGAGAAGAAACCCAAACAGTCCCGCTAAGCAGAACAGTATTGAAAAAAAAACTCCTGTCGCACCACCTCCCAAGCATGCGCGCACACGAGGTCGTCCCGGCGCGGTGAGGGGGCCGGCAGGGGGTAGAGCCCGAAGAATCTTCGGCGGGCGCCGCCTCCCTGCTTTGGCCCTCCTGACAGGCGCCTTCTGCCTCGCTATGGCCGCATGGTGGGTCGCCCGCCTGGACCGACAGATCGTCGGCCGGCTCGAAGGCAAGCGATGGGGCCTGCCTTCCAAGATCTACTCGGATTCCCTGCGACTCGAGGTCGGCCAATCGCTCGAGGCAACCCACCTCTGGGAGAGACTGGGCAAACTGGGCTACCGCCAGACCGATTCCCCCCCGACGCGCAAGGGTGAATTCTATAGAACTGCCGACCGCGTCGAGATATTCCTCAGGGACTTCCCCTACCCCGAGCGGCCGTTCACCGGCTACCCGCTGCTCATCGAACTGGACGAAGGGGTCATCACGCGACTCGCCGACAAGAAGCGGCCTTCGAGACGCATCGGTTTCGCAGAGCTCGAGCCCGAGCTCATCGGGGGTCTTTACGACAAGGTCTGGGAAGAACGCAGGATCGTCACTCTCGCTGAGGTCCCCAGATCGCTCATCGATGCCGTCATCCTCACCGAGGACAAACGGTTCTATCGTCACTTCGGGATCGACCCTGTTGCCGTCTGCAGGGCGCTCCTGGCCAATCTGAGGGCCGGCAGGATCGTCCAGGGCGCCTCTACCCTCACACAACAACTCGTCAAGAACTTCTTCCTCTACAACCGCAGGACGTTCAGGACGAAGATTCAAGGCGCCGTGATGGCCCTGCTGCTCGAGCGCCACTACTCCAAGGACGAGATCCTCGAGGCATATCTCAACGAGATCTATTTCGGACAACGAGGGATCCAGGGCATCTACG
>Ga0272448_1007821_pt1 | contig 11234 bp, 11 predicted proteins | sample YNPCB0191_FD_202220 | JGI IMG/M metagenome (GOLD analysis project Ga0272448, IMG submission 202220) | Hot spring sediment microbial communities from Yellowstone National Park, WY, United States - YNP-CB-019-1 | ecosystem: Environmental > Aquatic > Thermal springs > Hot (42-90C) > Sediment... | reverse complement strand
TTGCAGAGGAAGCAGCCGTCCTCCGTACCCGCCGGCGAAAGCGAGCGGATATAGGCCATCCGCCATGGCGCCGACAATGTGTTGTAGAACTCCGGCATAACGGTGCGAATGTACCGCGCGCGGTGCAGAGCGACAAGCGGCCAGGCTCCGCCCGGCACCCCTTCCGGTTCTCCCGGGCGCGGTAACCGGTCTGCGGCTCACCGGGAAGACCGGCTCGTTGATTACAACCGCGGCATACGCTAGGATATGGTAAGAACTCGGTCCTTCCCCGCACGAGAGCGTGTGTGCCACGGGTTTTGGTCGTACATCGTGATCCCGGCGCGGCGCAGGTCTTCGACGCCCTGTTGCACGGGCGCCATGAAGTGGTTACGGCGCGGGACTACACCGACGGCGTCAAGACCATCCGCGAACACCGTCCGTCCCTGATCCTCGCCGGCCTCGAGGGCCGCAATGGAGATGCCCTCTTGCTCCTGCGTTATCTCCGGGACAACGGCATCCGCATTCCGCTGATCGTCATTGCCGGCCGCGGCGCGGGTGTTTACCAGCATGCGGCGATGAGGCTGGGGGCCAAGGCGTTTCTGGAATATCCCGTCGACGAGCAGCGTCTCGGCGAGGCGGTCGCCGCCGCCCTCGCGGCGCCTCCGCCCGGCCAGACAGCCATCCCCCCCATCACTCCGGAAGAGGCAAGCGCGAACCTCACCGAACTGGAAAAACGCCTCAACCGGCAGATGAAGTGCTTCGCCGGACGCAATCTCGTCTACCTGCAGTCGCACATCGGCCTGGGCACACGGGTCCGCCCGCGAATCTGCCTGAAGTGTCCGCTCCGCAAGGAATACGGCCTCGAGCCGAACGTGTATTACGAATTCATCCGCGATGTGTGCTGCGGCGAACCGGCCCGCTGCGAGGCCGTCCAGATCTTCGAGTCGCAACAGGACCGCTGACGAGCCCGGCGGACCGGTGGACGGCATACACCCGCCCGGCCCGGCCATACGGCGCGCGTCGGGGTCAACGAGATCCCATTCCCGTCTGCCGCAGGACGAGCCTTCGATACATAGTCCTTTCCGTCGGTTGCACGCAGTAGCGAATCGACAGGCACGTCACCGCCAGCGACGCCAGCGCAAGGAAGCCGGCCACGCATGCTGCCGCCGCCAGAATCGGCGAGTGGCGCAGCAGCGCCGCCGTGAGGCACCCCGCCGCAACCAGGTTCAGCACGACGCCGACGACGCACTTGACGACCACGATAGGCGGCAGCGGCAGAAACCGCCGCCCACCCGGCTTGAGGATGCACCGTTCGCACAGCGCGCGGCCGTCGGGGTTGTGAAAGACCTCCGCGAGCTGCCCACAGCAGGCACAGATGCCGGTCTCACGGTTTCCGGCGCCTGCCCGCCCGGCCCGCATGAGCGTCTGATACGCCCGCGACAATTCCACAAAGCGTCGTTTCGCTTCATCGTCGCCCTGCCGCATGTCCGGATGATACTCGAGTGCCAGACGCCGGTACGCACGCTTGATTTCCCGACGGGAAGCCGTGGCGGAGAGACCCAAGATCCGCAGACACTCGGCGGCCCTCATGGGGGCGGTTGTTCTCACAGCTCACTCCGCAAACGCCCGCGACAACCCGCACCGGCTGCCGGACCGGACACACAGACACCGGGACACCCCGCTTCCAGTATAGCACGAAGGCGGGGCGGTCATCGACAAGTCCGCCCGGCCTGCGTAGACTGTGAACGACGTGAGACGCGGGCGCCGCTCGGCGCGCGGCCTGCAACCGTGACCGTCGGATGCCAGGATGAACCAGCCCCGCCCTGAAACTGAACGTACGCCGTCCTCTCGTAGCAAGGCCGCCTGCCAGGCGGCGGCAATCGTCGTCGGTCTTGCCATCGTCGCGGCAGGCGTCGTCTATGGCGGCGGGTTCCGGCGATCCTGCGGCGATACCTGGATCGGTCTGGCAGCCGGCCGCCTCATCAGCGAACGCGGGTATCGCCACTTCCCTGTGGCGGATGAGTTCACCTGGACCTTCGCCGGCCGCACCTGGTACAACCAGAACTGGCTCTACCACGTGCTCATGTATCAGATCCATGAGCGCATCTTCCCCACCGCGCTGGTCGGCCTCAAGCTGGCGAGCCTGCTGCTCATGGCCGGCACGCTCGTCGCCTGCGCCTGGAAAATGTGCGGCGAGGTCCTCCTGCCCGCCGTTCTCGCCGCCGGTGCCCTCGCCGCCGGCATGTCCCTCTGGGAGATCCGCCCCTCGATGGGCACGAACGTGCTAGCGTGCGTGCTCCTCCTGACGCTTGTGTGGACCACCCAGGGCCGGGCCGTCTGGGGCTTGCTGGTGCTGCCCATCCTGCTCATCTGGAGCAACACGCATGGCGGCTTCCTGCTGGGCTACGTCATGATTGCCGCCTGGGTGATCGGTGAACTCGCTGAGAAGCGGCGTCATCCCGGCTGGCGCACCATGTCCGCCCCGGCCGTCGCCACTACGACCGCCGCGACCCTGCTCAGCGTCCCGCTGAACGCCTGGCTCAGCCCCTTCGGCTGGATGAACTTCGTCCACCCGTTCGTAGTGATGCGATCGCCCACGTTTCAGCGGATCGTGGAGTGGCGCTCGCCCTTCCGCGTCAACCTTCCCGCCGACCTGAGCGATCAGGCACAACTGATCCAGCGCCCCTTCTTCCTCACCCTGGGCGTATGCGCCGCCATCCTGATTCTCAGCCTCTTGTTGCATGACTGGGCCTGGCGGCGTCTGAGCCTGGCCAAACAGAGGATTCATGACGCTGATCTGTCGGGGGTCGGACGCGGCATCACACTCAGCGAGATCGGGATCGTGCTCCTCGTCGCCTACATGGGCTTTACCCACATCCGTTTCACCGTCATCTTCTATACGCTGATCGTGCCGATCCTGTGCAAGTTCCTGGCAATCCGTTTTCGCGAGGCGTCGGCAGCCTGGAACGGCGGGCACCCGGCGCGGCGCCTCGATCGGCGACATGCCCGCGCAGCCGTCTCGGCGATGGCCGTGGCGTTCGGCTTGGCGCTGATCCTTCCGGCACGGGCTCGCATCGCCGATGCGTATACCGATTCCGCGAGGCGGCCCTGGAAGCAAGGGGTCTTCCTGCATTACATCATTGACGCCCGCGAGCCGGGGTATTTCACCTCCTTTGCCCGCACAAACGGCCTTACCGGCCGCCTCTTCGCCGAGTGGTCCTGGGGCGGGTACATCATGTTCAACTGGCCGCAGGCCAAGCTCTTCGCCGACGGCCGTTCGCAAGCCCTCTTCGACGAGAAGATGTACAAGCTGTACCACGCGATCGCCGGCATCGCTCCGCCGAGGAACCTGCCGCCGGCCGTCGGCGGCGAGGAGATTGATCAGGCCCTTGAGCACCCCGATGTGCCCAGCCGCCTCGGCGCCGAGATGGTGCTCTGGATGCGCGCCGGCGATGCCTGGTCGGATCGTATTGCCCCCCTCCTGGCCACGGGCAAGTGGATCCCCCTGCTGTGGAACGAACAGGCCATCCTTATGGTCCGCCGCGACGCCAGGTCGCCCGGCCTGCCGGAGGCCGTGGCCCGCTTCGAGCGTCTCGATCTGAAATGGCCCGACGACGCCTGGGGGCTGGCCAGCCGTGCGCTGGCCGCTCAATACCTCCGCACCCCGGACTATGGCACAGCCATCGAGTATTACGGGCGCGCAATCGACAGAATCCCGCATCCCGACTTCTACGCGGCGATGCTTCCGTGCCTCCTCAACGCCAGAGGCGCCGAGGAGGCCCGCCGCTATTACACCGGGCAGGCCGACCGACTGCGTCGCGATGCCGGCACGCGCAGCCCCGACGAACGGGCGGCATCGCTCCGTATGCTCTCGACCATCCTTGGCCGCCTGCCGCCGGCCGCTTCATCTCCGACAGGCCCCGCAGTGCGATGAGCCCCGCCCTCCCGTGCCGACCCGCTCGCCGGGCGCGAGTGGCCGACGCCGTCTGCGCCGGGTATAACTCTCACACGCGTGCGCCGCGATGGGCGCTCCGCGAGGGCAGGAATCCGCCGGAATGATTACGTCGGGCGGCAAGAAGTGGCGTCTGTTCCGTGCGTGGGCGGGCCGGCATCCGGTCTGGTGCGCCTGGCAGGTGACCTATCGCTGTAACTTCCGCTGCGCGTTCTGCCACTATTGGCGCGATCCGATGGGGACGCTGCCGGAGCAAACGGTGGACGACTTCCGCGCCGGCTCACGCAAGCTCGCCCGGTTCGGCTCCCTGCTGATTTCCCTGGCCGGCGGCGAGCCCCTGCTCCGCGAGGACATCGTCGAGATTGTCCGCGCGGTCGGTGAGTTCCACCTTCCGTTCATTACGACCAATGGGTTCCTCACCACACCCGATCTTGCCCGCGATCTGTTCACCGCGGGCCTGTGGGGCGTCTCGATCAGCCTCGATTACGCAGACCCGCAGCGCCACGACAAGGCCCGCGGCACGCCCGGCGCCTTCGACCACGCCGTCCGCGCCCTCGATTACTTCGCCCGCGCCCGGCGCCGCGACTGGCAGCGCGTCAACGTCATGTGCGTCCTGATGCACGACAATCTCGATCACGTGGAGCCACTGATCCGGCTCGCCGCCGAGCATGGCGCGTACTTCATGCTGCAACTCTACGGCGTCCGCAAGACCGGCAGCCGGCACTTCGTCCACGCCGCCGACCGCGTTTCCGCATCACAGCGCCTGCTCGAGCTCAAGCGCCGCTATCCGAACTTCCTGAGCAACAAGGCGTTTCTGGCCCGCTTCGACGAAGCCCTCAACGGCGGCGTGCCGGGCTGCCGCGCCGGGCAGGCCTTCTTCAACATCGACTCCTGCGGCGACATCGCGATCTGCGTCGAGGAGCGATCGCGGCCCGTCGCCAACCTCTACCGCGACTCCACCCGGACGATCCTCGCACGACTCGCTGCTCGCGCCCGCGGCAACACGTGTACGGCCTGCTGGTACAACTGCCGCGGCGAGGTCGAAATGCTGTACAGCCCCCGCGGCCTGCTCAACAGCCTGCCCATGCTCCTCGACCGCGGCCGGCCGCCTCGATAGAGAAGGCGCCTCCCCCGACGCTCTTGTGCGATTCCGCTTCGCCGCGATCGGGTCCGGCCGCACCGCAAACCCCGCGCGTCGGCTTGCCCTTCCCTGCCGGGCGGCGCTCAGGCTCACCCCTTGTATTGCCCGTACTCATGCGCGGCCAGGAACATTGCCTCCGCGTTGGCCAGACATCGCGGATCCAGCGGTACCATGAACGGCGACGACGTCGGGAACAGCACAAGCCCCCCGCCGTCCGCTCCTTCGGCGATCGCCGTCCGGACCTCTCTGCGGATGTCCTCGGGCGTGCCCGCCTCCAGCGTACGCGCCTGCACCGCGCCCATCAGACACATGCGGCCGCCGAGGCGTTCCTTCACCTCGGCGAGCGTCACATCGGCCGTCGTCATCGGGAGCGTTTCGATCGGCTCGAGCGCATCGGCGCCGATCTCGCCGATCATGTCCAGGATGTCCCGCAGCCGGCCGTGGCAGTGGATCACGCTGAAGTTGTTCGATGCGTGGATCAGCCGCGTCGCTTCCTTGTCCTGCTCGATCACATACCTCGGAAAAAACACGTGCGGATTCAGCAGCGGGGCGCCGCAGTACTCCGGCCCCCACAGACGAATCGCCGCGTTGCTCACAATTCCGCCGATCGCCCGGATCGCCCGCAACACGAGCTCCTGCGCCCGCGCAAGCAGCGCCCGGATCGGCCCGTCGTCGTCGTGACATCGCATCACGAAGTCTTCAAAGTCAAACAGCCCTACCACGTGCCCGATGGCATCGCCCACGCTGAAGCAGAGTACCCCCGCCTCCCCCACGCAAGCTTCCAGCTCGCGCAAACGCCGTGCATCGACCGTGTCCGGCGGGTCCGGGATCGACAAAACGCGCTCGATATCCGCATCCGTTTTGATGAGGGGCTCCACCTGCCAGTTGGTCATCAAGCCGGGATCGCGCCGCGTTACCGACCGCAGCGGCCCCTTGGGCGTTTCTATCTCCGTGACCCGAACCACCGCCCCATCCCCCTGGCGTTCCTGCCTGCCCCGAACCGCGTTGGGATCTCCCAGGAAGATCTGAGACTCCACCGGAGCGAAGACGAAGCTGTCGCCGTAGCGCCGCTGGAGCTCCAGCAGCGGGCCGTACGACGGCTCCTCGTTGGCCCAGTCGTCGTTGTAGGGGGAATGTTCGTAGATCGTCACAGGCACCCGATCCGGCCGGCCCCGCCGCAGGGCCGTCAATAGTCTCTCACGCGATGTCATTAGTCCTCCTTTGGCCGCATCCTACCATGGGGGCCAAGCGCTCGGCCACCATCGGATCTTCGCCTTTATCGGACAGTACCCAGCGCAAAATTTGCGCCAACTCGCTCGCAGAAAATGCCGCACGCCCCTCAAGAAAAAGCGCCTGCCCTGTCGATACAGTTTTCGCCATGTTCCGCATCTTATCCAGATTCACAAGGGAAGCGATGAACGTGGCCGCTTTGTTCAAATTGGCGAGTTTGGTAGCCAGATATCGGAGCCGGTAGGGAGTTTCCGGCGGTCAGTTGATTCGCGCTGCGAATCCTCTCCCCTTCCGAAGCAGGAGGCTCAGGCGGGTGATGGGAGCTGCGGCAAAGGCCGTGGCTGCTCATTGCGGAGAGGCCGCGCGCCCGGGAGGTCATCCATGCCTTCGTCGAAGCTCCTCGATCGCTTCATGGCCCCGCTATTGGCCGGCAAACGACAGGAATGCCGAAAGATCCTCACCGAAGCTATCCAGGAGATCCAGGAGCCCAGGGGCGTGTACGATCGCGTCATCTGGCCCATCATGGAACGGATCGACGCCCTCTACCGGGACGACCGCATCAATCTTGCAACCGAACACATGGCGACCCGCATCAGTCGGTGCCTGGTCAGCCAGCTTCAGGCCCACCTTCGTCCGCGGCAACCCAACGGCAAGCGCATCCTGATAACCTGTGCCGAGGGTGAGCCGGAGGAACTCGGCGCCCAGATCTGCGCCGACCTCTTCGAATCGGAGGGCTGGGACGTCTACTTCATCGGCAGCGGTGTTCCCGACGACGAGATCCTGGCGCTGGTCGGCGAGCTCCGGCCGGACATCCTTCTGATCTTCGGCACAAAGCCGCAGGGCATCCCTGCCGTCCGCAGGCTCATCGACATGATCCGCGAAGTGGACGCCCACCCGCAGATGAACATCATGATCTCCGGCGGCGTGTTCAACCGGGCCGCCGGGCTCTGGCAGGAAGTGAACGCGGATCTCTTCGCCCCGAACGCACAGAAGGCCCTGGAAGTCGCCGAAAACGCCAAGCCGCGTACGCCCACCGTCCGCGTGCCCGGCGCCCCGAAGAAGCGCCGTCGCCGCCGGCGGCCGCCGCTCCTTGCCCAGCTTGAGCCGGAGGAGTAGGGCCCGCGCCAACCGCAGCCGCCACTACTGGCCGGCCGGGGCTGTGAGCCACGTGACCCACTCGTCGATCCCCTGGTCCGTTCGAGCGCTGACGGGGAAGATCGGCGCCGCATCGTTCAACTGGCGTATGTACCGCGTGCACCGTTCAATGTCGAACGTGACGTGCGGGAGCAGATCAAGCTTCGTCAGCACGACCGCGTTTGCCCGCTTAAACAGGAGGGGATACTTCGCGGGCTTGTCGTCGCCCTCCGCGACGCTGAGCACCGCAACCGTCCGCTCCTCGCCGAGATCAAAGCTCGCCGGGCAGACAAGGTTGCCCACGTTCTCGATAAACACGATGTCGAGCCGATCGAGCGGAAGCTTGCGGATCGCATGATGGACCTGCGACGCGCCGAGGTGACAGCCGCCGTCCGTAAGCAACTGCATCGCCGGTACCCCGACTGCCGCGATGCGATCTGCGTCGTGGGTCGTGGCAATGTCGCCCTCGAGGACGGCAACCCGCTTCGCCCCCGTCAGCTTCGGCAGGCTCGCCTCGAGAAGCGTCGTCTTGCCCGAGCCCGCTCCGCCGATCAGGTTCACCGAGGTCACATGGTGTTGCCGGAGCAGCGCACGGGTCTCGCCCGCGAGGGCATCGTTGCGGGCAAAGACGTTGCGCATGACCTCAACGTTCATCCTCGATCTCCAGCGTAACGGAAGCCAGCAGAAGCTCGTCGCCGCCTTCCAGACGGATGTCCGGCGATCCGCACGCCGGGCACCGGTACGCCCACTCTCGCTGTTCGCGGCGGTCCCCGCAGGATCGGCATATCACAATGGGCGCGATCGTCTTCACGTCGAGCACGGCCCCTTCGGCCATCGTACCCGCGGCGGCCAGCGCGAAGGCGTCCACAAGCATCTCAGGGGCGATCTGCCGCATGGCGCCCACGCGGCACTCGAGCCGCTCGATCCGCCGCGCGTTGCGATGTTGCGCCTCACGCAGGGCGGCCTCTACCAACTCGGTGGCCACGGCGAATTCGTGCATACCGGGAAGCGACCGCCTCGCGGGCCTAGCCGGCCGGCTTGAGCTTGCTCCGGATCACCTTGAGCATCGTCTCCGGATCGACGGGCTTCTGGAACACGCCGGCCAGGCCGAGCTCGGAGTAATCGGTGTTCAGGTTCAGGTTGTCGCCGACGGAACTGAGCATGTATACCGGCGCCGTGTTCCCCAGCGCCATGATCTCCTTCACGAGGTGCGCGCCCGCGTCGACCTCTTCCATCATCAGATCAACGATCACAAGGTCGGGCCGGCACTCCTTGTATACGCGCAATCCCTCCTCGGCGCTGGAGGCCACCGCCACCAGATACCCGTGCGATTCGAGGATCACCCTCACCGAATCAAGGAAATCCTGGTCGTCATCCACGTAAAGAATCACGTGTTTTCCGTTCTTCATGGTTCGTCCCCAATTGAAGGTGCAATGCGACTCCGCGTCCGATCACCCTGTTCCGCGCCCACCCCGCAGAAGCTCCGCTCCCGCAGATGCGGCTCGATGAACCGCAGCGCCGCCGTCAGGTTCGCCCGGGCCCCGTCCGACAGGCCCTCGCCGAATTCGTCGAAGGCGTAGCCGCGGATCGCGAGCACGTACCCCCGCGTCCGCGCGCCGAACAGCCTGTGCGCCAGCGCAAGGATCTGGTGCGGCTCGGCGCTGTGACTGCTGAAGGACACCACCGGCTCCGGATCCGGGTCGATCCGGCGGAGCGAAAACGGCTCCGCCCCGACGACATCCGCGTCCGCAAACACGACAACGTCGTTGTCCGCAACGCTCGCCGCGTGCTCGACGGTCAACTGATAATCGGCATCGACGGTCACGCCGGGCAGAGCCAGCCGCTCGACCGCGGCGGCCAGCGCCGGCCCCAGGCCGTCATCGAGGCGACCGGGGTTGCCGTAGCCGATCAACAGAATCCTGGCGCCGCCCGGGTTCATCATCGGCTCCGGCTGTCGAGCAGCCTCCCCTCGTGATCGAACAGTTCGACCTTCAGGGGCATCCGGCCGAGCGCATGCGTAGCGCACGACAGACAGGGATCGTAGGCCCGGATGGCGACTTCCACCCGATTCAGCAATCCTTCCGTGATCTCCACGCCGGAGAGGTGATCCCTGGCCACCTTCTCGACAGCGCGGTTCATCGGTTCGTTATTGTTGGTCGTCGAGACGATCAGGTTGGCCATCGTCACCTGATCGTTGCGATTCACGCGATAATGATGGAACAGCGTTCCGCGCGGCGCCTCGATCAGCCCGATGCCCTCCTCGCGCCGCTCGCCCGTGACCACCAGGTCGGCCCCCTGCAGATCCTTGTCGTGCAGCAGGGCGCCGATCTTCTCAATGGCGTGCAACAGCTCGATCATCCGTGCCCAATGGTACGCCATCGTGATATTGTTGGGCTTGCCGTTCGTGACCGCCATGAACTCCTTGCGTGCCGCCTCGGCCTCCGGCGTGTCGATGAAGTCGCAGGCGTTCACGCGGGCCAGCGGACCCACGCGGTACCAGCCGTCCCGCGGCCCCAGCGACCGGATGAACGGGAACTTCATGTACGACCAGGGGCGGACCTCCTCTGCGATGTACTTGAGATACTCCCGGGGATCCACCTGGTCGAAGATCTTCTTCCCGGCCGCGTCGATCGCCCGCAGGTTGCCATCGTACAGATCCATCGCACCATCCGTCCGGACCAGGGACAGGTGGTTCGAGTCGAATGAGCCGAACGGAGCCAGTTCCTGGAGGTGTTCCACGGTGTAGTCCCTGGCGATCTTCACGGCACCGCGGGACCAGGTGAGCATCTGGTCGAAGTCCTTCAGGAAGACGTCGCGCTCCGCGAGGCTGAGGTTCTTGTTGATGCCGCCGGGAATGGCGCCCGTGCCGTGAATCTTCTTGCCGGCCGTCGCCTTGATGATTTCCTGGCCGTACTTGCGCATCATCACGCCCTGGACGGCCAGTTCGGGAAACTTCGCGGCCACCCCAATGACGTTGCGGATCGCCGGGTCCGCGTCGAAGCCGAACAACAGATCCGGCGAGACGAGGTGGAAGAAGTGCAGGGCGTGCGACTGGAAGATCTGGCCGTAGTGCATGAGCCGCCGCATCTTCTCCGCTGTGGGCGTTAGGTTCTCGCCGCCGACGATATGGTCCATCGCCTTGGCCGCCGCGAGGTGGTGGCTGACCGGGCAGATGCCGCACAACCGCTGCACGAGCACCGGCACCTCCCAGAAGGGGCGGCCCTGGATGAACCGCTCGAAACCGCGAAACTCGACGATGTGCAGGCGGGCCTGCTTCACGCGATTCGCCTCGTCGAGCAGAATCGAGACCTTGCCATGCCCCTCGACGCGGGTCACCGGCTCGATGATGACTCTCTTCAAACCGTTGGTAGACACGACGGTATTCCTCCGATCTCGATCAGTCGTATTTGATCAGTTGGTACGGCAGATTCACGGGCTTGTCCGACAGGAGCGCCACGAGGGCCTCCCACAACGTGTCCGCCGGCGGCGGGCAGCCGGGCAGAAAGTAGTCGATCTTCACGACCTCGTGGCACGGGTACACCTTATTGAGCAGCAGCGGGATCTCCGGATCATTGGGAATCTTCCCATCCGGATTGTACACGGTCGGCCCGTTCAGGTAGGCCTCGTCGAGGCATTCCTTCAGGGGGATCGCATTCCGCAGGGCCGGCAGACCGCCCATGATGGCGCACTCGCCCACGGAGATCAGGATGTCGCAGTGCTTGCGGAAGTCCTGCAACACGTGCACGTTCTCTTCGTTGCAGCACCCGCCCTCGATCAGACCGATGCGGCAGCGACCGG
>Ga0272448_1007820_pt1 | contig 11237 bp, 6 predicted proteins | sample YNPCB0191_FD_202220 | JGI IMG/M metagenome (GOLD analysis project Ga0272448, IMG submission 202220) | Hot spring sediment microbial communities from Yellowstone National Park, WY, United States - YNP-CB-019-1 | ecosystem: Environmental > Aquatic > Thermal springs > Hot (42-90C) > Sediment... | reverse complement strand
AGAGAGTTATGTTGTAGATCCCTCCGAAGGGATCCGACACGGTTGCATCCAATTTACCTATGACTGGAATGAAGTCGGAAAGGTTATCGAATGAGATGACGAGGACGGCGGAGATGGTAGATTCGTCGACCTGCGTGAAATTGGTGGTGGCTATCCTCAGGTTGCTGATGGGCGGGAGCCATGGGACGGACGCCTCGACGTGGCCTGATGCGCCGAGAAGCGGCGGGAGGCTCCCACCGAAGGAAGCGCGGAAGGTTATTGTGTCATTTGATGTGATGAGGCGTAGAAGCTCAGACTGGGGGAGGCTCCCCGCCAGAAAAGAGAGGTTGAGGGGGATCGCCCTCGATTCCCCGCCAGGTATCTCCATTGCAGGGACCGTGATGTTGAGCAGGACCATCCTGCTTGATGACGCCGAGGCATTGAGGGAGAGTGCCGAGAGCGGGAGGGGTCCCCTGTTCGCGATCTTCGCATCGGCGTAAATCCCCATGCCCCCGCCAGAGGAGTTCAGAGCAGGCCCTTCAATCGAGATGCTTGCCGGGAGCGAGAGGGCGCTAATGGCAAGCGAGCCGATGGCTGTAGCGGCAATGACGATCGAGATCGCGATCAGCGCATTGATTGCAATGAGCGGGGCTCGGGGGCGCTCTCGACCTTTACGCATACAGGATCAGCGCTCCTACTCTCTGCGGAAGCGGTAATGAAGGTTTCTAACGCGGGATCAGGGACTGCTCGATCCGCTGCCCTTCGCTGGGGTGACCCCTCCTTGGGGCTTGCCATACCTCCGCCTCATATAAGCCCAGAATGCAATAAGTGCCACCGCCACTACCACCACGGGGAGGGCCAGCTCGAGGTAGGGGGGTGCGTCCTGGTAGACTGAGAATTCCCATGTGGCAGCGACTGTGTTCCCTGCCCTGTCGGTCACGACCAAGGTAGCAACGTGTGAGCCTGCCGGCAGCGGGCGGGAATATATGAGGCTCGTGGAGTTGACGGCCGAGGATTGGGTCACGTCGTTCCCATCGATGAAGAGCTTGACGGAGCCTGGGACTGGGCCCACGTTGCCGCCGTAGCTGAAGGCGAGCCTCAAGCTGCTCGAGGCGATCTGCGAGCCGTTGCTGATTGACGATTGGAGTATCGAAGGTGGCGTGAGGTCGACGAGGAAAGACCAGTTTGCCCATGCGACGTTACCTGCGTTGTCCTTGACGAAGAGCGAGACCCTGTAGTTCCCTTCAGCCAAATTCAGCTGTGGGCTGATCAGGGCGGATGAGTTAGATGACGCCGTGATCTCCTGCCCGTCCAAGAAGAGCTTGACGGATCCAGCATCGATCCCCGAGATCGGGTCCGCGTAGCGCGCCGCAATGACCTGCTGCGAGCTGTTCAGCGCAGTCCCGTTCCCAGGCGAGAACGAAAGGATCGTGGGCGGGGACGAATCTTTCGTGAACGACCAGGCGGCATACGCCTCCTTCCCAGATGTGTCCATGAAGTATGCGAAGACCGTGTGCGGCCCGTCCGCAAGTTCCATAGTCAGCGTGAACCTCCCCCCAATCAGTGAGGCGTTGACCCTTACAGAATCGACCTCGACGTAGTAGAACGAGATCCCCGCGGGGCTGGAGAACGATGCCGAGATCGCAGGCGCAGTCTCGCGAACAGTGGAGCCGTTGATCGGGGAGATCGGGTTGACCGAGGGCGTGCTCTTGTCGACGGTGAAGCGGACCTCGGCGTATGCGGCGTTCCCTCCCCTGTCAGCCACCGAGATGACTGCGGAGTGCTGGCCGTCAGCCAGCCGGATCGAGGCGTGGAAAGACCAGCCTTCCAGGTCGTTGCCGGAGACTGTGCAGGGCACGGCGGAGCCGTCTACCGAGAGGGCAGCTGAGCTTGAGTTGATACCAGAGACGGCATCAATGAAAGTGAAGTTGATGAGGGTAAACTCCGAGGTCACGCTGCTGCCGTTTGCAGGCGATGCGGACACCAGCGATGGCGCTGTCCCGTCAACAGTGAATGACCAAGAGAGGGTCGAGTTATTCTTGGCGTAGTCGGACGCGAAGAGGGTTGCATTGTGGGCCCCCTCTGAGAGCGGGAAGGGCGGCACGTAGGAGATGTTGGATCCAGTGACCACCGAGTAGAGAGTGACGTCGTCGCCGTCCAGGAGGAGGCGGAGGGAGAGCGGGTCGATCTCGACGTTGTCGGAGTATGAGGCGGCGATCTGTGGCCTGAGCGAGCTCGTGATCGCTCCTGATGCGGGAGAGATGACGGAAAGAGAAGGCGGGGTGATGTCAGTGGTGAAAGTCCAGAGGTAGTCGGCCCTTATGCCGATGTTGTCGCTGATAGAGATCATTACCACGTGGGGTCCCTGGACCAAGGAGGACTGGTAGCTGAAGCCGGTCGAGCTGATGGCTGCTGACGACGTGATGTCCACGCCGTCAAGAGATATCCGGACTGACGAGGCGTTGACACCGGCAACTGCGTCATTGAAGTTGGCTCTGATCACGACGTTGGTTAGCCTGTGGTAGCTCCCATTCCCGGGGGAGAGGCCGCCCACGATGGGAGGGGTCATGTCGACGTAAAATGTCGCAGCCACGCTGCTATTCGATTGGCCAAACTCGTCTGTCGCTATTATGGTGATGTTTGTCGATCCCTCGGAATACGGGATTGTGTCGTTGAAGTAGAAACCGTCTTTGTACGGAAGGGGGATGTTCAAAATCCCGTTAATCCTTGCGACGACGCTGGTTATCGAGGACAGGTCCGAGACGCTAACGTTGATCAGGACACGCGAGTAGTTGTATATCTTGCCGTTTGTCGGCGAGAGGAGGACTACCGAGGGAGGCGATCGGTCGACTGTGAACGCCACGGCTGCCGTGGAGTTGACCCGCCCGAAGGAGTCCTCAGCGATTGCCCTGATCGAGTGCCGACCCTCTGGAAGCGAATAGGCGCCGACGAAGTAGCCCCCGGATGGGGCGAGCGTGACGTTAGTTGTTCCGTCTATCTCGGCAACCACAGAGCTGATGGGGGACAGGGTCAGGACTGAGGCGTTTATTGTCAACGGATCGCTGTTGTAGGAGCGGTTGGACGGCGAGTTCAATACCACTTCGAGCTGGCTTACTGTAAAGCCGACTGGGGCCGAGGCGGAGCTGTCCCCGTTGTCATCGAGCGCTGATACGACCATAGAATAGTGACCGGGCAGCAGGGTCGCCTCACCCTCCCATTGACCGGAGGCGGAGTTGTATGCCAGCACGATGACGAGCTGCCCGCCGTTTATCGAGGCGTTTGCTGAGACGATGTTGTGGACGGACGAGATCTGCGCGGCGATCTCGACGCGCCCGTCCGGGTAGAAATACGTCGCGTTAGCTGGGCTGACAACGGTTATGGAGGGGGAGTCCGCCTCAACCGCCATCGTTGCTATGACGAATAGGAGAGCAGCCGCGATCAGGGCTGCTGCAGAGTACCTAAAGCTTCTAGAGGGCGGAATACGCCTGCTGCACTTTGGCGCGACCCTTCCAACAGGCGCAGCCATGGAACGCAGGGCACGGCGAGGAGCTCTGATCATAATTAACACCAATCATCTCAAGATAGTGAAATCTTCTAAAAGAGCTTTTGGTAGGACGGCTCCCGCCTGGCAAGGTTGATTAGGTCCGCTCACGATATTGTTTCGGTAAGAAGTGGCTCCGAATGGTCCTTATAATAGGCAGCAGTCAGCTCAGGTCTGCGCTGAGGATGGCAGGCGCGATAAAGGCTGTTGAGGAGGGCTTCAAGGAGTTCTCCTACAAGAGGGCCGTTATGCCGCCAAGGTGCCGGATCGACGTGGAGGGAGGGGCGGGAGCGTTCCTTTTCATGCCCGCCTACCTCCCGAGGGCGGGGGCGATCGCAGTCAAGGAGGTCTCCGTCCATAGCGGGAACAGGGAGGCGAGGGGGCTCCCGACAGTGCGCGGCGTGGTCATACTTAGCGATCCTAAGGACGGGAGTCCGCTGGCGATCATCGAGGGGGCAGCGCTCACGGCGATAAGGACGGGCGCCGCGGGTGCCGTCGCGGCAAAATACCTGTCCAATAAGGACGCCGAGGCGGTCGCGATCTTCGGCGCCAGGATCCAGGGGAGGGCACAGCTGGAGGGGCTTGTAGAGGTGAGGCGGATCAGGAAGGCATGGATCGTGGATCCAGCGGAGGCGGCTGCGAAGGCACTTGCCGAATACGCTGCCAGGAAGTTTGGGGTCGATGCTGAGGTATGCTCTGACGCCGAGGGGGCATGCAGGAGGGCAGGGATCATCGTGACGGCAACGACTTCGAGGGTTCCGGTTGTCCGTGGGAAATGGCTTGATGCTGGAGTCCACATCAACGGCATCGGCTCTCACGACCCACAGTCGAGGGAGATCGATACAGAAGCCGTCCTGATCGCAGCAAGGGAGGGGAAGGTGGTTGTGGATTCGTATGAGGCGTGCCTGTCGGAGGCAGGCGACATCATAATTCCCATGAAGGAAGGCGCGATCGCGAGGGCTGATTTGCATGCGGAGATCGGGGAAGTGGTTGCCGGGGCAAAGAGCGGCCGGGAATCTGAGCTGGAAGTGACATTATTCAAGTCCGTGGGGATCTCTGTCCAGGACGCTGCTGTGGCGATGGCGGCCTACCAGAGCGTTTTGAAGTCCTGCGGGGGAGTCGAGGTTGAGCTGGAAGATAAAGTCGTTATATAGGAGTGTACCAATTTTTAGATGTAAATCGCCGATAGGTGGAGTAGAGAATAATGGACAAGAAAAAGATAGATGCTGCAAAGGCCTTTTCCGTGTTTATTTTGTTCGCACTTTTGGTTAATGCGGGCGTGGGCTCCGCCCTAGCGTACTCGAACGGCGGGATCTCCTCGACGGTTGCGAGCCCGAAGTACAGCACACATGATTTTATCGTAGACCATGCGCTGAGCTTCCTCCCGGCCGAGGAGAAGCAGTACCTGGTCGATCGCTTCTCGAGGCTGCTGTTCGGGACCGAGCTCCCCGACTATGCCTCTGCGGTAGGGGGCTACGGCATAGGCGACACGAGCAAGCACCACGTCTACTACTTCTCCAACAAGACGCTTCAGGACAATTCATCGGCCGTGAGAGCCCAGGATATGTACAACTACTCTCTTCAGCTTATGATGGAAGGGGATCTCGACAAGGCAGTGATGATGATCGGGGCGATGACCCATTACATAACAGACGTCGGCTCATTCGGGCACGTGATGGGGGCCTCGACCGATTGGGGCGCCCCCGACTTGGCAATGGTGACGGAGTTTGAGGACTATGTCGGGAACAGGACGATGCAGTACGTGTCGAACACCTTCGGGAAGTACATCATTTTTGACGGCGAATTGACTGCGCGCACCGCCTACAACGCGACCCTTGAGCTTGCTTACAATACCACCTTCGGAGACAGCAAGGGCCGGTCGGCGGCATGGCTCAACGGTTTCTGGTGCGGGTGTTCTTCCTTGTGCCGCGAGAGGGCAGGGCAGACGCTGAACATCGCGATCAACTTAGTGGCGGATGTTCTGCACACGTTCTACCTTGAGGCGTCAGGCGAAGGCGGCATCGCTGCCATAACTAGCGCGACGGTAACCAACGGATCTGGCGTGGCGGACCTTGTGGGAGGCGGGATGGCTAGGGTATACACAGGCAGCCAGCTATGGATGAACTTCACGGTCGCCAACGTCAACTTCAGCAGCCCTGTGCCGCTCCGGATTAGGCTCTACGACAACGGCACGCTCACCGGGGAATCCGTTGAGGTAATGGTCTCCCAAGGAAGCCCTTCACTCCAACCGTTCCTCATCTCTTCGATCCAGGGCCCAGCCATCCATTACTATTCGGCTGAGCTGGTCCTCAACACGACCTTTGGCGAGGTCGTCAAGGACGTCGTGAACTTCTCTGTGAAGGCGGTAAATAATTCGATAGGGGTGTCAGCAGCGCCGCTCAGCATAGGCGGGGGGAACCAGACGAAGTCCTGGCAGATAACCGTCTCGAACACGGGCAACGATGCGCTGAACGGCGTCACGCTCAGGGTGAAGTCGGTGCAGGACGGAACCATCACGCCTTTGAACGCAACGGTCGGCACGATCAATGAGGGGGGAAGCAAAGCGGTCTTCCTGAATCTGACGACCTCTCCGGGCAGTTCGATTGGGGTGAAGCAAGTCATCATTGAAGCGAGGTACAAAGACTTCACGGGCGCTGAGAGGGCGCAGGATTTCGTGGTGAATTACAACGTCACGAGGGTCCTGACGGAGATCGATCTCAGCATCAGCCAAGCGGGAGTGAAGGTCAATGATTCGGTGTTTGTCACGGCGTTGCTAAAGGACAGCAACCTGGTGCCACTGGTGAACAAGGCGATAAGGTTCTACTCGAACGCGACTTACTTGGGCATGATGACGACGGACATGAACGGCTCTGCCACAATACTGGTGCCCACGGAGGCCGTGGGGACATTCGAGCTGCGGGCGGAGTTCAGCGGGGACAGCGTTTATGAAGGGGCCCAGAGGGCTATCACGATTCAAGTGCTGCCGATTGAGACGAGTGTGAGCGTTCTGATCAACGGGACGCAGCAGGCGGGCGGCTTCGAGATGAAGGTCAATGATTCGGTGTTTGTCACGGCGTTGCTAAAGGACAGCAACCTGGTGCCACTGGTGAACAAGGCGATAAGGTTCTACTCGAACGCGACTTACTTGGGCATGATGACGACGGACATGAACGGCTCTGCCACAATACTGGTGCCCACGGAGGCCGTGGGGACATTCGAGCTGCGGGCGGAGTTCAGCGGGGACAGCGTTTATGAAGGGGCCCAGAGGGCTATCACGATTCAAGTGCTGCCGATTGAGACGAGTGTGAGCATGCAGACAGAGGGCGCAGCGATAACAGGGAAGCCCCTCCTGCTGAAGGCGTATGTGAAGGACGAGAACAACGCGAGCGTGGCCGGGATCACGGTTTGGTTCCAGGAGAAGTCGGGCAGCTCCTGGGTCACCCTGGGCAGCGCGGTCTCAGACAATTCAGGGGTTGCTACATTCAGCTACCAGCAGGTCAAGGCGGGTGAGGCAGTCTTCAGGGCCGTATTCGCCGGCGAATCGGTATACGACGGGAGCTCAAGCGCTGAGCTCAGCATAGTTGGCAGGGACGACCCGACCACCACGTATGCGATAATAATAGTAGCCATTTTGGCGGCAGCGGCAGTCTTCTACTTTGTCTTCGTAAGGCGGCGATAATGCGCCTTACGTTTTTCCATCTTTTTTTAGTTACTTAAGCACGAATTCCAGCCAAGATTGGCATGCAAGATCGGGGCGAAGCCTCCCACTAATTGATTGCGAGCTTTTAGGGTTGCATTGGAACAAATCAGCTGCATTGATGACCCCGCCTCTCGGACGGGATCACCAACGCAGTTACTCCCCTTTTGGCACCCGACATGTTGACTATTTCAAGCCAAATGCCAGTGCCATGTACATTAGATGGCTGCCGCGATATATATTGTTTTTGTGTTTAACTATTATACATATACAATAATATAGAAAATTGTTAAACAAATATACAATTAATTCAATTTGATGCAGGGAGCCTGATGCTGCCTAAAAATGGAGCCCCACTGTTGGGGCGCGAAAAGCCGGTCCGAGCAGATCGCAGGGTGCAGACCATTATGCGCCCGCGACCCTCTTGTCGGGGTACGCTTCGTAGAACTGGCGCTTGGCCCTTGAGTCAGCCATCGGCTTCCTGAGCTTCTCCAAGGCCTCCACAGTCGTCTCCAAGAGGTTGCCAGGGATGCCTACCAGCAGCTCATCAGCCCTCATCTCCGTGTTCGACCTTGACCCATAGCACCCCAATCCCAGCTGGACCTCGCCCTTCAAGTAACTCGCCATCCCGATCGAGGAGCAAACGCTGGCCTCGGTCTGGAAGTCGAAGACGAGGTGCTTGCCCTCCTTGTAGGAACGGCTGTGGCACACCCACATCGCCTGCTCGGCGTTGAGCCTGAGCACGACAACGTCGGGATATATTGTGCACTGCTCCAGAGGCGAGACCAGAATCATGGAGAACTGGCCCGGCAGGCCTTTTGCGTTCGCGCTGAGGCATTTCGCCGCTGCCTCGGGACTCTCGAAGAGGCCAAACGCGTGGTGCACCTCGCCCTTGGCTACTTTCTCCTTCACCGGCACCCCGAATGTCCCTGGACCGGGCCCGCATGCGAGCTCGGTCGGGGGGAGCGATATGGATCTGCCCCATGACGCCTCCATCACTGCCTGGCAGAACCGCATCTTTTTGGACGCCAGCGGGAAACCATCTGGAACCTGTTCTCCTTGCTTGAGGAATTTAACTGCGACCGGCGGAACTGACAAACCTAAGACGCTTTTTAGACGCTCAGCAGCTTCTTTGTAATCCATCAACTGTCACCACTGCTGAGGTTTATTGATCTGCCAATTAAGCTTTTTCCGATGGGGGAATGTCAAAAGCTAATATGCGACTTGTAAATGCATTTGTGTTGAAATAGGATCTTTCCCGTATCATAAAAGTGTGAGAAAAAGATATTTCATTTAAATGAGATCAAGACTTTCATAAAGTATTTGAAAAATGAAAAAGGGTTTGCTGCTTGCGCCACTTCCACTTCTCCTTTTATCAAGGCGCGCTTTGGAGCTCTTAAATCCTCTTCGTTAGTTCAGGTCGAGCGGTTGCAGGCAATATGCTTTCCTTTGGGGGTTGCTAAAGCACTTTTTTAGGGGGAAATGCTTTAACTGGCTTTGCTTTGGGAGCTTTGGCTTTCACTGCTTCGGTCTCTTTCTTTACTTTGGTCACAAGCTTTTTGGTCTCCTTCTTTGCCCCTGTTGCTATTTTCTTGGCGATGGCTTTTGGCTTTGCTTTGGGAGCTTTGGCTTTCACTGCTTCGGTCTCTTTCTTTACTTTGGTCACAAGCTTTTTGGTCTCCTTCTTTGCCCCTGTTGCTATTTTCTTGGCGATGGCTTTTGGCTTTACAGTTTTGGCCGATTCCTTGGGTGGATTTGGCATCGCGGCAACTTGAAGTTCTTCTGTAGCCTTTTCGCTGCTCTTAGGCACTGCATTTTCAGTCGCTGCGGATTTGGTATCGCCAACCACAGAGACTGATCCCTCAGAAGTGTTGATTGGTGCTGAGGCTTCTGCTGCGAAACTGGCGGGGGGTACAGGACCCTTGCTACCAAGAATCAAGCCTGGCGTTTGATCTGGTATGTAAACTGAGACGCCTACATCAGCCCTCGAATCGCTGATCTTACTGCGCATTTTCCCTACGTGATCACTTATTGCTGATATCTCAGGCTGTAAGTCTTGTTCAGTTCGATTCTTCAGATCTGCTAATATTTTCTCGATTGAACTGAACATGCTCTGGATGTCTGATTGCGGCATTGTTTTATTGAATGCTCCTCCGAGAAGAATTTCAAGCACAGGAATTGCTGCTACTAACGTTATGCCTACCGCCAATGGAGCAAATATGCGAATCAGCAATGCGCCATACCATTCGCTGAAACCAGTTAACGCTAAAGAATTGTAGACAACAGTGTTAAATACAGATACCATTACAAGAGCAATGCCTATGACCGCAAGCATTATTTTCGTGCGCGTAGGTTTCGCAAATGCCAATGCCAACGCGAATGAAAGCAGCGCCATTTCGAGATATACTCCTACGCTGGATACGATCATATAGTATTGTATTGTGCCGATCCATGTCTTCAGAACTAGCTCGTTGTAAAGCGATGCCACGAAAGCGGCGAAGAGGATGAGGCTCGTTACGCCCAATATGGCGGGTACGTATTTCATTGCATTTATTGTTTTCTGCATCTAATCAATCCTCGTCTTCCTTTCTCGTCAAAATATCGGGTAAGTGTTATTTGCATTAGGTATCAAATAAACATTTTTAATTTTCGGATTCGGTTCGTGTGAAAAAACCACAGCTTCTACTTTTTCCACGGCATTTGAAAGTTCTACCTATGCGCAATCCGCTCCAGAGCGGCATTCGCGGCGGGTGGCTAATTTTTTTTGGCGATCAGAGTTAAATAATAAAAGTGCAGACTTGCTTCTGCGGAGGGCAAAAATTGTCTAAAGGGGATTGCCGTTATAGCGGTGTTCGACTTTTCAGTTGAGCACCTCAACTCGAATTTTGTATGCAGAATTTCAAGCCCCCCTGACGCGGAACGAGAACTGGCTGAAGAGCTCTTGCGAGAGATTGCCTCAATTGCGATCTGCGGGAGATCTGGGCTGGTGCTCGAAGCTCGCTGCAAGGGGCACGACCGGAGGGCTGCTGGTTGAGGGCCACAATAGGCGTGATCCTGAGCGTAGTGGCATTGACCCTATGCTTCATATCGGTGCCTTTGTTGGCAGCCTACGTAGGCGGCTGGATCGCCTACTGGGGTGCGCTCGCGATGAGCGTGATCTGGGCAGCGATCCTCCTCTGGCTGAAACTGACGAAGATGTGGGAGGGGGATGACTGATGGCTGACCCAGTGCCGATACCCGTAGCAACCACCGAGTCCACTCTGTTCGTGAGCTTGGCTGTGGCGGCGATGCTGGCGGTGAGCGCCGGCATCGGGATATACTTCTTCAGGAAGGCTAGGAGCTTCGACGACTGGATGGTAGGGCACAGGGACATGGGGCCGCTGGTGACAGGCTTCGCCCTAACTGCCACTTGGCTGAGCGGGTGGGCGATCTTCGGGAACGCCGGCCTCTCCTACACCTACGGCTGGTCCGGCAGCTGGCTTGTCGGCACGATGAACCTGATGGGGCTATCGCTCTGCGTGGTGATCGGGCTCAGGATGAGGAAGTACGCCTCGATCGGGGCCCGGACCGTCCCCGAGGTCGCGAGGATCAGGTTCGACAGCAGGCTCGTGCAGGCGCTCGCCGGCCTCACGATGAGCATACTTTTGATAGTGTACAGCATAGGCCAGTACAAGGCGATGGCCTCGGTCTGGAAGCTCACCACAGGGACCGACTGGGCGATAAGCCTCCTCGTGACTGCGATACTCTGCGCTGTCTACATAATCGTGGGCGGATACGCGGGCACCCAGGTCTCGCTCGCTCTGCAGGGAGCGATATTCATGGTGATAGGGTGGATATTCGGGATAGCCTCGATCTTCTGGGCAGGCGGGCCGTCCGCGATCGCCGACGCGATTGCGGCATCGACTTACGTCAAGCCAGGCGGGACCGTGACCCCGGTCGCGCTCGGGAACTACACTGCGTCGCTGGCGCCCTCATTCCCCGGATACGACTGGATAGGCGTGATCGGATCGCTGTTCATGT
>Ga0272448_1007819_pt1 | contig 11239 bp, 7 predicted proteins | sample YNPCB0191_FD_202220 | JGI IMG/M metagenome (GOLD analysis project Ga0272448, IMG submission 202220) | Hot spring sediment microbial communities from Yellowstone National Park, WY, United States - YNP-CB-019-1 | ecosystem: Environmental > Aquatic > Thermal springs > Hot (42-90C) > Sediment... | reverse complement strand
CCCCTCACCCCGGCTTCGCCACCCCTCTCCCACTTACGGGGAGAGGGGAGCTGGGAGGAGCGTGTGAGGTGTGGTGGGGGCGCGTGAACCCCCGAGGAGCAAAGCGCCTTCCCTCTCCCCAAGCTTTGCGAGTGGGAGAGGGGGCAGGGGGTGAGGGGAAGCGAGAGGGGAGCTGGGAGGGGCGTGTGAGGCGTGGTGGGGGCGCGTGGGCCCGTCGGACGCGAAACGCTTGCCCTCTCTCCTGTGCTCCTCAGACCTCGCCACTTGGCACGGGCCTCCGCGCGCTCCCGTTCCCCAAGAGCGTCCGGGGAACGGGCTGGAGGATTGCGGGCAGGAGAATCGACCCGTGCGGAAAGCCGTCGGCGCCGGCCGTGAGTTCTTGCGTGCGGTCGCCGCTGTTGCATTGCCGATGGCTCGTGCGCTACACTCACAATAGCGGCGCTGGATTCAGTGGCCATTGTACAGCCGCTGCGTGCCCTGCGCCGAAGCTGAGAGGGAGGGGTACGCCTATGCAAGCGTTCAGCATTTCTGGCACGAGCCTGAGGCTCAGTGCCCTCTTCGCTCTTGCATCCGTCTTGCTGACGGCGCCAGCCACTGCGCAAGACCAGGTCTCCATCACGCTCGGAAACCCCAACAAGGAGAGCGGGATCACGCTGCTCGAGCCGGCAGACGGAGCCACCTCCATCGTCACCATCGGCAACGTGGTTGCTAGGTCCACCCAGCCGCCCGCAGGCAAAACCGGCGGGATGATGTACTTCAACGTCGATAACGCCTTCGCAGCGGACGGCAGCATCCCAGACCTGTACATCACCGTTGAGTATTACGACCAGGGCACGGATGGATGGCTGCTCGAGTACGACGCCTCGGGCGACAACCCAGACACGGATCCCTACACGGCGGCCGAGGGCGGCAGCCCCATCGTCAAGTACGACAGCAAGAAGTGGGTTCAGCACACCTTCCACATCACAAACGCTTACTTCGGTGGAAGGCAGACGGGCGGGGCGGATTTCAGGATACGAGATATGACCGTCGACCCAACCACGGGTGGAGCCGTGGAGGGAGAGGGGCCTGAGATCATTCGCTCCGTCACCATTACCAAGGTTGCGCCAATCGCTTGGCACATCAAGTACACGGATATTCCCATCGTCATCGATGGCAAGCTTGACGACCCGGCCTGGAAGGACGCCCAGGTGTTCCGCATCGACCAGGCCTCGCAGGACGTGATCAGGCCCAGCAAGTGGCGTGGCGTCAACGACTTCTCCGCCGACGCTAGGTTCGCTTGGGACAAGGACTACCTTTACGTCTCGTATGACTGCGTGGACGACGTCCCACGCTGCAACACAGACGTGTCCAACTTGGTCTGGAACGGCGATAGCAACGAGGTGTACTTCGGCTTCGATCAGAGCAAGCCGGCCAGAACCAGCTACATCACCGGCCAGGATTTCCAGATCGTGATGTCGGCTGGCCCATCGCCCAACTGGGCCGTGTTCTCTATGGGCGGCGTTGTTCAGAGCGTGGACCAGGGCAACCTCCCGGAGCCTACGGGCAACCTTGTGGTGGTAGACAAGACAAACCCGTCCGGGTACATCCTGGAGGCGCGCATTCCGTGGAGCATGCTTCTGGACCAGAACGGCAAGCCGCACACCGCGCCGGCGCCCGGCCAGCTGGTGGGCTTCAACGTCTTCGCCAACGACGGCGATAATCCAGACGCGCCGGCCCAAGAGAAGGCGATGTCGTTCACCGGTCGGCCAGGGGCTTGGGGCAACCCCAGCGCTTGGGCCACGGTTCAGATGGACCCGCCGGAGGCCAAGGTGATGCTTGGTGACTTGAGCGGCGACGGCAAGGTAACCATCGCAGACGTGACGATTGCCCTCCGCTGCGCCGTGGGCCTGCTCACTCCCAGCCCGGCCCAGCTCAAGGCGGGCGCCCTGCACGGCGGCGACAAGATCGCCATCAGCGACGTGACGCGCATCCTTGCGTTCGCCGTCGGGCTCATCCAGTCTCTGCCCTAGCGGCAGGCCGCGCTCAACGCGCAAACGCGGCCCCGGGACCAATGTCGGACCCGGGGCCGCTGTGATCCTGGGTCGATCCAGATCGTGGATGCTGCTACCCTGATGCGCGCTGGAAAGATGGACCGCGGGCAACTACGTGCTTCCCCTCACCCTCCAGCTGCCCTCTCCCACGGCGGGAGCTTACAGAAAAGGGATGCCTCCCGCGCCCTATGAGCTCCTCCCAGCTCCCCTCTCCCCGTAAGTGGGAGAGGGGTGGCGAAGCCAGGGTGAGGGGAACTCCCACCCCCAGTTGCCGCTTCCCCTCACCCCCCGCCCCCTCTCCCACCCGCAAAGCTTGGGGAGAGGGAAGGCGCTTTGCTCCTCGGGGGTTCACGCGCCCCCACCACGCCTCACACGCTCCTCCAAGCTCCCCTCTCCCCGCAAGTGGGAGAGGGGTGGCGAAGCCGGGGTGAGGGGAACTCCCACCCCCAGTTGTGGACCAGGGGTGAGGGCAACTCCCAGCTGCAAGCTAGAGGGGATAGCAACCTCCCGGCCATCACCGGCAAACCAGAGGCGAGGGCAGCCGCTGCCCTATGCTCCCTGTTCCAGCAGCGTGGCGAACCTGCGCCCAATGGCCAGGGCGGGATCCAGGGGCACGTCCACGCCCACCGTGCCGGGTGGTATCGAGATGGTGGGGCATGCCCTCAGCCTTTTGCCTGCAAACTGCGGCAGGTACTGAGCCTCCGCGTCTAGCATCTGCTGGGTCATCTCTCGAGCCTGGGCCAGCGTGAGCACCGCTGAGGTGAGCGGATCCATGGCCACGGCGTGGAAGGCTAGCTCCGGGTCGCCCGTGATGGCGGCCTCCGCTACCAGGGTTTGCACGGTAACGTTGCTCTGGCACAGAGCAGCACACTGTGGCGGCAGGTCGCCCACCACCGTTGGGTGCAGGCCCATTCGGTCCACGTATATGGGCACCTCAACACAGCAACCGTTTGGCAAGTTTGTGATGTAGCCATCGTTGCGGACGTTGCCGTTCAGCCTGAAGATGCGGTCGGTCTCCATGGCTTCCATCACGTAGGTGCAGTATTCGGCGCTGCGCTCTCCCAGCTTGGTAGACTCGAACTGAAGCGGGTCGGCCTTTGCGAACTTGTCCGCCACGGCTTTGGACCAGTGGTAGTAGGCCCCGCTCTCCCCGCCGAACGATGGCTGATCGCAGTACAGCTCGAGAGCGCGCTTGTTCTTTCGGAACCACGGCACGTACTCGGAGAGGTGGCCGGTGCTTTCGGTCATGAAGTAGCCGAAGTGGCGCATCACCTCGCAGCGCACCTTCTCGTTGATGTAATACTCTGGCTTCTCGATGACCTCACGCAGGATGGGATAAAGGTCGCGACCGTCCTTCTCTAGCTTGAGGAACCATGCCATGTGGTTTATCCCTGCACAGAGGAAGTCGATCTCCGACTTTGGGACGCCCACGTAGCGGGAGATGAGGTCCAGCGTTGTTTGCACGCCGTGGCACAGGCCGACGAACCGGACGCGGCTGGCCTTGCCCAACGCCAGGCAGTTGGCGGCCATTGGGTTGGCGTAGTTGAGCATGAGGGCGTTGGGGCACAGCTCCTCCATGTCCTTGGCGATCTCGAGGAGCACGGGGATGGTGCGTAGGCCTCGGAAGATGCCACCTGGCCCCAGCGTATCGCCGATGCACTGGTCAACGCCGAAGGAGAGCGGGATCTCGTAATCTACGCGGAACGCCTCGATGCCGCCTATCTGCAGCATAACTACCACGTAGTCCGCGTCGCGGAGGGCGTCACGGCGGTCGGTAGTTGAGTAGACCTCGGCGTGCAGGCCGTTCTCGGAGATCACCCTCTTGATGAAGCCCTCCATGCGCTCGAGCTTAGGGCGGGTGGGACCCATCAACGCGAAGGTGCTGTCCTGAAGCGCCTCGGTGGCGAGCATATCCATCATCAGGGTCTTGCAGAAGACGATGCTACCCGCGCCGATCATGGCTATCTTGGGCATGGGAGTCCTCCTGGCGGTGTTGCGAGTATGCCGGGCGTCAACGCTCGCAGGTTAGCTTCAGCGTCTTGCTGCCACCCTCCTGCCGCGATCGGGGTTGGCCGGCAGGTGGCGCTGCCGCGCACGCCGAACTCCGAAGCAACGAAGCTCAAACCCACTTCAGCGGAGGCCAAGTGCCCCACACCCCAGCCCATGCTGCATCTGGCAAGTCAGCGTCCGGCGACGTGGGAGATGCTCAGCGGCTCGGCCAGTTCTTCACGCCCAACTGGCTGGCGGATTTGCTGCTCGCTTTCTGCCTGCGCTCGCCGCGCGATTCGGTGCTGGACCCATCGTGCGGAGACGGCGTGTTCCTCCGGCGTGCGGCCTCTCGCCTGAGGTGGATGGGAGCCCGCCCTTCGCCGAATCAGCTGGTGGGCGTAGAGGTGGACCCAGATGTGGCCGTCCGGGCCCGCCAGGCGCTCATCCAGAGCGGATGCGAACGGCCACGCGTGCTGGTGCGGGACTTCACTCAGATATCACCGCAGGATATGGGCCGCTCGCTGTTCAACGCCGTCGTAGGCAATCCGCCCTTCATCCGCCACGAGCTCATCGCGCGGCGCGGTGGCCCCGGCCTCGCCGTGAAAGGCGACATCCCACACCCGGCCTCCGGCGTGCACGAAGGGTCGGTCCACCTCTCCGGCAGATCGGGCTCGCACGTCCACTTCCTCGTGCACGCCGCCGGGTTCGTGGCGTCTGCCGGCCGGCTGGGCTTCGTGATGCCAAACAGCTGGCTGGACGCGGAGTACGGACGCGAGCTCAAGCGCTTCATGCTCCAAGAGTTCCGTCTGCTGGCGGTGGTGGAGCCGGAGAGCGAGCGATGGTTCAACCTGGCCGCGGTTAACGCCTGCCTGGTGGTGCTTGAGCGCTGTGTGGACCGGGACGCTGTGCATAGCGGGCGCGTTGCGTTTGTGCAGACCCGCACCCCCCTCCGCGATCTGGCCGCAGCGGGGTGGCCGGCCCTGGATGCATTTGTGGGTTCCATCCTCGGCGGAGAGACGCCGCGGCACGACGGTCGCCTGCGATGCCGGGCGGTACTCCAACCTCACATCTCGCCCGAGGAGAAGTGGGGGCCGTACCTGCGCGCGCCGGACGTGTACTTCCGCGTGCTCAGACAAGCGGACTCGACTCTTAGGCCGCTCGGCAGCCTCCCACAGGTGGCGGGCGTGCGGTACGCCCTCAAGACGGGCGCCAACGAGTGGTTCTACATGAGGCGGAGCAAAGCTGAGGAGTTGGGCCTGGAGCCGCACCTCCTTCGCCCCGTAGTGAGGTCGCCCAGGCAATGCCCCGGTATCCGCGTGGAGGCGGGCGATCTCACGGACGTCGCCGTGGTGGTGGACGACCGGCAGCGGATAGACGGAACGCGTCTACAGGCCTGGATCGAAGAAGGGGAGCGGCGGGGATATCACACCAGGGTTACCTGCGGCGCGCGCTCGCCGTGGTACTGCCTCCGGCCGCCAGCGCCCGCTCCCATCCTGTGCCCGTCCACCGTTCACAGCCGCCACATCTGCTTTCTCAATCCGCACGGGGCGCTGGCGGACAAGCGATTCTACCGCCTCTGCCTGAGTACGGATGAGTGGCCGGTGGCGGAGCTGCTGTGCGCTCTGATGAACAGCTCTTGGTGGGCGCTGGCCACGGAGCTGAGCGGGCGCACCAACCTGGGCTACGGCGCGCTGGACCTCACCATCGACGATCTGCTGAAGGCGCCACTGCCGAACCCGGACCGCATGCCGCCTTTCCTGCGCTCCACGGCGTTGGCGGCCTTTGGCGAGCTGTGTGGGAGGCCCATCGGCTCGGTGTTCGCGGAGGCAAACAAGCAGGACCGTTGCCGGCTTGACGACGCGGCACTGACGGCGATGGGATTCTCGGTGCCAGCGGAGCGTCGCGCGCTATGCGCGCAGATCCGGGATGCGCTGTGCGAGCTGGTTCGTGCGCGGATCTCACGAGCCAGTTGCGCGGCGCGGGATGCCCCGCCGCCGGAGGATGGCCCCGACTGCTGAGCGCCTCGTGGCCGCGAGAACCGGCGGCCTACATCTCCTGCTCCAGAAGCTCGGCGCTACGCGGGTCTAGGTTGTGCCAGTTGGGAATGTCGTACTTGATGCCGTGAACGTCCACCAAAACCACGCGCCCACCCGGGAGGCGACGGATGTCGTTTCTGTCGCGCACGTAGGCAGTGGTGTTTCCGCGATCGGTCTCAAGCTCCCAAGTGGTCATGCCGTGAATCCCCGTTACGGTGCGTATCCTCAGCACCTGGGGCATGAAGTAGGTCACCTCCAGCTCCTCCTCGAGGATGCGCTGGGATTCCTCCGGCAGTTGGCGGGAGTCGGCGATCACGGCCACCTCGTGCCCCTCGTCGTCCATGAGGGAGATGAGGCGACTTGGTGCCGTGAGCGGGAACGCGCGCACCGCCTTGAGGCCGTTGATGGGCTCTTCGCCGGCCGTCTGCAGGCTAAGGCGGCCGTGCGGGTCTCGCGAGATCCGGGTCTGGCGCGGGTTGAGCACGCCGTATGAACGCACCGCTGGCTTTTCCACGCTATCCTCCCACCGCCACGATCTGAGATAGCTCCGACTGGATGCCAACCAACCGTCTGAAGACGCCATCCTCCTTGGCCATCAGCTCCTCGTGGGTGCCCACCTCAACCACGCGGCCCTTCTCAAGCACGATGAGGCGGTTGGCGTTGCGCAGGGTGGAGAATCGGTGTGCGATGGCGAAGGTTGTGCGGTTCTCCACCAGCCTATCGATGGCCTCGCGGATGAGTGCCTCCGTTTCGGTGTCGACAGACGAAGTGGCCTCGTCGAGGATTAGGATGCGCGGGTTCTTCAGGATGGCGCGAGCAATGGAGATGCGCTGTCGTTCGCCGCCGGACAGACGGGCCCCGCGCTCCCCAACCAGCGTGTCGTACCCTTCTGGAAGCTGCATGATGAACTCGTGGGCGTTGGCTGCTCGCGCGGCCTCAACGATCTCCTCCAATGTGGCGTCTGGACGGCCATAGCGGATGTTCTCCGCGACGCTGCCGTGGAACAGGAACGGCTCTTGAAGCACCACGCCGATCTGGCTCCGCAATGACGATAGCTTCACGTCACGCACGTCTATGCCATCGATCTTGACGGCTCCGGACTGGACGTCGTAGAAGCGGCAGATGAGGTTGATGGTGGTGCTTTTGCCGGCACCACTTGGTCCTACCAGCCCGATCATCTCGCCCGGCTTCACCTTGAAGCTTACGTTCTTCAGCACTGGCACATCGGGGTCGTACCCGAACGTGACGTCGTCGAACTCCACTGCACCCTCGATTCGGGGCAGCTCCTTGGCGGTGCTTGCATCGCGCACGTCGGGGGAGGTGTCGAGCACCTCGAAGACGCGCTGGGCGGAGGTGGCCGCGCGTTGGAGGCGCTGACTCATGCGGCTGACGTTCTGCACGGGGCCGTAGAAGCGCCACAGGTAGCTGGTGAACGCCACCAGCATGCCGAGGCTAACACCCTTGTCGCCGCGAGCCACCAGGAGGCCGCCGTACCCCCAGATGGCCAGTGAGCCCAGCGACATGATGAACCCGGTGGTTGGCCAGAAGACGGAGAACGTCTTGTTGGCGGTAACGCTGGCCCGCATGTAGTCCGCGGCGCGCTCTGCGAATCGCTGCTCCTCGCGCTCCTCTTGGGTGAACGCCTTCACCACGCGGACGCCCGGGATGACGTCGCTTAGGAGCGAGAAGATGCGGGCGCGGCGCCGCCACATGCCGTGGAAGAGGCGCCTGCTCTTCTTCATAAAGAGGGCGGTGAGGTACCCGAGCAGCGGCATGGGCAGCAAGGTGAGCAGCGCCAGCTTGACGTTCATGCTGAACATGATGACGCCGATGACGATTATGGTGAGCGAGTCCCGCAGAAAGTCCTGCAGGCCCTCCGCCAGGAAGTCCTGCAAGTTGCCAGTATCGGAGCTCACGCGGTCCATAATCCAGCCGGTCTGCTTGCTGTCGTAGAAGCGGAGGGAAAGGGTCTGGAGGTGGTTGTACAGCTCCGTTCTGAGGTCGTAGATGAGCTTCTCACCGAACCAGCTCATCAGGTAGCCGCGCAGGCCGGACATGACGGCGCTGACCACGTTGGCGACGAGGATTGCGCCGATGACGATTGGGAGGAGTCCGATTTTCCTGGCGCCTATAACGTCGTCCACCAGCACGCGCTGAAGGTACGGCTGCACCATGTCCGCGCTGGTGATGAGGAACATAAGGAGGAGGCTGAGCGCCGCGATGAGCCAATGCGGCTTCACGCGAGCGAGGAGCCTAAGCAGGAGTCGCCGCTTTTCCAGGCACTGCGGACATACGCTTATCCAACCCGGGATGGGGCGGTTGCACTTGGGGCACCTCTCTCGGCCGCGGCCGTGGTCCCACCCGCCGCGTGGGTGCCAGCCGTCCTCTCGGGGCTCCTCGCCGTCGCGGTGTGGGATCAGCTCTCGGATCGAGCGCAGGGCCTCCGACACGGCCTCGCCCTTGGCCTTGGTGAAGCGAACGAGGGGGACCGACCTATCGCCGAGGTGCGCCTCCACGATGCCGGTGCCGTACAGGTCCCTCCTCTCGACCTTGTGCACCTGATCGAGCGGAACGGATGCCCACTCGTTGCCGTTGGCCCCGGGGGTGAACGCGGCAACGCGCCTGTCAGTAGCAACCAACCACGCCTCGCCGAAGCGGCCCTCAAGCAGCATGTCGCACTCGCAGGCGACGCGAATCTGCTCGCCGTCCTCAAGCAGCCGTTCCAGTGCCGCCTTCACCGCTTCGGATGGCACGTTGGATGCGTCTATGGCTTCGCGTTCTTCGTCGTTAGTACGGTCAGCGTTATCCGGCATACGGCAAGCTTCCCTCCCACAGCACCCGCCCATTGCGCTCGGTTAGCAGCGCGCGAATGGGGCCGGGCGGCCGCCTCACCGTCACGCGGTGCTCCACCTAAGCGCGCGCGGTGATACAACGAACAGGGCAAACAAAGCACACACGACGGCGCCGGCCGCAACGGCGAACGGCGCCCCATAGCGGCCGGCTACCGCCCCAGCCTGCAAGCTGCCCAGCGGCGTAAGCCCGATGAACATGAGCGAGTAGACCGCCATAACCCTGCCGCGCAGTTCGTCGGACACCGTGGTTTGCACCAGCGTGTTGGTGGTGGCGTTGTACGTGATCATGGCCCACCCAACCCCCACAAGCAGCAGCAGGGACAGCGGCAGCCACCGCGACATTGAGAAAAGGATGAGGAAGGCAGCGAAGAGCAGCCCTCCGCCAACAAGCAGATGCCCCCTCTTTGGGTACTCAGACAAAGCAGACAGCGTTAGGGCCCCCATCAGCGCGCCCACGCCCGTTGCGGACATCAGCAGGCCGAGCACATTCGGCCCTCCGTGCAACACATCTCTAGCGAACACCGGCATCAGCATTGCGTATGGTGCTCCAAACACGCTAGGCACCGCCACGCCGCCTATCAGCATAAGGATGTTGGGGCTGTGCCTCAGGTACCGTATGCCTGCCACTAGGTCCTCCCATGCCGAGCCCTTGGACGAGATGTGCTCATTGGGCTGGAACTCCATCATAACAAGGCCGATCAGCACCGCCACGAAGCTGAGGGCGTTGATGAAGTAGCACGGCGCCACTCCAAAGGCGCTGATGGTGAGGCCGGCAAGGACCGGACCCAGCAACCTGGCGCTGTTGAACATGGCGGAGTTGAGGGCGATGGCGTTCATCAGGTCGCTCTTGCCCACCATCTCCACGACGAAGGCTTGTCTGGTTGGTATATCGACGGCGTTCACGGTGCCCGTGAGGAACGCCACGAGTAGGATGTGCTCGTAGCGAACCCGGTGGGTGGCCACAAGCAGCCCGAGCGCCAGGGCCAGCAGGGCCAGCAAGCTTTGGGTCCACAGCAGAATGGTGCGCTTCTGGATGCGATCCGCTGCCACGCCCCCCAGAAGAGAGAACAGGAGGATGGGGACCGACCCCGCGGCGCTCACGATGCCCAGCTTGGTGGGGGAGCGCGTGAGGTCGTACACCAGCCACCCGTGGGCCACGGTCTGCACCCATGAGCCGATCAGGGAGATGAACTGACCGGCCCAAAACAGCCTGTAGTTGCGATGTTTGAAAGCCGAGAACGTTGTGGCAAGAAGGCTTTGGCGACCGGCCGCCTCTGATTCTTGCGCTGGTGCGTGCACTAAGCCTCCTTCTCCAAGTTATCACACACTTGCCTTAGCAGGGCGTTGAGCTTGCGAGCGTCTTCTGGGCTCATTCCGGCGGTAGCCTTGGCCTCCACAGTTGCGCCAATGCCCTTAAGGGTTTGGCGGAGGGCGCTGCCCTGTTCGGTTAGGAAGACCTGCACGGCGCGTCGATCGTCGGCGCCGCGGCAACGGCGGACGAGGCCCTTTGCCTCCAGGCGATCCACGAGGCCCGTTATGGTGGCTGCATCCAGGCACTGGCTTCGCCCCAGCTCTCCGATGGAGAGGCCGTCTTGCTCCCAAAGGCTGCGGAGCACACGAAACTGGACGTGCGTAAGCCCGTAGCACTCCAGGGCGCTCTCGAACTCGCGGCGAAGCAGCCGCTTAGCTCTACGGACCAGGCCGGACAGCCCTTCTGTGTGATGGTTCTGACACTCCAACGGGCAGCACCTTACTTTGTATACGAAATACTAGCATACCAATTATACCTGGCCAGGTGCGTTCAGTAAAGCGCAAGATGGGGCGGTTGCCCTAAGTTGCAGGCCATGGGTGAGGGAAACCGCCTGCCCTAACCGCCTCTAGCATCATACAAGGGTGGCGAAGCCGGGGTGAGGGGAGCTCCTAGCGCCCGGTTGTAGGCTAGTGGTGAAGGCAACGCCCAGCCCACTTCCCCTCACCCCCCGGCCCCCTCTCCCACGGCGCAAGCTTGGACAGAGGGGGAGCCCCCGGCGTCTCAGTAGCTTACACAGCCGACCACGACCTCACACGCTCCTCCCGGCTCCCCTCTCCCCGCAAGCGGGAGAGGGGTGGCGAAGCCGGGGTGAGGGGGAGCACAAGGCTTGCCTAACGACCTCTTCGATCATGCAAGGGAGCCGGGGTGAGGGGAACTCCCTGCGCTCAGTTGCAGGCAAGTGCACGAGGACGACCACTATCTCACTTCCCCTCACCCCCCGGCCGCCTCTCCCACGGCGCGAGCTTGGGGAGAGGGGGAGCCTCCGGCGTCGCAGTAGCTTACACAACCAACCACACC
>Ga0272448_1007817_pt1 | contig 11240 bp, 8 predicted proteins | sample YNPCB0191_FD_202220 | JGI IMG/M metagenome (GOLD analysis project Ga0272448, IMG submission 202220) | Hot spring sediment microbial communities from Yellowstone National Park, WY, United States - YNP-CB-019-1 | ecosystem: Environmental > Aquatic > Thermal springs > Hot (42-90C) > Sediment... | reverse complement strand
GCCTATACCCTCCCGCAGGTTACCCAAACCTGCAGGAGGGTCAAATTGCCCCGCCCACGGGGGTGGGGCCGGATGGGAGCATTCCAGCAAAAGTCGTGTTACCCCAACGGTGAACAGTTACTTCGGCTGCTTGTTTGGCACAGCAAATATGGTATAATCTATCACAGAACACCTCATATACAGGGAGAGTCCAGTGCCTGATATTTCGTTGTCAACCATGTGGATGGGCGAACGATTCACCACCCCTCGCGATTTCTTTCTCGTTGCTGCCAACCTGGGATTCCGCAGCTTTGAGCTGACACCGGTTGTTGGCCCCGCTTTCTACGATGACATTCACCCCGGTGAATTCACCATCCTCAGCCTGCACGATCCGGCGCCTGGCGACCTAGATTCGGCAACTCTACGCGCCAGCGACATTGTCTTCACCTCGCTCGATGAAGAAAAGCGGACCATGGCCGTGAATGTGACCAAACGCTCCATTGATACCGCCGTACGCTATGGTGCGCAGGCAGTTGTCCTCCATCTAGGACATTCTGAGGCCGATACGCAGTGGCAGGCTCAACTGGAGATCCTTGCCCGCGCCGGTCGCATTGAGACAACCGAAGCCGACATCATCAGGGCACGGCTGGCCAACGAGCGGGAGTATCGCCACCAGGAGCATATGGCCGCCCTGATGCGCAGTCTTGATGAGGTCATCCCCTATGCCGCAGCGCGCGGCATTCGCCTGGGCATCGAGAATCGTCGCCATATTCATCAAATCCCTAACTTTGAAGAGATGTGGCAATTGCTGACAGCCTACCCGGATGAAACCATCGGCTACTGGCACGATGTCGGACATGCCGAGCTGCAGGCTGCCGTGGGCATGACGCCACACGCCGACTGGCTGTCGGCCTTTGCCTCGCGCCTGGTAGGGCTGCACCTGCATGACTGCATCGGTTTCCAAGACCATCAGGCGCCTGGCAGCGGAAGCGTTCGCTGGCAGGATCTATCCAGGCTTGTACCACAACGCGGGATACGGACCGCAGAAATCAAGCCCAACGTTTCTGAGGATGCCATCCGTTGCGGCATTGACCATTTGCTTTCGGTGGGGTGGGTGGACGCCTGAGAGCAAGTGCCTGGGCAGCCATTGGCTGTCCGATGTTGGGTATCTGCGTCAGGCGCTCCTGCAATCGGCAACAGAGGGCAATCGGCCACAGGCTATGCTGACAACGGACGTGGCCCCTGATGCGGCCTGTCCGTGTCCCAAACCCATCGGGCGGGAGGTTGCCATGCTCAAGCACCGCGTGCTCGTGATCATCAAGTTCATCGCCTTTTTCGCCGTTCTTTTCATCGCCATTCAATTCCTTCCCGTGTGGCTCCTGCAAACGAATCCTCCGTTAAGGAATGAGCCGGTATGGGATAGCCCACAGACACGGGCTATCGCCAGGCGAGCCTGCTTCGATTGTCACAGCAATGAAACCGTATGGCCGCTTTATACGCGCATTGCCCCGGTTTCATGGTTGGTGACGTTTGACGTCATTCGCGGACGCCGCCACCTCAACTTCTCCGAATGGCGACGGGCCGGCGGCACAAAGGGAGAACCGGGCATTTCTGCCGATGAGGTCATCGCTACCATCGCCAAGGGTGACATGCCTCCCGGCAGCTATCTGAAGATGCATCCGCAAGCAAAGCTGTCGGCAGTAGAACGACAACAGCTCATGCAGGGCCTGGCTGCCTCCCTCAAGTGATAGCAACCTTGTGTGGTTTATTACCGGAGATGACAGGATGAAGATTCTGGTCTGTATCAAGCAAGTTCCACATGTTGATCAATTGATATTCGATCACGCGACCAAAAGGCTGGTGCGCGACGGGGTTGAAAACGAGATCAACCCGTTCGATCGGCGGGCGATCACGGCAGCCGTGAATCTGCGCGACCAATTCGGCGGGGACGTCACCGTCCTCACCATGGGCCCTCCCCAGGCTCGCGATGCACTGGTCGAAGCGCTGGCCATGGGCTGCGACCACGCGGTTCACCTGCTGGGGCGCGAATTTGCCGGGGCAGATACGCTGGCCACCGCACACACCCTGGCAGCGGCCTGTCGCAAGCTTGGGTTCGACCTCATCCTCTGCGGCAAATACAGCACCGATGCCGAAACGGCCCAGGTACCACCGATGCTGGCCGAGTTGCTCGACCTGCCCCAGGTGACAGGCGTGACCCGTTTACAGGTCGGTGAGGATCGCCGACATCTGACGGCCGTGCGCGAGACAGACGACGGCTTCGCAACCATCGAAGGTCCCTTGCCCGCCTTGCTCAGCGCGTCGGAGCGCCTGGTCAGGCCGATCCGCGTCAAGCCAGAGGATGTGCAGATGGCGCAGCAAAAGCCGATCACCGTATGGGGTGCGGCCGACCTAGCGCACGATACAAGCAAATTTGGCCTGGCCGGCTCGCCTACCTGGGTGGCGGAGATCCATAGTATTCAACCCAACCGCAAACGTATCATACGGACAACCGATAGCGGCGTTGAGGCGGCAGTGCGCGACACCGTGCGCGATCTGCTCGATGAGGGGCTGTTCGCAACCTGGAAGACACGCGTTGGGCATATCATTCGCCCACGCTCAACGAAGGGAGCACAGGATCGGGCTATCTGGGTGGTCGCCGAGACAGTGGATGGCTCCATTCGATCCGTCACGCTCGAGCTTTTGGGGCGGGGAATAGAGTTGGCGGAGGCCATTAACGGCGAGCTGGCCGCTGTGTTGATCGGCGCGAATGTGGCATCTCACGCTCATACCCTGGCTGCCTATGGGGCCGATAGGGTCTATCTGGCCGACGATCCCGCCCTTGCAACCTACTCGACCGAAGCCTACACCGCCGTGCTCGCCGAAGCCATCCGTCTGCATAATCCCTACGCGGTCCTGGTGCCATCAACAGCCAATGGCCGCGACCTTGCGCCACGGGTGGCGGCGCGCCTCTCACTCGGCCTCACCGGTGATTGCATCGGGCTAGACATTGACAGCCAGCAGCGCCTGGTGCAGATGAAGCCGGCATTTGGCGGCAACATCGTTGCTCCCATTCTCAGCAAAACGCGTCCGGCTATGGCGACCGTCCGACCGGGGATGCTGCAAAGCGCAGTGCCGGATTTCTCACGCCAGGCAATCATCGAGCACTTGCCGACCGCGGGTTTGCCAGAGGAGCGCGCCCGCACGGTCGGTGTAGAAAGAAGCGCCAGCGTCGGCCTGCACCTGGAGAGCGCCCAAGTGGTCATTGGCGTCGGCATGGGTATCGGCGGCCCGCATAACCTGCCCCTTATCCAGGAATTGGCGACTACCCTGGATGCAGCCATCGGAGCGTCGCGGCGGGCCGTGGACGAAGGCTGGTTGCCCCGGCAGGTGCAAATCGGTCTGACCGGGCGGGCGATTTCACCGCAGCTTTATATTGCGGTGGGGGTGAGCGGCAAGTTCAACCACACGGTCGGCATTCAGCGGGCCGGGCTGGTGCTGGCTATTAACAGCGATGCCAACGCCCCCATCTTTCGTCAGTGCGATTATGGCATCGTGGGTGACTGGATGACTGTGGTGTCGTCGCTCGTGCCGGCGCTTAGAGAGGCCAGGCAGCGCAAGACTGAGGGTAGCGCCGGTGGAGGACACGCATGATACAGATCAAGCGGGTGTATGAGGGCGTAACGCAGCAGGATGGAAGCCTTTTTCTGGTTGATCGCCTGTGGCCGCGTGGCGTGAAAAAGGAAGAGCTGGCCCTGGCCGGCTGGTTGCGCGATGTCGCCCCGAGCGACGACCTGCGTCGCTGGTTTGGTCATGATACTGCCAGGTGGGAGGAGTTCCGCCGGCGCTATACGGCCGAGCTGGACGGCAAACCGGAAAGCTGGAGACCGATCCTGGAGGCAGCGCGGCAGGGAAAGGTCACACTTCTTTACAGCGCAAGGGATCGTGAGCACAATCAGGCAGTGGTGCTACAAGAGTACCTGGACGAAAAGCTTGGCCACCACTAAGCTGGCGCGACGCAGGCGATACTGTCTGCCGCTACATCCGTGCGTTGTTTATTGATCAGCGTGTCTGGTAGGCCTTGCCCCGCGCCGCATCGGGCTGCATGTGCATAATCTCAGCGGCAGGACGCCCGGCATGTACCAGCGATGCCATGAGCTTCATCGGCCGGTCAATGTGGGTGAAGAAGGCTTTGTAGCCCTCACAGAGGTAGTTAAGCCCTGGCTCACCCTTTGGCGTGCGCAAAAGACGATCCTTCGGGCAGCCGCCATTGCAGACAAAGCGCACCGGGCAGACCCGGCAGTCGTGTGGCAGCTTGTCACGCTTGTCCAGGCCAAATGTATGCTGCTTCGGCGAGGCGACCAGATCGGCCAGAGGCGTCCTGGTGATATTACCCAGGTAGTAGCGCGGCTCGACAAAATGATCGCAGGCATATAGGTCTCCGTTGTGCTCCATTGCCATCGCCTGCCCACAGGTGGGCTCAAAGACACACAGGCCAGGACGTTGCTCCATCCAGGCAGCAAGAGAGACATCAAAGATCTGCACAAAGACCCGGCCAACGTCCCGCCGCAACCACTCATCGAAGATGGCTATCAGAAAGTTGCCATACTGGCGACCCGACACCGAGCGCGAGCTGACCGCCATCTCGCCGCGCCGGCCAGCGCCCGGCTGCTTCTCTACGATCGGAATGAACTGGATGAAGGCCACACCCACCTCATCGCGCAGAAAGCGATAGACCTGTAAAGGATGGCCGGCATTGGCGGCATGGACACAGGCCAGAATATTGAACTCTACCCGGTGCTTCTTGAGCAAAGCAACAGCAGCCATGACGCGGTCGAATGTGGGTTGACCGCCCTTATCCACGCGGTAGACATCGTGCAGATGGCGCGGGCCATCCAGGCTGAGGCCGACCAGAAAGTTATGCTCATGGAAGAATGAGCACCACTCATCGTCGAGTAGAATACCATTGGTTTGAAAGGCATTGCGGATAAGCAGACCGGGTTTGCTGTACTTCTGCTGCAACTCAACCGCCCGACGATAGAAATCAAGCCCCATGAGCGTGGGTTCGCCGCCCTGCCAGGCAAATGTGACTTCTGGCACCTGCTGCGCGGCGATGTATTGGCGAGTATACTCTTCCAGTACCTCATCGCTCATGCGGAAGGACGAGCCGGAATACAGGTTTTCTTTGCGCAGGTAAAAGCAATAGCGGCAGTTCAGATTGCAGATTGCGCCGCGTGGCTTGACCATGACGTGGAAGGCGGGGATCGGAAATCGGGTATCGGGTGTCGAGTTATATGTATCGTTCCCTGTGCCGGGTGCCATGTCGGTTATCTTTTGCCTCGATTCGTGCCATAAGTGGCGGTGAACATGGGGTATTATAGAGCAGGTCACGTTGTTTGACAAGGCCAGACGAGCATGCTACAATGCACGTGCGCTTGTTCCAGGTGTAACATTGTCTCCCACTCAGGCACGCCCTCGACCGTGGCGAACGTGTGTTTGCATAAGGAGGTGCAGGCAAACGACAGGACTTGCCTTCCGCTGTCATGAGATTCTACTCATTTTATTGAGGAGGAGAAACATGAAGCGTTTTGTCTTCAGCCTGGTTACCCTCGGTGTCTTGGTCGGCCTTGTCGCCGGTTGCGGCGGCCTCCCCCAGAAGGCAAGCACCGAGGTCAATGTGCTCTGCACACCACAAGAGGAGTGGTGCCAGGGCATGAAGCAGGAGTTCGAAAAGAAGTTCGGTATCACCGTCAACTATGTGCGCATGTCGTCGGGCGAGTCGTTGGCTCGTCTGGAAGCCGAAAAGGCTAATCCCACGTTCGACATCTGGTGGGGCGGCCCCATCGACAGCCAAATCGCCGCCAAGAACGAAGGCCTCCTGCAGCCGTATAACTCCCCCAACTACAAGAATCTGATTGACCCCGAGAAGTACAAGGATAAGGATAACCAGTGGGTCGGCATCTACATGGGCTCGCTTGCCTTCTGCACGAACAAAAACTGGCTGGCCAAGAACCCCAATGTCAAGGCCCCTACCTCGTGGGATGATCTGCTGAAGCCGGAGTTCAAGGGCCAGATCATGGTGGCCCATCCATCCACATCGGGCACGTCCTACACGGCCCTCGCCACCATCCTGCAAATCAAGGGCGAGCAGGCCGGCTGGGAATACATCAAGAAGCTGGCCGCCCAGGTTTCGCAGTTCACCAAGAGCGGTGCAGCACCGGCCAAATTTGTTGCCCAGGGTGAGGCAGCCGTGGGTATCGTTTTCTCGCACGACATCGTCAACGAAATCGAGAACAACAAGGCCCCTCTCGAACTGACCTTCCCGGCCGAGGGCACCGGCTATGAGATCGGTGGCATGGCCATCATCAAGGGCGCCAAGCACCTTGACGCCGCCAAGAAGTGGTTCGATTGGGCTATCAGCCCCGAAGCGCAGGCACTTGGCCCCAAGTACAAGGCCTATCAGGCACCCACGGTCAAGGGTGTCCAGTTGTCGCACCCGGAGTTGTTCCAGGTTAAGCTGATCAACTACAATTTCCAGTGGGCCGGCGACAACAAGAAGGCGTTCGTTGACAAGTTCACCAATGAAATTGCCGCAGCCGACAAGCTAAAGTAACACACCAATTCGGGAGGCGGAGCCGGGAGAGTGTGCTGTGCCTTCCGCCTCCCGATCACCGGGTGCAGGTGTGTAGCAATCCTCTCGTTGTGCCGAAAGCTTCCTCGTGATGAGACGTAAGGGGAATCCACATGACCATGGCAACAACTGTGCCCTCACGAATTCGTGAATCGCTGCAGCGGCGCGGGCGTGAGTTCGCCCTGATGGCACGCGATCCGGTGCTGATGATCAGCCTGGTATTCTGCGGCCTTTTTCTCTTCATCTTCGTCGTTTTTCCTCTCTTCAAGGGTACGTTCAACGGCTTCTTCGACAAGGATACCGGCGCGTTCAGTCTCAAGTATTTCGAGCGCTACTTTGACTCTTATTACGGGCCATACAATCGCTGGGTGTTCTGGAACACCCTGCTTATGGGCATGTCCACGGCCATCGGTGGGACCATCCTCGGTTTCGTCTTTGCCTACACGATGGTGCGTTGCTCTATCCCATTCAAGGATATCGTTCACGTGCTGGCGCTGGTGCCCACCGTCTCGCCGCCCTTTGCCCTGGCACTCAGCTCGGTTTTGCTCTTTGGCCGCAATGGGCTGCTATCACACAAGATCCTGGGCATCGAGTTCCGGCAGGGGGTCAACGACATCTACGGTCTAGACGGCCTGGTGTTTGTTCAAATCATTTCCTTCTTTTCCGTCGCCTATCTGATTATCCGCGCCATGCTCGAGCGACTGGACCCCAGCATGGAAGAAGCTGCCCACAGCCTGGGCGCCGGTAAACTACATATCTTTCGCACGGTCACCCTGCCCCTGCTGATTCCGGGCATTGCCGGCTCGGTTCTACTCCTCTTTGTGGAATCGCTGGCCGATCTGGGCAACCCTCTGTTTATTGCCGGCAATCAGGTTGTGCTCTCGGCACAGATATTTCTGGCCGTCGCCGGCGAGTACGATTATCAGAAGGCATCGGCATTGGCCTTTGTGTTACTGGTACCAACACTGGTTCTTTTCCTGATTCAGCGTTACTACGTCACGCGCCGCTCCTATGTATCGGTAACAGGCAAACCGACAGGCGGCCATATCAGCGAAAAGGAAGCCTGGATCCGCTGGCCATTCATCATCATTACCTATGCCGTCTGCATCCTCATTGTCATGCTCTACATGGCGATCGTCTTTGGCTCATTCACAACAGCCTGGGGTGTGGATTACACGCCGACCTTGCGCTGGTGGCAACAAACCATGACCCGCGGCATCGAGTCAATTCTGGACACGACCTATCTCAGCGCCGTCGCCACACCGATTGCCGCCCTGACGGGCATGGTCATTGCCTTCCTGGTGGTGCGCAAGGTATTCAGCGGCAAGACGGTGCTCGATTTCGTCTCTAACCTGGGCGGCGCCGTGCCGGGCACAATCCTCGGTATTGGCTTTATTCTGGCCTTTAACCTGCCTCCCCTGCGCGTCGTTGCTTTCCTCTACGCCGTGTTGGCTTTTTTCCTGGTGTGGTCGGTGCTCAAGGATGGGCGACAGCGATGGCCGGTATTGATCGGCGGGATGGCCATTGCCCTTGCCTTTGCTGTGCTCAATGAGCCGTTGGGTGAGGTCTTGCTGTTATACATCTTCGCCGGCGTCTATGTGCTGATAGGGGTCTACTACCTGGTGGTGCGTAAAATAAGGGGTATCGGCGTAGGGCTGCTTCTCATGGGGCTGTATCTCTATTCGTCAGACTGGATTGATTATCTTGTAGCACCGCTGGCCTTGTGGAGCCGCACGCTGGAGCGTGGTTTCCTCGCCAATGCTCTTACGCAGATTCCTGATTATGTCGAACTTCTATTCAAGATCCCGCCGCCGCTTCTGGCCATCCTTTATAGCATCATCTGTGTGCTCATTCTCGAGCGCGAGAGTGGCCGGGCGCGCCTGCTTCTCACGGCCATCTTTGTCGGGTTGATCGGCGCGATGTGTTTCGTCGGCAAACCGCTGGCCCTTGTCGGCACGGGATACATCATTATCGCTGCTTTTGCCATACGCAGCATCCCGGCCTCGGTGCGCGCCGGCATCGCCGCTTTGCAGCAGATTGACCCGTCCATCGAAGAGGCGTCGAGCATGCTTGGTGGCGACGCCCAATACACCTTCCGCAAGGTGACGTTGCCCTTGATTCTGCCGGCCTTGCTGGCCGGGCTGATCTTTAGCTTTACCCGCCACATGACCAGCCTCTCGGCCATCATCTTCCTGGTCAACGCCCGCTGGCGTATCATTACGGCAACCATCCTCAGCGAGTGGGAGCAAGGGGGCATCAGTATTGCTGCAGCCTATATGACCGTCATCATTGTGGTCGTGCTCATCGCCATTGGCGTGTTGTATGCGCTCACCGGTCGCGCCTTGCGCGGGCGGGGCGATGTGGATTTGACGTTGGGAGCGTGATCAATGTATCTCATCCTTGATAAACTGGTCAAGAAATTCAGCAGCCGTGGTGGCGTGGGTGAGGTGACAGCCGTGGACGGCGTGTCGTTGGAGATCGCCCAGGGTGAATTGGTGACATTGTTGGGGCCGTCAGGCTGTGGCAAGACGACCACCCTGCGCCTCATCGCCGGCTTCGAGTTTCCCACACAGGGACGCATCTTATTGGATGGCCGAGAAATCAACGACCTGCCGCCGCACAAGCGTGACATGTCCATGGTCTTCCAGAGCTATGCCATCTTCCCTCACCTGAACGTCTTCGAGAATATTGCTTACGGCCTGGAAGTGAAGCACCGCCCTCAAGCGGAGATCAAAGAGCGCGTGGCGCGCGTGCTTGAACTGGTGGGATTGACCGGATTCGAGAACCGTGCGCCCAATCAACTATCTGGCGGCCAGCAGCAACGTGTAGCGCTGGCCCGCGCCCTGGTGATGGAGCCGAAAGTCCTGCTGATGGATGAGCCACTGTCCAACCTGGATGCCAAGCTGCGCGAGCAGATGCGCACAGAAATCCGGCGCATCCAGAAACGACTGGGGATCACCAGTGTCTACGTGACGCATGATCAGATCGAGGCGATGACCCTGTCTGACCGTATCTGTATCATCAACAGGGGGCGGGTGGAGCAGGTAGGCACGCCGCAGGAGATCTATCAACATCCGGCCAACATCTTCGTGGCCGATTTCATCGGCCGCGCCAACTTCCTGGATGCGCGGGTGATCAGCACAACGGACAACGAGGTGACTGTTGATGTGCTCGGCTACCGACTGACCGTGCCGCAACCGCCGGGACGGGTGGTATCCGGCCAGACGGTGAGCCTGCTCTTGCGGCCCGAGGCGGTGGAGTTCGGCGCGAGCAACGGGCTGCGCGGCACGGTGCGTCGGGCGGCGTACCTGGGTTCGGTGATTGACTACGACGTTGAGGTGGGCGGGCAGATGATCGGGGTCGTCGTCTACGACCCGCGTCGCAAGGCATTGCACGCCGAGGGCGAGGAGGTGGGGCTGAGCATCATCGCCGAGGCGGTGTATTTGCTGCCAAAGTGACAACAATGCACACGATGGCCTCCCGGAGGGTGTGTGCCCTGCGGGAGGCTTTGTTTTGCTTACGGGACGTAGCTCGGTGTTTTACTGCGATCCATAATCAGCGTGACATCAAGGTCGCCGACGCTGATATTGTAGGTGGCGGCAATGCCGCTGTTCAGCCTCCACAGGGCAGGTGAGGCGTTGTGCCGCCGCAGCTCGGCCAAAATATCCACGCCCAGCGCCTTCGCCTCGCCTGCCGTTTGACCATCCACAACACCGCCGGCCAGGTTACGGATGCCCTGTGCCTGTGCATCCTCGGCAATAAAGCCGCCGGGGCCGTCGGTGCCGTCGGTATCAACGCCGCCCATGACCACGTTTTCGCTGCCGGCAATGCGCAGCGCCGCCGACAGAACGTACTCCTGATTGCGCCCGCCAACCCCTGTCTCTTCGCCCACGGTGACGAGCAGCTCGCCGCTGCTGAAGAGGGCGCAGGGTGGCTCGAAGGGAAGGCCTTCGCGTTCACAGTTGAGGGCAATATCGGCAATAACCAGCCCGGCTTCACGTGCCTCGGCCTGAATGCGCGCCGAGAGTTTATGCGGCCTGTAGCCCAGCTCGGCTGCTCTCTTCATCGCCATGGGCAGGAAGCTGAGCTTGTGCGGCATGACGCCAAAAACGCGACTGCGCATGCGGGTAAACTCATCGGCCTTTACCGTTTCATTGGTTGGGTCTGCTGTGAGCAGATAGTCGCGCACATTTGCCGGCACTGCATCCCAGGCGTTCCATTTCTTGAGCATGGCCACAGCATCGGCGAACGTCGTGCAGTCGGGCAGAAAGTGTTGCCACAGGTTGTGGTGGAGGATCCAGTCCCAGGATTGGGGGTCAATGACCATGAGGTGAACGGCCATGGCCGGCTGGATGTAGCGTGAGACGCGTCCGCCCTTCATGATGTCGAGATGATTGCGCACCGGGTTGAGATCCCCCGTGGGGGCGCCGCGCTCGATCTGCATAAGGTATGTCAGGTCGGCGATGTCCTTGATGCTCACACCTGGTACCGGGTGGGTGAGCAGCGCCGAAATGCCGTTGCAGCCGATGGTGAAGACCAGGTCATTCTCGGTCATTCCCTTGCACATCTCGATGATCCTGCGGCAGCCAATGACACAGTATTCATCCGGCACAGGGTGGCCGCCCAGAGTAAC
>Ga0272448_1007815_pt1 | contig 11242 bp, 9 predicted proteins | sample YNPCB0191_FD_202220 | JGI IMG/M metagenome (GOLD analysis project Ga0272448, IMG submission 202220) | Hot spring sediment microbial communities from Yellowstone National Park, WY, United States - YNP-CB-019-1 | ecosystem: Environmental > Aquatic > Thermal springs > Hot (42-90C) > Sediment... | reverse complement strand
AGAGCACATAGCTCACCGTGCCAAGATAGTCTTCGATATTATCGCCAAAGATCCACAGGTAGAGCATATTGCCGATGATGTGCACCCAGCCCCCATGCAAGAACATGGAAGTAAAGAGGCTCGTGGCCGCTGGCAGCCCGAAATGATTCGTCACCTGATAAGGGACGACGCCCGCCCGAAGGACGAACGACTGCAAACTATCCTCAGGGAGCGTGAGCTCATAGAAGAACACGATCAAGTTCAGCGCGATGATCACCGCGGTGGCCACAGGGAAGTGGCGGCGTGGGTTCACATCACCGATGGGGAGCATCTCAATCCCCCGTATCGCTCAGGGGTTCGCTCGGCATCGGCGTTCGGCTCATACGCCAGGCCAGCGCCGGGATCAAGGGCGCGATGCCCAAGGCAAAGACCAACAGCACGCTAAGCTCGCCGCGCAGGGTCGTATCGGGGGAAGGGTGCCCCAAAAGGCGACTGAGGAAGGCATCCAGGGTATTGCCCACCAGCCTGGCTATGCTCAGGAGCCGCAGGAGAGTGAGCATATCGCGCGCCGTGCGCCGACCGTAGGTGGCCTCCAGGCGCTGCACCATATCCTCATCGGGGCGGCCATCGCGTTCGGCATAGTGTCGGGCAAAGTAGAGCGCCGGAGCCTCATCCACCGTAGCCGAGGCGAGATCCCCATGGGCCAGGGAGCGCACCTCCTCCGCAGAAAGCCCCTGGCGCAAAGCATGGCGCATGTGCAGAGCGCCCACGCGCCCCAGGCCATCCGCGCTGGCCACCGCCAACATCGCCTTGGCCACGAAGGGGCCGTCGATACGCGCGTTCGCCCTGAGAGAACGCAACGCCTCGGGGTGGAGCCAGAAGGGGCGACAGTCCTCAACCAACTCGCGGGCGCTTCTATAGGCGCGCCGCCGAAAGGGAGGGCAACTTGCCCGCGCCCGGCGATAGGCCCGAACGAGCAGATAGGAGCCAACCAAGCCGATCCCCAGGCCGAGCGTGGCCAGCCAGGTTTGTCTTCGCTTCATGGAGAAACCTCCCTGTTGTTAGGTGTCAGCTAGCAGTCGTCGGTAACCAGCGCGGGCCATCATATCCCCTCACTTCGCGGCGCCTCTGTGCCTTGCGCCAGGCCCCAGTCGTATGCAGCTAGTTGCTCAGAGCGCCATAGCCGCAAGCCGCAACGACGCAATGATCACGTGGATTGTGAGGGTTTATTGCCACCCCCACTATACCATGGCTTGCTGGCCGCCGATAATCGATCCGCTCACCCCGGTTGGAAATGCACTATGTGCGGCAACATCTTATCCAGATCACTGCTCCTTTGTCAACCCCATGGCGGCACTTGGACGAATCGTGGACGAAGGCCTAAAATGAAAGCATCATGTCCGCCTTGGCTTTGAGGGATTCGTTCGTGCATCTGTTGCGCGCAGCGCTCAACCTGGGGAAGCCCCTCTTGGTCATGCTCCTCCTCTTGGCCGGATGCGCACGGCCCGCGCGGGCCGATGGCGTAGGGGATGGGGATGTGGAGGCCTATATCGCCCGCGCGCGGCACATCAACCTTTGTGCCGACGCGAACCGCGACGGCCGTATTGAGCTCGTTCAGGACGACTGGGGCGAGGATCGCTGGGAATATGGCCCTGGCGGCAGGGGAGCCATCGTCCTGGCGAACTCGGATGATGACGACGGCGATCACCTGCCGGACAACTGGGTCGGGGGGGATTACGATTACCTGCCGGGCGAGGAAGGGCCGGACGAAGCCGTCAATGCTTTCCCCGATGAGGAGGATCTCGCGCCCCTAGTGGCGCCCAAGCTCGGCGTAAGGGCCTTTCCGCCGGAGGCCAAGATCGTGCTCAGGGTGGCGCGCCCCACCGACGAGGCGCCTTACTTTGCCTCCATGGAGGCCCAGGAGCGCATCCGCATCTTCCTGCCCACCCGCAAAGTGGGCCGCGACTTGACCGTCCGAGCCGGGGATCGGGCCATCATCGGCCCGACTGCCGGTGAGCGGGCCGAATTTGTGCCCTTGCCCCGGCCGCCGCAAAACGACATCGCCCTCTTTGCCGGAGAGGGCTTGGTGCGTTTCGGTGTGGAGGGCATCCGTTACGGCAGCCTGGTGGACATCGTCCTTGAATCCTGGCTGGGGCCGCTCAAGCTCGGCGAGGACCGGGTGCGCATGCGCGTGGCCCCCTTTATCCTCGCTACGCCCTTGCAGCGCGTCGCGAGAGGCTCCCGGAAGTCGGTGTTCGTGGAAGACCTGGGGGAGGATAACGCCGCCCTGCGCGCCAGCCTGCGAGAGCTTTACGGCGCCGACCGCCTCGCAGAGACGAACGCCCTGGATCGCTGGCACCAAGACGGCTACGAGATCGGCTACTCCAAGGCCCCTTACGGGGCGATGTGGGTGGTGTTGGGCCTACCTCGCGGGCAGGTCAGCTACACCAAAACCCTCTACGGCGCGGTAGAGGAGGTGCTGACGCTCCCCGGGGCGCCTTTCCGGTATGATCCCCGGCGGATGAGCTCGCTGAACGAGTTCACTCGCCAAAATCTGCTGGGCAAAGATATCGGGCTGATCACCGACTTTCAGGAGATCCCCCTCGGCGAGGCCGATTGCGGCGGCAACCTGGAAGCGATTCCCGGACAACCGGCGCGTTACCTCTACGGGGTGGGAATGAACCCGGCGATCCTGCGCTTCCTGGAAGCGCAGGGCGTGCAACAAGGCCTGAGCGTAGATACCTCCCTTTTGGCCGTGGGCCATGTAGATGAGCTGGTGAGTTACTGCGCCGATGGGACGCACGTCCTGGTCGTCGATCCCGAGGTCGCTTGGGCCTTGTTACTCATCGCCAGGGAGCTCAACCCCGAGGTCCGAATGCTCCAAGGGATGATCCCTGCCATACGAGATGGCTTAACCGTCGGGGAGCTCGTCGCCGGGACATCCGAGTTCGCCGAGCTCCGCGATGTGCGAGGTTATAACCTCCGAGAGCTGATGGCTCCGGACAAGCTCTCGGCCATTAAAGCCAGGCTAGGGATCGGCTCGGCGACGAGCAAACCGTTGGCCGCGCCGAACAATCGCGGCGACCTCCGGCTCACCAAGGCCGGGGGGCTGGTGGGCCTGATGCCCAACAACAAGGTCCGCACCTTCTGGGTGACCTTTGAAGGCCCGCGGCGCTTCCGAGTGGCCTATCGGGAGAGCGGGACAAGAGCTTGGGTGGAGGACGGCCAAGGAGAACTCGGTAGCGATTTCATCTCTCGGAGCCGCACGGCCTTCTTGCTAGCTGAGTGGTGGGAGAGGGGAGAGGCCGCGCCCGGCGATGTGTTCACGTTTACTGTTGATCCCACCGTCCCCTGGGTGCAGATCCCGGTGCTCTACCGCCGCGACGAGCGGGGTAAAGGCGTATGCTTAACCTCTAACCACGTGAACGCCCTGGTGGACGGCCCCACGATCGTCACCGCGCAAGCCCACGGGCCGGTGGTGGATTGGGGAAGGGGCCCCCTGGACATCTTTGCGTATTATGTCGAGCGAGAGCTGCGGCGCGCGGGATACCGAAAGATCGTCTTCGTGGATGATCGCGTCGCCTATCATCATCGCTCCGGCTCGGTGCATTGTGCAACGAACGCCTTGCGCGAGATCCCCAAGGCGAATTGGTGGACCAGCTTCCCCCAGCTCCCCAGGCCAAGCGTTTGTCCAGCTTGGAGATACGTCGGTTATGAGCATTGAGGAGAACGTCCCAAGGCCCTAAACGTTGCCGGTGCCGATAGAGGAGCTACACCCGGCCACGCCGCCGGACCCTCTGCTTGCCAAGATGGCGGGGCTATGCCTAGGGTGAGCTTTTAACCTTTGCTATATTCTCTCTTGAGGAGGTTGAAGTGAACAGCCGCGAGCGCGTGATCCGGGCGATCGAGATGAGCGGCCCCGACTGCATCCCCATTACCCATGCCGCGTTGCCGGGGGCCTTTGCCCGCCACGGGGCCGCCCTGGAGGAGCTTTACAGGCGCTATCCCAGCGACGCGATCAGCGTCGGCGGGGCGACCACGGGGGAGTTCGGCCCTCAGATCGGTGTGCCCAGCCGCGATACCTGGGGTTCCCTCTGGGTGCGCTATACGGACGAGCACAAAGGGCAGGTCGTCGGCTGCCCGATCCGGGATTGGGAGGCCCTGAAGACCTACGAGCCGCCCGATACCGCCAGCGATGCCCTGATCGCCGAGATCGAGGCGAACCTGCGCCGCAACGGGGGTCTGCGTTACACCTTCGCCGATGGCGACACGCTCTGGCAGCGCATGTTCTACCTACACGGCTACCAGGCCACCCTGGAGGACCTTCTGCTCTATCCCGAGCGCTGTGCCGAGCTACGCGACATGATCCTCGCCGTCATGCTACGCCGCGTGGAGCGCCTTTGCCGCATCCCCGAGCTGGACGGCGTTCACTTTCGCGATGACTGGGGCACCCAGGAGGCCCTGATGATCAGCCCCCAGCTCTGGCGCGAGTTCTTCAAACCCGCTTACGCGCGGCTATTCGCCCTGGTCCGCGATGCGGGCAAACACGTCTGGTTCCACAGCGACGGGCAGATCGCGGCCATCATCCCCGACCTCTTGGAGATCGGCGTCCAGGTGCTCAACCCCCAGGTTGGGGCCATCGGGAGGGAAAGGCTGGCCGAGCTTTGCGCGGGCAAGGTCTGCATTGAGGCGGATCTAGATCGCCAACGGCTTTTGCCCTTCGGCAGCCCTGAGGAGGTGCGCGCCGCCGTGCGCGCGGATATAGCCGCCTTCGGGCGCTTCCAAGGCGGCTACATCGGCCGAGGAGAGGTGGCCGGCGACGTGCCCCTGGAGAACGTCATCGCCATGCTGGATGCATTCCGCCCCGGCCTACGGGGATAGGAAACTACTCTGCCACCAACCGCTTGGCCTGGCGCAGGAAAGCCTCCATCTCGGAAAGAGTCGCAAAGCGTCGCGTTGCATGCAGGCCCTCCAGGGAGCGCACCTCATACACCTCGCCGCCATCGGTAAAGGAGAGGTGCACGATCAGCCAGCGGGGGCGCTGCTCCTCATCCTCCGACCTGATGACGCGCGTCTCCACTTGCAAGACTCGTCGCTGAGGCATGAGAGACGCTCCTTATATCCAAAAACCGGGGAGCACCTCCTCGGCTCAGCCGAGCACCGCCTTGCCCAGGATCCTGCCCTGTTCTATGGCCGCCGGGCAATCCTTCTCCGGTGCCCCCTGGCAGGTGAACGGTTCAGCCAAGAGGCGAAAGTCGTGGGCCAAGCTTTTGAGGGCTTTCACTCCTCGGCCCCCGCCACCATGGGTCATGAAGAGCACGCAGGGCTTGCCTTTCACGGAGATGCCCGCTTTGGCGGCCACGTAGATATCGTCAAACAACTGCTTGATCGTGCCCGCCACGTAACTCCCATAATCGGGGCTGCCGATGGCTACCCCATCGCAGGCGGCCAGTTTGCGGATATCCACGCGGTTGACCTCGTTGGTGTTGATCAACTCTACCTCGATGTCGCCCGCCTGCTTGATCCCCCGGGCGACCAACTCCGCGCAGGCGGCGGTGTTGCCGAACTCTTGCGAGTGAAAGATAACCAACACTTTTTTCATGCCAACCCCCTTATGCTGTGTGCTCTAGTTTATGATGTCAACGGCCCCCCTGCAAGGCTGCGAGCACCTGGCGATAACGCTCCAACCGGGCGCGATAACGAGCGGAGCGCTGCGGATGAGGTTCAAAGCGGCGCTCCACGCGGATCAAAGCTCTGGCCGCCTCTTCAAAGCCGGCATAAGCCCCACAGCCGATGCCGGCCACCATCGCCGCCCCCAAGGTCGCCGGATCGCTCACCTGGGTGCGTTCCACGGGCGTACCCAGGATATCGGCCGAAAGTTGCAGCCAACGATCGGAGCGCGCGCCCCTGCCGGCGGCGCGATAGACCTTGATGCCGATGCCCGCCTTTTGTAGCCGCTCTTGTCCTTCGGCAAAGTGGTAGGTCATGCCCTCTAAAAGCCCCCTGATGAGCTCTCCGCGCGTGGTGCTCGTCCGCAGCCCCACGATTCCCCCAGGCACTTGATCCCCCAAACGAGGAGGGCCCGACGGGGCGAAATAGGGCAAGGCGATGAGCTCGGTGGGCTCCTCAGGCATCTCGGCGAGAAGCTCAGTATAGATGTTCAGGCCGCGCCGTTGCGCCTCGCGCTTCTCCAAGGGCACCAGGTTATCGGCGAACCATTTGAGCATCGCCCCGCCCGATTGGTTGTAGAGCACGCTCACGAAAACCCCCGGCACCACGTGACAGGCCATATCCAGGCCTTGGCTGAGCATGAGCGAGGTCAAGGGGATGGCGTTGAAGGCCGGAAGCATAAAGATGGTGCTGCCCAGAAGGTACATGGCCATGCCACCCTCCACGACGCCCAGCCCCAGGGCGCTACAGCTCAGGTCGTATCCGCCCAGGATGATGCGCACATTGGCGGGCAACCCCAGCTCGCGGGCCAAGGGTGCGGAGACCACCCCTACAGGGGTGCCGGCGGGGGCCAAATCGGGCAGCTTGAGCGGCACCAGCCCCGAAGCGTGGAGAACTTCTGAGGACCAACGCTTCTGGGCCAGGTCAAAGAGGAGAGATCGGCTGGCCAGGGAATAGTCACAGGTAGAGGCCCCGCCGAGGAGATAGGAGACCAAGCCGCTCCAGAAGACGAAGCGCCAGGCGCCCTCAAACAAGGTGGGCTTATTATCGCGCAGCCAACAGAGCTTGGCCAGCGTTCCCAGGCTACCGGGCAGGCTGCCGGTGATCTCGTACAGCCTTTCGCGGCCCAGCTTTTGCTCCACCGCGCGCACGCAATGAGAGCCGCGCTGGTCTGCGCTCAAGATGCTTGAGCTGAGGATGCGCCCATCGGCCGAAAGGGGGACGATCACCTCGCCCATGGAGGCCACGCTGAGGGCGCGGATGGGGTCCTGTCTGGTGTTCGCGGCCACCTCGGCGATCAGCTCGCGGATGGCCGCCCAGATGCGCTCGCTATCCAACTCGTAGGCCCCGGAGGCGGACGGAACCGGGGCATACTCGCGGGAGGCTTCGGCCAAAGGGCGCCCCTCCACGGAGATGGCCAAGGCCCTCACGCTGTTCGCGCCCACATCAATCCCCAAGAGGCTCATGGCGCCATCCTCCTTCGCGACCGTGAACGAAAGCGAACACGAGGGCCAGATGGTTTCATTGTAACTTGGAAAGTCAATCCGGTCAAAGGGGCGCGCATCCCCAAATAAAAAAAGACCTGACGAGCCTGGGCAGCTCATCAGGTCCTACAAGTCGCCGCTTCATTCTTCTTGGGGATACCTTTCCAGGAGCCGCGCGGCCTCCTCGGGCGAGGAGACGCTCGTGTAGATCAAAAGCCCCCGCGTGCCCACGTTCTTCACCAGGTTGTCGATCTCCTCCACCCGGGCAAAAACCTCCACCGACTTGCCCTTGGAGAGGATATGGCGGATCAGCTCATACCACTGGGGGACGGCCTCCTTTCCCGCGCCAGGCACCCACTGGATGGCTCGCAAGTTGGGGATACTGAGCAGCGTATCCACATGGCTGAGCGCCCCAACCCCATCCAGGTGATACATGGCATAGTCCAGGGAGTCAATGAGATCCACCAAGGGGGGCAGGCAGAACTCGCGGAACATCTCGTCGGAGATCATATAGGAGAAATCCTCTTGCGTCGCGCACGTGCGGCCCGGAGCCCAGATGGCCATCCAGTTGATGTTGCCGGGGTTGCCCGCCGATTCAATCAACGTCTGCACGGCATCGAACTCCCTGAGCCAGAGGCGCTTGATGTGCTCCATGGCCGCCTTGACCGCGGCGGGCTGCTCGGCCATGGCCACCAGCAGGGGCACCGTCCCATAGAGGCCGGCCAGGATATCGGCGATGCCCACCATGGGGTAGACGGCGACAAAGTGATGATCGTGGGAGAGCTCCACCGAGCGCCGCGTCATCTCCATGACGGTGCGGTAAAAGCGATTCTGGGGGTCTATCTCAACGTCCAAGACCTCCTCCAGGGTCTGGCAGCAAGGGTATGCCCAGAAGGTCTGCTTATCAATGGCCTCCATCCTCGCGCCCAAAACCCCGGCGAAGGTGGAGGCCCCCCAATCGGGCCAATGGTAGGGCAGGGCCACGCCATAATACTCCCGATTCTCTATAAGCCGCATGGCCCGCTCCAGGCCTTCGTCCACGTTGAACCAATAGCGCTCCAGGTCGTCCGTATCGGGCACGGGACGCTGCTGAGCCGCCGGACCGGTGAAGAGCAGGCAGGGGGTCTTTTGCTCCTCGTGATCCCACCAAGCCCTGAGCTTGGGCTCAACGGCCCGCACCATCTCGCTAAGTGGCTTCATCCCGTCTCCTATCCGTAAATGCCCCGGCACACATTCATGCCCTCCAACCTCCACGCGAGAGGCCTATCCCAAAAGAGGAGTCAAGACACCGGGCTGGCTTAGGTTCAGCCTTTAATGCTGGAGAGGATCACGCTCTGGATCATCAGCTTCTGGGCCAGGAAGAAGATGACGATCATGGGGATAGTCATTAGCAGCGCTATGGCCATCATATAGGCCACCTCGGTGCTGTATTGCCCCTTGAACAAGTTAATGCCCAAGGCCAGCGTGAACTTCTCCGTGCTGGTGAGGAAAATCAAGGGGCCGAAAAAGTCATTCCAGGTTCCCTGGAAGGTGAAGATGGCGACGGTAGCCAGAGCGGGTTTAGAGAGAGGCAAGAAGATCTGCCACCAGATGCGAAATCGCGAAGCTCCATCAATATAGGCTGCGTCCTCAAGCTCAATGGGGATCTGCATGAAAAACTGACGCAAGAGGAAGATATTAAAGGCCCCTCCGCCGAACCAGGCGGGGATAGTGAGCGGCTTGAAGGTATCCAACCAACCGATCTTGTAAAAAGCGACGTAGATGGGGATCAACGTCACTTGGCCGGGAAGCATCAGAGTTGCCAAGACCATCATAAACCATACATCGCGCCCCGGAAAGCGGATGCGCGCAAAGCCATAAGCACAGAGAGAGGCCGTGGTTAGCACCGCCGCCAGGTTGATCACGCTAATAAGCAAAGAGTTCGCGATCCAGCGCGGGAACATCATGTTGGGATAATTCCAGGCCTCTATGAAGTTCGCCCAGCGGAAGGTCTTGGGAAAGAACTGCGGCGGGAAGACATAGATTTCCTGGCGCGTCTTGAGCGCGGTGGTGATCAGCCAAAAAAGCGGCAATAAGAAGATAAAAGACCCCACGACTAAGAGAACATATGTGACGGCCACCCGTACAGCCTCCGCTGGCCGCCGTCGTACCAAGTACAGGAAGCTCGTGTATCGGGCCTCTGCTCGGGTCGTCATTTCTTCACCTCCGCCTCATAGTAAACCCACAGGGTCGAGCTACGAAAGACCAGTAAGGTCAGGAGCAAAACGACGACCAACAACATCCAGGCCATCGCCGAGGCCACACCCATTTGCATCCACTTATAGGCCCTCTCGTAGAGCATCAGATTATAGAAATAGGTGGCAAACAGTGGCCCGCCACCGGTCATGATATAGGCCGGCATAAAGTATTGGAACGTGCCGATAAGCCCCATAACAAGGTTAAAAAAGATCGTCGGCGTGATCAGGGGAATCGTGATCTTCCAGAAGAGCTGCCAGGAATTGGCTCCATCTATCTTTCCGGCCTCGTAAAGCGTCTCAGGGATCCCCTGTAATCCGGCCAGATAGATGACCATGCCTCCTCCAAGCCCCCATAAGCTCATGAGCACCAGGGAAGGCAAGGCCGTCTCCGGCTCGGCCAAGAAACGACAGGTCGGCAGACCCAGCTTGAACAGCACCGCGTTCACCAACCCATAGTCGGGATTCAACAACCAGCTCCATAACACCGCGCTGGCTACGCCGGGCACGATGGCCGGCATATAGAAACAGGTGCGAAAGAAAGGAATGCCTTTCACCTTCTGGTTCATGAGTACGGCCACTAAAAGACTCCCCGTAATCCCCAAGGGCAAACTCATGACCGCGAAGGTGATAGTGACCCGTACAGATTTCCAAAAGAGTCGGTCCGTAGTGAGCAGGTGCACATAGTTATCTATGCCGATGAACTTGGGACTACGCAGGACGGCATAGTCTGTAAAACTGAAGTAAAACGAGGCGATCATAGGGCCGATGGTAAAAATGAGCAATCCCAAGACCACCGGCATGATAAAGAGATAGCCCTGAATCGTATCTCGCCAGAAGGTAGCACTATAGCGACGTCTCTGTGCCACAGCGGCCATAGGCTGGAATCCTTTCTGAGGAGGCTTTCATATATCGGTCATAGAAGCATTGAAATGGGCACAAGGGTGCTCTAGGGCAAACCTCGCTCACCCATTCCAACGCCTCCAACAACCGAACGCGGTAAATGCTTTGAGGAGGAGCTTTCCAGCTCCTCCTCGCACCAAAAGCCTTACTTAGCGTGTTTGTCCAAACAGGGCTGAATCCTCTTGTCTACCTCGGTGAAAGCCTCTTGCACAGTAGCTTTCCCGCGAAGCACCGATTCAAGAGCTGTAGAGATAGCCTGGTTCACCTCGCCAGTGTACAGGCTGCCACACTCCAGTGGGTAGGTCCTGGGGAGGATGGCATCGGCCGCGCCATCAGTGAAAGCCCTGTTGTTCGCCGGCGGCGGCGGGAGGTTGAGCCACTCGGGATCGTTGGCCAACGACTTGAGCAACGGTGCCCCTGCGTAGCTCTTGGCGATGATCAGTTGTGCCGTCGGTGAGCACAAGTACTTGATAAAGTCCCAGGCGAGCTGTGGCTGCTTGCTCTTGGCGTAGATCGAGAAGCCGTAAGTGCCCATCCCCGTGCGATGTTTGCCATCGGGCATTTTGGGCATGAGCTGTACATCCCACTCAAACTTGTCTCCGATGTTTTCACGGAAACTCTTGCGCAAGCCCGGAATATGGAAGAAGGTGGCCACCTTACCCAAGATGAACGGATCTCCTCCCACATCTGTGCCCAAGGGCATGGCGATCCCGTGTTTGGTCCAAAGCGAGGTATAGGCTTCCATCGCCTCCAGGCTCTTGGGCTCAGACCACATGGACTTTTTGCCATCTTTACTGAGATAGTCGCTGCCATAACCTACCAGCCATGGGCAGACCCAAGCCCACCAGCTCCAGCCAGCGTTGGACATGGCCCAGACGTTCGGCTTGCCGGTCTTGTCCTTTTCGGCGATGATCTTTAGGCCGTTCCGAATAAAGTCATCCCACGTCCAGTCAGGCGAAGGCAACTCGGCAC